>Ga0007795_10000019_pt1 | contig 28628 bp, 12 predicted proteins | sample CryBogmetaGMA1M_FD_60369 | JGI IMG/M metagenome (GOLD analysis project Ga0007795, IMG submission 60369) | Freshwater microbial communities from Crystal Bog, Wisconsin, USA - MA1M | ecosystem: Environmental > Aquatic > Freshwater > Lake | place: Crystal Bog, Wisconsin, USA | collected 2009-07-06
CACGAGGTCAGCGGCACATCGTTTCAGGGCCACCCGGGACAACTCCCGGCATGACCGACGCGTTCACGAGCGGATCCAAAAGGGGACCGTAGCCAACACCCCCGGAGTATAGAGAGTTGCCCCGTCACGGAAAACGCCCTCAGGAAGCCCAACCGCGTAAGCGGTGGGGATCTGCCACCTTTTTACCCCCGATAAGCCCGTCTTCCCGCCCTTCGAGTCCCCCCGCAGCCGGCTCCCCTGGGGCCGAGGGCTTTCTCGGCTACACTTCGGTGTCGGGCGGGTTTTTCGGCGACAGCCATTGGGTGATGAGAAGCATATCGAGGCCAACCGATGGCAGCTGCCCGCAGGCCAGACGAGTTTCACCAGTCGTCGAACGGCGCCGCGGTCCACCTGCTCGAGGCGGCACGCCGCGGTCAGGACGACGCGTTTGGCCGCCTGTTCGAAACGTTTCGGCGACACCTGCTCCTCGTCGCCCATCGCGAACTCCCTCACGGCCTCCGCGGGAAGCTTGGCCCGTCCGACGTGGTCCAGGAGACCGCGGTTGACGCGCAGCGTGCGTTCGAAGGCTTCCGCGGCTCCACCGCCGAGGAGTGCTTCGCGTGGCTGCGGTCCATTCTCCTCAACAATGTGGTCGATGCGGTCCGCCGCTACGAGCTCTCGCAGAAGCGGGCCTCCGGCCGGGAAATCAGCCTGGCGACCGAAACCGGCCGGCGTCAGGGTGGCCTGATCGAACTTCCGCACAGCCTCCCCGAGGGCTCTGCCATCCGCCACGAGGATGCCCACGTGCTCGCCCGGGCGATGGCGAGGCTCTCCGGCGATCACCGCTCGGTTCTGCACCTCCGGTACTGGGAGGGGCTCTCGTTTCCGGAGATCGGCGAGCGGCTCGACCGGTCGCCCGACGCGGTCCGCAAACTCTGGTACCGGGCCGTTGAGCGGCTCCAGGACGAGATCAACAGAGAATCGTCCCACGGGTAGACCTCGGCATCCTCCATGCCTACCGATTCCAACAGGAGCGAGCGGCCCGCCGACGACCCGCCGCCCGATGCGGTGGAGCGCGCCGCGGCGTTCGACGATTTCTTCGGCGGCTTTGCCGAGGCGCCGCCCGCCGCAACGGCGGGGGTTCGCCCCGACGACAGCCCCTTGCCCGGTTCGCTCGATCTCCTGCTGCTGCTCCGGCAAGCCGCCGCACGGAGCGTCGAGCCCCCGGCTCGGCAGCCCGAGTCGATCGGCCGCTACCGGATCGTTCGCCTCGCTGGCCGCGGGGGATTCTCCGTAGTCTGGGAAGCCTATGACCCGCTGCTGCGGCGCCGCGTCGCCGTGAAGGCCTGCACGCCCGACGCCCTCGTCTCGCCCGCCGTCCGCCGCCGGTTCCGCCGCGAGGCCGAGCTCGCCTCGCGGCTCGTCCATCCCCACATCGTGACGATCCACGAGGTCGGCGAGGCCGACGGCCTCGAGTTCATCACCGAGGAGTTCTGCGAGGGTGGCTCGCTGGCCGACTGGCTGGCGCGGCATCCCGGCCCGCTGCCGCCAGACACCGCCGCCCGGATCGCGAGGGCGATCGCGCAGGCCGCGGCCCATGCCCATGCGGCAGGCATCGTGCACCGCGACATCAAGCCGGCCAACGTGCTGCTCGTGCCGGTCGGCGGCGATGATGCCGCCGCCGCGATCATTCCGCCGCAGCAGGCCATCGATACCTCCGCAGCCACCCCGACGATGACCGTCAAGCTCGCCGACTTCGGGCTCGGCCGGCAGAGCGATCCCGGCGACGGCGACGATCCGCTCACGCAACTCACGACGGCCGGGTCGCGGCTCGGCACACCGGCGTGGATGGCCCCGGAGCAGATCGACCGCTCGTTTGGCGACGTCGGCCCGGCGACGGACGTGTATGCGATCGGTCTGCTCCTCGACCGAATGCTCACGGGGCGACCGCTCCGCGGCGGCAAGACCGACGTCGAAACCTTCCGCGAAGTGCTGCTCGACGAACCGGTCGCCGCGAGCCGCGCGGCGCGGGGCGTGCCAGCCGATCTCGCCGCGGTCGGTCTCACGTGCCTCGCGAAGCGGCCCGCCGACCGCTATGCATCGGCGGCCGCCCTCGCCGACGACCTCGGCCGCTGGCTGGCCGGCCTGCCCACCCGGGCCCGCCCCATGTCGCTCGCGCGGCGAATCGGGCGGAGCATCATCCGCCGGCCAGTCGTTTCCGCCGTCGTGGCCGCCGCGGTGCTTGCGACGGGCGTCGCGGGGTGGCTCACGATCGACCGCTCCCGCGAGCGCGTCAAAGGGGCCACGCAGCAGGAGGAACTCCGCCGCCAGAACGCCGCCGCCGAAATTCGCCGGGGCTTCGAGTCGCTTCGGGCCGGCAACGTCGCAGGGGCGCTGGAGCAGATCGCCAAAACCCGCGCAACCGATCCCGTGCTCGCCGACTCGATCGCGACCCGCTGGCTCGAACGGCGACTGCATGGCGAACGCGAAATTCTCCTCCAGGTCGCGCCGTCGACGGAGGGCGGACATCGACGCGACCTCCACTGCCTCGCCTTGTCGCCCGATGGCCATACCGCCGTCGTCGGCGGCGCCGATGGCCAACTCCGAATCCTCCGCCAGGTGGATGGCCGGCCGCGGATCGACGTGCTTCCCGCCCACGACGAGATCAACGACGTCTGCTTCTCATCCGACGGCCGTCTGTTCGCGACGGCGGGCCAGGATGGCCGCATCCGCTGGTGGTCGGTGAGTGACGCCACGTCGCCCGTGGGCGAAGCACCGCCGGTCGGGTGCCCGCTCTACGCCGTCTGCTTCGCGGCCGACAGTGCCTCCCTCTTCTACGGTGGCGAGGATCGGGTCTTGCGCCGCGTGGGTCTGACCGGCGATCGACCGCCGGAGGAGCTTCATCGGTTCGTGGTGCCCGAAGGCGAATCACCCGAGATCGAGGCGATCACTCGGGCCGGAGACGTCGCCATCGTCGCCTGCGGCAGCGTCGTGGTCGCCATCGACACCGAGGAGCACCGGGTCCGCTGGTCGAATTATGCGGAGGACCGCCGTCAAAAGAAAGCGGTGCTCCACGCTCTGGCGGTCTCGGCCACCGGCGACCGAGTCGCTGCTGGGGGCTCAGACCGCGTCGTCACGATCCTGGAGGCCTCGTCCGGAAAACAACTCGCCGCGTTTCCAGCCCACCCCAACTGGGTCCAAGCCTGCCGTTTCTCCCCCGATGACAAGCTCCTCGTCACCGTCTGCCGCGACGGCATCGTGCGCCTATTCGACGCCGCCACGGGGACCTTGATCCAGAAGTTCGTGGGCCACGTCGGCCGTGCCTGGGACGTGGAGTTCGAGCCGGATGGCAGGCTTCTCACGGCCGGCGCCGACGGCTCGGTCCGCCGCTGGGATCGAGCCGATGCGACGCCGGAAGCCGTCCTCCGAACGATTGCCATGTCCGGACAAGCCGTCGATATGGTCCGCGAGGCCACGGTGGCGGAGGACCCGTCGCACCGCCGGACGGTCGTGGCCCTGCGGGATGCGGAGCCGCCGGTGCTGATCGACGTCGGCACCGGCGACGTGCGCGAGTTCCCTGCGGCCGATCGGCCCCTCATCGGCGGAGTGGCCGTCGATGCACTTCGTCGCAGGGTCGCCTTCGGGTTCATGGCCGAGTCGAGCGAGACGCTGCCCCTCGTGCTGCCGCTTGCCGGCGAAGCCTCGTCTACGACGGTGCCACCGCTGGCACGTCCGAAGGGGATAAGCGGCGTCGGACAGCACCCTTGCTGGACTCCCGCGGGTGCTCTCGTCCTGACATCTCACGAGGGCCGCGTGATCGGCTGGTCTCCCGAACTCGACCAGGTGACGGAACTTGGCGTGGTTGACGTGCCTTCTAGCAAACTCGCGGCCTCGCCAACCGGACCACCGCGGATCGCGGTCGCTGGCAAACCGGGAGTGATCTTCCGCCTCGACGGCACGAGCCGCGCCGTGGGCTCCCCCATGCCGCTCGAAGACGCGCACGACATGATCTCCGCGATGGCCTGGTCTCCTGACGGCGCCCAGATCGTCTGCGGCCTGCGGAACGGCTCGCTGCATCTCTTCGACGGCGCGACGGGAAGACGCATCGCATCCCTCGCACCCCACGAGCGTCAGATCCGCGACATCGCTTGGTCGCCCGAGGGCCGCATCATCGTGACGGCGGACGCCGAATGCCTCAGAATCACTGACGCGGCGACGCTGTTGACGTACGACGAGCTTCGGCCCGGCTGGCAGATCGAGACGATGTGCCTCGCCCGTGACGGAGGCTGGATCGCGATCGGAGGCCAGGGGGCAGACGCCAACCCTGAGGACCGGGCGCGGCTCGCGTTCCTCGACCTCGATCCATGATGAACCGGACGACGCGCCAGCCCGATCCAGCCCGTCACGGCCGCCGCTTCGGCATGACGCTCGTCGAGCTGCTCGTCGTGGTGGCGATCATCGCCCTCCTGATCGGGCTTCTGTTGCCGGCCGTGCAGAGCGCCCGCGAGTCGGCACGCCGCACGCAATGCATTTCGCACCTCAAGCAGATCGCCTTGGCCTGCCTGAGCCACGAGCAGGCCCGCGGCACGTTTCCGTCGGGCGGGTGGGGTGGCCAGTGGACGGGCGACCCCGACCGCGGCTTCGACGAGCGGCAGCCGGGCGGCTGGGTGTTCAACATCCTGCCTTGGGTGGAGCAGGGGGGTCTGCGGAACCTTGGAGCCGGCGTGACTGATGCCGACGCGAAGGCGAATGCGGCTGGATCCCGGCTGACCACGCCCGTGCCGCTTTTCACCTGCCCGTCACGGCGACCGCCGGGCGTGTTTCCCGTGCGAAGTGGGCTCGAGTTCTGGGTGGTGGCGGTGCCGACGTCGGTGAAGCAACGGCTGGAGACACTGGCCCGCGGCGACTATGCCGCCAACATGGGCAGCGGCACGCCGCCAAATCACTACCGCGGCGGCGGCTCCTATGCTCCGGCCTCGATCGGCGACGCGGCGACCGACGCCGACTGGCTGGCAGGCTTCGGTCCGGCGACGGACGGGATCGTGTTTCGCCGCAGCCAGGTGCGGATCAAAGATGTGACCGACGGCCTCTCGAAAACCTACCTCGTCGGGGAAAAGTATCTCGACCCGGCCAAACTGGCCGACGGCACGTCGGACGACGACGACCAGAGCCTGCACTCGGGCTTTGACCGCGACGTGGTGCGCGTGGGCTGCGTGCCGCCCTATCGCGACCGGGCGGGCTTCGATCCGAAGGACATCCACGGCGGCTATCCGGTGCCGCTGGCCTACGGCAGCGCCCATCCCGATGCCTGCGGGATCGCGATGGCGGATGGGTCAGTGCGGAGCGTGGCCTACACGATCGACCCCGCGATCCACCGCGGCCTCTCGTCGCGGAACGACGGACAGACCGGCGAATAGGGCGAAGCCCCTGGCTCGTCCGCGCTTGATGCGTCCTCGCAGGCACCCCGGTCGGCCCTCCCTATGCCCGATGCGTCACTTTGCGCATCAAGCGCATCCGAACGGAAACACCGCCGACCGGCACGCCCACCCAGCCTCTCCCAACGCCCCCCTCGGTCGCCCCAGCTCCTCGAAGCCCTGGTGCAGTACACCCAACTCTGTCGCTCGGATTGTTGCAACCTGACGGCGGGCTCAATGAGCGATGGGATGCTGGCATGGATGGTGGTGGTGCTCGCCGCAGATCGAACGTGTCGTAGAACACGCAACTGAAAAAGAATCCTATCCCGTGCAGTCATCCCACCCTCAAGCCAAGCCACTCGCAGTGGGGGAGGCCACACAGTTTTTTTCGAGATCGGCGTCCTAGGTAGCTCGTGTCTACGCCAATGGTGTTAGAGGGCCTCGCGATCCTCCACGACCATTGACCACGTCATAGAAAGCTCTTCGTGAAAATCCAAAGCGATGTGCCAGTCGGTGTTCATAGACCGCGGGTCCACGCCCCCTGTGACACGGCGGTTGCCATCCTCGGGGCCGGCTTCGGTGGCCTTTGCATGGCCATCAAGTTGCTGGAGCACGACCACCACGATTTTTTGATCTTCGAAAAGGCGTCATCGGCCGGGGGTACCTGGCGTGACAACACGTATCCAGGCTGCGCGTGTGACGTTCCCTCGCACCTGTACTCCTACTCGTTCGCCCAGCGTGCGGAATGGTCTCGCCGCTTCGCAACTCAGAAGGAGATTCTGGAGTATATCCACGGCCTGGCTGATCGAGCTGTGCTCCAAGATCGCATCCTCTACGACACCCGCGTCACATCCCTGCAGTGGGATGACGATGCGAGGTTCTGGCGGATATCCACCGATGATGGACGACACTTCACCGCGCGTGCGGTGGTGTCGGCGGCTGGTGGGCTGCATCTCCCGTCGTATCCAGACATCCCCGGTAGCGAACAGTTCCAGGGCATCGCCTTCCACACCGCGAGGTGGCGGCACGACATCGACCTCTCCGGAAAACATGTGGCGGTGATCGGGGCTGCCGCCAGTGCCGTGCAGGTCGTGCCCGAGATTGCCCCGCGGGTCGCACAGCTGTACGTCTTCCAGCGGACTCCCCAGTGGATCATGCCGCGGAACGATCGCCCCTATTCAACACTCGAAAAGCTCGCATACCGAATGGTGCCCGGACTTCTCCGGGCATCGCGGGGGCTGTACTACTGGAAAGCCGAAGCCATGGCGCTCGGTTTCGTCGTCAACCCGAAGTGGATGCGACAGGGGGAAAAGCGTGCACGGCGATTCCTCACACGAAGCATTTCCGACTTGAAGCTCCGCAAAAAGCTTCGTCCAAAGTATCGCATGGGCTGCAAACGGGTCCTGCTCTCCGACGCGTATTACCCCGCGCTCACGCGGCCCAACGTCGAACTCGTGACGAATCGCATCGTGCGACTCACGCCATCGGGTATCGCCACGGCCGATGGCCAGAGGCGGTCAGTCGATGTCATCGTGTTCGCGACGGGCTTCCAGCCGTTCAATCAATCGACTGAGATCGACGTCCGCGGACGTGAAGGCCGCCGATTGGCCGACGAGTGGGTCGATGGTCCGCAAGCTTTTCGGGGCGTCGCGGTCACAGGGTTTCCCAACTACTTCCTGATCATGGGCCCGAACACGGGCCTCGGCCACAGTTCCATCCTGTTCATGATCGAGTGCCAAGTTCGCTACATCATGCAATGTCTTGCCTGGCTGGAGTCGGGTGAGATCGACGCGGTGGAGGTGCGGCCAGAGGCCCAGGACGAGTACAATCGCCGCCTGGACCAGACGCGACAGTCGGCCGTGTGGAAGAGCAAAAGACGGGGCGGAGGCTGCTCGAGTTGGTACACGCATGCCAGCGGCCGCAACACCGCGATTTGGCCTGGATTCGCGTCGTCGTACTGGACGTCGATGCTGCGGGCGAACCGCCGCGATTTCCTGCCAATTCGCGAGCGCGAGGCTGCAACGCCGGTCAAGTCACCGATGCGTCGCGCGGCGTGATCGCGCCGCACGCTACAGCCATGACCCTGTCAACCGGGGCACGGATTCCCGCTCCGAATAAGGCCTCGTTCCAGCGGGCCCGAAAGGACGCTGCGCAACGTGTTTCCGACGAGGGACTTACGGCAGATCGTGCAGTCCCCGATCCGGTAGGCCGACCGGGGTTTTCCTCTTCGTCGCCCGGGCGAGGCGCTTTCCCTCGATCTTGATGCCGGCCGCCCACACCGGCCTTTCCGGACACGTGTCCGGTTTCGAAACGCAAATCCGCCTTACCGATTAGAGGTCTCGTTAGAGGTTTGGCCGGGCTTGCGAGCAAAGGGATCGCCGCGGCAGCGGGGAATCGAGGTCCCATGACGACCGGTGATAAGTCCCCTTGGGTGCCGGTGACGTTTCGTGTCGCCGACGTGCAGGACGTGGAGGCCGTCGAGCGTTGCCGCTACGACGTCTATACCGAACAGGGCTTCATCGCTCCCGAGAACCATCCAGACGGCCGCGAGCGGGACGACTACGACGCGCATGCCGTCACCGCCATCGCGACGGTGGGTCCGTCGCACGACGTGATCGGAACGGTTCGGCTCCTCCTCTCGGAGCGCGGGCCGCTGCCGATCGCTGCCCCGCCGCACTCGATCCCGGTCGACACCGGCGTTCTCACGGCGGAAATCTCCAGGCTATGCGTGCGCCGTGAGTTTCGCCATGGCCGAGTAGGCATCGGCCTCGTGCGAGTGCTGTTCCATGTCATCGAGCAACGGTTCGTCGAGACGATGTACGCCATCCTCGACGAAAGGCTGCTGCTGAGCCTCGGCTGGATCGGAATCCCGTTCCAACCGATCGGGCCGCCCCGACCCCACATGGGCATGACCGTACCCTGCGTCTGCTCCGTCGCCGACGTCGTGCCGGCGCTGCGACGCAACCTGCAGGCCAATCTGCTTGGCGTGACGTGGCTCTTCGAGAAGCCTTGCCCTGAACGATTGGTGTTGTAATGGCGTCGCAGGCCTCTCTCAGCCCCTCTGGCGGCGTCACCCTGCCGCAGCGACTTCTCTGGGCTTCATACGCCCGCGTGTACGACGGCCTCCTCGACTTCTATCCGTACCGCACGCTCGTCGCCACCGTGGTCGATCGCCTGGGGCTCGCCGACGGTGTCCGGGTGCTGGACATCGGCTGCGGTACCGGCAACGTGATGCTCGAGGCTCTCGGCCGCGCTGCGATTCTCGTGCACGGCGTCGACGCCGCCCCGGCGATGGTCGAACGCGCCCGCCGCAAACTGGCGGCCTGCATCCGGCGGCGAACCGCGGCGGTGACATGCGGTGACGCCGTCACCACGATGCGCTCGATGCCCGACGGATGCTTCGACCGCATTTGCATGATGAACGTGCTGTATGCCGTTCCCGATCGCGAGTCCCTCTGGCGGGAATGCCTGCGACTGCTCGCGCCGGGCGGGCACATCGTCGCGACCACCTCGACCAGGTCCGGGAGCATGCCGCTGATTCGCGAACACGTTCGGCACGCATCCCAGCGTCAACTGGCGTCAGCCCGACTGCTGGCCGTGTGCTTGATTGACGGCCTCATCTGCCTCTTTGCCAAGGTAGGCCGCTTTGCTTTTCCTTCGGAGGACCGCCTCTACGCCGAGGTTGTCGCCGCAGGCGGCGTGCCGAGCGATGCACGAAGGACGTACGGCGGCGAGGTCGACGGAGTGAACATCTTGTTTACCGTTCGCCATCCATCGGCGGCACCGCACCTCGATGCGTCCATTGCAAAGGCGGAAGGAATCCCCAAACCGGACGCCCGAGAAACCGAATCCCGGCAGCCACACCACCCAGCCGGTCGGGACGAGTGTGCCGATTTCAAGTTTCTTGATCACGTTGGAGCCGAAAGCCGATTGGCTGTTTGGGCAAGTCGTTGCATGACCTTGCCGTTCCCTGACCCCGCGGTCGCGACCGCCACCTCGGCCGGAGTCCCTCGCCATGTACAGTAGTTCCGTCTTGCGTCCAACGCGAGAGTTGATCAAGGAGAAGATCATCGCGTTCCTCCGGAACGAGACGCAGGTGGTCGTAGACGACATCGACGACGACGCTCCGCTTTCACAGTACGGCATCGATTCACTCGGCATCGCCACCATCCACTGCGAACTCGAGGAAGCGACGCACAAGCGGGTGAATCCCGAAGTGGTCTACGAACTCGAGACCATCGCCGAACTCGCGGAGTACTTCGACAGCCTCCCCACGAACGGGACCGTCACCGCCAGGACAACTGACGACGCGGCGCTGTCAAGGCGCAGTGCTCCACCCGAACCATCCGTTCCTACCGACAGCCGCGATCAGCTGCTCGCTCCCTACCGGCTGATGAATGGCCGAGTGGAGAGCCTCAAGGAACAGGGCACCTACTTCTTCGAGCCGGTCATCTCGGAGCATGACGGGGCATGGGTGGTGGCCGACGGCCGCCGCATGCTCATGCTGTCTTCGTACGAATACCTTGGCCTGCTTGGCCATCCCCACCTGAAGCGGTCCGCCATCGATGCCGTCGAGCGATTTGGCGTGGGGCATCACGGTGTGCGGCTCTTGGCGGGAACCACGACCCTGCATCGCGACCTCGAGAAGCGGCTTGCCCGTTGGATGAGGGCCGAGGCGGCGATCATTTACAGCAGCGGCTTCATGACCAACTTGGCCACGATATCCGCGCTCGTCGACTGCAACTGCTGCGTAATCGGCGATCAGTGGAACCACGCGAGCATCGTGGATGGATGCCGCGCCTCCGGGGCCGAGTTCCTCGTCTTCGATCACAACGACATGACGTCGCTCCGGGACAAGCTCGCCCAGACAGACGGACGGCGGACCGTGGTGGTGGTCGATGCGGTCTTCAGCATGGACGGCGACATCATCAACCTCCCCGACGTCGTCGACCTTTGCCGCCGCTATAGGGCACTGTTGATGGTCGACGAGGCCCATAGCATCGGCGTGCTCGGCAGATCGGGCCGCGGCATCCAGGAGCACTTCGACCTGCCGGATGATGCGATCGACGTCAAAATGGGAACGCTCTCGAAGACGCTAGCCAGTTGCGGCGGATTCGTCGCCGCGCGCACGGAACTGATCACGTTTCTCAAGCATCACGCGCGTGGATACATTTTCAGCGGCGCCGTCCCCGCCGCACCGACCGCCGCCGCCATCGCCGCCCTGGAGGTGATCGAACGGGAACCCCACTTGGTATCCGCCTTGCGGTCCAATCGCGACTACTATCTCGACGGACTGCGGCGCCTGGGTTTTGACACCGGCGTCACCGAGACGGCGATCGTGCCAATCATGACCCGCAACGAGGCCTTGACGCTTGAGATGACGAAGCGCTGCCGAGCCGACGGACTCTTCGTGGTGCCAGTGGCATTCCCAGCGGTGCCTCTGAATGCGCCGCGACTGCGGACCTGTGTGTCGGCGCTCCACACCCGAGACGACCTCGATTTCGCCCTGCAGGTGCTGGCACGGGCCGGGCGTCAGGTTGGGTTGATCACGTCCTGATGCCAGCGCCCAGCGTACGAAACAGGCTTCCCCCGAAATGAACACGGTCGTTGTGGAGCCGGTTCGCACCTGGAGGCAGAGGCGGCAGTTCATTCGCCTCCCGTGGGGGATCTATCACGGCGATCCGCACTGGATCCCGCCGCTGCTGGCTAACCACAAGGAGATGCTCAACTACTCGCACAGCCCGTTCTACGACGACGCCGAGATCCAAACGTTTCTTGCCACCCGCCAAGGGCGACCGGTTGGCCGCATCGCGGCGATCGTCAATCACGCGCACAATCGTCGCTTCGGCGAGCAGCGAGGATTCTTCGGATTCTTCGAAAGCACTGACGACCCGGACGTCGCCCGGTCCCTCGTAGCCGCCGCCGTGCAGTGGCTCGGCCAGCGAGGAGTCGCGAGCGTCCGCGGTCCCGCGAACCCGTCGATGAACCACGAATGCGCGCTCTTGGTAGACGGCTTCGACGCGTCGCCGACGTTCATGAACACGTACAACCCGCGCTACTACGCAGACCTCCTCGAAGGGTGCGGCTTTCGCAAGGCGCAGGATTTGTATGCCCTGCGAATGCGGACGACCGCGATGGCAGAGAGCGCCGAGAAGCTCGGCGCGTTCGTGCGGGGATGCCAACGCCGCCTTGACATCCGCTTCCGCCCTTTCGACCTGCGGAACTTCCGGGCCGACGTCCAGGTATTCATGGAGACGTTCAACCGCGCGTATGCAAACGTGTGGGGATTCGTGCCGCTCTCGCTCGCCGAGACCGACCATCTGGCTCGAGGCATCAAGGCCCTGATCACGCCCGACTTGACGGCGATCGCGGAGATCGACGGCAAGCCCGTCGCCGCCATTCTGGCGATGCTCGACTACAACCCGCGGATCCGCGCGATCAACGGGCGGCTGTTTCCCTTCGGCTTCATCCGCCTGCTCGCCAATCGTCGCTCGATCAAGTGCATCCGAGTCATCAGCGCCCAGGTCGTTCCCGAGTTCCAACGACAGGGCCTCGGGCCACTCCTGGTAGCGCACCTGCTGCCCGGTTTGCAGGCGCGCGGCATCGATGAGGCGGAGTTCTCCACGGTCATCGAGAGCAACCAGTTCTCATTCGCAACGCTCCGGCGAATCGGCGCTACGGTCACGAAGACCTACCGGATGTACGACTTGAACATGTGAGTCACACCAGCTCCCCGCGTCTCGCCGCGGAGCGGACCACCTCGGCAGGCACCCCGGATCGCAGGAGGACACATGACCACGCACGCTCCGATCGCTATCGTGGGAATGGCGTGTCGCTTCCCGGGGGCCGCCGACATCGAGGCCTTCTGGCAGCTCCTCCGCGACGGGGGAGACGCGATCCGCGAGGTTCCTTCCGCAAGGCACTGGGACAGGGCTCGATACTTCGATCCCGACCCGTCGACTCCGGGCCGGACGTATGTCTGGCAGGGTGGCTTCCTGGATGACGTGGAGTCGTTCGACGCGGGCTTCTTCGGCATCGCGCCGCGCGAAGCGATCCGAATGGATCCGCAACAGCGATTGCTGCTGGAATGCGTCTGGCGCGCGTTGGAAGACGGTGGCATCGCCCCCAGCAGACTCGAGCGGACGGCGACCGGTCTGTACCTCGGCATCAGCACCAACGACTACCTGCAGATCGGCTGTCGGCTAGGAGACTCGTCGGCCATCGACCCCTATTCCGGAACGGGCACTGCAGCCAGCATCGCCGCCGGGCGCATCTCCTTCTGCCTCGGACTTCAGGGCCCGAACTTTCCGGTCGATACGGCCTGTTCATCCGCACTCGTTGCCTTGCATCAAGCGTGCCAGAGCCTGCGATCCGGCGAGTCGGACACGGCGATCACCGCAGCCGTGAACCTCATGCTGTCGCCGGAGACGACGGTGTACTTCGCGAAGGTCCGCGCCTTGGCAACCGACGGCCGTTGTCGAACCTTTGACGCGGCTGCCTCGGGATACGTGCGGAGCGAGGGCGTGGCGGCCGTGGTTCTCCGCCGACTGGAAGACGCCCAGCGTGATCGTCAGCGGATTCTCGCCGTGATCCATGGATCGGCGGTGAATCACGACGGCCGCACCACCGGACTCACGGTGCCGAATGGCGAGAGCCAGGAGCGGCTGATCCGCGGTGCGTTGTCCAGCGCCGGCTGCGAGCCGCGACACATCGGATACATCGAGGCGCACGGTACGGGAACCCCGCTCGGTGATCCCATCGAAATGCGCGCCCTGGAGTGTGTGTTTGCCGCCGATCGCTCTCTCACTGAGCCCCTCATCGTCGGCTCCGTGAAAACCAACATCGGCCACACCGAGGCTGTCGCGGGACTTGCCGGGATCATCAAGGTCGTGCTCGCCATGCGCGAGCGACAGCTTCCTCGTCACCTCCACTTCGAGGACCCGAGCCCGCACATTCCCTGGGCTCGTATGCCGATCCGGGTGCCCACGACGCTCGAACCATGGTATCCGATCGACGGCCGACGGATCGCCGGCATCAGTTCGTTCGGCTTCAGCGGGACCAACGCCCACGTGATCCTGGGAGAAGCTCCGGCGGCACGGCCGACAACGCGGCGGCGTGCGTTGACCGGGCAGATCCTGGTCGTGTCCGCCAAGACGCCGGCCTCGCTCGCGGAGACAGCCGACGCCCTGGCGAAGCGGATCGAAGGTGCCGGCGACGAGGCGCTGGCCGACGCCTGCTACACGGCGGCGCACGGCCGCTCCCACTTCGCCTATCGGGCGTCAGCACGCGTGACGTGCGGGACCGAGGCGGTGGAAGCCCTGAACCGGCTGCGGGATGCTGCCGACGGTCGCTCCGCCGCGGCGAAGAACCCGCGGCACGCGTGGCTCTTCCCCGGCGACGGCCCTCTGCAGATCGACACTGGAGAGGTGCTCTATGGCGACGTGCCAGTCTTTCGGGATGCGATCGACGAGATCGCCGCCGCCGTCGCAGACCTTCTGCCCCGGCCGCTGACGACGCTGCTCTTTGCCCCGCCCCAAGACCGCACCACGCCGGAGATCCATGCGTCGCTGTTCGCGATCGAGCACTCCCTTGCACGGATGTGGCGGGCCTGGGGGCTCGCTCCGGCCATCGTCGCTGGCCACAGCATCGGAGAGTTCGTCGCCGCCGCGGTCGCCGGCGTGATGTCGCCCGCCGCCGCCGCGCGGTTTCTCGTCACCCGAGCCGATCTTCTCGACCGGCTGACGCCGGCGGGCGGGTTGATCGCCCTGGCCGCCGACGTCGACCGCACTCGCGACATCATCTCCGCACTCGGTGGCACGCTGGCGATCGCCGCCGAGAACTCCGTGACCAACACGGTGGTCGCCGGTTCCACGGTCGACCTCGAGAGGCTGGAAGAAGCGGCAACCGGCGGACGGATCGCCTGCCAGCGACTCCAGGCGGCACACGCCTACCACACGGCGGCCATGGATGCAGTCGTCGAAGCGAGCGGTGCCGCCGCTCGGGCCCTCGATCTCAGCACACCCGAAATCGGGATGGTGTCGAGCGTAACCGGCCGACTCGAAACCGAACGCTTCACGCGGCCCGACTACTGGGCTGCCCAGGTCCGCGAGCCAGTGCGCTTCCGCCAGACCTTCGATCTCCTGCACGCCCGAGGCTATCGCGTTTTCCTGGAGGTCGGGCCGGCCACGGTGCTCACTCCGCTGGGACGCCAGGGCCGGGCGCAGGACGGCCAGACGTGGGTCGCTTCCCTCAATGCCGCCAAGCCGACGTGGCCCCACGTGCTCGACACACTGCGACTGCTGTTTGAGGCAGGCGTGGATCCGGACTGGCAGGCCGTTTGGCGTGATCAAGACGTACGAGTCGTGTCGCTGCCCGGGCATCCATTCGAGCGAACGCGCTTCGTGCCCGAGCTTCCGGGCTGGGGTGAGGCCGCCGTCGCTGGAGCCGCAGTTCGCCCCTCGGCATACGCTCCGCGAGGCCCCGACTCGGACGCGCCGGTTCTTCCACCGTCCGCAAGCCGGCCCACGCCCCAGCGATCCGTGCTGCATCATCTCCGATGGCTCCCCCAGGACGTGAGGGCTGATTCACCGGCCACCGATGCCGGCGGCTCTTGGATCATCGTTGATCGCCGGTCCGATTCACCGCTCGCGACCGCGATCCGCACCGCCATCGAATGCCGGGGGGGCACAGCCGTCGTGGTGGCGCTATCCGCCAAGGCCACGGAGGAGACATGTCCGATCGCAGAACCATCGGCGGACGAGTTCGGCCGCGTGTTCTCTGATCTCGACGCCCGCGGCCTCCCGCCGCTGAACGGGATCGTCTTCGTCTGTGCGGCGAGCATGCCGCCGGAATCTCCGCTTGACGATCCGCTTGCCGACGCCCGTTGGGGCGTCGGGGCCGCGGTCGAGTTGGTGAAGGCCCTCGTCCGTCGTGCGAATACGACCGCCACGTCGCTGGCCTTCGTTACCCGCGGTGCGCAGGGCGTGCACGAGGGAGAAGCCTGCCCGGGCTGGATTCACGCGGGCCTCTGGGGGTTGGGGCGGGTGATGGCCGTAGAGCATCCACTGTTGCGTTGCCGAAGGATCGACCTCGAGTCGAAGCCAAGCACCGGCATCGACGTGGAGGCCGGCTCGATCATGGACGTGGTCGTCACTGGCGACGAGGATCAGGTTGCCTTCCGGGATGGCCGGCGGTACATGATGCGGCTCTCCGAGGCGCCGGCTCCGGAGTACCAGCCGCCTCGACTACGTCCCGATGCGACGTATCTCGTGACCGGTGGACTCGGCAGCCTCGGCGTTACGGTCTCACGTTGGCTTGCCGAGCGCGGGGCCAAACACATCTGCGTCGCCGGCCGCCGTACCGATCCGGCAACCCTGGCCTGCCTCACCGACGCCGTCGCGACCACCGGGGCGATCGTCGAAGCGGTCGCCTGTGACGTCGCCGACCCTGGATCCGTCCACCGGCTGATCGCAGAACGCGCGCACCGAACCGGACGCAAACTGGCGGGCGTGATCCACGCCGCCGGGGTGCTCGATGACGGACCGATCGCCGAACTCGACTGGCAGCGCTGCGACGGAGTCCTGCGACCAAAAGCGTCGGGCGCCTGGAATCTCCACCGGGCCACCGCAGCCCTTCCGCTCGACTTCTTCGTCTGCTTCTCATCCGTCGCGGCCGTACTCGGATCGCCCAAACAGGGCTCGTACGCGGCGGCGAACGCGGCCATGGACGCCCTGATGGCCCACCGCCGCAGCCTTGGCCTGCCCGGACTCGGCATCGCCTGGGGACCGTGGGCCGAGCAGGGAATGGCAGCTCGCATGGGAGAGCGACAGCTACGGGGCTGGAGCCGCATGGGCATCGAGCCGCTGTCCACAGCGGAGGCCCTTGGCTGGCTGGATGCCCTGACGCTAGCAGAGCTGCCGGCCTCCACGGCAGGCGTTTTTCCAATGGACTGGGCACTCGTGCTCAGGCACTTTCCTGATGGCGTGGAGCCCCCCGTGCTGCGGGACATCGCCGTCCGGCACCGCCGGGCGCTGCCGCCGTCGGCGGCCTGGACCGCCCTCGCCGACGACCTGCGGCGATTGCCGGTCACGGAGCACCACGACCTCGTCTCACGGTACGTCGAAACGATGGTCGGCGACGTGCTCGGATACACGCAGCCCGGGAGCATGGACCTCGAGACCGGCTTTGTCGACCTCGGGCTGGATTCGCTCATGGCCGTCGATCTGCGGGCGCGATTCCAGGCCGATGTCGGCCGGCGACATCCGTTGGCGGTGACATTCGTGCTCGATTGCCCGACCATCGAGGCGGTCACGCGATACCTGATGCAGCACGTTGTACCGGAGGTGCTCCGTGAGCGTCCGGCGGAGCCCACGCAGACGCGGCAACCCACGCGAGGCGCGGTCACCGACACCGACGAGCGACCGACGAGCGACGGGCAGGGGGCGGACACGGCGACTGACGAGCCGGAGCCGACGGCGCCGATCGCCGTTGTCCGCCGCACGCGTCACGCGGCGGCAGCCGCGCACGGCGGCGCCGGCAACGAGGCGATCGCGATCGTCGGACTTGGATGCCGATTGCCGGGCCGCGTCGTGGACGCGGAGTCGTTCTGGCGACTCCTCGCCGGCGGCATCGACGCCGTGAGCCAGGTCCCCTCCAACCGCTGGACCATCGACCGCTGGTACGACGCCGATCCGGATGCGCCGGGAAAGATGAACTGCCGGCACGGCGGATTCCTGCACGACGTGGAGACATTCGACGCCGCCTTCTTCGGAATCTCACCACGCGAGGCGCTGCGACTCGACCCACAGCACCGACTCGTACTCGAAGTCGCGGTCGAGACTCTGGAGCGGGCGAAGCTTCCGCTCGACCGCCTGGCCGGCTCCGCATCGGCGGTGTTCCTCGGGCTGAGCGGAGACGACTACCTCGCCGTACTCCGCAGCACTCGCGACCCTCAGTTGCTCGACGGCCTACTGGCGACGGGCAACGCGCTGAGCATCGCCGCCGGGCGGGTGTCACACGCCCTCGGATGGCACGGTCCATGCATGACGATCGACACGGCCTGCTCGTCCTCACTCGTGGCGGTGCACATGGCGATGCAATGTCTCCGCGAGGGCCGGGCTGACCTGGCCTTGGCTGGGGGCGTCGGGCTTCTCCTCAGCCCGGAAGTCTCGATCAGCCTGACGAAGGCACATGCCCTGTCGCCGGACGGCCGCTGCAAAACCTTCGATGCCACGGCCAACGGATACGTTCGTGGCGAAGGCTGTGGGCTGGTCGCCCTCAAGCGGCTCGACGACGCCCTCCGCGACGGCGACCCGATCATGGCCGTCCTTCGCGGCACGGCGATCAATCATGACGGCCGATCCGGCGGCCTCACCGTGCCGAACGTCGCCGCTCAGGAAGCGTTGCTCCGCGACGCTCTCGCGGACGCCGGGCTCACGCCCACGGAGGTCGATTACGTCGAGGCGCACGGTACGGGGACGCCACTCGGCGACCCCATCGAGATGCAGGCGATTCATGCTGTCTACGGCAGCCAGCGCCGCAGAAGCCATCCATTGCTCGTCGGCTCGGTGAAGACGAACGTCGGCCATCTGGAGGCGGCGGCCGGCATCGCCGGCCTGATCAAGACGGTGCTCGCGCTCCAGCACGGCGAGGTTCCACCACACCTGCACTTCCGCCAGCCGAATCCGTTCATCCCCTGGGGCGAGATGGCGGTCGAAATCCCAACCCGGCGACGCGCCTGGCCCGAGGTGAGTCGCCCCCGGCGGGCGGGTGTCAGTTCCTTCGGCTTCTCTGGAACCAATGCCCACGTGGTCGTCGAGTCAGCACCGATGATCGGACCCGCATGCCCTGCGGATGGTCCGCACGTCGAGGACACGGTGCTCTGCCTGTCGGCCAAGTCGACGGTCGCCCTGGAGGCGTTGGCGGCGGCATACGCCGAGTTTATTGCACGCGGTGAGCATGCCTGGGCCGATGTATGCTTCTCCGCCGCCGCCGGCCGCGGCCTCTATCCGCATCGGCTCGTGGTCACGGCAGACTCAGGCGAGGCCGCCGTCGAGCCGCTCCAGGCGTTCGCAGGAAAGCGGCCCCACCCGCGGGCCGCGGTTCGGATCGGCGAATCCGTCCGTCGCCCAAAGACGGCATTCCTGTTCCCCGGCCAGGGTTCGCAGTATGTGGGCATGGGCCGTGGCCTGTACGAGCGCAGCGGCATCTTTCGTGAGGAGATGAATCGCTGCGACGCCCTCCTTCGCGAGCAGATTGGTCTGCCGCTGCTCGACGTCGTCTTCGGTCGGTCGAGCGATAGGGAACACGTGCGGCTTCTCGATCGCACGGACGTCACCCAACTGGCGTTGTTCTGTCTCGAAGTCGCTTTGTTTCGCACGTGGGAAGGGTGGGGTGTGCGTCCGACGGCCGTGCTCGGCCATAGCGTGGGCGAACTCGCGGCGGCCTGCTGCGCCGGTGTGTTCACCCTTGAGGACGGCCTTCGGGTAGTGGCGGCCCGTGGTCGCCTCATGGCGGCGATTCAGCCGGGCGGCTCCATGGGCGTCGTCCTCGCCTCGCTGGAGGACGTGCAACCGCGGCTCACCGAGTTTGGCGACGACGTGGAGATCGCCGCCTGCAACGGCCCGCGAAACACGGTGATCTCCGGAACAACGGCCGGCGTGGAGGCGGCCCTGGCGGCGTTCCAGGCAGCCGGCCTGCCCTGCAAGGGGCTCGCCGTGTCGCACGCCTGCCACTCGCGGATCATGGAGCCGATGCTCTCGGAGTTTGAGACCGTCCTGCGTGACGTGGACTTCCGCGAGCCGACGATCGGCCTGGTGTCGAATCTCCATGGCCGCTTCGTGACCGCGGGTGAGGTGACTAGCGCCTCCTACTGGGTGCGGCACGTCCGCGAACCGGTGCAGTTCGCGGCGGGCATCCGGGCCCTGGCTGAGCAGCGTTATAGGGTCTTTCTCGAAGTGGGCCCCGAAGGCGTGCTCACGGGGATGGGGCGCCACTGCATCGCCGACGGCGGCGAACTCTGGCAGTCAACGCTCACGCGACGCCGGCCCCAGGGGCACGCCGTGGGCGACGTGCTCCGCGACCTCTTCCTCCAAGGTGCGCCGGTCGATTGGCGACGGGTGCATGGCGCGGACCGCCGCTGGGTCGACGTTCCTGGCTACCCGTTCCAACGCCAGCGATTCTGGCCACTTCCGGAGGGCGTGGCTGCCGACGCCGCCCTGGAGGAAGGTGTTCAGCCAGGGGCGACGGAGCCCGCCTCTGGAAGCCATCCGTTCCTGGGACGCTTGTTCGAGACCGAGTCGCTGCCCGGAATCGTGTTCGACACGACCTACGATGCGGAGCATCCGGCGTTCGTCGCGGAGCACCAGGTTCATGGCCTGGTGGTCGTGCCTGGTGCCGCCTACCTGTCGATGGCATTGGCCGGCGCGCGGCACCGAGGGCACGACCGCGTGCGGCTCAACGATGTGGTGTTTCCGGAACCGATGTTTCTCCCCAGCGGCGAGGGGCGACAGGTGCAGGTGGTGTTTCGCCCACTTGAGAACGGCGACGAATGCCGCGTGGTCAGTCGCGGCGAGGGAGATGCCCAAGGCCGCTGGCGAATGCACGCCCGCGGTGTCGTGCATACGCTCTCTGACAGCGACCTCACGGGGCCCGCGTCCCTGAATCCGCACGAGGTGCAGGAGCGGTGCCGCGAGCAGACCGCGAAGGGCGAAGATCTGTACGACGCCTTGACGCGTGCAGGCGTCATGCTGGGCCCGTCCTTTCGTTGGAACGCCGCCGTGTGGCGCCGCGACGGGGAAGCCCTCACCCGGATGGAATGGCCCCGTCCCGCGCCGCGGCAGTCCGGCTGCGGCCTGCATCCCGGACTGCTCGATTCCTGCATCCAGGCAGCGGCCATCTGCCTTCCCTTCACGCACCATGACTACAGCGCCTACGTCCCGGTGGGAGTCGAGGCCTTCACGTGTCAACGCGAGCCCGTCGGCCCCCTCTGGTGCCACTCGCTCATTCGCGACGATGAACGCGCTAGCCGGGGCACTTTCACGAGCGATGTCCGTCTGTATGACGACGACGGGAGGCTGGTCGTGGAATTCGCCGGTCTGCGAATGCAGCGCGCTCCACGAACGGCAATCATGGCCTTCGCCAACCGTCGCCTGCGGGAATGGATGTACCGACTCTCCTGGGTCGAGAAACCGCTTCCGCCGACGGAGAGGCCTGCGGCGGCGGGCCGCTGGCTCGTGTTCACCGACGGCGGGGGACTGGGCAAGCACGTGGTTCGGCTCCTCCGCTCGCAGGGCGCGGCCTGTTCGCTCGTGACCGCCGGCCGAGGCTATGAGTGCGGCTCCGAAGGCCGTGTGCGGATCGATCCTCGAAAGCCCGCCGACTGGGATCGACTCCTCGCCATGGCCGACGACCCGAATCCCTGGACAGGGATGATCTTTCTCTGGCCGCTCGCGGGGGGCGCCGCCTCGCTCGAAGACCTGTCGATCCGTCGCTTCGACGCCGCACAGACGCGGGGCACGCGGGCAGTCTTGGAACTGCTCCAGGCGGTGATTCGGCATGCGCCGCGGCAACCGCCACGAATCGCCCTCGTGACACGGGGTACGCAGTACACCGGACGCGACGATGGCGACATTGACGTGACGCAAGCTCCCCTCTGGGGGCTCAGCCGGGTCGCTGCGATGGAGATGCCGCATCTCGGCCTCGTACGGATCGACCTTTCGTCGCACTCGGTGCCCCCACGACAAATCCCGGCGACCCAGGAAGGCGAGGCGCGACGGATCGTGGCCGAAATGCTTGAACCCGACGGCGAGGACCAGCTCGCTTTTCGCGGTGAGACGCGGCTCGCCGCCCGGCTCGCCCGCGGCACAGCGGGGGGTACCAGGTCGACGCACGTCATCGGCCCGGGCGGGAGCGAACCCTACCGCCTCGCGAAACCGGGTTCCAAGTCGATCGAAGATCTTGAGTTCCAGGCAGTGGGCCGACTGCCCCCCTCGGCCGGCGAGATCGAGATCGCCGTACGCGCCACCGGGCTGAACTTTCGTGACATTCTCAACACGTTGGGCCTCTATCCGGGGGAGGGCGGTCCCCTCGGCTTCGAGTGTGCCGGGCTGGTGACCGCGGTGGGAAGCGACGTCATGCACGTGCGCCCCGGCGATCGAGTGGTCGCCTTGGCGCCCGGCTCCCTGGGGCCCTTCGTCCTCACCGACGGCCGGCTGGCCGCCGTGACCCCCGACGAACTGACGTTCGCCGATGCGGCGACTCTGCCCATCGTGTTCCTCACGGTGCAGATCGCGCTCGGCGACCAAGCCAAACTGTCGGCCGGCGACACCGTGCTGGTGCATTCTGCAGCCGGAGGCGTGGGGCTGGCTGCGATCCAGCTCGCGGCAAGAGTCGGTGCTCGCGTGATCGCCACGGCGGGCAACGACGAGAAGCGGGCTTACCTCCGCAGCCTTGGCATCGAACACGTATTCGACTCCCGCAGCCACGACTATCCGGACCTCGTGCGGGCCGCAACGGGAGGGCGGGGCGCCGACGTGGTTCTCAACGCGTTGCCCGGAGAGCATGTCGGCCTGAACCTTGCCGCGCTTGCCACGGGGGGGCGATTCGCCGAGATCGGCAAGAGTGACACCTGGGCCACCGAAGGCTGGTCCGAACGGCGGCCGGACGTGCGGTATTCGACGTTCGCCCTCGATGATCTGTCGGTTCATCACCCCAGCCTCGTGGGCGGCCACCTGAGGCAACTCGTCGCGGACGTGAACGCCGGTCTCGTGAGGCCCCTGCCGCACACGGACTTTCCCATGGATCGAGTCAAGGATGCCTTCCGGTTCATGGCGCAGTCGAAGCACATCGGCAAGGTCATGGTGACGCAGCAGGACTTCGCCGCCAGCCGATCCGCTGAGCAGCGTGTGCACGGCGACGCCACCTACTTGGTGACGGGAGGCCTTGGAGCATTGGGGATGCTCGTTGCCCGATGGCTGGCCGACCACGGAGCACGGCACATCGTTCTGATCGGACGCCGGCCGCCCGATGAGCCGACGTCGCGGCAGCTGAATGAACTCCGTAGCCTGGGCGTCGACGTGACCGTGGCCTCAGTGGATCTCGCTGTTCCTGCAGACCTGCGCCAGCTTGTGCGCAGACTGCGCACCACGCTCCCGCCGCTGGCCGGGGTCGTTCACGCGGCCGGGGTGCTGGATGACGGCATGCTGGTGCAGCAGGACTGGAGCCGGTTCGAGCGCGTGATGCAGGCCAAGGTCCGGGGCGCGATCGTGCTCCACGAGTTGTCACGAGAGTTCGCGTTCGACTGGATGATCATGTTCTCCTCGATCGCCTCCATGTGGGGTTCCTTGGGCCAAGGAAACTACGCGGCGGCGAACGCCTTCCTGGATTCGCTGGCCCACGCCCGTCGACAGGCAGGACTCCCGGCTATGACGATCAACTGGGGTCCCTGGGCCGACGTCGGCATGGCGGCCCGCATGGACGCTGGAAACCGCCACTGGTGGCAGGTCATGGGCATCGGGACGATCCCGCCCGCCCAGGGCATGACGGCCATGGAGATGATCGTCCAAGATAATCCCGCGCAGGTCGCCGTTCTGCCGCTGGAGTGGCCCAAAGTGATGGCCCGGCTGCAGATGGCGCGGCCCCCGGTCCTGATCTCCGACCTGGTGCTCGACCAACGACCGACCGTCGAGGCGAGCCGCGAATGGCTGGCCTTCGTCGAAACGTTGCGCGAGGCCCCGCCCGCGGAACGCGTCGACTTACTCGTGCGCCACATGCAGAACGAGGCAGCCCGCGTGCTGGGCCTCGACTCGCCGGAGCAACTCGACCCGCATGCTCCGCTCCAAGACCTCGGCTTCGACTCGCTGATGGCGGTCGAACTCGCCAATCAGATGACCGCGACCACCGGCATGTCCCTGCCCGTCACACTCCTGGTCGACCATCCCACGCTGCATGCCGTAGCGGGTTACCTCATCAGGACGGTGCTCAAACTGGACGAGAGCGGCTCGCGGCCCAGAGAAGTCACTCCGCCGTCATCGACTCGACAAGATCCATCCGCAGCGCCCGCCGCGCCGGAAGCCAGGCCGCGACGGCAGTCACGACGATCGCAGCGGCGACGTTCACGACCACCACATCCGGCCGCAGACGGAAGCTGACCGGATGCCCCAAGAGGGGCTGGCTCGCCACTTGGATGAAGGCTGCCGTCACGAGGCCGCTGCTGATGCCGATGAGGCCTCCGGCAGTTCCAAGCAGGACACTCTGCAGGAGAACAAGCCGCACCAACTGGCGGCGGCTCATGCCTACGGCCCGAAGGAGCGCCAAGGTTCGCCTCTGCTCCAACACGTTCATCGTGACGGTATTGGCGACACCCAAACTGCCGACCACGAAGCCCAGCATGAGGATCGCCCACAACGAGCCGACGACACCATCGACCAATCCATGGACGAACTGCTGCAGCTCAGCGAAAGACCGCAGGATCATGCCGTGCTCGGCCGCCAGCGTGGCCAACGACTCGCCCAAACGGTCCCGCGATCCCTCCTGCGCCGTGACCAGAAGAATGTCGGGCTCTTCCATGCCGAACAGCCGGCTGCCGGTGGCACGGCTGACCTGTAGTGAAGACCCGCCAGCCGTGTAGTCGACGACCAGGGCGGCGATTCGCAGCCGAGCCGAGCGGCCAGCGGACTCGACGAGCACGTCATCCCCAGGCTCCAGGCCCAGTCGCTGCGCGAGCATGGTACCGGCGAGGGCCTCGCCATTCTCGAGGGCCCGACGAAGTGCCTCAGGAGACAGTTCGGGGCCACCCGGAGCAGCCGCCAAATCGTCCGCTGGATTCCTCGCGACCACGATACAGCTCGTCTCCGAGATGCGACCGAGGGCAACGCTCACGGCATCGACCGTCGCCACGCCAGCGAGTTCCTCCAACTGCCGCTCGATGCCCCGCGATCGGGAGCCGTCGGTGGCTCCCGGGCTGAAGAGTCCCGTCCGCGTGAGAACCCAATCGGCCCGCAGAGTTCTCGAGTACCAGTCGAGAAGGTCATCGACATTGTCACGGATCGAGTGCCCGAGTCCGATGCCGTTCGTGACGGCCACGACCATCACAGCCGTCGTCAGGGCGGTGCGGGAGGGATGCCGCAGGACCTGTTCGACGGCGAGCGCTCGCTCAACGTGGAATCGGCGAGGCACGAGGCGGGCGACAACCCGGACGATGGTTGGCAGCACCAGCGGCGTCAATGCGACGAATGCCAGGAGCAGGGTGATGCCGGCCGGCACCGAGGCCCGAGGCGGCAGGTGCTGCATCGCTACGAGCCCAAGCAGCGACTCGGCAACTGCCGCCAGGAGGATCACAGCCGCGACGCGGTGCCGCGAGATGCCAGGCGGCGGGGGAGGGGGCGCCGCAGCCAGCCCTTCGAGCATGTCGAGTGTCGCTGCGCTGCGGGCTGGCCACCACGCGGCGGACACCGTGACCGCGACGGCAGCGATCACCGCCGTGAAGGCGATCATCGGATTCGGTCGCGGGGCGAGGTCGGGAACCTGCAACGCACGGGAGATCCCCGCGGCGATCGGCTGCGCGACGACCATGCCCGCGACCGCTCCGGCAACCGCGCCGAGCATGCCCAATGCGGCGGCCTCGTACGTCACAAGCCGCTGTACCTGTCGCGAGGTGCCCCCCAGCACGCGCAGGAGCGTGAGGCCGCGCCGGCGCTCCGTGACGTTCATGAGCATTGCATTTCCCACGATGAACCAGGACATGGCCACCGTCAGGCCCGTCACGAAGTCCAGGCCGAGGTTCGCGGCGTGGAGAACGTCGTCGGCGAGGCGATCAACCCCAGGCGGCAGTTCGACCAGCAGCGACTCGGGAAGGCGATCAGCCACGCTTGCCCGTACGGCACTGCGGTCGGCATCGCGGACGAGTGCTATCCGTACCCGATCCACGAGCCCGTCGCCGGCCGACATTGCCTCGATCGCGGCGATGCCGACGAACACCCCCGCGCCTTCGGCGAACCAGCGCGTCGCCTCCCCCCTGACGAGCCCGGTGACCTGCAGCCGAACAAGGCGCCGACGGGCGAGAAGCAGCACCTGATCCCCTACGTCCAGGCCAAGGCCGGCAGCAAGATCCGAATCGAGCACCACTTCGTCGGCGCCGATGCAAGGACGCCCCCGGGCAAGTTCCAGGAGCCCCGCCTGAACGAGTCCCCGGACGTCGAAGCCGATGGCCATCTCGCGGACCCTCCTTCGCCCCACCCGCAGCAAGGCGGGTCGAAAGACCAACGGGACGACGGCGCGGACGCCGGGGATGTCGGCGAGCCTGGGTATGAGCGACGACGCGAAGCGATTTCGGTCACCGGCCGACACGACGAGGGACGGCGTGCCTTCGGCGGCCTCCGCCAACTGCCGGTAACCCGACCGGGACGCGTCAGCGGCTGCCCAGGTCGCCACGACCGCCGCAACGGCCACGGCGACGCTCGCCGCCGTGGCGACCGCTCGTCCCGGTCGGGCCTGCCACTGCCGCATGAGGAGTTTGGTGGTCGTCACGTCATTCGCCCGGCGGCAGCCGCGCTGGAAGACCGCGTGTTCAGGCGAGCAACCTGGATGCGCCGCCGCAGATCCCTTGTAGCGTCGGGCGCAGGTGAGCCCACGGCAACATCTCTTCCAACTGCCATGCCAGTTCGAGCACGTCGCACTCGCCGAACGCTCCCCCGACCACCTGGACTCCAATCGGCAGCCCCGCCGCGCTCAACCCGGCGGGCACGCTGGCCGCCGGGAAGCCGACGAGATTGAACATGGCGGTGAAGGCTACGATCGAGGCAGCCTCCGTGATGATTTGCTCTGGAGACAGGTTCGCGAACGCCCCGACCCTCGGCGGTGGAACTGCGACGGTCGGAGTGATCAAGAGATCGAAGCCTCGTAGCACGCCCTCGCACCGGGCCTTGAGGGTCTTGAAGCGTTCGGAAACACTGAGCGGACAGAGCTTCCGCCCTGCTCGCCCTAGCCAGCGGGTAACGGGCTCCGTCCGGCTCCACAAACAAAACGGAGTCCCGCCAACCTGGTACTGCCAGAGCGGCAAAAAATCCTCGATGCTGCAGGGCGGCAGCGAAGTCTCCACGATGTCGTGCCCGCGGTCGGCGAGGAGGCGGACGACGTCCCAAACTCGCTCCAGGATCTGCGGGTGCGTCGCCACGACCGGACTGCTGACAGCAACGCCAACCCTGAACCTTCGGGCCGGTCCCTTGGCGCGCTCGCGGAAGGGATGCGGAGGAGCCGGCGCCCAGTGCGCCCGGCCTGCCACGAGCCCCGCCATGACATCGAGCATCGCCGCCGCGTCGGACACGGTACTCGTGATCGGACCGGACGTGTACAAGAGTTGTCGATCCGAGAGCCCGAACTGGTTGGCCACTCTACCGCGAGACGGCTTGATGCCGAATACGTGACAGAACGACGATGGTATGCGGATTGATCCTGCGCCATCAGACCCCTGCGCGACGGGCAGAATACCTGCGGCGACGGCCGCCGCCGATCCGCCGCTCGAGCCGCCCGCCGAGTGGCCGATCGACCACGGGTTGCGCGTGGGAGGATGGATGGCCGGTTCCGTCACCGGAAGGGCGCCGAACTCCGACGTTGACAGCTTGCCGACGATCACAAATCCCGCTCGTCGCAACGACGCGACCGTGTAATCGTCCCACGGCATCGGCAGGCTCGGCACGGCTCGAGACCCAAATCGCGTGCGCGACCAGCGGACGACATTGAGGTCCTTGATTCCAATCGGCACACCGTGAAACAGGGGCAAATCTCCCCTCAGCATCACCTCCCGATCCTTCTTACGCGCGACGGCAACCGCACGATCGAAGACCGAGACGAACGCGTGGATCACCGGATTCAGCCGCTGAATGCGCCCGAGCGTGAGCCGCACCAGATCCTCGCTCGAGACCTGCCTCGCTCGAATCAGACGCGCGAGATCGAGAGCGCTGGAAGCGAGAATGCCGTCGTCGCTCATCGAGTCATCCAACGGGACCTTCATCCGATCGCTACTCAACGCTCGCGTCGAGAAAACCATCCAGTGACGCGATGACGTATCACGATCGCCCCGGCCGTGCGAGCAGCGTCCACTGCTGGCTCCCGCCCAAGACAGCGCTTTCATCCAGATACGCGTTGCCTGAGAAGCACTTGACGACAACCGCTCCTGATGTTCCATCCCTCCAGAAGACGAGGCGCGCCCCAAGAACGGTGAAGCCGTAGGTGTTCGCCAGTGACCACTGGGAGTTGCCGCCGATGACGTCCGCTTGCTTGATGTCGCCGGTCGTCGTCATCAGCCGTTGCACAATGATGCCTGTTGAGGCGTCACGCCACAACAGATCTCCACAGCCGTCCATGTCGATATCCGTAGCCACAACGGGGGCCCACGTCGCGTTGCCGCCGATCGCACGTGATTCGGTGACCGACGACCCGTTCATGATCCTAATGACACAGACGCCCGACGCGGAGTTTCGCCAGATGCAATCCGTCTTGCCATCGCCGTTGGCATCGAAGGCTTCGTCGGCGCTGACGAGCCTCCAGGCGGCATCGCCGCCTATGGCAGCCGATGAAGCCGTCGCAGCGCCATTCATCAGCCACATGACGTTGGCGCCACTGACGGATTCGCGCCACACAAGATCGGCCTTAAGGTCGTTGTCGTAATCTCCAGTGGCCTCGATCCGCCAGCGAGTCGTTCCGCCGATTACCGTCGAGGACACAATGCCCCCGCCCCCGTCGGCATTCATGAGCCAAAGAACGTTGGCGCCATTGGTGGCGAGTCGCCATACGAAGTCACTGGCACCGTTGTGATCAAAGTCGCCCACTGCCTCAAGGGACCAATCGCCGCCACCACCGAGTACCCTCGGAGTCGAAGAGTCACCGTCGATCCAGGCGACGTAGGCACCGGAACTCGATCGCCAGATGAGGTCTGGGATGCCATTCGAATCGACGTTGATTTGCCCCGATACCTTGGTGACATCAGCGGTACTCCAGACTGCCGCGTCCGCCGACATCGGAGCGACGCGCTCGTCGATCGCCATGTCAGCAGCAAGTGTCGGCAGGTTCGCTGAGAGGAGGGATCGCCCCTCGAGTCGCTCCAGGGTCAATTTCGTGCGGCGCATGGGAAAGGTCTTCACGGGAGAAAAGGAAGGCTTCCGTTCACTAAGGCGGAAAGCACTCCAAAACCGGACTTCCCCCAAGGTAAACCGGGCGACACCAGCTCAATTCCACGAG
>Ga0007795_10000020_pt1 | contig 28442 bp, 20 predicted proteins | sample CryBogmetaGMA1M_FD_60369 | JGI IMG/M metagenome (GOLD analysis project Ga0007795, IMG submission 60369) | Freshwater microbial communities from Crystal Bog, Wisconsin, USA - MA1M | ecosystem: Environmental > Aquatic > Freshwater > Lake | place: Crystal Bog, Wisconsin, USA | collected 2009-07-06
CGAAGTGACGCAGCGGCTCCCCCGCGCCCCCCTCGACGATCAGCCCGCCGATCGTGGTCCCTAGGCCACTGGCGAGGTGCTGCACCGAGGAGTTGACCGACATGAAGCCGCCGCGGCGGCGGGGCTCGACGCTCGCCGTGATCAGGGACATCGCCGTCACCATTCGGGCCGAGTTGGTCGCCATCAGAAACGCCGCAGCCGGGGCGGCACCGCCGATGCCCACCGCGGGCAGGTGGGTGAGGATGAGCATTCCCAGGGCCGATAGCGGCACGACGACGCGAAACACCGCGAGCCCTCCGAAGCGGTCGACGAGCCGGCCGGCGAGCGGCGTCGTGGCGAGCGTGACCAGCCCCCCGACGACGAACACGATCGGCAACTGCGATTCGGTCACGCCCACATTGGCCACGAAGGAGGTGGAAATGAACGGGATCACGGAGAACGCGCCGACCATCAGCAGCGAGATCAGGGCGTAGGCGAGGCGATGGGGGGGAAACGTCAACGTGTCGACGAGGCGGATCAGCGGATGCCGCACCAAGTCATCCGGGTGGGGCTCCAGCCGCGGCAGCGCCCACGCCGCCAGCCCCACCAGCGGCAGCCCGAGGACCGCCAAGGCGAAGAAGGGTGCCTGCCAGCCGAACTGCGTTCCCAGTGCGATCCCCAGCGGCACGCCCGCTACGGAGGCGAAGGCGAAGGCCAGCATCAGCGTGCCCGTGGCGCGGCCGCGGCGGTCTGGCGGGAACACATCCGCCACGATCGCCAGCCCCAGCCCGCCGAGGCCGCCGCCAAAGCCGCCGGTCACGCACCGTGCGGCGAGCAAGAGTCGGTAGCTGCTTGCCAGCCCGCACGCCGCCGTCCCCGCGAGCAGGCCGATCGCGCACACGACGTAGGCGGTCTTCCGTGGCACGCGGTCGAGCCAGGGCGCCGCCAGCAATCCGGCGATTCCCGACGCGAGCGTGTAGCTCGATACGACCAAGCTGAACTTCCCGGCGTCGATCGTGAGGTCGGCGATCAGCTGTGGCCCCAGCGGCATCACGATCATGAAGTCGACGATCGCGACGAACTGCAGGGCCGCTAGGGTGAAAAGGATGGCAGAACGGCGGCCGGCATCGCCGGTCGCGTCGTGGACCGAAACGGCTGGATCGTCGGATACCACGGTGACGGGCGTTCTTGGCGGAGTCGTCCGCTGCTTGCGGTGCTGGAACAGAATGTCTTATACCACCCGGCATGCCACTTGTCTCACGCGACGCCTTGCCCGCGTTGCGTGCGATCCAGCGCGCCCCGGATGACCAATTTCATGCTCCATCGCCTGCTCAAACGGTCCATCGAGATCGATCCCGATCGACCGATCCTCGAGTGCGACGGATCGTGGACCACCGCGGTGGAACTCGAGCGGCTGGCCTCGCGGCTGGCATCGGGCCTCGCAGCCATGGGTCTCGAGGAAGGGGATCGGGTGGCGTTCCTGCTGCCCAACTGCCTCGAGACGGTCGTCTGCTACCTCGCCTGCTTCCGGATGCGGCTGGTCGCGGTGCCATTGGACTACCAATACCACCCGCTCCAGGCCGGCTACGCGCTCGGCCACAGCGGAGCCGCGATCCTGATCGTCAATCACGAGCGGGTGTCCGGACTCGAAGAGGTGGGGGCCCTGGGGACCGTGCCCCGGGTCGCCGTCGTCGGGGGCGAATCCTCCGTCGCGAGCCGGCGGCCTTTCGATTCGCTGCTCGGGGCCGAGCGCGAGCTTCCCGCCGAAGCGGCGCACGATGACAGTCCAGCGGTGATGATCTACACCTCCGGAACCACGTCCCGGCCCAAGGGGGTCGTCCTCTCCCACGGGGCCATCGCCAACGGAGTCCGCAAATACCTGGCGCGGGTCACGCTCACGGCGGACGACGTCACGCTGATAGCGACGTCCTGTTCGCGTCCCCTGGCGCTCCGCTGCCAGCTTTTGCCCACGCTGTGGGTCGGGGGACGGGTCGGCCTGGTGCGGAAGTTCAACGTTGCAAACTTCGTCGCCGCCCTGCGCCGGCAGCCCGCCAAGACGTTTTTGACGCTCGGCCCAGCGCAGCTCGCGCAGCTGGTAGCGAGCTCCGACTTCCAGGGCTGCGACTTCAGCCGACTCAGGCTTTGCCTGGCTGGCGGTGACCGCTTGCCAACCAAGCTGCTGGAGGCCTTCGAGCGCCTCACGGGCGTGCCCGTCACCGAGCAGTGCGGCTCCACGGAGACGGGCGTCTACGCGATGAATCCGCCGTACGGTCGCAAGAAGCCGGGGTCGATCGGCCTGCCGTGGCACGGCATCCACGTGGCGGTCGTGGACGAGCACGGCGTGGACGTTCCCCCCGGGATGGTCGGGGACATCCGCGTCTGCGGACCGGGGATCATGGACGGTTACTGGAACGAATCCGCCATGACCCGCAAGACGCTGCAGAGGGGATGGGTGCAGACCGGTGATCTGGGCCGCTATGACGAGGACGGCTATCTGTGGTTCGTGGGTCGGAGGAAGGACGTGATCGTCGTCGGGGGCAACAAGGTCGCGCCCCTCGAGGTAGAAGCGGCGCTCACGGATCACCCGGCGGTGCGGCAGGCCTGCGTCATTGGCGTTCCCGACGCCACCTGGGGCGAGGTGCCGCACGCCTACGTCATCCTGGAGACCGACGGTGCGGCCAGTCCCAAAGACCTGCGGACCTTCGTCGCCGACCGCCTGGCGGAGTTCATGGTGCCGGCCGACGTCCATGTGATCTCCGAGATGCCCTCCAAGGGGCCGGGCAAGGTCGACCGCGATCTGCTTCGAATGCGGGCGATCACCGCCGCTCTCATCGAACAGGTGCCCTTCTTCAAGAGCGCCAGCAGTGAGTTTCTTCGCGACATCATCCCGCGGCTCGATGCCCGGATGTTCGCGCCGAGCGATGTCGTGGTGCACGAGGGGGACGTGGGGGACGAGATGTATTTTCTGACGAGGGGGCAAGTTGAGGTGCTACGGGGCGAGCCGCCTGAGCAGTTCGCGGTCCTGCAGCCAGGATCGTTCTTCGGCGAGCTGGCCATCCTCGCAAACGTTCCCCGTGCCGCCACGATCCGGGCGCTCGCCGACGTGGAGGTCTACGCGCTACGACGGGACGGCGTGCTCGAGCTCGCCCGTGCCCATGCCGACTTTGACCGGTATCTTCAGGCCGCCGCCCGGCAGTATGCGAGCCGGGGGACGACTGCGGGCGACTGATTGCGGCGACCCTGGCCTGTCTTGGAAATCCTTATCAAGTCGATCTGCGTCGCCAGGACCTGTGCGGAAGAAAGCGGCATCGCACTCCAAGGGCTGGCCACGGCGGAGCGGCTTATCAACGACATCATGGCCCAGGGCTCGGACAACGACGGCACGCAGGTGCTCTACCGCCTCTCCACGCACCCCGACGGCTCTCCGTCGTAGGGAGTCCCGGCTATGGAATCGATTTCAAGCCAGGCCCCGCAGCAGCGGCGGCCCTCACTCCTCCCACATCCGATCGACCCAGAAGAGGACCATTTCAAAGGTTGCAGTGTAGTAGGAAAAAATAGCCGCCATCACGGTCACGTCGGGCGTGGCGGGGGTATGCAGCGTCACCTCGTACTCTCCGAAGTTTGGATCGAAGAACACGTACCGCGGCACACCACCTTGCGGAAAATAGAAGTGGAGGCCCATGGTGTGGCCGCCGCTGGTCTTGCCGGCGTGCGGAAAAATATAATTCCCCGACCAGTGCAGGGCATACGAGGCCCGAATCGTCTTCTGTGGTTCCGCGAGCACCGGCACAGGCAGATCGGCGAGCGCCGGATCGGCGGCCCGTTCCGGGTGCTCGTGCCGAAGAACTGCCAGCCGCGTGTTGATGGCCGCGACCTTTTCCCGGGCGAACGTGCGACCGCAGCTCCCGAGATCGTCCCAGGCCGATCGCACGATGTCGCTGCACATGGCCATATAGTCGCTCGGCATCGCAAGCCACTGCGGCTCCGGCGCTCGAATATCACGGAGGTGGACGCGTTTGATGGCTCCTACCTTCTCCAGCAGCCGCGTGAGTTCGGCGGGAGCCCGGGGGCCCATCACAGACTTCTGCAGGCTGGCCTTTTTACCGAGGACGATTCCGTCATCGGGGTCCAGCAAACCTGGTGCCGTGATTGTCTCGTGGTACTCTTGATCCAGCTGCAGGATGGCGATCCGGTCCATCCGCTTCTTCACCCAGTCCTTGAAGTCGAACATCCGCCGCATGTCCACCAGCGGATCGGGATCGGGATCGATCCCTTGTCCATAACTCCCCTTGCCTGCCGGATTATGCTCCGTGAAGGAAAACTTTCCCGACTGGATGTAGCGACGGCCCCACTCCATCGTGAATCCAAAGCACTTCCCCGGGTCATTGTCCTCGAGGTGGCTCCCCTGGTTGAAGGTGAGCAGCCGCGTCGTGTCGGGAGCGGCCCTCGCCGCCGGGAAGACGATCGATCTGATGACCGGGCGAATGCAATCGTCGAGAATCTTCGATGCAAACAGCTTCGGAAGCGGTGATTTGTCGTAATCGATGGCGAGGACGGCAAAGCCCTGATACGCGTCGAGAAACTCACGGAGCGGCCGCTGTGCATCGGCAACGTTGGTGGCGATGGCGAGAGCATTGCTCCGAGGCACGCCCGGAGCCGCCTGTTCGAAGAGGTCGTAGACGGCTTGAAGGACGAAGTTGTCACTCAGGCTCTGCTGTCGATCGCCGAACGTCCGTTTCCAGGCCGTTCGCAGGCCGCTCTCCATCCTCTCAAACGTGCCATCGGGATGCACAAAGAGCTTCGTGGCTCGCGCACCTCGCCCTTCGCCCAGACGAAACGTTTTCAGGACGGCGAGGTTTGCCTGGATCTGGGCGGCGTCGTATGTCAGCAGTTCGGTTGGCATGATGATCCTCCATTTCTGTCAGGCAAACCGTTCACCGATCCGGGCCGAGAAATGCGAGTCACGGCGTCGATTGTTCCTCTGGCGCCCGAAAACTGCTCTGTGAGGAATGTCACTTCGCGTGCCATCGCACACCTCCAGTTCCTCTTCCCGAGTGGGGGGGCCTTCTCCGTCGGTCCACACGAAGATTGTCGTGCTATTGCAGAATATGTTGCGTACCGACGCTTGCATTCTCGACAGCCGCCGACGGTACTCGGCATTGCGTCCGGGCCACCGCCCAGGCAAGCCTAGTCAATCGAAAAATCCGACGTCGATGGCGGCGGCCTTTGCCTCGCGGACCGCGAGCACGACCTGCCCCAGAGCCAGCATGGCATTGAGCCTGTCGCCTTTCGGCTTGGCGGCGATGTAACTGCCGATCTGCTGGAAGATCTGCTTCATGTACTCGAGACGGTAGTCTGCGCCTCCACCGTCCCAAGGAAGCTGCGCATGATACTGGCCAAGGAGCCGGTCGATTTCGGCGTTCTGCTCCCGGCGACGCGACAGGGCTGCGAACCTCACGTTCGCGTCGCTCATCCGCTTCCACTGGTCCACGCTGGGGAGTTCCGTCGTGGCCGTGGGCGGATGCATGTGCATCTCCCTGCGATTCTGCGCCTGCCACTCGAGCTTGGAGTTGAAGTAGCGGTCGTAATCAGCATTGGCCCGAATGATTTCCGTCTTCAGTGCGGCGGCATAGTCTGCCACGTCCCGTGGAGAAAAGGTGACCCACGCGTCTGGAGGCTTCTTAAAAAAGGCCGCCTCCCCGGCAATCAGTGCCCGCATGACGATGCTGGCGCAGTTGTGGAGCGTGCTGACGAACTGGTAGCCGCTCTCCCCGTGCAGGGCCTGTTGATGCGCGGTCCGAAACCCTCGCCACCATGTCAGCATCGCGTGGGCGTTCAGGCCGAGTTCTCCAATCCCCTCCGTATGCAGGCCGATGATTTCGGTCGGAAACTGGACCCATTGTTTGTGAGAACCGCCCCCATCAGCCTCAGGGGCGAAGAGCGTTTCCATAAAACGCTCATGCTCCACAGTGCTGGCGTGATCGAGCACGTTCAATGGACCGGAACTCACGTCAAGCTCCCCGGCGAAAACAGTCGCCTGACCCGAACGCGGCGTGAACCGCCCATCGCGCAAGCCGAGTTGTGAACTGTTGCTGATCTCGTTCCGCATGTCGCTGAGCAGTGTCCGCTCCCCGCCAGGCCGTCTGCTGATCGGCGTGATCGGCCCCTTCAAGGCACCCCCTGCGGGCCACCAGCTGATGTAGGTTTTCGCAGCAGCGTTGGCGGCCGGGTCGGCAGACTCAACCGATCCATCCATCAGGATGGCTGCATGGCCATTCGTCCGGCCACGAGAACCGACGTGTGTCCAGCAGAGAATGTCGAGAAAGTGTGACATGATTCAATCCTCTTCTACTTCGTACTCTTGGGGCGTCAGGCTCATCCATGAGCCTCTGAGCAAGCCAGGATTCGACCACGACTCACCCACCGATCAGCACCGTCGGGCAGCCGAGCGTGATCACGCCGCCGTGGCTCGTGCTGTCGCCCATCCTTGCCGCCGGCATACCGCCCACCATCACCGTCGCGCTCCCCTTGATCACCGTGCAGGGCGGGCCAACGCAGATCCCCATCGTGCCCAGTTGGGCAGCCGGCATACCGCCGATAAGCACGGTGAAGGCCGCCGGTGCGGCCAGCACTCCACCGACGTGTGGAACCGGTCCAGTGAACATCGGGCAGACCTGCATGTCGGTGACTCTCGCGGCCGGCTGTCCCATGGCTCAACTCCCTTCCCAGGTGTCGCTGCCGGAAACGATGGAAACCCGGCATCGATCAATCGTAGCAATTCCTGCTTCGGCTCGGCGGGAGCCCGCCTGGCCGCCGCGAGTGTGACGGCCCCGGCCGCCGCCATGCCCACCAGATGGGGCGGTCGGGGCAGTGGATCGATGTGTGGCGGAGCGATCGATTCGCCGGCAAAACTTGCGGCGAGCGCCGCACAGCCCGCCGTTGTCGCCAACCCCGCCACGCTCGCAGGAGCCTGGGCCGCATAGGCCTTGAGTTGCTCAGGCTGCCGCCCCCAGGCCTCGGCCGTCTCGAGGGCCCGCAGTTCCTTGGGCGTAGGGCTCCCACCGGCCTCAAGACGGGCGACCCGACAGGCCCACCACGCCGCCCCGCGACGGGAGAGCGATTGGGCTCGAAGGCTCACGGCATCGTCCGTCAGCCCTGCCTGCACAAGCGCCTCACGAAGGCCAAGTCGGTCTCCCGGTATTGCACGCAGTAGTCCCAAGGCGAGTGGCTGCCCGTGATCTTCTTTGAAAGCGTGATCTCGGACGTGTCGCCGAGTACCGCCGCGACGATGTCTGGCACCGTTTTTTGTTGAAAGATCTTGCATTCGCTCGTGAGCGAGGCGGACCACGGGCCCGGCACCACCTCGACCTTTCGCGAAGAGAACATCCGGATGGCTGCGCGACCGACCTCACCCATGGGCCCTTCCGCAGACAGCAGAGTCTCCAGCTCAGCAAAGAAAGGGGAATGATTCCACGTGGATGTCCTCATGGACAGCTGGGGGAGTCCGCCGATCTTCGGGCCATCGCCGCCCGGAAAACGGATCTTGCCGCCCTCATCTTCGGCCGATCAGATCCAGCCCTTCCGCAGCAGCCATGTCTTCACGACTTGCGTGAGGATCACGTAGGCAAAGAGCGAGCCGGCGAGCAGCGGCCAGTAGAGCCACGGAAGCGGCGTGAAGCCGAGGGAGCTCCCGAGCGTGGTGGCCGGGAGCCCGACACCGACGGCCATGATCACCGCCGTCATGGCCATCAAGGGCCATGACGCGCGGCTCTGGACGAAGGGAATCCTGTCGGTGCGGATGACGTGGATGATCAGCGTCTGCGTGAGCAGGCTTTCCACGAACCACCCCGTCTGGAACAGGCTCTCGCTGTGTGCCGCGACGCCCGGCGTGCCGATTTCCCGGCAGTGAAAGACGTGGAGCATGATAAAGAAGGTCGTGAAGTCGAAGAGCGACGAGCAGGGCCCGATGAAGACGATGTAGCGGGTGAGCCGACCGATGTCCCAGGGGCGGGGCTTCGCGACCTGTTCAGGATCGACGTCGTCGGTGGGGATGGCCGTTTGGCTGACGTCGTAGAGGAGGTTGTTGGCGAGGATCTGGATCGGGGTCATCGGCAGGTAGGGAACGAAAAAGCTCGCCCCCAGAACACTGAACATGTTCCCGAAATTGCTGCTCGCCCCCATGCGGACGTATTTGAGGATGTTGGCGAAGACCTTCCGCCCCTCGACCACGCCCGCCTCGAGGACCAGGAGCGACTTCTCCAGCAGGATCATGTCGGCCGCCTCCTTGGCGATGTCGACCGCCGTGTCGACGCTGATCCCGACGTCGGCAGCCCGGAGAGCCGAGGCATCGTTGATGCCGTCCCCGAGAAACCCCACCGTGTGTCCCCGGGACCGGAGGGCCTCGATGATCCGCGTCTTATCGGCAGGTGACACCCTGGCGAAGAGCGTGGTGACTACCGCGGCTTCTGCGAGCTGGTCGTCGGTCATCGCTGCGACGTCCTCTCCGAGGAGTACGTCGCTCGTGGCCAATCCGACCTCCCCGCAGATCTTCCGGGCCACCAGTTCGTTGTCACCGGTGAGGACCTTCACCGCCACGCCGTGGCCCTGCAGGGCGCGGATCGCGGCGGTGGCCGTGTCCTTGGGCGGATCGAGGAAGGCGACGTAGCCGTCGAGGGTCAGGTCGTGCTCGTCAGCTTTGGAGTACGGGGTCGCTTCCCCCGCGACCGCGCCGCGGGGCTCCACCTCCCGGGAGGCGATGGCCAGCACGCGGAAACCGTCGGCGGAGAGCCGTTCGTATTCCGCCTTGAGACGATCGATGGCGGAACGGTCCATCGGAGACACCTTCCCCCCGAGCGTGAAGCTCGTGCACCGGGGAAACACGGCTTCCGGAGCCCCCTTGCTGACGACGAGATCCTTTCCGTCGGGAGTTCGGACGACGACCGACATGATGCGGCGATCGAAGTCGAACGGGATCTCGTCGACCTTCGTGTATTCAGGGATACGGGCGTCCGCATGGGTGTCAGCATGGGCGAGGATGGCGCGGTCGAGCACGTTCTTCAAGCCCGTCTGGAAGTGGCTGTTCATGGAGGCGAGCCCCAGCACTCTCTCGTTCTCCTCGAGAGCCACGTCGCAATGCCGCTCGAGGATCACCCGGTCGCAGGTCAGTGTGCCGGTCTTGTCGGTGCAGAGAATGTCCATGGCACCGAGGCTCTGGATAGCGTCGAGCCGCTTCACGATCACCTGACGCCGACTCATCGCGAGCGCGCCCTTGGAGAGGCTCACGGCGACGATCATCGGCAGCATCTCGGGCGTGAGGCCGACGGCGACCGCGATGGCAAAGAAAAACGCCCCGCTCCAGTCCCCCTTCGTGAGCCCATTGATCACGAACACCAGCGGCACCATCACGAGTACGAAGCGGAGCATCAGCCAGGTGAACTGGCTGATTCCCTTGTCGAAGGAGGTCTCCGTCTCCGGTTCGGAAAGCGTCCCCGCCATGCCGCCGAGATAGGTGTCCATGCCCGTGGCCACGACGACGGCGGTCGCCGATCCGCTCGCCACGCTCGTGCCCAGGAACGCGACGCTCGTCAGGTCGATCGCCATGGCGGCGGCGGGGTTCTTCTCGATCGCGAACTTCTCGACCGGGAAGCTCTCCCCGGTCAGCGAACTCTGAACGAGGAACAGATCCTTGGCGACGACGAGGCGGACATCGGCCGGGATCATGTCGCCGGCAGCCAGGGTCACCACGTCACCGGGCACGAGCCGGGAGACCGCGATCTCCATCGGCCGTCCGCCGCGAAGAACGGTGGCATTGACCGAAATCATCGCCTTCAACTTCGCCGCGGCGCGATCGGCCTTGGCCTCCTGGAAGAGCTTCAGGCCGGCTCCCATGACGATCATGAGGACCATCATCGTCCCGGCCCGAAGATCACCCGTGGCGAACGAGACCCCGGCGAGAGTGGCCAGCAGGATCACCAGAGGATTGATGAAGGCATGACGGAGAAGTGTGATCAGCCCGGGCCGTTGGTCCTTGGCCAGCGTGTTCGGGCCGTGTTCGGCAAGTCGCTCCAGGGCCTCGTCTTCAGAAAGCCCTTCGAGCCGCGTCCGGTGGGCTACGAGGAAGGCGGGAACGTCCATGGCGGCCGCCGTCGCCACGGCCCGGCTGTCGGATGAGGGTGACCGGCCGCGTCCAAGCCCCGCCACCAAGTGTCTGGGGATCACGGAATGCAGTCCACGCGTCATCGCCGCCTCGCTTTGCTTCGTCTCGGAAAGAACCGGCGATGGAGTCCCTGCTGTGGCCCATCCTCCTTGACGTTCTCGAGCCCCCCGGTGATCGGCTTCAGGCCGTGGGGGATCTTCGTCCTGAACGATCGCTCGGACGGGATGAAAAAAAGCGTGGATGTGGTTCCCAGACCTGCCTCAGCCTGTCATCGAGGGCCTGGAAAGCCCTGGATTTCTCGTCGCGTTGGGGGTTGTTGCTCCTTACAGCCTCGGCAAGGATCGCCGCCGTTGGGAAAAAAACCAAAGCTGCGGGGCGGGACACTTCCTGCTCGAACGCTGGGATGATCGCCTCGAAGAAGGCCTTCTCAAGTATTGACACTGTTAATTGTCACTGTATGATGAAGCCATGGCCACGCCCCCATCCACCGCCGTGCTCACGCTCCCCGAGGTCGTCGGGTCGATCCCGGCGCTCCTCGCCCGGGACTACGACGGGGTCCGGAACGGCCGGGTCCGCGACCTGCCCGATGTCCGGACGATCCGCTGGTATCAGTCGCTCGGAGTCCTCGACCGCCCAACTGAGTTTCGAGGACGGGCCGCCCTCTACGGGCGCCGGCACCTGCTCCAGATCGCCGTCATCAAGAAGCTCCAGGCGTCGGGGCTGTCGCTCGAGGAAATCCAGGGAGGGCTCCCCGGCCGGACTGACGCCGAGCTTGCCCGTGCCCTCGGGATGAAGCTCGACGAGGTCGATGCCGTAATCACGGCCCGCGTCGCCGCCCGTACTGCAGCTGCGGCCTCGGGGCTCGAGGCGGCGCTTCAGCCCCCCCGCCGTAGTTCGGCTTTCTGGAAGACCCGTCCGGCCGCGGCCTCGGCTCCGGCGGCAGCGTCCCCCGCTACCCCAGCGACCACTACCGAAGCGTCGCTGCCCCTCCAATCAAAAGCCGTCGGCGGCAACGTCGTCGTTCTCTGGAACGGCCGGCCGCTTACTCCTTCTGAGCAAGCGACGCTCGCCGAGCTCTCCGCGCCGCTGGTGGCGTTCCTGTCAGCCACCGCGTCTCCGCCCGCCGCCATAAGCGGAGCATCCGCCGTCTGTCAGCCGAGTCCCGTAACCAAGTCACGCCGATCCCCGAAGGAGCCTCGCCCATGATTCGCATGCTCAACGACGACGAACTGGCTTCGGTGCCGGGTGGTGAGGCAGGCTTTGGCGCCATCGAAACTGATAAGGGCTGCCTGCCGCTGGTGGCCCTCGATCTCGACGTCCAGATCGACGGGCTCACGGCCCACGGCACCGTCTCGCAGTGCTTCAAGAACGTCTTCGCCGATCCGCTCGAGGCGACCTACATCTTCCCCCTTCCTCCCCGGGCGGCGGTGATCGGCTTCCGCATGATCGTCGACGGTGCCGTCATCGAGGGGCGGATCGACGAGCGGGCCAAGGCCCGGGCCGACTACGATGCCGCCATTGCCCGCGGCCAGTCGGCGGCCATTGCCGAGGAGGAGCGTGCCGATGTGTTCACGGTTCGCGTCGGCAACATCCCCGCTGGGGCGCTTGCCCGTGTTGAGTTCACGCTTGTCGAGCCCCTCGCCATCGATTCCCTCGAGGCCACTTACCGCTTCCCGCTGGTCGTTTCACAGCGCTATTGCCCCGGTGCGGCGATCGACGGCGATTCGACTGGTGATGGCATCACCCCCGACACCGACCTCGTCCCGGATGCCTCGCGAATCTCGCCGCCGGTCCTCCTTCCCGGCTTCCCGAATCCGGTCCGCCTCGGGATCCGCGCTAGAATCGGCGGGCCTGCGCCTCGCGTCGAGGATCTCGCGACGTCGATCCCGGTGAAGCTCGTCCAGGGAGAAGACGCCCTCCAGGTCGTCGTCGAGCCCGGCAATCGACTGGACCGCGACTTCGTCCTCCGTTGGCCGCTCGGGCTCGGTGAAGTTCCCAAGGCCTCCTTTGCGATTGAGTCTGACTCCGCGCGGCCCGTCGGCATGGGGCGCAAGGAGGGAAGCAGCGAGGCTCCCGGCGACGGCACGTTTTCGGTCGTCGTCTTCCCGCCGAAGCTCGCCAAAGAGGCCCGGCCGCCGCGTGACGTCGTCTTCCTCCTCGACCGCTCCGGCAGCATGGGAGGCTGGCAGATCATCGCCGCCCGCCGTGCCATCGCCCGCACCCTCGACAGCCTTTCCAGTGATGACCGTGTTGCGGTCATCGCCTTTGACAGCGTGCTCGATCAGATGCACGAGTCCCCCTCGCTCATCTCGGCCACCGACCGCAATCGCTGGTCGATCCTCGAATGGCTCGGGACCATCGAGGCCCGCGGCGGCACGGAGATGGAGCTGGCTCTGAAGGCCGGCCTTGCTCTCCTCAAGCGCCCTCGGAAGAAGAAGGGGGATCCGAAGGCGGCGGCATCCGACGCTCCTGCCCGCGACCCGATCCTGGTGCTCGTCACCGACGGCCAGGTCGGCGACGAGGACCGCGTCCTCGCTCGGCTGGTGAAGTCGCTCGGGGCCACCACGCTCCACGTCGTCGGCATCGACACTTCCGCCAACGCCGGCCTCCTCACCCGTCTCGCCGACTCCAGCGGCGGCACGCACGACATCGTGGAGAGCGAGGATCGGCTCGACGAGGTCATGGACCGGATCCAGGAGCGGCTCGTGGCACCGATCGTCACCGACGTCCGCGTTGAAGGGGATGGCATCGAGATCGTTGACGACTCGGTCGTGCCAGCGAAGCGACCGAGCCTGTTTCCGGGTGTGCCGCTCGTCCTTCGCGGCCGTGTGCAGGGCACCGGGGCGGGGAACGTGACGATCCGGGGGAAGAAGCAAGGGGGCAGCACCTGGCGGGTCGCCGTCACGCCGCACAGCTCGCAGGCTCCCGGGCTCGGGGCACTTTGGGCGAGGGGACGGCTTCAGCACCTCTCCGACGTCTATGCCGTCGGCGATCATGACGACAGCGAGGCACTCGAGCGTCGCATCGTCGATCTCTCCACCGGCTTTGGCGTCCTCTGCAAGTTCACCGCGGTCGTGGCGATCGATCCACGGATGCCGGAGAAGCCGCTCGATCCGAACACCATGCGGCAGATCGTCCAGCCGGTTTTCGATGTCAACCTCATTCGGCGGCAATTGTGTCACCTGAGTCCACCGCAGTCTTCCTTCGGCTTTTTTGAAGCAGCCCAAAGTTTCCCACTCTGTGACTACAGTGAAGCGTCGCAGGTGTCCGAGGCAAGCGCCCCATCGAACGCCGAATTGCTCGCCTACGACGTTGAATACCTCGCCCCGCCGGCGGTCGACCGCCCCGCCGAGCAGGCGATGATCCGTGAGACGCTTGCCCTCCTGCGGCCGCGTTCCGGCCGCCTCGACGACGTGCCCACGGAGATGGTGTCGATGCTCCTCGGCGACGTGTCGAAGGTGCTCGCGATGCTCCGGGCCGACGGCTGGAAATCACCCTGGCTCGCGGACCTGGAGCAGGCGCTCGAGGAGGTCGAGCAGAACCCCCTCAATCGCGATAGCCTCCGTGATCTCCTCGACGGCTTGGCCCTTTTCGCCAGTCCGTTCGAACGCTGGTGGTAAGAAGGGATCGACCCGGCCGCCAACTCTTGGCCCCGGGCCCGGTTTCGTCGACGACCGCGATCGACCGTGATTCCATGGCTCGCTGGTACGCCACCAAGCACATCGATGTGGACGAGGGGATCGAGGAGCTCGGTCCTTCGGCAGCGGTAGAACACGCGTGTCGGTCGATTGTGATCGACCATCAGTGCATTGAGTCCCCCCTTCGAGCCCGACTCTCATGCCGACCTACGACGCTTCCCGTGCCCTCGACCTCCTCTGCATTGGCTCCGGCCGCGACGATGCCGCGTTTCGGGACGGCCAGGAGGAGGCGATCCGCCACGTCGTCGAAGGACGTGGGAGACTGCTCGTTGTCCAGAAGACCGGCTGGGGAAAGAGCTTTGTCTACTTCATCGCCACGAAGCTCCTCCGCGAATCGGGCGCCGGGCCAGCGATTCTCGTCTCGCCACTCCTCTCCTTGATGCGGAATCAGATCGCCGCCGCCGAACGGATGGGCGTTCGTGCCGCCACGATCAACTCCACGAACACCGACGAGTGGCAAAAAGTCGCAAGGCAGGTGACCCAGAACGGGGTTGATATCCTTCTCATCTCGCCCGAGCGGCTCGCGAGCGAGGGGTTCCTCGAAACCGTTCTCAATCCCATCGCCGCGATGATTTCGCTCCTGGTCATCGACGAGGCCCACTGCATCTCGGACTGGGGCCACGACTTCCGCCCCCACTACCGGCTTATCGAGCGGACCGCTCGGACACTGCCGCCGAATGCCCGGCTCCTGGCCACGACGGCCACCGCCAACGACAGGGTGATGGATGACCTCCGTTCGATCCTCGGCCGCGACCTCCATGTGTCGCGCGGGGAGCTCGCTCGGCCTTCGCTCTCGCTTCAGACGATGAGGCTTCCGAATCAGGCCGCGCGGCTCGCATGGCTCGCCGACACGGTGCCGCAGCTTCCGGGAAGCGGGATCATCTACGCGCTCACCGTCGCCGATGCCGACATGGTCAACCGTTGGCTTGTCTCGAAGGGGATCCGATCCTTCGCCTACCACGCCGGATTCGAGACCGCCGAGCGAATCCGCCGCGAGGAGATGCTCCTCACCAACGAGGTCAAGGCCCTCGTCGCCACCACCGCGCTCGGGATGGGGTATGACAAACCCGACCTCTCCTTCGTGATCCACTATCAAATGCCCGGATCGGTCGTGCATTACTACCAGCAGGTCGGCCGAGCAGGCCGTGCGATCGAGTCGGCACGAGGAGTGCTCCTGAGCGGCGACGAGGAGACACGGATCAATGACTGGTTCATCAAGTCGGCATTCCCCAAGCGCGACGAGGTTGAGCAGATCGTCGACTGCCTCGGCCGCTCCGACGCCGGCCTCTCGATTCCCCAGATCGCATCGAAGGTCAACATCCGGCAGTCGCGGATCGAGAAGGCGCTCGCGCTTTTGTCGCTCGAGAGCCCGGCGCCGGTCGTCAAGGACGGCCCGCGCTGGCAGCTCACCGTCGCTCCGCTCCAGGAAGACTTCTGGCAACGGGCCGCACGCCTGACCGAGCTCCGCCGGGGAGAAGAAGCCCAGATGCGGGAATACGTCGCCCTGCCCTTCGGCGAGCACATGCGATTTCTCATTCGGGCCCTCGACGGCGACGACTCCGCCGTCGTGGCGCCCGCACTGCCGCCGCTCGCGGCGACGGTCGACGAGGCCTTTGTGAACGAAGCCGCGGCGTTTCTCCGCCGCACGGATCTGCCAATCGAGCCAAGGAAACAGTGGTCCAACCGGAGCAGCATTCCAGCGGCACTCCGCGGCAACGACGGGCGAGCTCTTTGCACCTGGCGGGACGCCGGATGGGGCGAGGAGGTCGTCAAGGGGAAGCATGCCGAAGAGCGGTTCTCCGATCGGCTCGTGGAGGCGAGCGCTGCGATGTTCCGCCGCTGGAATCCGACACCGGCCCCGACGTGGGTGACATCGATTCCGTCGCGACGCCACCCGACCCTGGTGCCCGACTTCGCCCGCCGGCTCGCCGAAGCTCTCCAGTTGCCATTCCGCAGGGCGCTCGTCAAGATTCGGGACACTGCGGAGCAGAAAGAGATGCACAACAGCCCCATGCAGGAGCAAAACGCCAAAGGCTCGTTCGCCGTCGATAAAAATGAGGTGCAGACAGGCTCGGTGCTGCTCGTCGACGATCTTGTCGATTCGAAGTGGACCATGACCGTCGCGATCTCGCTCCTGCGGGAACACGGGGCCGGAGAAGTGTGGCCCATGGCGTTGGCACTCGTGGGATCGGACGAATGACCGCCGCGCTGTCCGACGACACAAAGGCGATCCTTCTCCTCACCGCGCCGCTCATTTCCGGACCGGCGGGGCCGAGGCAGCGGAATCTGACGCTTGGCGACTACAAGCATCTCGCGAGGAAGCTTCGGGAGATGGGGCGGAAGCCGGGCGATCTGATCGCTCCGGCCGCGGAGGACCTTGTCGAGGCCTGCGGCGCCGTCGTCGAAGCAGCGAGGCTCCGTGAGCTCCTCTCCCGTGGGTTCCAGATGGCCCAGGCGGTGGAGCGGTGGAGCGCCCGGGCGATCTGGGTCATCAGCAGGGCGGACGAGTCGTACCCACGACGCTGGAAGGAGCGGCTCAAGGAGGATTGTCCGCCGATCCTCTACGGCTGCGGTGACGTCGCACTGCTCGGGCGGGGCGCCCTCGCCGTCGTCGGATCGCGTCATGCCGATGATGACATGCTCGCCTGGGCTCGCCATGTCGGTGCGACCGCGGCCGAGGCCGGCGTGGTCGTTGTGTCGGGAGGTGCGCGAGGCATCGACGACGCAGCCGTGCGAGGCAGCCTCGAGGCTGGCGGACGGGCTTCAGTCGTTCTCGCCGATTCGCTTGAGCGCGAGGCGATCAGCAAGGCGAATCGGCAGCCGGTCACGAACAAGCGCCTCGTGATCGTCTCGCCGTACGATCCCGCGGCGGGGTTCAACGTCGGGCATGCGATGGGCCGCAACAAACTCATCCACTGTCTCGCAGACGCCTCCCTCGTCGTCCGTTGCGACTCGGGGTCCGGGGGCACGTGGAGCGGCGCTGTCGAACATCTCGGGAGAGAGGGGGCGACGGCGCTCTACGTGAGAACCGGTGTCGAAGCACCGGCAGGGAACCGGGCCTTGCTCGCCAGGCGGGCGGTCCCCTGGCCGGAGCCGACCACTGTTGACGCACTGCGGGAGGCCGTTCAAAGAGCCCCTCTCACCAAGTCCGAGCCCATCGAACGATCGCTGTTCCCCGACCCGCCTGCGCCGCTTTCAAACGAAACCCCCGACCCGAACCGATGAGCGGGGCCCTTGGGATCGGGCCAGACCAGTCGAGACGGTATCGCGAAAAGGCGACGTCTCGGCCTGTCAAACTCGCGATCGCGTTCGCAGTGCGGCCAGATCGGTACCGTGACGTCACTCAGTACCGCCTTTCGGCTGTCCGGATTGGGGGTGCAATCACGCCCTGGAGTTTCTATTCTCCGCCGCCGAAAACGGCGATACCCATCCCGAAAAACACCTGACTCATCTCTGGGCAAGACGGCCGTCCGTACCAAGCTGAGCCGGTCGATCACTCTGCCCGTCGCGGCCCGTCAGAGCATTCTGGCCGTTCGGCCTCCAGGAGATCCCTTCCCATGAATCGCTTCGATTTCCTCCGGCGCGGGATTTCCTCCGAGCACGGTGTCCTCGAAATCGGCCCCTACTTCAGTCCGATCGCTCCCCGCGCCGCCGGATTCAAGACCACGACGCTCGATCTCTACGAGACCGACGAACTCCGAAAGCGGGCCGTCGCGGACCCGCACGTCCCCAACGACAGGCTGGGGGAGATCGAAGACGTCGATCTTGTCGGCTCGGCCTGCAGCCTCGCCGACCTCACCAAGCACCGCTTCGGGGCAGACCATCGCTTCGACTGGATCCTCTCGTCGCACAACATCGAGCACATCCCCAATCCGATTCGATTCCTCCAGCAGTGCGCTGCCGTCCTCGGCCCGAAAGGAACGTTGCGACTGGCGGTGCCGGACAAACGGACATGCTTCGATCATTTCCGCATGCTGACCGACATCAGCGATTTGATGGAGGCATTTTTCGAGAAGCGATCGCAGCCGACCCCCTACCAGCTTTTCCGCGAATGGTCGACTGACAGCTTTCAGTCTTCGGACAGGAAGGGCTGGATTCCAAACCGCAACAGTCTGGCGTTGTATCGGCAATGGTTCGCTCCGGGCGGAAACGTGCCCACCGCGTACGTCGACACTCACTGCTGGACGTTCACGCCGGACTCCTTCGAGCTCCTCGTCCACGACCTGAACGGTTTCGGTCTGGTTGATCTCCAGATCGCGTCCGTCGCCGAGTCCGAGTTCTGCGACCTCGAGTTCTATGTCGACCTGGTCAAGCCCACAGCCCCTGTCATGCTCGATGAGCAGGCCTACTACGACACGAGAGAACGGCTCCTGAAGAATTGCATTCGAACTGCCTTCGGCCCGAGAAAGGGGCGACGAAAGCGGAGCGTTCCCCAGCGGATCATGAGCGAGGTCTCGCGGGTCGTTCGCCGAATCCACGCCGTCGGGAATACGGCTTCGTGACTGCGGGCTACGGCTGAAGGGTGCCGCAAGAGCCGTATCAGCCACCCCCTCCATCGGAGCCTGCCTGATGCCCAGGCCGCTCGTTCACCACTACCACCTCTACATCCCCGTTGGAGCCGAAGACCTCGCTGCCACGATCTGGCGAGAGCACGTAGCCGCGCTCGAGGCCTCAGGCCTTGGCCGTCGGCTCGTGCGGATGGAAACGAGCATCGTTGGCGAGGCGTTTGATCTTCCCTCGCCCCCCTGCCCCCACACAATCGTGCGGTTCGCTGCGGGCCACGAATTGCTCACGCTCGATCGCCTCAGGGCGGCAGCCCACGCCGGCGACCCCGACACCTTCTTCCTCTACTGCCATTCCAAGGGCGTCACGCACGGGACCGGAACGCCAGAGGCCGATCTCAACACGCGGTGGCGGAAGGCGATGCTCGCCCATGTGGTCGATGGCTGGCGTGATTCGCTCGCGCCGCTCTCTGCCGGCCGCTGCGACGCGGCGGGCGCCTTCTACCTTGAGCCGGAGGCCTGGCTCAAGAGACAGCCGCATTTCGGCACGGTGCCCTACTTCGCCGGCAACTTCTGGTGGGCGACGTCCGACTATCTCCGCGGGCTGCCGCCGATTGAGGTGAATGACGAGCGCTACCTCGCCGAGATCTGGATCGGCGTTGCTCGACCTCGCGCGTTCAGTCGGACACGAAACATCTGGCCAAGCATCTCCCACTGCCGCCGGAGTTGCCTCACCCACGCCGTCCGCAACCGCCTCTGGCCGTCCCATTCCCCCTGGTGACACTGCAGACACGGGCGGGCTCGACGCTCGTATCCGGCCCCTACGGCAGCCTACCGAGCGCCTCCGACAGCAGCATCAATCTCAGCCCAAACTGGCTCGCAAAGACCAGGCCGATAGACCGCCTTGCGGAACTCCGGGTGCTCGCCGCGGTACTTCGCCAACTGCTTTTCGGAGCCAGGCTTGCTCGACTCACGAAGGTTGGCGAGCCGATCGGCCGCCTTGACGACGAGGGCCAACGTATCGTCGCCGGTGACGGCCGCGAGTTTGGCGTTCGTCTTCACCTTACGGGCCGGGCGGTCCTCGCCGGGCTCGTCGGTGAGGAACTTCACGAGCCTCGCGATACGGTCGCCGAACTCGGCACGCACGTCGGCTTCGGACGTCGAGGTGTCCTCGATGACGTCGTGGAGCCAAGCCACCACCTGGGCCGTCTCGCCGTACGGAGCCGCGATCTCGGCTACGGCACCGAGGTGGTAGGCGTATGGGCGGGCGCTCTCACCCTTTCCGTAAGTCTGCGTGCCGTGCTTTCCGATCGCCCAAGCCCGGGCGTGGGGAACGAGATCGGTCATGGAATGGGGTCCTTCATGGTAATCAGGCAACTGTCCCGCAGGCCGGCCGTCGGCCGGCGTCACCCAACCGATGGCTCGGGAAACCACGCGTTGCGGTCGATCTGGCCACAGTAGACGTAGTCCAGACCGTTGCCATCATCGGCGGTCATCGGGGTGAACATTGCCCCATGTTCGTTGACGTAGAACCGCCCCCCCTGATAGCCACGAAGGTCGGCCACGGGCTTTACGGCTCGGGCCACGGCCGACCTCTCGGCTACGACGCGCGAGAGCAAGACCTTCCGGGTCATGCGCGGTCGGACCGTAGGGGGATCGGTGTCGGTGAGCGCCGGCGTCTCGTAGTAGATATCGTTCCCACCGGCAGCGAGCTTGTAGGGAATGCCCGGGCGAGGCCCATACCACTTATCGCCCGGCTTCAGCGGCTGCCCATCGGCCCCAAGGGGCTTGGTGGTGATGTGCTTGCCTTCGAAGGGGAAAACGAAGTCCTGGTGGGCCAGACCGGCAAAGTAGTATTCAGACTCGTTGCCGCGTTTGACCGGCACGAGCACGTGGCGGAACTCGTTGACGTAGAACGCCCCACCGGGACTCCCCGCGACGGCCGTCTTCACCTCGTTGACCATGGCTGCGAGCCCCGAATCGGCTCCCTCCACGGCGAGGAACAAGAGCCCGTCGCCGACGTCGTAGCCGACGGTCACCCGCCACTTCCCTTCCTCAAAGCCGACGGAGTACTTGGCGAGCTTGGCGACATTTTGCGGCCAGAGGCCGCGGTAGAGCGATGGCATGATAAGGAGTCCGTTTATCCAACCCATTTCGAGGTAAAAGGCCACTGACCGACGTCGATCCTGCCGACATAGCAACTCTGCCAACCACCCGGCACTTGGCGATTGGTGATGACGTGCCCATTGGCAGTCAAGTTAACCATCGCCTTCTGAGTCATCTGGAGCGGCCCAGTGAACGCCTCGCCTACGATCGCCGGTTCCATGCCGCGAAGCTTCGCACCCATTTCCAGCCCCACCATCCTTGGGCCTTGACCGCCGGCAGAGGCTCGACGGCTGGCTGCTCAACTTCGACAGTCGGCTGCTCGATCTCCACCGTTGGCTGCGCGGCTTGGACAGCCGGCGGCGCGGCGACCGCAACCGCTGCTGACTCGGGCTCAACCCGCGGTGCGACAGGGTTCGATGCGACGACGGTCTCCCGGGGAGGTGCCTGCGGCGCCGCAGGCCTGACCACCGTCACCGACTCGAGGAGCGTCTTCTCGAGTTCCTGTTCGGCGAGTCGTTTGACCACGTCGCGGACGAGCTCGACACGGTGTGTTGGCGGTGCGGAAATCGTGTTGATTTGAACCTGCAATGGCTTCGCCTTCTTCGGCGCATCGATCCAATCGGCATCGTGGAGCCACTGTCCGACGTCGATGCGGCCGACATAACAGCACTGCCATTCGCCACGCACTTGGCGATTGGTGATGACGTGCCCACCGGGAGTCACTCGCACCCGCCCCGACGACTGCCCCGGTCGAGCAGCGCGGAATCCTGTCAGCAGCGCGGCGTTGGGTGAAACGACCGTTTCTGAGATGTTGGTCGCCCCGAAGGGGGCCGGGAATGACCAGGTGGTTTCAAGCGAACCGTCGGCCTTCAGGACGCACTCGATGCCGATCCCCGACGGCCCACGCCACGCCTGGCCCGGGGCGAGTCTTCCGGGGGAGGTGATGCAAAACTCTCCGCCATCGGGATCGAGCAGAACGGCGTCACCTTCCAGTTGCCCGAGATAGTGACGCACGCCTACGTCGTCCGGATCGGGCTTCACGATCGCGCCGTCCGGAAGAATGGCCAGCCCCCCTCCCCGCCAGTGCTTGCATACGAGTCGCTCGAGTTGGGCTGCCCCGGGAGACGTCCTGATCGTCCAGAACGCCGAGGCGTCCCCTTCCTCAACCCACGCCCCCAGTCGCCCCTGGAGCACCTTGAACCCCGCCTTCCTACCGCGGGCAGGGGCGTAGGGGCCCACCCAGCGAGGAAAGGGGAGGACGCCAGGGTTGAATCGAACGCTCATGCCCGCGGCTCCAGGAAGGCGAAGTGGCGAGTCCACGTTGGACTCCGTCACCCTCGGCCCTGTCGGTGGGTCCCATCCCCAAAAACGTGGGTACTACGACCATCGGTGCGATTCGGTTCGGTGGTTCGATTCAGGTTTCTAAAGCGGCCTTCACCCGCTCCCTGATGGAGCCGGCAGGCACGCGATCTGACGCTGCGGTTGCCGCGACTTTGGAAGGATCGGCGGGGCTCAACCGCGATCGGAAGGCTCGTCTCCGGTCACCACGCGCCGGATCGGCTCGGCGAGGACAGCCCGGAGGCTCGGTAGGTCGCAGCAGCGTCGCTGGAGCATCCGCGTCGCCATCGTCCGCGGGAGGCAATCGGAGAACTTCAGCGACCTCACCGCCTCGTCGTCGACCTCCGGGAGAAACTCGTCGTCGGGGAGCGTGGAGAGCGCATCGAGCAGGTCGTCGATCCCTTCGATCTCCATGCCGTCTTGAATGGTCACCGTGAGATTGTCACTCGTCGCGGCACCGGGAATCCGCTTCCCGATCGCCGCGGCTAGCCCGGCGTTCGCTCCCCTTCCGGCGAACGTCCACCACTTCAGGTCACGCCCCCGCTCGTTGATCACCGTCGTCGCCCCGGCTGCCACCCAGGGGAAGTCGCTGCGGGCCGTCTCGATTGCCGTCCGAGCCCGCGTCGACCAGGCCTCGCGATCCCCGTCGTCGGCGAGCAGCGATCGCATCCTCTGGCACATGGCATACGACAAGCCGGGGCCGTTGCTCCGCCACCGCGACTTCCCGGGGTCGGTGGTCGGCTCCACGTACACAAGCCCCCGTGGCCAGTCGATCGAGCGCACAAGCCAAGACCGGGCGGCGAGTGAAAGGACGATCGTCCGATCCTTCGCTTTCGGGATGAGCGACGAGGCATCGACCTTCCCCAGATCGGTGCGGCCGTTCATCACCGAAAGCAGTGGGGGCGAGAGAAAGACACTCATCACCTCCATGTAGTGACGCCAGCCGTAGCGCCGCTCTCCGACTTCGCCGATCCCGAGAATCCCGGCGTCCTCGAAGAGAATCCCCTCAGCGAGCATGTGGTCGATCACCGCGGCGAACGTCTCCGGCGGCATCTCCGCAAACCCGGGCATCCGTCCGATCCAGTCGCGCCATGCCGATCGCCCCAGCCCCCCTTCCTGAAGAATGAGCGTGAGGAGCTGCTGGGCGAAGACGTGATACGGATCCGACGGCGGCACCACCGGCTCGACATACCCTTCCTGCCAGAGATCAACGAGGGCCGCGGCTTGAAGGAGCGCCGTCGGCGTCGTGGCGAGGAAGAGGCAGTTGCGCGTCGTGCCCGATCGCCTCCCGGTGCGCCCCATCCGCTGGAGAAAGCTCGCCACCCGCCCCGGGGAATCAATCTGGATGACGCGATCGAGATCCCCGACGTCGATGCCGAGCTCAAGGACGCTCGTGGCGACGATCACGCAGTTTTCCCGGTTCGCGAAGGCGTCTTCCGCGGCCCGGCGCTCCGCGGCGGCAAGCGCGCTGTGGGTGACGAACGTCGTCGTCCCGTGGCGCTCGAGCTCGGCCCCGAGCGTCTCGGCCCGGGCCCGGCTCTCGCAGAACACCAGCCGCTTCTCGCCGCGGTGCAGCCGGGAGATCACCACCGCCGCATTCTCAAGTGACCCGACAAAGTCGATCGTCACGTCGGCATTGAGCGCCGGCTTCGGCGTGACGGGGGCGTTCTCCGAGGGCGGCGGCGGTGCGGGATTGAACACGCCTCGCGGGCCATCGCACGAGCCGGCCAGCCAGTCGCAGAGAGCATCGGGGTTGCCGACGGTGGCGGAGAGCCCGATCCGCTGGACGGGCCGGCCGGCAAGCCGGCTGACACGGTCGAGGACGGAAAGGAGATGCCAGCCACGGTCGTCGCCGGCGAAGGCGTGGATCTCGTCGATGACCACGGCCCGCAGGTTTCCAAACAGCTTCTCTTCGTCGATCCGGCTCGAGACGAGCATCACCTCGAGCGATTCGGGCGTCGTCAGGAGGAGATCGGGGGGATCCTGAATGATGCGCTGGCGGGCCGTCTGGGAGGTGTCGCCATGCCGGAGGGCGGCGCGGCGGCCGACGAGATCGCAGTAATAGGCGAGACGTGTTTCCAGATTGTTAAGGAGGGCCTTGATCGGGCAGACATAGATCACCGACAGGCCCCGCCAATCCTCCGAGAGCATCCGGGAGAGAACCGGAAACGCCGCCGCCTCGGTCTTCCCGCCGGCAGTGGGGGCGAGAACGATCTGGTGATCGCCGGAGAGGAGGCGGGGAATGACCGCGTCCTGAAACGGCCGCAGGCTCCGCCAGCCGAGCGAGTTGACGATGTGGTGCTGAAGCGCCGGATGGAGGAGATCGAAGTTCGACACGGTCACCTCGTCGTCACAGATCGAGGTCGATCCCATCGACCCCCTTCGCGCCGCTCGCCTCGCGCTCCACCGGCGTCAATTCCGCTTCGCTGACGGTGAGGGCGTAATCGCGACGCGGATCGAAGTCGGGATGCTGATCGACACGATCGAGGACGTCGGCCACGAGCTTCTTGAGGAAGATCCGTGGGGCAATCCCCACCTTTCCGCCAAGTTGCCCGGCGACCGACTCGGCGAGCCGGCGGACATACGCATCGTCGCAGTTGGCCGCGACGCGGTCGGGGGCCTGAGCCACCCCCTGGTAGAGATCGCGCACCTTCGCGCCGACCAAGCAGAGCCTTTCGAGATCGAACGGTGGCAGACGCATCTGAACGGCACGGGGATTGTCGAATCGGGCGTCGGTCTGGAAGTCGACGTGGAGGCGCTGCGCGAGAGGCTCGAGCCGGCGCACCCCCTGGGGGCCGTCGAAGAACGACGGCGTGCCGGTGATGAGGAGAAACAGCCCCGGAAACCGCCCCCCCTCCACTTCGTCGATCAGCTGCCGGAGGGCGTTGAGGCTCTTGTCGCGGGCGTCGCTGCGGACCCGCTGGATCGTCTCCACTTCGTCGAGAACGACAAGCAAGCCAGCATGCCCCGCGTCGCGGAGCATCGTGAGCACTCCCTGGAGGAATCCCAGGGCGCCGAAGTGGTCGAGATCCCCCTTGATGCCGGCCGCTTTCTTCACCCCCGCGGCGACGTGCGGCTGCCCCGCGGCCCAGGCGAGCAGTCCGTCGGCCGTGGCTCGGTCGCCGGCGACGGCGGCCGTCCGGTAGCCGCGGATCGCCGCCGCAAACAGGGGCGCATGGTTGGTGACACCGGCGAGTCGCTTTTCGAGGAGGTCGGTGGTGCGGGCGACGAGGGCAACAGGATCGTCAGCCACGGCCCCCTCGGCGAGCACGTCCTCCTCAAGGACATGAAACCATCCATCGACCACGCTCCGCAGAGCGCCGTCGGGGGTGGCGGCGGTGGCGAGTCGCTCCATGAGACGGCGATAGACCGTCTCGAGCTTGTGGAGCGGCGTCTCCGTCTCGGAGATCTGCACTTCGCTGGTCACGAAGCCGCGCTTTCGGGCCCGGTCGGCAAGCCAGCGGGTGAAAAACGTCTTGCCGCAGCCATAGTCGCCGCGGATCGCCTTGAAGACGCCCCGGCCCCCTGCCACGGCGTCGAGATCGGCGTCGATGGCCGTCTCGAAGCGCTCGAGGCCGACGCAGAAAGCATCGAGGCTCGACCGCGGCACGGTGCCGCGGCGAAGGGCATCGACGATCTCACCGGCCCGTTTGGGAGAAATGCTCATCGGGTCGCCTCCGCTCCGGCCGGCAGACCAAACTGCACAAGGAGGAGCTGCTTCTCGAACTGCACGGTGTCACTCTCGGAATCGACACTCACGATCGGATACCCGTCGACGTTAAAGACCCGCTGCGCCATCGCCAACAGCCCGGGAAGCCGGACCGTGGCATAGCCCATCACCCGGGCCAGCGCCGGGAGCGTGAGCTTGCCGCCACGTGCGTCGAGGTGCGTCAGGAGCTGTTCGAGAACTTGGTCGCCCGGATAGCCCCGCGGCACGAGCTTTTTCTGCGCGGCAAAAACCTCGGTGCCGAACACCTCCCGCACCCACTCCGGCTGGTCGGGGGACGCGACGCCTGCCGTCGTCGACGAACCGCCCGCGGTACCGACCGCCGGCGTCGGCTCGTCGCGGTGAATGTTGAAGAGCATCCCGGGGGGCTTTTTCACCGGAGCCGGCGCCGCCACCGGAGCTGCTCTCCGTTCCCGATCCCACCACACTGGGGTCGATTCGGGGGCCAGCTGCCAGCCCGTCGGAGCCTCCTTTACCCCCGGGGGGATAACGACGCTGATCGGCACCACCATCTCCTGCGGATTCACGCCGCCGTGATAGCCGCGCTTGGTGCCGGCGATGTAGCGCACCTTCTCGCTGAAGCTCGTCACGAGCGTCCCTTCCGGGGTCAGAACGCGCGATCCGCGGAGCTGAACCTCGTCGGTGGCAAGCGCTCCGGCGGAGACCGGCCGCCACCGCTCCCCGCCGTCCGTCACGCGGGCCGTCGTGCCCCCTTCGAGGATGTGGCCGTGGTCGCTGGTGAGAATCACGGCCCTGCCAGCGCCTGCGGCCTCATGGAGGAGGGCCGAGAGCACCCGGATCGTATCGAGCGTCCAGCCGACATCGATCTGATCGGCCTTGGCGAGGTGATCGTCGACCGCATTGACGATCGCCCCAACGACACGTCGCTTGGGCGACGCAATCTCGTCGCGAACGACATCGGAGAGGTGGCTGCCCTGGAGATCCGCCTTCGTGTAGAGCACCGGCCCCCGCCCCCCGTCACTTGCGGCCACGAGCCCGGCATGGGCGGCAAACGCGGTCTTCTCGTCGGGGGACGCAGCGGTGAGGCGGCCGGCGAGGAGGCTCGCGCGGGAATACTTCGTCTCCGAGGGGATCGTGGCGAGCGCCGGTCGGATCGCCGTGCGCCCCTCCTCGACAATCTCCGTCCACCCTTCCTTCTTCCGCATGTCCTCGATCAGCTCGCGGCAGACGGCGGCCGACATGCCGTCGAGCACGATCAGCAGCACCGGCATGACGCGGGCAATGTTCGCGACAACCTCGTCGAGCACCTGCTCGATGAGGAGCACCTCTGCCGAATACACCCCCATCGTCACGGAGCCTTCCAGGAGCGCCGCGAACTGGCCGGCGCTTCGTTCCTGTTCCCGGGAGGCGGCGGCATGGACGGCGGCAATGGCGTCGGTGAGCTCCCGTGAGGCCGCGAGCCGGCCTGCCGACGCGCGGGCCCAGTCAACCCAGCCTCCTTCGGCCAGGTAGCCCCGCGCGGCGTCGGCCAACGACGCTGGTGCCGCCCCATCACCCTGCCGGACGGCCCCGAGCCAGCGCACCAGTCGCATCGCCATCTCGAGCCGCTCGGCTTCGACCGGATTGGCATGAGACTGATCGTGCTTTCGGACGCGCTCGGCGGCCTGCTCGACGGAGTCGATGTCGGCGTCGGCGTCGAGCGTGTATCGACGGACTGCTTCCGCAAGGGCGGAAAGCCGCTGGGCGTAGCCGAGTGGAAGAATGGGGCTCGAATGCGCGAAGCCGCTGCCGTCGACCTCGCGGAGAAGCTCTTCGGCCCGTGCGGTGATCCGCCGCTGCTCGATCGGGTCGGCGATATGCGTGCGAAACAGCGCGGCCGCTTCTCCCTCCACGCGACGGAGCGTGTCGACATCGAGACGCCGGCCGGCGAGCCAGCCCCCTTCAAGCTTGCCGATCGCCCGCTCGGCCGCGGCGCCGTTGCCCTTGTCGACGAGCACGCCGGCGGCCAACGCCAGCGGCACCGCATCGGGCCGGTCGCTCTTCCCCGCCACCGCAAACACGAATCCGGCGGCGTCGCCCGCCCGCCCGGTGATCCACGCCTCGGCGCCGTTCTTGAGCTTCTCAGGCAACCCCCGGAAGCGCCGGACATGGTCGCCATCCAGCGACCATCGCAGCAGCGCCGCCAGATCGGGCACGTCGGCTGTCAGGCCGATCGTGGCCGCGAGGAGTTCCCGCCAGAGCGTTTCGGCATCGAGAAATCCGCTCTTCGCGGCCGCGGTCCGCCGCCCCCCGAGATGCTCGACGACGGCGTCGGCCAGCCAGTCATGCTGCACGAGACGGGGATCGATCGATTCGGCGGCGAACTGCTGCTGCACAAGACTCCAGCGGTCGATGGAAAACACCCGCTGCTTGTGGAGCCTCGAGAAGATGTCGGGGCTCAAGTCGGCGTCGGCAAGGCTCGTCACCACCACCCGCACGACCGCCCCGCCGGCCGCGTCAGGGCGGCCCTCCGGGCGGAACTTGAGGGCCAGCCGCAAGGCCAGCGGCGAGTCGCACTGGGCGATCGCGTAAGTGGTGTCGCCGTCGGCCTGCACTTCGGCCCCGAGCCAACGACCGGCCGAGCGGATCGCCACCGGCTTCTCGATCGGCTTCTTGCGGCGCAGGGCCGCCACCTCCGCCCGGATCTGGTTGAAGGAGAGCGCCTGGCTCATCGCCCCTTCCCTTCACTCCAGCGGATCGTCACTTCTATCGTCGCGCCCGGGTGGGCCGCGCGGATCTGATCGATGCGCTGCTGCGCCTGCCCCGCATCAGCGACACGCTCCTCCCCCTTCGCCGGGATCTTTTGGAGGGGTGGCGATGGTGGCGTGACAGGCGGGGGCGTGACCGGCGGCTGTGGAAGCGGCGGCGTGGGGGGTTGATGCACCGGCGGCACTGGCGGCACCCGCGGCACCAGCGGCACGGGCGGCGGCAGGAGC
>Ga0007795_10000022_pt1 | contig 28177 bp, 24 predicted proteins | sample CryBogmetaGMA1M_FD_60369 | JGI IMG/M metagenome (GOLD analysis project Ga0007795, IMG submission 60369) | Freshwater microbial communities from Crystal Bog, Wisconsin, USA - MA1M | ecosystem: Environmental > Aquatic > Freshwater > Lake | place: Crystal Bog, Wisconsin, USA | collected 2009-07-06
CGGTCTGTTCTGGCGCTGGACGATGGGCTTTAACGCGACGATGGAGTCGATTCACCGCTGGGCCTGGTGGTTTGCCGTGCTGTGCCCGCTGGTGGGTGGTATCGGCATCCTGCTGACCGGCCCGGTCGTCGACAACTGGTATCTCTGGTCGGCCAAGCATGGTGTCGTGCCTCACTACCCCACCAGCTACAAGGTGGTGGTTGATCCGGCACTGCAACGTCCGGTGGCACCGGTCGCCAAGGCCGCGACAGTCGCCCCGTCGCTCGACGGCACCGCCGCTCGCACCGCCACTGGCGCCGTGGTCTATTTCCCGGTCGCCTCGCCGGCGATCGTCGATGCGCAGACCTCCGTAATCAAGGAACTCGCCGCCGAACTCGCCGCCAAGCCCGACCTCAAGGTCAGCATCTCGGGCTACCACTCGGCAACCGGCGACAAGGCCATGAACGAGGAACTGTCCAAGAAGCGGGCGTTCGCAGTTCGGGATGCGCTGGTCGGTGCAGGCATCGCCGAAGACCGCCTGGTCCTCGAAAAGCCGATCCAAACTGAAGCGAATCTCTCGGGTGAAGACGCCTCTGCGCGTCGCGTCGAGGTCAATATGATGGGGGCAAAATAAAATGATGCGAGGATTTCGCTTCAGGTCGCTCATCCTGCCGGTTGCAGCGCTTGCTGTGCTGGCGGGTTGCGAGCGGCCGCCAATCGAAAGTGTCCAGACAGGCTACCGCGGCACCGGCATGCAGCAGCTCTACAACCAGCGGCTGCTTGTCACCCAGGCCTCGCTCAACACAGCGCCCGAGCCGGCCGCTGCGGCGAGCGCCGACGGTCCCAAGGCCAAGGACATCTATCAGAACGTGAAGGTGCTCGGTGAGCTGAGCGTGGGCGAATTTGCCCGCAACATGGTCTCGATCACCCAGTGGGTCGCCCCCAAAGAGGGCTGCACCTACTGCCACAACGCGGCGAATTTTGCTGACGACTCGAAATACACCAAAGTCGTCGCCCGTCGGATGCTGCAGATGACGCAGCATGTCAACGCCGACTGGAAGTCCCATGTCGGCGCGACCGGTGTGACCTGCTACACCTGCCACCGAGGCAATCCGGTACCCAACCAGGTCTGGTTTGCCCCGGCTGACAAGCGTTCGACCGGTGCATTGCTGGGCGACCTGGAAGGCCAGAACCAGCCGTCACCCACGGTGGCTTATTCGTCGCTGCCCTACGATCCGCTCAGCCAGTACCTGCAGGACGCCAAGCCGATCCGTGTCAACGGCAAGGAAGCACTGGCAATGACGGGCGATGCGGCCAACCGGAACTCGACCAAGCAGGCCGAGTTCACCTACGGGCTGATGATGCACATGTCGCAGTCCTTGGGCGTCAATTGCACCTATTGCCACAACACCCAGTCGTTTCAGTCGTGGGACGTCTCGCCGCCAACCCGGGCAACCGCCTGGTACGGCATCCGGATGGCACGCGATCTCAATAACGACTACCTGACGCCGCTGACCGGAACTTTCCCGGCCAATCGTCTCGGTCCGAAAGGTGATGTCGCGAAAGTGGGCTGTGGCACCTGCCATCAGGGCGCATTCAAGCCGCTTTACGGCGCAGAGATGGCCAAGCACCATCGCGAGCTGCAAGGTCCGCTGCCGGTGACGGTCGCCGCCGCCGGGGCAGCCGGCGGTGCATCGACCGCCTCAGCGACATCGGCTTCAGACGCGAGCGCGGCGGGTGCAGCCGGTGCCGCAAGTGCCACCGGCGCAGCATCGACAAGCGCTGTTCCCGCAGCGGCAGCGCCGGCTGCCGGCGCAACAGACGACAACAAGGTCGTCGGCGCAACCAACTGACGCGGGCATCGCTTGGTCGGCCAGGATCGATCCTGGCCGACTGGCCCTGACATCAACATGCATCAGGGTCATTTGTTGAACGGCCGAGGCGGGCGTGATGCTCACGGAATCCCCCGCTTCGATCAGGCAGTCCCCAACGGCGGTTATCTGTGGTGGTACCTCGACGCGCTCAGCGACGACGGCCGCCATGGCCTGAGCATCATCGCCTTCGTGGGCAGCGTCTTTTCCCCTTATTACGCGTTCTCGCGCGCCGTTGGCAAGGGCGATCCGGAAGACTTCTGCGCGATCAATGTCGCGCTCTATGGCGACGCCGGCAAGCGCTGGGCGATGACCGAGCGAGGTCGGCGCAGCACCCGACGCAGCGCTCGCGAATTCGTCGTCGGCCCCAGCCGCATGGCCTGGGATGGCGAGGCGCTGGTGGTCGATTTCGACGAGCGCTCGGTACCCTTGCCGCGCGCCGTCAAGGGTCGTATCAGGCTGATGCCGAGTGCGCTGTGCGGCTTCGTCACCAGCCTTGATGCCAACGATCGCCACCGATGGGGCCCGATTGCGCCCTGCGCGCGGATCGAGGTCACACTCGATCAGCCAGGCGTGCGCTGGAGCGGTGCCGCCTACATGGATTCGAACGAAGGCGACGAGCCGATTGAGAAGGGCTTTGTCGACTGGGACTGGTCGCGCGCCCGGATGCAGGACGGCAGCACCGCGGTCATTTACGACGTCAGACCGTCGAGTGGCCCAGGACGCGTGATTGCCCAGCGATTTGCGCCCGATGGCTCGACGAGTTCATTCGAGCCGCCTGCTCGCCAGCAGTTGCCTGCCTCGATGTGGCGGGTCGCGCGCGCGGTCCATACCGATGCCGACCGCCCGGCGCGCGTCCTCGAAACCCTCGAGGACACGCCCTTCTACGTGCGCTCGACGCTCGCCTCAGGCCTGTTTGGCGAGGCGGTGACCTCGATCCACGAGTCCCTGAGCGTCCCGCGGCTGGTATCACTGCCCGTCAGGCTGATGCTGCCGTGGCGGATGCCCAGAATCGCCTGATAAACCGGCTGATCGGCAAAGCGATCACGCGTCACCCGATTCGGCGGCCGGCACGCACGGTGTCGCACCAGGCCGCCGCCGCAAGCCGGCGCGGATCAGTCGAGCTTGACGCCCACCGCAGTGGCTTCGGCGATCCAGATCGGCGCAACCTCGCGCCACATCCGCAGCGCGTCTTCCCGACCTTTGGTGGCATCCGGAATCGCGAAGGTCTCGCGCAACTGCTTGGCGCGCGGCGTGTCGTTGCCATCGACCGCAACCTTCGAGAGCTTCTCGAGAATATCCACCGGCGTGGCCGCCGGTGCGGTGATCGCAACGCCACCATCGAGGCGGCAGATCTCGCCCTTGATGCCCTGCTCGACCAGCGTCGGCAGATTGGGGAACTTCGGGCAGCGCACCAGACCGGTCGCGGCAATCGCCCGCACGCCCTTGCCCTGGACAGTGGCGTAGGCCTGATAGCTGCCCACCGCCATCTCCTGCTGACCGCTGCCCATCTCGACCCACATCGGGCCTTCGCCCTTGTAGTGAACCGTCTCGATCTTGGTGCCGTAGAGCTTGTTGAAATTTTCGGCCAGCATGTGCGGATAAGACGCCGGCGCATACGAGCCCATGATGCTGGGGTTCTTGCGCGCGTATTCGATCAGCTCCATCGTGGTTCTGGCGGGCACCCGCTCGGGCACGGCCAGCAGCAGCGGCCCCGACGGAAAAACCGTCACCGGCGTGAGGTCCTTGGACAGACCGAAGGGCAGCTTGCTGTAGAGCACCCGGTTCTGCCAGACCGCGCCGGTCGTGGTCGCCAGCAATGTGTAGCCATCGGAGGGTGATTTGACGACCGCGTCGATCGCGATATTGCCGCCGGCACCCAGCCTGTTTTCGACAATCACCGGCTGGTTGTAGCGGGCGGTGATCTGCTCGGCAAACATCCGGGCATAGGCGTCGGTCAGACCGCCGGGCGCAAAGCCCACGATGATGCGGATCGGCTTGGACGGCCAGGCCGACGTCTGCGCGCGAACACTGCGAAGCGGCGTCGACAAACCGGCGGCAGCACCGGCAGCAGCGGCAATCATCAGAGTGCGACGGGTGGTTTGAGTCATGTCCTGGTCTCCTTGAGCCGTCTTTGCGGCGGGTTGCGATGGGTTTGGGCGAATCCTACCCAAGTCTTTGAGATCGCGGAAAAATGACCATGCTGCCCGACATCCGGTGTCACTCACCGCCGCGTCGCAGTCGCTCCAGGGCACGCTGATGCTCGCGCGGCCCGAAAGACGATGCCAGGCGCCCTTCGGCGGCCAAACCTTCGAGATAGAAGCGCTCGATATCCGGCGCCGCCTGCAGCAGATCGCGCTCAAAGAGCGGCGTGTGCAGCCAGGGACGCAGCCAATGCAGCAGCCGAACCCAGCCCGGCACCCAGATCCTTCGGTCGCGACGGGCGATGCCCTCGACCATGCGACGCGCCGCCTCCTCGGGATCGATATCAACATTCATCGGACCGGGAACGGTCTGACGCAGTCGCACAAAGCCTGGATGCAGGGCGCCCTCGGTCACCAGGGCGGTCTTGACCCAGGACGCATGAATGACGCCGATGCCGACACCGTGCGAGGCCAGTTCGATACGCCATGAATTGCACATCGCCTCGACGGCGGCTTTCGATGCTGCATAAGCCGACATCGCCGGCGGCGCCGCAAACGACGAGACCGACGCCGAGACTGCGATGAATCCCTTGCAGCGGATCAGCTCGGGCAGCGCCGCACGCACGGTATTGAAGACGCCCATGACGTTGACCTCATAGCATCGCTTCCAGGCCACCGGATCGATATGGGCGAGCTGACCGAAGGCGGCAACGCCTGCGTTGGCCCAGACGATGTCGATGCGCCGATAGCGCTCGATGACCGCCGCCACCGCCGCCTCGCAATCGGCAGCCGAGGTGACGTCAGCCACCAGCGCCATGGTCTGCGAACCGATGGCCGCGGCAGCCGACTCGACGGTCTCCCGATCGCAATCGACCAGCACCGGCACTGCACCGCGCCGATGCAGTTCACGCGCACCGGCTGCGCCGATGCCGGCACCCGCGCCGGTAATCAGGACGACCTTGCCCGCCAGCGACTCGGCGCGACCCATCCGCTAGGCGGTCACTGATCGCATTGGCGATCGCTTGCTGAACGCGTCACTCAGTGCACCTTGGCGATCATGAAATACAGGATCGGCAAGGGCAGCACGGTCGCGATCGCGCCGGTGATCTGCCACAGCCGCGACAGCCGCAGATAGTCGTCCGTGATGGTGTCGGTCGTCGCCAGAATCCTGCGCTGCTTGAGCTGGATGGGGACAAGCACAAAGGCCCAGATCAGCCCTGAGAGCCCCAGCAGCAGATAGGACCAGCGGATCCATGGATTGACCGCTTCACCGCCCATGGGCGTCGCCATCAGATAACCGGTAATGACCACGCCGAGCGATCCGCTGAGGGTGAACAGGATATCGGTGATGAGCACCAGGCGATTGCTGAAGCGGATGATCTTGTGATCACGCGTGCGCTCGGCAAGCGCGGCCCAGGTCCCGCTGACAATGACATTGCCAAGGAACAGACAGGCACTGGCGATGTGGATGGTCTTGATCGCGGCGCTCATGAGCTGCGCCCCGTCTTGCCGGCAGACAGACTGCCCGGGTTGTCGCTCGCTTGCGCACCCGCATCGGCAACATCGGCAACATCGGCATCCATGTCGACGCCGGGCTCATTGCCCGGGTTGACAGGTGGTTCGACCTGCGGGCCGGGCAATGCGGCCGCGCGCGCGGCCGCCTTCTCGCGCTCGATCCTGAGGTCGCGAAACTGCCACCAGCAAAATGCCGCGACACCCGCGCCGATCACGCCGACCTCGACCAGCTTCAAGGCCGTGTCCATCGCGTCCCGAACTGCCTGCGTCAGGCCCGCGTCAACGGGCCAGACGGTCCTGCTCGGACAGTCGCTCGAACAGATCGGTCGCCCAGACGACCTTCTCGTCGAAGGAGCGGCGGCGAGCTTTGCCGGGAACGCGAGCGGTCGGCCGCCCGCTGAGGGTATCGGCAGCCGCATCGACCAGAAAAGCAATCTCGGGCAAGGGGCCGCTCGACAGGTCGGCAGCACGCGGTGCGATCAGAAAAACCGACGATGCGCGCGAGATCAGCATCAGCTTGCGGCGACCCGACACCACCGCCCTGCGGCTGATCGAATCGAAGCCATGCCGACGCACTTCTTCGCCGATCTCGGCATACACCAGTTGCGCCGAACGGATCGCCGGACGGCAATCGCGCGGCAAGGCCGCAATGCCTGCTTCGGCACGACGATAGAGATCGTCGGCCGCCTCGAGCAGACGCGCGATGACGCTGGCAATGGCATCGTTGAAGACCGGGTCACGAAGCCAGGTCTCGGGATCGATGCCGGCCTCGCGCAACCACTGCAGCGGCAGATAGAGTCGGCCTTCACGGGCATCTTCGCCGACGTCGCGGGCAATGTTGGTGAGCTGCATCGCCACGCCAAGTTCACAGGCGCGCGCCAGGGCATCTGCCGAGCGGGTCTGCATGATGAGCGCCATCATGGCGCCGACAGTTCCGGCAACCCGGGCGCCATAAGACTGCACATCAGCCAGCGTCTCGTAGCGACGGCCCTCTGCATCCCAGAAAAAGCCCTCGAGCAGGCCATCGAGCAATTCGCGCGGAATGCCGTATTGACGCACGACCGGCAACAGGGCGCGATCGGCATCGACCGCCTCAGGCCGCCCGGCATAGATCGCATCGAGGCGACGCTGCAAATCGCGATAGGCGCCGGTCTTGTCGACGCCGTCGTCGATCGCATCGTCGGCCAGCCGACAGAAGGCATAGAGCGCTGTGGCGGGTGCCCGAACCCGCGGCGGCAGCAGCAGGGACGCGGCAAAGAAGGTCTTGGATCCACCCTGCATCAGGGTGCGCAGGGCTTTGGCGTCGTCGATCGGCCTACCCTCGTCACCAGACTGCATCGGGACGAGGTGGTCGTCGGCCAGGGTCGTGAACTGCGGGGTCGAGAGCTGCATGATCGCTCGCTGAATTCGGAGTAAGTCAGGTCGCCGGCGGGCGCAGGACGGGCAACGCCGCGTCGGCAGCAAGCACCGGCGTTGCACTGCGGCGGGATGTTGAGGTGTCGGTGTCGGCTTTGGCGGCTTCGCGATGTCGGATGGCCCAGCGCCACAGGGCCGTCGACGACAGGGGCAGCACCAGCAGCCAATGTTCAAGGATGGCCAGCGCCAGCATCGTTCCGACCAGCGCCAGTCCGACCGACTGGTCGATGGTGGTTGCCGGATCGGAGGCGCTCATGAAGATCAGCGCCAGCACGACCGTTGCGATACCGACTGCGAAAGGGAAGAACGCATTCATCGGGCGGCGCCGGAAAAAGCTCTGCAGGTAGGTCAGATGCGGCGGCAGAAATTCTTCGCTGAGATTGCGAACGCCAAAGTACAGATTGAGTTTGGCGCTGGTACGCATCAGCCAGAGCACAAGGAAGGTCCAGGTGCCGATCTGGTTGGGTGCGTCCCAGGTGATCGACATGATGGCCGCACCGGCAGCGAGGATGCCGAGCTCGTGCCAGAGAATCGCCTGCACCGCCTGGGAAAACCGCGGCCATCCTGTCAGTCCGGGCGGTGAGGCGATTCGGCGTGGTCCGGTGATCCAGCCGGTCAGGAAGGTCAGCTCGTGCCAACCCCACACCAGCAAGGCACAGGTGAAGGCGCAATAGACACCCGAGACCGAGGTCTGGTTGGCGGTGTGGGCGAGACCGACAAGGGCCGCCACCGCCAGCAGTGTCGAGACGACCAGGCTCCAGCGGAAGGTACCGCGTGGCAGGCCATCGAGCATCAGGATCAACCCGGTACTCGCCCACCAGATGATCACCGCAAAGACGACTGCGGCAGGAACGGAGAGCATGTCAGCAGGCGCCTTGATGAATCAGCGGAGGCGGTCTTCGACTCACCACGCCGCAACGGCGCGGACATTCGAAGGCAGCTCGTTGTGAACCACGGGCACGAAATACAGCCGTGCGAACGTTGCCAGACCGCGCGCCGCCCAACCCGCCTGCTGGAGACGACCCACGAGTCCGCCGCGTTTTTTGGCCGCGGTAAGACCGGTCTGGATCGCGAGCAGCCTGTCGAAGCCCGCACGAAACGCCGGGTTGTCGATATCGAGCGTGATCGGAAACACCTGCTTCGAGATCTCGGACGTGATCCGGAAAACCGTGTAGTCGTAATCGGTCGACTCGAAGCCCATCGCCTGATGGAGCATCGGACGCGTGTGGTCTCGCACGTACATGGTCGCGTAGACCGCCAGCAGGAAGAAACGGATCCAGTAGACATTGCCACCGCGCAGCAACTGCGGGTTGGCGCGCATGATCAGTGCAAACGACTCGCCATGTCTGAACTCGTCATTGCACCAGCGATGAAACCACTTGAAGATCGGGTGAAAACGCTTGTCAGGATGGCGCTCAAGCTGGCGGAAGATCGTGATGTAGCGCGCGTAGCCGATCTTCTCCGACAGGTAGGTCGCATAGAAAATGTATTTCGGCTTGAAGTAGGTATAGGCCTTGTTGCGCTTGAGACTGCCCAGATCAAGGCCGATGCCAAGGTCCTTGAGCGACTGATTGATGAAGCTGGCGTGGCGCGACTCGTCACGGGCCATATAACGCATCAGCGCCTTGATATCGGGATTCTCGACGTTCTTCTGAATCTCGTTGTAGAGAATGCAGCCGGAGAACTCCGAGGTCACCGACGAGATCAGAAAATCGATGAATTCCTGACGCAGCTCGGGCGAAACCTTCGAGAAAACCGCCTCGACCTCAGCGACAAATTCGGGTGTGCGCTGAAAGTGGTCGTGATTATTGTCACCCTCGTACTCGGCCATCATGGCGTCCCATTCGGCCCGCACCGGCGAGATATCGAGCCGGTTCATGGCGGCGAAGTCGGTGGTATAAAACTTCGGGCTAAGGAGCGTGTCTTCCTTGGCTTTGCTGGCAGCAGCTTCGGAGGAGGTGACGGCTTCCATGGTCGACATGTCTGAAGTCCTGCGTTATTTGGCGGCGGCGGCCGACGGTGTCAGGAACTGCTCGAATTTGCCTGAATTCGAGGGTCCGAATGATTCGAGATCAATGCGCTGACCGGTCGCCGGATCGACCAGGGTGAGTCTACCGTTTGAATGGGCGATCAGTTCGAAAGGCATTTCAGAACCGAGTCCGCGCGCATGACGCTCGCGAGCCAGGGCTCGGACCGTGCCGCGCAAAAAGCCCTGCTCACCGGTGAGCTCGGCAATGACCTGCCCATTCGCCCCGTCAATGATTGCAACACCGCCATTGGGCCGATCCTCAAAACGCAGTGCACGCTGCGCGCTGACATCGGGCATCGACTGGCGAATCTGGTCGGGGCCATTACCGGTGATGCGGACCAGACCGACGCTGATCAGCGAGAACGCGATCAAGCCGCCGGCGCACCAGAGCACCCACTTGGGAAAGGTATCCGGTGCCTTGCGGGGCGTCAGCGGACCAAGGGGCTGAGTCATGGTGTCGCTCATCAGCTCATGCTCGGCTGCAAGGAAACCGGCTTGGCGCCCGCACCGTTGGCCGTGGTGGGCATCGGCTGCGCCGGCATTTCATTGACCTGCGACCAGGCCTGCGACAGCAGCGCGGCGACATTCGCCACATCGGGCACCGACCGCAGGGTCGGCTCGGGATGCGCCAGTCGCCAGGAGCGCACGTGCGGCCACAAGTGAAAGTAGGCGATGTGATCGGCGCCAGCCAGCGTCAGTGCGATGTCGCCGCAACCGTCGTCCATCATCTTGATGTCCGCCGAGCGCAGGGACTTCAAGGGCAAATTAAAGCTCAGCGTGAGCACCACGCCCACACGCATCACGACACGGCGATCGGTGAGGGTGTAGACCGTGGTGCGGCAGGCCAGCCAGGCGAGCACCGCGATCGTGCCGAGCGCGAGCAGGGCCAGCACGGTCGGCACGGCCATCAGCATCACCGCATCGCGCAGCGAGCTGGCGTCGGGCAAAACGCTGTAGGCGCGAATCGCCAGCATGGCCGCGAAATAGATCGCGAGCGTACGAAGGTGAAACGCGGTTCGAGCCAGCTTGCGAAAGTCGGGTGCTCCCTGCCAGAGGATGCGCTCGTTTTCCGGCAGCCTTTCGGGCAGGCCGTGCTGAGGCTCGAACTCGTGTTCGTGACCGGTGTGCTGGACGTTCACAGGAAGGGCTCCAGACGCTTGGGATCGGCATAAAGCGTGCCGCCGCCGTAATAGGCCATGATCTTCTCTTCTTCGAGCAGGGTGACCTGATCGCCATGCTTGAGCCCAGGCACAGCGCCGAAGTGGTGGCCATAGATCGAATTGACCTCCACCGCATTGCGACGAATACGGGCAAAGGTCATCGGCAACAGGACTGTGCGTGAGCCGGCAGCGGTGTTGGTCTCGACCTCGAGATAGCGGAACAGCATTTCTGAGGTATCGAGCCACACATCGCGGACGATGCCGCCCTGCTTGCCATCGCCACCCATCACCGGCAGGCCGCGCGGATCGACGTCCTGCTTGGCAACGTCGTAACCGGCGAGCACACGCAGCGGACGGATCACCGCTTCGCCGTGGATGTTCATCTCGGGCACGTCGGCACGGATTGCATAGGCACCGGGGCCGACGCCGTCGAGCATCGGATTGCCGGTCGGCTCGATCGGTGAGCCGGGAAGCTCGCTCGTGGCCACAAAGGCACGCGGCGGCTCACCCTTGCTGAGATCGGGAACCACGACTTCGTGGCCATTGGCCAGCTTGAAGACTTTGGGTTCGGGAACCGGAAAGCCATTGACGACCGCGCGCCCGAGGCTGTCGGACTCCATCGGATAGCCTTCGCGATGATTTTCGCGGGCGAGGTAATAGATCAGCCCGGCGAAGAATATCCAGAACGCATAGAGCAGTAATTGCGCGAGATCGACGTAGCCGGTGATGGCTCCAACTTGCATGATGATTTCTCCTTCTGAATGGATTCGATTAACCGGGCAGTTCGGCAAGCCCGAACTTGCGTTCCGACAAGGGGACCACCGTTCCGCGCCCAACAAGCGGTCCGATGGCAATCAGGGTGACAAACAGCAACGACAACTCGAGGGCGTATACAAAACCATAGCCGGTGACCGGCATCGCAAGCGCTTCGCCCAAGGCACCCGCCGTGGCAAGACTCGAGAAAACATCCCGGATCAGTCCGCCGCCTGCGATCGACAGCCCCGCAGCGGTCGCCTGCACCGCCCCCCAGGCGCCCAGCGCCAGTCCGACGAAGCCTCGTTCTTCCATCCGCATTGCGGCGGTCAGGGTGCCGACCGCAAAAAGGCCACCGCCAAAACCGACGCAGGCCGCACCCAGGCGAAACAGCGTGGGGGACTCGGCCGGTGCTGCGAACAGCACCGCAAGGAAGGCAGGCAGACCCGCCAGCGCGCCATACGCGGCGACCCGCAACGGATCGGTCCCTCTCGACAGCACCCGCGCGGCAAGCGCAAAACCGATCAGCGACCCTGCGGCCATCATCGCGGTCAGGGCACTGGTTGCACCGACGCTCAGGTGAAGGATTTCGCCACCATAGGGCTCGAGGATGATGTCCTGCATATTGAAGGCCGCAGTACCCAGACCGACCGTCCAGAGAAAACGGCGCGCACGCCCGGTGCCGATGAAGCGCCGCCAGGCATCCCGGAAGGACGGCTCGACCTGGGCCTTGAGCATGGCTGCGCGCTCGGGGTTGCGTGCCTCCTGCTTCCACAGCGCAATGCTGTTGAGCACCAGCGTGATCAGGGCAGCGCCCTGCACCACCTGCACCAGGGTCTTGGGCGCAAAGTCGGCCAGCACCACGCCAAAGAATGTGCCGCTTCCGACCATGCCGATCAGGAGCATCACGTACATCAGCGCCACCACCCGCGGACGCGTTTCTTCATCGGCAAGGTCGGTGGCCAGCGCAAGACCCGCGGTCTGCGCGGTCTGCAGACCGATGCCGACAACCAGAAAGGCAAAGGCCGCCGCCGCCTGGCCGACCCAGGGCGGCGTGGGCACGGCGCCTTGCCCCGACAGCACCAGCAGGGCGAAGGGCATGATCGCCAGACCGAAGAACTGCAGCATCGTGCCGGTCCAGATGAAGGGCACGCGCCGCCATCCGAAGGCCGAGCGATGGGTATCCGATTTGTAGCCGGTAAAGGCGCGAAACGGCGCCACCAGCAGCGGCAGGGCCACCATGAACGCGACCAGCCAGGCCGGCACGCCAAGCTCCACGATCATGACCCGATTGAGCGTGCCGACAATGAGCGCGGTGGCCATGCCCACCGTCACTTGAAAGAGCGACAGTCGCAGCAAGCGCGACAGCGGCAAACCGGCGCTGGCCGCATCGGCAAAGGGCAGATAGCGGGCATCGATCGACATCAGGATCTGGGTAAAGCGTTTGCCCTTGGGCTTCGATGTCATCGTTGCCTTCATTTGCGCCGCCACTCGATCGCCTGAGAGGTGTAAAAGCCGGTCGACACCCGAAACGTGCGGCCCGACTCCCAGCCCTGCAGCTGCGGCAGGGCAGACAGCTTTCTCTCCAACTTCCCGGCAGCAACCGGGACGATCCAGGGCGCGCGGTTGGCGCGCGGAAATGCCCGACCCACCACCCGCATCGTGGCCAGCAGAGGCGTGCGAGGCGCGAAGGTAAACAGCACCGAGTCGCGGGTACGAGGCGCCAGGGCCGCAAGCGCGCGCAGCACATCGTCGGGCTCGTAATGAATCAGCGAATCCATGCCGACAACATGATCGAATTCGCCCAGCGCCGGATCGAGCATGTCGCCGGCACAGAAGTCGATGTTCGACGGATTGATGTCGGTCGGCAGGCGCTCGCGCGCCAGATTGACCAGCGTGGGCGACAGATCGATCGCCACCACCTTCGCACCCATGCGGGCGCACTCCACCGCCAGCGCGCCGGTGCCGCAGCCGGCATCAAGCACCCGCTTGCCGCTCAGATCATCGGGCAACCAGCTGAGCAGGGTCTCGCGCATCTTGTCGCGACCGGCGCGAACGGTCGCGCGGATGCCGCTGACCGGCGCTGACGAGGTCAGTCGGGCCCAGGCCTCCACGGCGGTGCGATCGAAGTAGTGCTCGATCTCGCCGCGACGATCCAGATAGGTGGTGTCGTTCATGCGATCAGGCTTCAATCGAATCCAAGCAGGTCAAAAATATCGCGGTCCTTCAAGGCTTCGGGCGCGAGCGGATCGGTGCCAGCCCAGAGGGCTGCGGCCAGTCGCAGATATTCGTTCTGCACGGCCTCGAGCTCAGGCGAATATTCCATCTCGAAGAGGGTCGACTTCTTCAGGCGGCTGCGCCGGATGACGTCGAGGTCAGGGAAATGCGCCATCCGCTTCAATCCGACGCGATCATTGAACTTATCGATCTGATCGGTGTCCTTGCTGCGGTTGGCAATCACGCCGCCGAGACGCACGTTGTAGTTCTTGGCCTTGGCGGCAATCGCCTGAACGATCCGGTTCATCGCAAAGATTGAATCGAAGTCGTTGGCGGTCACGATCAGCGCGCGGTCGGCATGCTGCAGCGGCGCGGCAAAGCCGCCGCACACCACATCGCCCAGCACATCGAAGATCACCACATCGGTGTCTTCGAGCAGGTGATGTTCCTTGAGCAGTTTGACGGTCTGACCGACCACATAGCCGCCGCAGCCGGTGCCAGCCGGCGGGCCGCCGGCTTCGACACACATCACGCCGTTGTAGCCCTCGAAGACGAAGTCCTCGAGGCGCAGCTCTTCTGCATGGAAATCGACCGACTCGAGCACATCGATGACGGTCGGCATCAGCTTCTTGGTCAGGGTAAAGGTTGAATCGTGCTTGGGGTCGCAGCCGATCTGCAGTACGCGCTTGCCGAGCTTTGAGAAGGCCACCGACAGGTTCGATGAGGTGGTGCTCTTGCCGATACCGCCTTTGCCATAAACCGCAAAGACCTTGGCATTGCCGATCTTGAGGTTAGGGTCGAGCTGCACCTGCACACTGCCGGCGCCATCGAGGCCCTTTGATGGGCGCTTGATGTCGGAGAACGGAACGGTTGCGGTTGTCATGCTGGGGTACCTTCGTAAACACCTTCGAGCCGGTCTTCGAGTTCCTCGCTGGCTCTTCGCAAGGCCTCGAGCATCTCGGGCTCGGGCGTCCAGTACTGACGATCCGAAGCTTCGAGAAGCCGATTGGCCACTCGCGCGGACGCGGTGGGATTGAGCTGGGCCAGCCGTTCACGCATCTCGGGATCGAGCATGAATGTTTCGGATAGCTGCTTGTAGACCCAGGGCTGGACTTGCCCGGTCGTCGCCGACCAGCCCATGGTGTTGGTGACATGAGCCTCGATCTGGCGCACACCTTCGTAGCCATGCTTGAGGATGCCCTCGAACCATTTCGGGTTGAGCATGCGCGTGCGGGTCTCAAGCGCGACCTGATCTTCAAGGCTGCGGATGGTGCCTTCGCCGCGGGTCTGATCGCCGATGAAGACCGGCGGTGTCTTGCCGCCGCGTGCCCGCTTGACCGCACCGGTGATACCGCCGAGGGTATCGAAGTAGTTGTCGACGGTGGTCACGCCAAGCTCGACTGAATCGAGGTTCTGATAGGTGAGCTGCACATCGGCCAGCAGGCTTTGCAACAGCGCCGACTGCTGCACCGCACGTCCACCACGGCCATACGCGAAGCCCTTGCGGCGCGAATAGGTTTCGGCGAGTTCGTCTTCTTCGGCCCAGCGGCTGCTCTCGACGAGGTTGTTCACATTCGATCCGTAGGCGCCTTCAGCGTTGCCATAGACACGAAGCGAAGCGATCTCCAGCGTGCACCCATGCTCGAGCTGATACGCCAGCGCATGCTTGCGGATGTAGTTCATCTCGGGGGCTTCATCGGCGCTGGCGGCCAAGAAAGCGGCTTCAGCCAGCAGCTTGATCTGCAGCGGCATCAGGTCGCGGAAGATGCCCGAGATGGTCACCATCACGTCGATGCGGGGCCGTCCCAGTTCTTCCAGAGGCACGAGCGTGGCGCCGGCGATGCGGCCGTAACTGTCAAAGCGCGGCACCGCGCCCATCAGCGCCAGGGCCTGCGCAAGCGGGCCACCTTCTGATTTCAGGTTGTCGCTGCCCCACAGGACCATCGCGATGGTCTCGGGCAGCAGATTGCCACCCTTGACGTAGGTATCAAGCAGTCGCTGCGCCTGAGCTGCGCCATCGCGCATTGCAAAGGCACTTGGAATGCGGAAGGGATCGAAGCCGTGAATGTTGCGCCCGGTCGGCAGCACATCAGCGGTGTGCAGGATGTCACCGCCCGGCGACGGCCGGATGAAGCGGCCATCGAGTGCAGCGAGGATCGCGCCGACCTCGTGATCTTCAGACAGCAGCCGGTTGGATTGCGCGAGCGAGTCGAAAAGCTTTCGCGAGGCGTCGTCGACCGCCAGACCCGATGCCAACAGGGCCTGCGCAGCCGTCGAGCCGGCCACCAGCAGTTCGATGGACTCGCGCGACGGTGCCGACGCCTCACTCGACTCGGCCATTGCGAGCAGCATGTCGGTACGCTCAAGTGCGCTCGTCGCTTGCCCGGCCACATGCAAGCCAAACGGAATGAGGCTGTATTCGAGTTCGAGGATTTTCTCGCCAAGCGCCAGCACGCGAGCATCGGTGTCGGTCGACCAGATCGGCTCTGCGCTGACCAGATCGAGTTGGGCAGCCTGCGACTGGATCAGCGTGGCCAGATCGGTCCGCTTGTGCCCGTCTGACGGCGCAAGACTGCGCCAGGAATCGATCGAGCTCTTGAGTTCAATGAGGCCGCTGTAAAGACCGGACTGGGTGATCGGAGGCGTCAGATAACTGATCAGCGTCGCGCCCGAGCGCCGCTTGGCGATCGCGCCTTCCGACGGATTGTTCGAAGCATAAAGGTAGAGATTCGGCAGATCATCGATCAGACGGTCAGGCCAGCAAGTGCCGGACATGCCGGCCTGCTTGCCGGGCATGAACTCGAGCGCACCGTGGGTACCGAAGTGCAACACCGCATGCGCGTTGAAATCTTCGCGAAGGTAGCGATAGAAAGCCGAAAACGCATGCGTTGGCGCAAGACCCTTTTCAAACAGCAGGCGCATCGGATCGCCTTCGTAGCCGAAGGATGGCTGCACGCTTACCAGCACATTGCCGAACTGCTTGCCAAGCACAAAAATTGAATTCCCGTTGCTCAGTTGTTTGCCTGGTGCCGGACCCCATTGCGCTTCGATTTCCTTGAGCCAGCGCTCGCGGCGCACATGGTCGTCGGCCTTGATCAGGACATGGACGTTGGCATCAGCGCCATGCTGCTCGGCATTGCCCTTGAGGATCGATTCACGCAGCGCATCGACACTGTCAGGCATGTCGATGGTGTAGCCCTGCGCCTTCATGCCGGCAAGCGTGTTGAAGAGCGACTCGAACACCGCCAGAAACGCTGCCGTCCCGATGTTTCCTGCATTTGGCGGGAAGTTGAAGAGCACGATCGCAACCTTGCGATCGGCGTGCTCGGCGCGACGCATGGCGATCAGCTTGGACACTCGTGCCGACAGCATGATGGCGCGCTCGGGACAGGAAGCCATGTCCTGCGCGGTATCGGACTTGGTGAAGGTGCAGTGGTGGTGGCAGCCGGCGCAGGTCACGCCCTCCGCACCGGGTCGGCCACCGAAAACCATCGGACCGGTCGCGCCGTCGAGTTCGGGAATGGCGACCATGATGGTGCTCTCGACCGGCAGCAATCCACGATCTGAACCACCCCACTGATCCAGCGTCTGGAACTCGGCCGGATGGGCAGCGACATAGGGCACATCGAGCGCAGCCAGCACGTCTTCCGCCGCTTTGGCATCGTTGTAGGCGGGGCCGCCGACCAGCGAGAAGCCTGAGAGCGAGACCAACGCATCGATGGTGGCCTTGCCGTCGCGCACGAAGAATTTGTCGATCGCCGGGCGAGCGTCGAGTCCGGCCGAAAACGCCGGGATCACCCTGAGGCCTCGCGCTTCGAGCGCCGCAATCACGCCATCGTAATGACCGTGGTTGCCGGACAGCAGATAGGACCGCAGCATCAGCACACCAACCGTGCCCAGAGGCGCCTCGACATTGGCCGGCAGCGGCAGGTCTTCCATGCTCTCGGACATGCGCGATGCCATGCGCGGGTGATAGACACCAAGCTCCGGATAAGCGACCGGGGCGGCCGGCTTGGACAAGCCCCGAAGGGACTTGCGCGGGCCGTCGGCATAACGGTCGACCAGAAAGTGGACCATATTGAACATGTTTTCCTGCGAGCCGCCGAGCCAGTACTGCAGCGACAGGAAATAGCTGCGCACGTCCTGCGCGGTGCCCGGGATGAACTTCAGCATCTGCGGAATCCGGCGCAGCATCTTCATCTGCTTTTCGCCGCCGGTTGCTGCCTTGTCCTTGCCGCTGCCGCGCAGTTTTTTGAGCAATGCCAGCGGCCCCGAGGCCGGCTTGTCCATATCGAACTTGCCCAGCTTCGTGAGCTTGACGACCTCGCTGGCCGACATGGCGCAGAACATGGCGTCGCAGTGATCGCGCCGCGCCTTGAGCGCGGGGAGAATCGGCAGAAAGTGATCCTCCAGGAAGAGCATGGTCGCAATGACGATGTCGCCCTTGGCGATGTCCTCGAGGCAGTGCTCAAGGCCGTCGGACTTGCCGCTCCATTCAGACGCGGCATGCAGGGTGAGATGAAGCCCGGGGATCTGCTGCTTGAGCGACGCGCGGGCGCGATCGACCGCGCTCGACAGATGCGTGTCCATCGTCACGATGACGACATTCACCGGTGTCGCCTCAGCGTGCGAAGTGCGATTTTGCATCATAGAGTGTCTCAACCGTGATCAGTGACACGCCGCGTTCAAGTGCATAGCGCTCCGTGTTCTTGCGAGCCTTGCCCCGAACGAAAAAAGGAATTTTTTTAAGTTCGGCTTGGGCTTCGCCATCCCAGACTGCGGTGGCGTCAGGCGTGCTTGTCACAACCTGGCTGTCCGATGACGCAGGCGTCAAAGAAATCATTTCGACGACCGGTGACTCGATCGCCTGCGGCGCGGTGTCGTGTTGATCGGTCTCGTTCGTCGACGCGATCGGCGCCGCTGCGACACCGGTGCGGCCAAGATGCGAGGCGGGCGCGTTTTCATGAAACTCGAAGTCGCCGCGGAACATGCCCAGCAGGTGCTCCTCGAGACCCATCATCAACGGTGCAACCCAGGTGTCGAAGAGCACATTGGCGCCCTCGAATCCCATCTGGGGCGCATAGCGCGCAGGGAAATCCTGGACATGGACCGGGGCTGAAATGACCGCGCAGGGCAGGCCAAGACGTTTGGCGATGTGGCGCTCCATCTGGGTACCGAGCACCAGCTCGGGCTGTGCTGCGCTCACGGCTTCTTCGACTTCGAGGTAGTCGTCGGAGATCAGCGGATCAACGCCATAAAGCTTGGCGGCTTCGCGGATCTCGCGAGCAAACTCCCGGCTGTAGGTCCCCAGACCGACGACGGTAAAGCCCAGTTCCTGCGTGGCAACCCGCGCAGCAGCGACCGCATGGGTCGCGTCACCGAAAATGAACACCCGCTTGCCGGTGAGGTAGGTCGAATCGACCGACCGCGAATACCAGGTGGCGCGCGACGGTGCGCCGGCCAGCACAGCAGCGGGGTCGACACCCGCCAGTTCGGCCACTTCGCGGATGAAGTCACAGGTTGCGCCGACGCCCAGCGGCACCGACTTGGTCATCGGCTGCTGCAGATTGCGGGCGAGCCACTGAGCCGCCTGCGAGGCCGTCTCGGGATAGAGCACCACATTGAAGTCGGCCTCACCAAGCCGGACGATATCGGCTGGCGTGGCACCCATCGGTGCCACGACATTGACATCGATACCGAGTTGAGCGAGCAGCCCGGTGATTTCGCGGATGTCGTCGCGATGCCGAAAACCCAGCGCCGTGGGACCGAGCAGATTGCAACTCGGACGCTTGCCCTGCGGGCGCTCGGGACGCTTGCCGGGCGCCACCAGATGGCGCACCAGCTGATAAAAGGTTTCGGAGGCGCCCCAGTTCTCCTTGCGCTGATACGAGGGCAACTCGAGCGCCACCACCGGAATCGGCAGATCGAGCGCCTTGGCCAGACCACCCGGATCATCCTGAATGAGTTCAGCGGTGCACGAAGAACCGACAATCATCGCCTGTGGCGCGAAGCGCTCGTAGGCGTCGCGCGCAGCGGTCTTGAAGAGTTCGGCGGTATCGCCACCGAGATCGCGCGCCTGGAAGGTGGTGTAGGTCACCGGCGGGCGCTGCGGCAGGCGCTCGATCATGGTGAAGAGCAAATCGGCATAGGTGTCGCCCTGCGGCGCATGCAGGACGTAATGCAGACCCCGCATCGCAGTAGCGACGCGCATTGCCCCGACATGCGGCGGGCCTTCATACGTCCAGAGTGCGAGTTGCATGGCGGCGCGCTCAGGCAGCGATCTTGGTGCGTCGATGCAGCGGACGCGAAAAGAGTTCGGCGAGATCGCCGGCCTGGTCATAGCCCTGAATCGGCGTGAAGACCAGCTCGATCGACCACTTGGTGGTCATGCCCTCGGCTTCGAGCGGATTGGCCAGCCCCAGCCCGCAGACCACCAGATCGGGCTGCAAGGCCCTGCAGCGATCAAGCTGGCGCTCGACATGCTGCCCTTCAGACAGCGTGATCGAATCCGGCAGCAGTGCCAGCTCACGCGACAGATGCTGCCGGTGCAGATAGGGCGTACCGACTTCGGTGAGGGTCATCTTCAGCTCGCGCGACAGAAAGCGCGCAAGCGGCACCTCCAGCTGCGAATCAGGAAAGAAAAATACGCTGCGACCCGACAGCAGACCCTGGTGCAGTTCGACCGAACGGCGAGCCCGCGCCCGACCCGGTGCAACCACCGCGTCGAATTTGTCAGACGCAACGCCCCAGGCATCGGCTGCGGCACGCAACCATTCGGTCGTGCCTTCGTCGCCGATCGGGAACAGCGCATCGAGTCGAATGGCCCCGCGCTCTTCGAGTGCGCGCGCGGTATCAGCGAGAAAGGGTTGAGCCAGCAGAAAGCGGGTGTTGGGTCCGACCTCAGGCATCGCATTGGCGCGTCTGGGCGGGAAAAACGCCACCGGACCGATGCCCAACTGATCAAACATCCGTTTGAACTGGTCTTCGACCACATCGGCCAGCGCACCCACCACGACCAGCGACTTTTCCGATCCCGGTGCCTCATTGTCGGCAGGGGCCGGCAATGACGGGACCATCGCAGCCAGGCAGGCGTCCTCGCCCTGGGTAAAGGTGGTCTCGATGCCGCTGCCGGAATAGTTCAGCACCCGAACCGACGGCGAGAAGCGCTGCGACAGTCTTTGCGCAGCGCGGCCAAGGTCGAGCTTGATGACTTCAGACGGACAGGAGCCGACCAGAAAGAGCAGCTTGATATCGGGCCGACGGTCGAGCAGGCGCGTGACGACCCGATCGAGTTCGACGTTGGCATCCGCGAGACCGGCGAGATCACGCTCATCGATGATGGCGGTCGCAAATCGCGGCTCGGCAAAAATCATGACCCCGGCGGCTGACTGGATCAGATGCGCGCAGGTGCGCGAACCAACCACCAGAAAGAAGGCATCCTGGATCTTCCGGTGAAGCCAGATGATTCCGGTGAGGCCACAGAACACTTCGCGCTGCCCGCGTTCACGCAGCACCGGCTGATCCTGACAGCCCGACGACTCACGATGAATTGCGATGACCTCACTCATACCGCACCCGCCCTGGCAGCTGACTCGAAGGCGCCTGCATCAGGTGCTGCGGCACCCAACCGGGCCGCGCGCAACTTCAGAACGAACTGAATCGCATTGACGACATAAATGGCGTAAGCGGCCAGCGCGACGAACATCTGCTGGCGGGTATCGATTGCGCCGGTCAGCAAGGCATAGAGGTAATAGGTATGCAGGGCGATCACGCCCATGCTCACGACGTCTTCCCAGAAAAACGCCGGCGCAAACAGGTATTTGCCGAAAACCACCTTTTCCCAGATGCAGCCGGTGACCATGATGGTGTAGAGCGTGATGGTCTTGACGACGATCGAGATCGTCGCTGCGGTCTCACCCTGCCCGGTCGTCAGATAGCGGCACACCAGAACCACACTGATGATGAACACGAGGAACTGGAAAGGGGCCAGCAGACCCTGCACGAGGGTCCACTTCGTCTCGTCTCGACGCTTGCGTTCTTCCGCCGTATAAAGCGGCGGCCGGCCGGTTTTCGGCCGCTTTTGAGCGGCTTGCTCAGCGGTGAAGTCATTTGTCCCCATGGACCCAATCTAGCCGCGTCACCGGCGACTGTCAACCTGTCTTGACGTAATCCCCGGCTGACACTAGGATTCAGGCATCGACAACTCCACGCTGCTGACGTCGTCAATAGCCGGTCCGCTCAAAGGCCGGAGCGCTTGACACTCGGCTGAGTGGCCCTGACACTGGGGTAACACTTGCAGCAGCGCCGCATTCAGTCCGTTGGCCAAATCGTCCAGGGCTTTGCGTTACCCGAAACAGAACAGCGCCATCTGCGTCAGGAAGGCTGGAGCCAGCCTGCAATATCGACGCTAGCGGACGACAAGCAGTCAGGGAGACGGTTCATGGAGCGCTCATCCGGCAACCGCTCGCAGTGCGATGCGAGCCAGGACCCCAGTTCGCGGGGCGAAACCTCTCCTTATTATTCGGATACCAAGGCGTCGCCAGCCCGCAATCAGCAGTGGCTGCAACGAACCATCGAAACCGAGGTCATCCCCCGGCTGATGCTCGCCCATCGGCTGATGGCCGTCGCGCCGGGGGTTTCCGGCAGAGAGCCTGGATCTGTCCCCGAGATGTCCGATATCGAAACATTTACGTCGCTGCTGCTGCAAGACGACGAGTCTGCTTGCGACGATTACATTGCCGCGCTGCGCAATCGGCCGGTGTCGCTGGAAAGCATCTTCCTTGATCTGTTCACCGGGTCGGCTCGTCGCCTGGGTGAGTTCTGGACCAATGACCTTTGCGATTTCACCCAGGTGACACTTGCGCTGTGGCGGATTCAGAAAATGGTCTACGAGCTGAGCAGCGCCGAACCAGCGCCCCTGCTCGAATCGACCAGAAGCTCACCGCTTCGGGCCATGCTGGTCGCAGCCCCGGGCTCCCAGCACACGCTTGGTCTGACGATGGTGTGTGAGTTCTTCCGAAGGGCTGGATGGGACGTCTATTCCGAGCCCTGCGCCAATGCTCACGAATTGACCGAGCTCGCCCGTCACGGATGGTTCGATGTGATCGGGCTGTCAGCCAGTGTCGATGATCAACTCGAATCGCTTGAAAGTTTTATTGCCGAGTTGCGATCGGCTTCCAGGAACCCCTCGGTTGGCGTGATGGTGGGTGGGCCGGTGTTCCTTAACAATGCCTCGTTGGTCGGTGAGGTCGGCGCCGACTTCACTGCATGCGACGCGCGACAGGCGGTCGAATTGGCCGAATCCTTTGCATTCGCAAGTCAGCAGAAGTAATGACAGACAGCCTTCATCCGACGAAGACCGGTGTGGGTCAACACACCTAACCCGACCACCAGTGAACCGCGCGGCGCCACTCAAGAACTCATTTGCCGGCTTCGGCCCGGCAGATACCGCCAACCTGATCGCGGCAGCGGCCGATGTCGCTTTGCTGGTTGATTCACGCGGCGTCATTCGCGATGTCTCGATCGGAAGCCAGGAGTTCGCCGGCCTTGCGCACACCGACTGGATCGGCCGGCCATGGGCCGAGACCGTCACCTCCGAGAGTCGCCCGAAAGTTGAAGCGCTGCTGCAGGTGGCAGGCAGCCGCGTTGAGCCCCAGTGGCGACACGTTAATCACGCCTCCAGCGAAGGCAGCTCGATACCGGTTCTTTATTCGACGATCCAGGCTGGCCCCAAGGGGCAGGTGGTCGCCATTGGCCGTGATCTTCGGCAGTTTGCGGCGGTCCAGCAAAGACTGGTCGCAGCGCAGCAGTCGATGCAGCGAGACTATGTCAGGCTGAGGCAGACCGAGACGCGCTATCGCATGCTCTTCGAGTCGATCTCCGAGCCGGTCCTGATCGTCGATGCCGGCACCTTGAAGATCATTGAAGCCAACCCCGCCAGCGGTCAGCTCTTCGCTGAAACACCAAAGCGCCTGATCGGCCGCGCGATCGGCGACTGCTTCGATTCAGCCGGCAGTACCGAGCTTCTGGCAATCGTGGACACCCTCAAGGGCGCCAAGCAGACGCAAAGTTCGTCGATCAAGGTCAAGACCGCCAACCAGCGCAGCGTCGAACTGTTGGTCTCGGCCTTCCGGGTCGACAATGACTCCCTGTTGCTGATCAACCTGTCGCTGCCCTCCAGCGCGTCGACAACCGCCAGCGACGCCCCACGGCAGTCGCTCCTTGCGGCCATCGAACGTGCGCCGGACGGTCTCGTGGTCACCGACACCAGCGGAAACGTGCTGTACGCCAATCACAGTTTCGCGGAGATGGCCCAGTTCGATACCGGCGAGCAGATCGTCGGCGAGTCGCTCGACCGCTGGCTTGGCCGATCCGGCGTGGATCTGGGGGTACTGATGGCCAACCTGCGCCAGAACGACGCGGTCAGATTGTTTCCGACCGTCATCCGCGGACGGTTTGGCGCCGAGACCTCGGTCGAGATTTCTGCAGCGTCGGTTCCCAACGGCAAGCAGCCCTGCCTGGGATTCACCATCCGCGACGTCGGTCGTCGCCTGCAGACCGAATCGCGGGGCAGCGACAATCCCGGCCTGTCTCGCGCCGTGGCGCAACTGGCCGAGCTCGTCGGTCGAGTGCCGCTCAAGGAAATCGTCGGCCAGACCACCGACCTGATCGAACAGATGTGCATCGAGGCTGCGCTGCAGCTGACTCGCGACAACCGTGCTGCTGCCGCCGAAATGCTGGGCCTGTCGCGCCAGAGCCTCTATGTGAAGCTGCGCCGCTACGGGCTTGGCGAGTATCCCGCCGAAAACGCGCACTGACTGGGGCCTGAGCGCTGGTGGCATGAGTTCCGACGCAGCCGGCGCCAATGGCGACGTCGCTCGCGACGTGGTCGTGATGGCGGCCTTCGATATTGATCCGGCTTGGCGCCTGTGGGGATGGTCAAGGCTGGTTCGAGGCCAGTCCGGACTGCGTGGCGCCGCCGGACTGCGTTTCGCCAAAGTGCTGGGCAGTGGCGTCGAAGGCGGCTTCGGCTTGAAACCCAGCGCATCGATTCTCGGCCTTTTCTGCGTCTTTCAGGATGCGGCGAGCGCCGACGCCTTCACCGCAAACGATGGTCTGATGCGCCGCTGGCAAGACCGCTCGCGCGAATCCTTCTGCGTGAAAATGCAGGTCTACTCTTGCCGCGGCAGCTGGGCCGGGAATCGCCTGGCGGTCACCGCCGCGCCCCCCCAGGCAGGACCGGTGGTCTCGCTGACTCGCGCATCAATCAAGCCTTCCCGCGCTGCCGCATTCTGGCGGATGCAACCGCCAGCCGAGCGATCACTCGAACGGGCCACCGGCTGCCGGCTTGCGATCGGCGTGGGTGACGCGCCCCTGCTGCGTCAGGCGACCTTCACCGTCTGGGACGATGTCGCCGCCATGGATCGCTATGCCCGCAGCGGCGCCCATCAGGAGGCGATCGTGGCGGCTGCGCGCGGCGGGTTCTTTTCCGAATCCATGTTCGTGCGTTTCGCGCCGTATGAGATTCACGGCCAATGGAAAGGATCGTCGATTGGCTGATCACCATGTCGTGGTGGTGGGCGCGGGCATCGCCGGACTGGTCAGCGCCATCGATCTGGCCCGTCAGGGCCTGAAGGTCACCGTGCTCGAACGGGCGGCGGTGCCCGGGGGCAAGCTGCGACAGGTAATGGTCGATGGCGCACCGATCGACAGCGGCCCGACGGTTTTCACGATGCGCTGGGTTTTTGATGCGCTCTTTGCCGATGCCGGCCTCGACTTCGATCAGGCGGTTCGACTGGCGCCACTCTCTGTTCTGGCCCGCCACGCCTGGGGCGCCGGCGGGCGGCTCGACCTGTTTGCCGATGCGCAGCGGTCGCAAGACGCCATCGGTATGTTCAGCGGCGCGGCGGAAGCCCGACGCTTTACGCAATTTTGCGAACAGGCGCGCCGTGTCTATGACGCGCTCGAAGGGCCCTATATCCGATCAACCCGGCCCCATATGCTTGGCATCTCACGCGATCTCGGGCTTGGCGGTGTTGCAACACTGACCGGGCTCGGACCCTTCCGTGACCTGTGGCGCGCGCTGGCAAAGCACTTTCACGACCCTCGACTGCAACAACTCTTCGGGCGCTATGCCACCTACTGCGGATCCTCGCCCTTCGAGGCACCCGCCACGCTGATGCTGGTGGCGCAGGTCGAGATGCAGGGCGTCTGGGCGGTTGAGGGCGGCATGATCGAGCTGGCCCGCGCGCTCGCCCGGCTGGCGCAGCAACTTGGCGCCACCATCCGTTGCAACGCGCATTGCGAGCGCATCGTCATCGAAGGCGGACGCGCCCGGGGCGTGGTGCTGACCGGCGGTGAACGGATCGAAGCCGATTCGGTGGTCTTCAATGGCGATGTCGGCGCGCTGTCGGCCGGACGGCTCGGCAAAGCCGCCTCGCGCGCCACGCCAGTCGTACCAAAGGATGCACGGTCGCTGTCGGCATTGACCTGGTCGATCAGGGCTCGCACGCGGGGCTTCGCGCTCACGCGTCACAACGTCTTTTTCGACGACGACTATGCAAGCGAATTCAGCGACATCTTCCGGCGCGGTCGGCTGCCTGCGAAGCCAACAATCTATGTCTGCGCACAGGACCGCGACGATGCGACCGAACTTGACGGACCAGAACGGCTGCTTTGTCTGGTCAATGCGCCGGCGCGCGGTGATTCAGCGCCTTTCGATGCTGCCGAAATTGCGTCGTGCAAGCGTCAGGCCTTCGGTCTGATGCAAGCCTGTGGCCTGGAGATCGACCCGCACGAGCACCACTGCGTGACCACCAGCCCGAACGATTTCGAGCGGCTGTTTCCGGCGACCGGCGGCGCGCTTTACGGCCGCGCCTCGCATGGCTGGATGTCCGCTTTCGAGCGCCCTGATTCAGGCAGCGCTGTGCCCGGACTCTGGCTGGCAGGCGGGAGTGCCCATCCCGGGCCGGGCGTGCCGATGGCCGCGATGTCGGGGCGGCTGGCCGCGGCCACGCTGATTGCCGATCTCAGCTCAAAGGGCCGTCGATCTCGAATCACGATTCCCGGGGGCGCAAACTCGAGCGGTAACGCCGCCTGAGCGAAAAGCCCGCGCTGATCAGCGGCGCGCGCGCACCACGGCCCTTGCCTCAGGCAACACCGACATCAGTGCCTTGGCCGATGCCAGCACTCCCGGCATACCGGCGCCCGGATGCGTGCCGGCACCGACGACATACAGGCCCTCGAGATCCTCGCTGCGGTTATGTGGCCTGAACCATGCGCTTTGCAGCAGCAAAGGCTCCATCCCGAAGGCGGCGCCCTTGTAGGACAACAGACGATCCTGGAAGTCCTGGGGCGTCAGATAGAAAGACGTGACGATCTCTTCGCGCAGGCCGGGCAAGACAGTTTTTTCGAGCGATTCGGCGATCGCCTCGCGATAAGGCTCGGCATGCCTGGCCCAATCGGTGCCGCTTTCGAGATGCGGCACCGGCGAGAGCACATAGAACGAATCGCAGCCCGCAGGCGCCATTGACGGATCGGACGCCGTCGGTCGATGCAGGTAGAGGCTGAAATCGTCGGCCAGGTGCTTGCGCTTGAAGATGTCGTCAAGCAGCTCCTTATAGCGCGGGCCGAGCACCATCATGTGATGCGGCACATCGTGATACTGCTTGCGCGTGCCGAAATACCAGACGAAGAGGCTCATCGAGTAACGGCTGCGATCAAGCCTGGCATCGGTCCAGTGACGGCGATACTGCGGCTCGACCAGATTGCGATAAGTCCAGGCGGTGTCGCCGTTGGAGACCACGATATCGGCCGCGATGGTTCCGCCATCGGCAAGCTCGACACCACTCGCGCGGCCCTGGCTCACGGTGATGCGGGTGACTTCGGCGTTATAGCGGATGGTCGAGCCCTGCTCGGTGATGAGGCCGACCAGGCCCCTGACCAGCGCGCCGGTGCCGCCCATCGCCCAGTGCACGCCATGACGCTTTTCGAGTGAGGCGATCAGCGCATAGGCGCAGGTGACCGAGAAAGGATTGCCACCGATCAGCAGCGGATGAAAGCTGAAGACGATCCGCAGCTTGGGGTTCTTGAAGTGCGAGGCAGCAAGCGTGTAGATGCTGCTCCAGGCGCGCATGCGCGTGAACGACGGGATCGCTTCGAGCAAATCACCAAAGGTGTCGAAGGCGGTTTCGGCCATGCCTTCGAACCCCAGCCGATAGCACTTCTCGGCATCAACCATGAAGTTTTCGTAGCCCGCGACATCGTCTTGCGAAAAGCGGGCGACCTCAGCGCGCATGCGCACCGGGTCGCCGGTGTAATCGAACCAGGTGCCGTCGTCGAAGCGGATCCGGTAGAAGGGATCCATCGCTTTGAGGGTGACATCGTCCTCTCGGCGGCGCCCGCACAGGGCCCAGAGCTCGTCGAACAGAAAGGGCGCGGTGACGATCGTCGGGCCGGCATCAAATGTGAACCCGTCGCGCTTGTAGACATAGGCGCGTCCGCCGGGCGCGTCGAGCTTTTCCAGTACCGTCACCCGCCAACCGCTCGCGGCCAATCTGATGGCCGATGCCAGCCCGCCGAAACCGCTGCCGATCACGACCGCATGCGGTCTGTCGGCCTCCCCCGATGTCCCCTTGCTCACCGGTTCTGCGCCTGCGTGCACTTCATCAAAAGAGAGATAGGGCTTGACTGGCCTCATTGCACGCGCTCCGGAAAATTCAATCTAGTGTAAATCATAGTTGACGCTTTCGCCTGTCAGATGCAGACTGCCCCGATGGCTGCCGTGCTGTCGCGACCCACCTTTTCGACCGTCACCGAACTGCTGAAACCGATCACGTGGTTTCCGCCGATGTGGGCGTTTTCGTGCGGTGTCGTGGCTTCTGGCGTTTCGCCGACTGGCCGCTGGCCGCTGATCATCGTGGGTGTTCTGCTGGCCGGACCGCTTGTGTGCGCCACCAGCCAGGCCGTCAACGACTGGTATGACCGGCATGTCGATGCCATCAATGAACCCGGTCGGCCGATTCCGTCGGGTCGCATGCCAGGCACATGGGGACTGTACATCGCCTGCGGCTGGACAGTGCTGTCGCTGCTGGT
>Ga0007795_10000025_pt1 | contig 27714 bp, 24 predicted proteins | sample CryBogmetaGMA1M_FD_60369 | JGI IMG/M metagenome (GOLD analysis project Ga0007795, IMG submission 60369) | Freshwater microbial communities from Crystal Bog, Wisconsin, USA - MA1M | ecosystem: Environmental > Aquatic > Freshwater > Lake | place: Crystal Bog, Wisconsin, USA | collected 2009-07-06
CTCCCGGCCCTGGCCGGACAAGGGCTGGTGGTCGATAATATCGGCAAGGCGTTTCGTGGGCGGACCGTCGTCAAGGGTGTGACCTTGTCCCTGGGGCGGGGAGAGGTTCTCGGCCTGCTCGGGCCGAACGGCGCGGGCAAGACCACTTGCTTTTATATGATCACAGGCCTGATCCCCGCCGATTATGGGGCCATCTATCTGGATGGTGAAAACATCACCGCCCAGCCCATGTACCAGCGCGCCCGTATGGGGGTTGGATATCTGCCGCAGGAAACCTCGATCTTCCGCGGCATGACGGTCGAAGAAAATATCATGGCGGTGGTGGAGTTGCGGGATTCTGGCCGGTCGTCTTCCCAGGCAACGGTCAACGGCCTGCTTGAGGAATTGCGGATCGACCACTTGCGAAATTCACCAGCGGTCTCTCTCTCTGGTGGTGAACGCCGCCGGGTGGAAATCGCCCGCGCCCTGGCCAGCGAACCTTCTTTTATGCTGCTGGACGAGCCCTTCGCCGGGATCGACCCCTTGGCGATCGCCGACATCCGCGAGGTGATCGGTTATCTGAAGGCGCGGGGCATTGGTATTCTGATTACCGACCACAATGTCCGCGAGACCCTGGACATTATCGACCGCGCCGCCATCATTCACGCAGGTGAAGTGCTGTTTGAAGGCACGCCGGCCCAGATCGTCGATGACCCAGAAGTTCGCCGCGTCTATCTGGGCGAGCATTTCGGTTAGACGGCGCCTTGCGGCCCGCCCGCACTTGCCCTCCTATCGCCTCCGCAGGCCAAGCTAGAGCGGGGGGACATGACCACCACACCGAAAAACGCCATTGTCATCCTATTGGACAGTCTTAATCGGCACATGCTGGGTGCCTATGGCGGGACCGAATTCGAAACGCCCAATCTGGACGCCTTTGCCAGGACGGCGACACGGTTTGACAACCATCATACGGGCTCTCTGCCCTGTATGCCGGCCCGGCATGACATCCTTTGCGGAGCCCTGGATTTCCTTTGGCGGCCCTGGGGGTCGGTGGAAATCTGGGAAGACGCCATCACCTATGAGCTGCGCAAGGTCGGCGTGGTCAGTCAGCTGATCAGCGACCACCCACACCTTTTTGAGACCGGCGGCGAGAATTATCACTGCGACTTTTATGCCTGGGACTATCTCCGGGGTCATGAGGGCGATGCCTGGAAGACCCGACCCGACCCCAGCTGGGCCGGTGCGCCGGGCTTTGGGCGCGGCCACATGCCCTATGACGACAGCCGTGGCTGGTTCACGGGCGAGGCGGACTTCCCAGGCCCCCGCACCATGTCGGCCGCGGCCAAGTGGATCGAGGACAATGCCGGCCATCATGACCGCTTCTTCCTCTTCGTTGATGAGTTCGACCCCCATGAACCCTTCGACACCCCTGAGCCCTGGGCCTCGAAATATGACTCGGACTGGGAAGGCCCTCACCTCATCTGGCCGCCCTACATCCAGGGCGCCTTGGAAAAGGGAATCCTGACAGAGCGTCAGGCCCGGCAGCTGCGCGCCTCCTATGGCGGCAAGCTGTCCATGATCGATCACTGGCTCGGCAAGGTCCTAAAAGCCATAGATGCCAAGGGTCTGACCGATGACACCCTGGTGGTGATCTGCACCGATCATGGCCACTATCTTGGGGAGAAGGACATCTGGGGCAAACCCGGTGTGCCCATCTATAACACGCTTGGTCACGTGCCCCTGCTGATCCGCCATCCCGGCATTGCCCCAGGAGCGTGTAATGCCCTGACCACAAGTGTCGACATCTACGCCACCCTGGCCGACATGTTCGGGGTCGGTGCCCGCCAAAGGACCCATGGGCGATCCCTTCTGCCCCTGCTGCGGGGGGAGGCGACGTCTGTCCGCGACACCGTGCTTACCGGGGTCTGGGGCCGGGAGGTCCATCTGGTGACAGCGACCCACAAATATGCCCGAGGACCGGTGGGGGCCAATGAGCCGCTCTCCATGCTCTCCAACCGCTGGTCCACCATGCCCACGCATGTGGTCGACAAGTATCTAGCCCTGCCCCTTCCTGACGACCGGGCCTTCTTGGATCGCATGCCAGGGTCCAGCGTCCCAGTAATCCACCAGACCTTCAATGCCGGGGATCCCATCCCCTTCTGGGCGCGGACCAAGCCGACCGGTCATCACCTGTTCGACAGGCTTCAAGACCCGGGCGAAGACCGCAATCTTGCGGGAACGGCACTTGAGGCTGATCTTGCCGATCAGCTCCGCGCCACCCTCATCGAAATCGAGGCACCGAAGTCACAACTTCAGCGCCTCGGCCTGCAGTAAAACCGGAGACCCATGCCCATGCGCCAGCTCTTTGCAGCCCTTACCCTGGTCCTGGCCCTCGGCGGCTGCGCCAAGGACCTGCCCTATGCCGATCTGAAGGCGAAATACGCCTCGCCGGCCTCACGGTTCATGACCCTGCCGGACGGGGTCGGGGTCCATTACCGAGACCAGGGCAAGGCCGATGCGCCGCCCATCGTCATGATCCATGGCTTTTCTGCAAACCTCGACGCCTGGGAGCCCTGGGTCGCCCAGCTGGGTCCGGACTATCGGATCATCACCCTGGATCTGGCCGCTCATGGCCTAACCACGGTTCCGGCCGGCTATCAGGTCTCCACCGAGGGCCAGGTGGAAATTGTTGACCAACTGACTCATGCCCTGAAGGTCGATCACTTCGTCCTGGCGGGAAATTCTATGGGCGGGGGCGTATCTTGGAACTATGCCCTGGCCCACCCCGACCGGGTCCGTGCCCTGGTCCTGGTGGACTCCGTAGGCTTACCGCCGGCCCCAAAGGCCGGTGAAAAGCCCAAGGGCGAGGGGCCACCCCTGGTTTTCATGATTATGCGCAGCCCCATGGGGCGGTCGATCCTGAAACAGATCAATCCCCGTCCCCTGGCCGAAAAGGGCCTCAAGCAGGCCTATGTGGATCAATCCCTGGTCACTCCGGCCTTGGTTGATCGCTATGTCGATCTCGCACTTGCCCCGGGGCATAGGGAATTGCTGATGTCGTCCCAGCCGGGACCTCGCATGCCTGTGACGCCTGCGACCTTCCAAGCCATTCATACCCCGACCCTGGTTTTACATGGGGAGGCCGATACGGTGATCCCAGTTGAGGCTGGCAAGGCCCTTGCGGCGGCTATTCCTGGTGCGCAGCTGATCCTCTATCCGGGGGTTGGCCACGTTCCGATGGAGCAGATTCCTGCGAAATCAGCTGCTGATGTCAGAGTTTTCCTTTCCAATCTCAAGCCCTAGGCCCAAGGCAAGGCGTGGGCCGCGATTCGCAGTTTTGACCGCCTTGATCCGAGGAGTGATCGCCATGAATGTTCAACGTCTGGGCTTGGCCGCACTGGCCTTTGCGGCCTTAGCCCAAGCCGCGATTGCGGGTCCCTCCGGCTATCACATTGTGGATCGGATCGCCGGTCCCGATGGCGGGTGGGATTACGCCAGTTACGACCCCGTCAGCGACCGGGTTTTTGTGGCGCGTTCTAAAGCGGTCAGCGCATTTGATCTTAAGACCCGCCAGGTCAATGGGGCGTTTGCACCGGCAGATCGGGGTCATGCGGCCTTGGTCGCCAAGGGCCAGCTTGTGGTGACCAATGGCACGCCGGGCACGGTCGCCTTCTATAATCCCGAAACCGGGGTGCCCATTGCCAGCGTTGCTGTTGGGCTTGGCCCAGACTACGCCCTGGTGGATCCTAAATCGGGCCTCCTCTTGGTGATGAACCATATTGGTGGCGATGTGGTCGAAGTCAGCCTCGACGACCATTTGGTGAAGGGGCGCATCGCGGTGGGCGGTGCCCTCGAAGCCGCCGTTGTTGATGGTCAAGGTCGGGCCTATGTGAATATCGAAGACAAAAATCAGATCGCTGTGATCGATCTCCCAGGTCAGAAGGTCGTCGGGCGATATGATCTGAAGGATTGCGATGGCCCGACGGGCCTCGCCTTTACCGGTCGTGACCTCGTGGTGGCCTGCGATGGCGCAGCGGAAATCATTCGGGCCGACACGGGTGCCCTTCTGGCGAGACTAAAGATTGGCGAAGGGGCCGATGGCGTTGCCTATGACCCTGTGCGCAAGCTGGCTTTTATTCCAAGCGGCCACACGGGGACGCTGTCGATCATCATGGTTGCAGGTCGTACGTCGACCCTGTTTGATACGATTTCGACGGCACCCAGCGCCCGGACCCTGACCTTGGATCCTGCCACCGGCCGTGTCTTTGTGCCCTATGCCGCCTACGGACCGCCCGCAACCCCAGGCGGTCGTCCCAGCCTTGTTCCAGGCAGCTTTAACCTCCTTATCCTAACCCCATGAAACCATGGGTCTCGGTGATCGCCTGCGCCATGCTGGTGGGGGGGTGCCAGACTTATGTGTCTGCCCCCCTTAAGCTGAGCACCTTCCCGAACCAGTTGGAGGCGCGACGGCTGGGCGATCCTGATCATGTTTGGTCGGTGTCGGAACTATTGCCGATTGCCTTTGCGCAAAATCCCGACATTGCCGCGGCCAGGGCGCGACTGATTTCGGCGCAAAGCCAAGCGCGCGCTGCCAAGGCAGGGCCATTGAGCGGCCTGACCTTCAGCGCCGAATACGCCAATAATGCGGGCACCTCTCCATGGCTTTATGGTGCCAGCCTTGACCTGCCCATGGACACCGGGGTCCGTAAGGCCGCGCGTCTGACCCAGGCTGATTTAGACAGGCTGCGGGCAAGCTATGATTATGAGGCTGTCCTTTGGACGGTGCGTACCAGCCTCGCCCATGCCCTGGCGTCCCGCAACGCATCTTCAAACGCCTTGCGTGTCGCTGAAGAGCTGGCGGATATTCGACAGAAGCGGGTAGATATCCTCGATGCTCGGGTATCTGCAGGTGAGGACGCGCGATCAGCTGCCTTGGTTGCCCGGACAGATCTCGCCATTGCGCGCCGCAGGGTCGCGGAGATCCTAACGCGCCGAAAACTGGCTGATTTCGACCTCGGCAAGGCCCTTGGCCTGGGCCAGGCCGCCATTCAGTCGCTCCGGCTCGCCGCCCCTGAAGACCTGCCGACGTCCTGGCCCACCACCATGCGCCCAGAGGCGGCCTTGGGCAGACCAGAGGTGCTGGCCGCCGTGGTGGACTATGATAGCGCCGAAGCCAATCTGAGGCTGGAAGTCGCCAAACAGTTTCCAGAGCTTCGCCTTGGCCCGGGCTATGCTTGGGACCATGGAGCTGTGAAGCTGCCCTTCAACCTCGCCCTCGTCCTGCCGCCCCTGGACCTAAATCGGGCAAATATTCGTACTGCGGAAGCCAGGCGTCAGGAAGCTGCGCGCAATCTCGACGCAGTGCAGGCACGGGTCCTGGATCAGGGCGATCGGGCCCGCGCCAATCTTGGCCAGGCCAGACTGCAGCTGGCACTGATCCGTGATCGCGATCTGCCCGCAGCCCAGGGTTTGGCCAATGCCGCCAAGCGGGCCCTCAAGGCCGGTGAAGGCGATCAACCCGATACCCTTATGGCTGAGGCCGTCCTGCTGGAGACGGAACTGGCGGGGATTGATGCTCAGGCGGGCGCACAGGCTGCCCTCATTGATCTTGAAGACGCCCTACGCGAGAGCGCCTTGCCCCAGGACATGCTGACCCTTCGGACTGAAATCCAATTGAGATCCCGCCGATGATGCGCCGACTATTTTTTATGACTCCGCTAATTGCGGCTATTGCGACCCAGGTCTTGGCGGTCGAATTGCCTCTGGACGTTCAGCGCAAACTTGGTCTGACGACAGCTGTTGTGTCTGCCGAACGGGGTCCTGCAACGGCCACTGGCTTTGCCCGGGTTCTGGACGTGGTTCCCTTGGCCAGCCTTGACGCCGACCTTGCAGCCGCCAAGGCTGTGGTATCGGCCTCCACCGCTGAAGCCCGCAGAACCCATGATCTGGCCTCAGCTGACTTCGCCGTCTCCAAGCGTGTTGCAGAAACCGCCGCAGCCCAGGCCAGGGCAGACAATCTGCGCCTGGAACTCTTGCAGCGCCGGCTTGGCCTAGAATGGGGCCCCGCCTTTGTAACCATGGGTGACGCGCGACGCTCTGCCCTGATCTCGAATCTTGCTGCAGGTCGTGCCGCCTTGGTTCGCCTTGATGCGCCTGCGGGCATGACGGGGGTCCGGCAGGCTATCGCGACCCGCCAAGGTGGGCGTTCAGCCCGTATTCAAGTCCTTGGCCAGGCCCGGCTTGGGGATCCCCGGTTTCAGACGCCGGGCTTATTGGGCCTTGTGGCGGGGCCTGAGGCCGCAGATTTCGCGACGGGCTTAGTTTTCCCCATCACCTTTTCCGCAGGCGCTCAGTCTGGCGTCCTCTTGCCCCGTTCGGCCCTCTTGCGAGCCGGGGGGCAAACCTTCGTCTATGTCCGAAAAGATGCGACCCATTTTGAGCGACGCCAACTTGGCCAGATTCAGGCTCGGTCTGATGGCTTGCTGGCCATGGGTGCCGTAAGGCCCGGCGAAACCGTCGCCACGTCAGGCGCAGCGGCCCTGTTCGCCGCTGAAACCCAGTCCAAGGGCGAGGACGAATAGCTCATGTTGACGGCGATTGTCCGTTGGACCCTCGAGCGACCACGGCTGATGGCCGTCTTCGCCCTCCTGCTCTTGATTTATGGCGGGATGATCCTGGCCCAGGCCAAGCTGGACGTTTTTCCAGAATTCGTCCCGGCCCAGGCGGAAATTCAGACAGAGGCCCCTGGCCTTGGTGCCGATCAGGTCGAGCAATTGGTGACGCGTCCTATCGAGCAGGCCGTCAATGGCGCGACAGGTGTCGATGCTGTGCGCTCAGAGTCGATCCAGGGCCTGTCGATTGTCACCGTGGTCTTCAGGGAGGGCTCAGATCCCTATCGGGCGCGCCAAGTTGTCGCCGAGGCCATGAGTGAAGCCATAGCCGACCTGCCAGCCGGGGTGTCAGTGCCGAAACTGTCGCCCCTGACGTCATCGACCATGGATCTCCTGAAGGTCGGCTTTACCTCAGACCGCCTCACTCCACTCCAGCTCCGGGACTTGGTCCAATGGACCGTTCGACCTCGGCTTTTAAGCGCCGCGGGTGTTGCCCGTGCCACGGTCTATGGCGGTGATATTCGCCGACTTGAAGTTCGGATACGGCCTGCTGATCTCGCCACCCGCGACATGAGTATCGACGACGTCGTCTCAGCCGTCCGTCAATCGACCGGCGTGGCCGGGGGTGGCTTTATCGATACCCCCCAGCAGCGCATATTGATTGAGTCCCATGGTCAGGCTTTGACCGCCCAAGATGTGGCCAACAGCCCAATTCCTGGACCAACGGGCGCAGCACCGGCGCGTATTGGCGATGTCGCCGATGTCTTGAACGCGCCAGCCCCCGATGTGGGCGATGCGATAATTATGGGCAAGCCCGGCGTCCTCATCAGCCTTTCAAGCCAATATGGTGCCAATACCTTAGATGCCACCCACGCAGTGGAGGCGGCCCTCAAGGATCTCTTGCCGGCCCTTAAGGCCCAAGGTGTCCAGGTTCACCAGAACCTTCATAGGCCTGCAAATTTCATCACTGCGGCGCTCCAGGGCATAACCGAGGACTTAATCATCGGTGGCCTGCTGATTGCCGTCGTCCTCTACGCCTTCATGCGTAACCTAAGGACCGTCCTCGTATCCTTTGTGTCCATTCCCCTCTCGCTTCTCACTGCGGTGGCGGTTCTGAATGCCCTGGGCTGGACCGTGAACACCATGACCTTGGGCGGCCTTGCGGTGGCCCTGGGGGTGGTGGTGGATGATGCGGTCATTGATGTTGAGAACATCGTCCGGCGCCTGCGGAAACCCTCTGAGCTTCCGCCGGCTCAGGTGATCCTTTCGGCCGCTCTGGAGGTTCGCGCGCCGGTGATCTACGCGACCCTTGTGGTGGGTTTAGCCCTGGTTCCGGTTTTGATGCTCCATGGCCTGCAAGGCGCGTTTTTTGCCCCCCTCGCTGCGGCCTTTATTATTGCCACTGTGGCGTCCTTGGCAGTTGCCATCGCCATTACGCCGCCCCTGTCTCTGATCATGCTCCGCCATGCAGATCTTGATCAGGAGCCAGCTTTCATTGCGCGGCTGAAGACGTGGCATACCGATCTTCTCTCCCACGCGTTTTCGCGGCCTAAGCTTGCCCTAGGTGGAGCCCTGGGCGCAGCGGCCCTAACCCTCTTGGGATTGGGCCTCTTCACGTCGGAACTGCTACCCAGTTTCCGTGAGGGGCATTTCGTATTGGGCGTTGCGGGACCCCCAGGAACGTCGCTTGGGGTCATGCGCAAATATGGCCAGGCGATCACGGGCGACCTGCTCGCCATACCGGGGGTTCAGAGTGCCGAGCAACAGATCGGGCGGTCTGAAGGCGGTGAAGATACCTGGGGACCTGAAAAGAGTGAGTTTCACGTGGAGTTGCGCCCCGGCCTATCTGGCCAGGCTCAGGACAAGATTCAGGCGTCTATCGCGGCGGTCCTGGACAGCTATCCTGGTCTCCAAACTGAGGTGCTGACCTTTCTAGGGGATCGTATCGGTGAGAGCCTGACCGGTGAAACTGCCGCCCTAGCGATCGGGGTCTATGGTGCGGATCTCGACACCTTAGATCAAACGGCAGAGCAAATCGCAGAGGTGGTCGGGAAACTGCCCGGAGCCGTGGACGTCCAGGTGGGGATCCCGCCGCAAACGCCGGTTATTCGCGCCGACCTAGATATCGCCGCCCTGGGCCGTTACGGCCTGACGCCCGGCGAGGTTCTCTCGGCCATTCAGGCTACCTATCAGGGGGTCAACGCCGCCCAGGTCTATCAGGAGACCCGCGCCCTGCAGATCGTGGTCACCACGCCGCCAGATTTGCGGCAGGACCCAGAGACGGTCGGCGACCTGTTGATCCGGGGTGCTGCGGGCCAGATTGTCCAGCTCAAGGCGGTGGCCAAGGTGCGCCTTGCTGAAGGTCGCACGGTGATCAGCCATGAGGGTGGCCAACCCCGTCAGGTGGTGACCGCCAATCCACCGCCCAATCGCGCCGCGGCGTTTACGGCTGCTGCGCAGACCGCCATTGCCAAGGGCGTCAAGCTGCCACCCGGCGTCTATTTGCAGTTTACGGGGACCGCCGAAGGCGCCAAGGCGGCCCAGCGCAACCTGGCCATCAATGTTCTTTTGGCCCTGGGGGCCATTACGGTGGTCCTCTTGATCGCGTTTAAGGAGGGCCGGACGGTGGGTCTGATCTTAGGCTCTGCACCCTTTGCTCTGGCGGGGGGCGTGGTGGCCGTCGCGGTGACGGGGGGCATACTGTCACTGGGATCTCTAGTGGGTTTTGTGACCCTGTTTGGCGTGGCCTCCCGCAACGCCATACTTCTGGTGTCTCACCTGGATCATTTGTTGAAAGAAGAGGGCTGTGACTGGTCCCTTGAGACGCTCACCCGGGCAACGCAGGAAAGGCTGACGCCAATTCTGATGACCGCCCTGGTGACGGCCCTTGGGGTTCTGCCCCTGGCCATTGAAACGGGCCAGTCGGGTCGGGAAATCCAGGGCCCCATGGCGGTGGTGATCCTTGGGGGACTGACAACTTCGACCCTGGCCAGCCTTATTCTTCTGCCAGCCCTAATTTGGCGGTTTGGGCGTCGGCAGGTGAGGGCCTAAGCATCTTTCTGCCTTTGGAGGTTTGCTTACCCGCCTGAACAGGCCTTGGGCCTCAAGCTTTGTCCATTCTTCGCGCCTGTGCTCTATTGTGGCAAACCTGTTCTTGACCATTACGAGAGTCCCCATGCGCGCATTCCTTCTGGCCACGGTCGCCTGCTGTCTTATGGTTCAGCCTGCGGCTGCGGCCCCGAAAGACGCCCAGGATCCGACCTTTACCGGCCGCGATTTGTTTGGCTTGCAGTCGGCCAGCGACCCGCAGTTTCGTCCAGATGGCGGGCAGATCGCCTATGTGCGGATCAGCAATGACATCATGACGGACAAGGCGCGCCGGACCATCTGGTTGGTGGATCCAAAGACGGGTGCCCAATCCCCCTTGGTTACGGATGGTGGCGGTGCGGTCTCGCCACGCTGGTCGCCCGATGGCCAGAGGTTGGCTTACCTTGCGCTCACGCCCAAGGGTGCCGAACTCACCGTCCGCTGGCTGGCGACGGGCCGGTCTGCAAGGGTTGCCAGTCTGGATCAGGCCCCTGGAGACATTACCTGGTCGCCGGATGGCAAGACCTTGGCCTTCTCACTTCTGACACCTGAGGCTCCCGCAAGCCTGGGCTCGGCCCCGGCCAAGCCCGAAGGGGCGGAATGGGCCGCCCCGCTGAAGGTGGAAACCCGGGTCACCTTCCGAGCCGATGGGGAGGGGGTGCTGACCCCAGGCTTTGCCCACATCTTTACGGTCTCGGCGGATGGCGGCGCACCCCGTCAGCGGACCTTTGGCAAGTTCGACGATGTCGGGCCCTTCAGCTTCACCCCTGACGGCAAGGCCCTCTATTTCGCCGCCAACCGTCAGGCGGGTTGGGAGCGCAATCCCAATGAGGCCGAAGTCTTCCGTCTTAATCTGACCGATGACACCCTCCTTGCCCTGACGAAGCGGGTCGGTCCTGATTTTTCGCCTCAGATTTCACCCGATGGCAAGCGTGTGGCCTATCTGGGCTTTGATGACGCCCGCAAGCGGGGTTACGAGAACCAGCGTCTCTATGTCATGGATGCTGATGGCCAAAATAGCCGGGTGCTGACCGGCGATTTAGATCGTTCCGTAGGCAATCCCACCTGGAGCGCCGATGGGCGCAGCATCTATGTTCTCTACGATGATCACGGAACCAATAAGGTCGCCCGGGTTGGCCTGGACGGTAAGTGGAGCCTCGTCGCCGATGGCTTGATCGGGTCCGATTTTGATCGCCCCTATAGCGGTGGCGGCTATAGCCTGGCTCGAAATGGTGCCATGGCTGTGACCGCGGGGGACTCAACACATCCTGCCGACCTGGCGGTCACCCAGGGCTCAGGGCTGAAGCGCCTGACGGATCTCAATGGCGACCTGCTGGCGGCCAGAACCCTGGCCGAGGCCCAGCCCCTTGCCGTGTCCTCCTCCTTTGACAAAAAACCCATCGATGCCTGGCTGCTCACCCCGCCCAAGTTCGATCCCGCCAAGACCTACCCGCTCATCCTGGAGATTCATGGCGGGCCTTTCTCGGCCTATGGACCCAACTTCTCGGCGGTGGACCAGCTCTATGCCGCCGCGGGCTATCTGGTGGTCTATTCCAATCCCCGGGGCTCCACCTCCTATGGCGAGGCCTTCGCCAATGAGATCGACCGCAACTATCCCAGCCATGACTATGACGACCTGATGAGCGTGGTCGACGCCGTGATTGCCAAGGGATCGGTTGATCTAAATCGCCTTTATGTGACCGGTGGGTCCGGCGGCGGGGCCCTGACCGCCTGGATCGTTGGCAAGACCAACCGATTTGCTGCCGCCGCCACCCAGAAGCCAGTGATCAACTGGGCCAGCGAAGTCCTCACCACGGACGGCTACGCCACCATGGGCCCCTATTGGTTTGGCAAGGCCCCCTGGGAAGACCCGCAGGGCTATTGGGCCCGGTCGCCCCTCTCCCTGGTCGGCAATGTAAAGACCCCAACCATGGTGGTGGTTGGCGAGAATGATCTGCGCACCCCCGACAGCGAGGCCGAGCAGTATTATGCGGCCCTGCAGCTGCGTGGTGTGCCTACGGCCCTTGTCAAGCTGCCAGGTGCCAGTCATGGGGGCTATGCCGCGCGGCCGTCGCAATCGGCGGCGACCACCTCGGCCATCATTGCTTGGTTTGAAAAGTACAAGACGCCGCCGAAATAACCCCTGGCTTGGCCGGTCAATCTTTTTTGGGTTTCTGAGAATCCCTGCCGGTCATTAACCAACTGGTGGGGATCATCCTCTAGCTTGTTAAGCAAGAAACAGGCCAGGAGGGCGATTTGGCGCTCGGTGCGCGTTTAGAGCTACGTCAAGGGCAGGGGTTGGTCATCACCCCCCAACTGCAACAGGCTATCAAGCTGTTGCAGCTCTCCAACATGGAGCTTGAGGCCTTCGTCGAAGGCGAGCTCGAACGCAATCCCCTCCTTCAGCGGGACGAGCGCGACTCAGAGGGCGACCGCGAGGCGCTTGCCGATGGTCCAGCGACCGACGGTGAGACCTACGCCCTTGACCAAGTGCCCCTGGGTGGCGCGGAAAACGCCATGGATGTCACCTATGAGTCCGAGGGGTCGCGGGGGGAGCACGCCACCGGCGATGCCTCAGAGGCCATGCATGCTGGCGGGGCCATTGATTGGTCCAAGGCCGGGGCGGGTGGCAGCTTTGAAGATACTGACAACTTCGAGCAGCGCCTGGCTCACGATAAAACCCTCTCTGAATTTCTTCAGGACCAGCTTCTGGTGGCTGGCTTTAACAGAATCGAATTGGCGGCCGCTGCAGTCCTGCTCGATAGCGTCGATGAGGGTGGCTATCTGCGGTGTGACCTTGCAGAGACCGCCGAGCGCCTGGGCTGCGACCTAGCCTTCCTCGAAAATCTTCTGCCAAGGCTCCAGAGCTTCGAGCCCGTGGGCGTCTTCGCCCGTGATGTGCGCGAATGCCTGATGCTTCAGCTTCAGGACCGCAATCGCTGCGATCCGGCCATGATGGCCTTGCTGGATAATCTTGACCTGCTCGCACGGCGTGACCTCGCCGCCTTGCGCAAGGTGTGTAGCGTCGATGATGAAGACCTCCGCGACATGATCGCCGAGATCAAGGCGTTAACCCCCCGCCCCGGTGCGGCCTTCGGCGGCGAGCCCAGTCAGCCCGTTGCCCCAGATGTCTATGTCCGCGAAGGTTTGGGCGGCATGTGGCATGTGGAACTCAATTCCGACACCCTACCGCGGCTGCTTATCGACCAGCGTTATCATGCTCGGGTCAGCAGTGGCGCGAAGTCCGATCAGGAAAAAGTGTTCGTCGCCGACTGCATGGCCAGCGCCAGTTGGCTGGTCAAGAGCCTAGACCAGCGGGCCAAGACCATCCTCAAGGTCGCCTCAGAAATCGTGCGCCAGCAGGATGGTTTCCTGGCCTTTGGGGTCGAACACCTGCGGCCCCTGAACCTTAAGACGGTGGCTGACGCTATCGGCATGCACGAATCCACGGTCAGCCGGGTGACCTCGAACAAGTATCTGGCCACCCCACGCGGTATGTTTGAGCTGAAATTCTTTTTCACCTCTGCCATCCAGTCTTCCGAAGGCGGCGAGGCCCATTCGGCTGAGGCCGTGCGTCACCGCATTCGTCAGCTTATCGACAGCGAGAAGGTGGCGTCCGACATCCACTCTGATGACGCCCTGGTCGATATTCTCAAAGAAACCGGCGTCGATATCGCCCGCCGCACGGTGGCAAAATACCGCGAGGCCATGCGTATTCCCTCCTCCGTCGATCGTCGTCGCCTGCTTCGGCAGAGCTGAGCCCTCCGTATTCGTCCGATCTTGACAGGCTTGGACGAAAGGCGCGCACTCTGCCCATGCAAGTTCAAGTTTCCGGCAAACATGTCGACGTCGGTGAGGCCCTGCGTGAGCGGGTCACCACCGAAATTTCAGCCTCTATTGCGCGCTATTTCGAGCGTGGGGGTTTTGCAGACTTGGTGGTCAGCAAGGAGGGGCACGCCTTCCGGGTTGACTGTTCCCTGCACCTGGATTCCGGCCAGCATCTGGAAAGCCATGGTCTCGGTTCCGATGCCCATGCGGCCTTTGATGTGGCCCTGGGTAAGATCGAGACTCGGGTCCGTCGCTATAAGCGTCGCTTAAAGAGCCATTCGGTGGCAGCCAGCGCCAAGGCCGCCGAGACCGCCGCCTATTTCGTCATCCGTGCTCCAGAGGACGAAGACGACGAGATCTGGGATGAGGCCGACTCGCCTCCGGTTGGTCCGGCTGTGCCCAATGGTCTGGTGATTGCCGAGACCGAGAAGGAAATCCGCACCATGACTGTTTCTCAGGCGGTGTTGGACCTAGATCTGACTGAATCTCAAACAATTGTGTTCAGGAACGCCGCGCACGGCGGATTGTCTGTGGTATATCGCCGCCCCGACGGGAACATCGGCTGGATCGACCCTGAGCGCACCAAACCGGCTAACGGTAAGGGATCTTAGATGTCCGGTGCCTGAGCGCCTGTCATCAGGATGTCTCTGTCGGTCGCTAAGGGGCCGACTGAGCAGGGCGTTGTGAGTTGAGATGATTTTTTCAGAAGTTCTGGATCTGGCCGCCATTGCGCCCCGTGCGACGGCGACGGACAAGCGTCAGGTCTTGGCCCTGATTTCCGACATCGCCGCCCGCACCTTCGGCCTTGAGGCGGGGAAGATTCTCGATGCGCTTGCGGCAAGAGAACAGGTTGGGTCGACAGGCCTTGGCCGTGGCGTCGCCGTGCCCCATGCCCGGCTCGAAGGCCTAGATCGCGTGCGCGCGGTCTTCCTGCGCCTGGAACATCCGGTGGACTTTGCGTCAGTAGACGACCAGCCCGTTGATCTTGTCTTTGCCCTGTTTTCGCCCGCCGGTCAGGCGGGCTCTGTCCACCTGCAGGGTCTGGCCCGCATTTCCCGTCTCATGCGCCAGAAGGATCTGCGCGAACAGCTGCGACAGTCCCGGGCCGCCGAATCGATGCGCGCCCTTCTGGTCCAGGACCTGCGCCAGACAGCGGCCTGAGCCCGATCCTGAAGCTCACAACCCCAGTTGTACCTGCGGCGGCCGGTATCCAGGTCATAGAGCTCTGCTGATCAGCTAGTGCACAGAAACCGGTGCCAGTTCGTGAGCCAGGGCTGCGGCGACGGCGGAGTCCTTGTCTTCCAGCACAGCCAGTCGCTCGCCATTAGCGCGATGGACGGCGTAGAGGATCTGATCGGGGCGAAGATCATAGCCTTCCACCTCTCCCCTCGGCGTCGACGCCAGGATCTCAGCTCCCATGACGGGGCGAACATAAACCAGGTTGGGTCCGCCAAGGGCTGCCAGCTCTTGGGGGGACAGGGACATTTGGCTCAGTTTAGGTGTCATAGGACCACCTCCAAAAAATCTTGAAAATCAGCTGCCGGTCTGAATGGGGATTTGCCGCACCAGGCGAGCGGGCTCGGGCCGGACCAGGTCAATGTGCAGCAGGCCGTGCTCCAGCAGGGCGGCGGAAACCTCCATGCCGTCGGCAAGCACAAAGCTGCGGACAAAGCCCCGGGCGGCTATGCCCCTGTGCAAATAGGCCTCGTCGGTCTTACCCCCGTCGTCCCGCCGACCGGCTATGGTCAGCTGACGATCCTCAAGGGTCACCTGCAGGGTCTGGGGGGTAAAGCCCGCCACAGCCAGGGTGATCCGCAGGGCACCTTCGCCCCGGTCTTCCACGTTATAGGGGGGATAGCTCTCGGCCGCCGCCTTGGCGGCCCGTTCGGCCAACAGCCGGGTGTGCTCGAAACCGAGCAGAAAGGGGCTGTCGAACACCATGGTCCTATTCATTGCAAAGAGTCCTCGCACCTCAAGCGACTCGCCAAGCTCCTGCCCGAAACCGGCGCAGGACCGCGACAGCGCTTAGGTGGGGTGCGAGGGGTGGGGATTCAAGCGGTGGCGCCCAAATGGAAACGGCCGCCTCCTCGTCGGAAGCGGCCGTTATGGTGGAGCTAAGCGGAGTCGAACCGCTGACCTCTTGAATGCCATTCAAGCGCTCTACCAGCTGAGCTATAGCCCCGAACTTTCGGGTTCTAGGTTTTGGAGAGGCAACCCTCCGCCGCGAAGAGCGCGGAACCTAGTCTGACAGGTGTCCGTGATCAAGCCCGCCGTCACTGAAAAATCACACAGGGACGGCGGGGCCTGAATTCAGGTCCTATCGGTCTTCTTCACCCTCACCGGGCAGACCGTCGATTTCGGTGTCGACAAAGTCGTCCTCATCGTCGTCTTCCAGGAAGGGCACGTCGGAGTCCTCGTCGTCGTCCAGGTCGTCGTCTTCCTGGAAGCCGGCCAGTTCGTCTTCCGGCGCGGCGATGGGTTCGCCGTCCTCATCGTCGTCGTCGGTGGCCAGGATCGGCTCATCAATGACGGCGTCCAGTTCCGGGGTGACCACCTCTTCTTCTTCTTCGTCCTCCGAATCCGGGTTCTTGCCCCGGACTTGGGCTTCTTGATCGTCGTCCAGGTCATGGTCGACAGGGGTGGCGCGGGCACGGACACGGCGGCTACGGACGGCTTCATCCGGATCAAACTCGTGTTCGCATTTCGGGCAGTGGGCCGGGCGTTTGGTCAGGTCGTAGAACTTAGCCTGGCAGTTGGGGCAAATTTGCTTTGAGCCCAGTTCGGGAATAGCCAAGGGGCGGGCCTCTGAGGCGGGTGTGAATTGGAGCCGGCTCACTTGCCACGAGCGGGCGCCGCTGTCAAAACCCAATCCCTTTTCTTTTTGCCCCGTCCCTTCCTAAAAGGAGCCGCCATGACCTCGCCAGGACTTACCGCAAGGCGGGGCGGCCCTCTAAAGGGACGGGTTCGCGCCCCTGGGGACAAGTCGGTATCCCATCGCGCCCTGATCTTTGGTGCCCTGGCCACGGGCCTCACCGAAATCGAAGGTCTGCTCGAGGGTGAGGATGTTATGCGATCCGCCGCCGCCATGCGGGCCTTTGGTGCAGAGGTCGACCACCTGGGCCCCGGACGCTGGCGTGTCATGGGCCAGGGCAGGTTTTCTGAACCCGCCGATGTCATAGACTGCGGCAATGCCGGAACCGGCGTGCGGCTGATCATGGGGGCGGCGGCAGGCTTTGACCTTGCGGCTAGCTTCACCGGCGACGTCTCCCTGCGCGGCCGCCCCATGAACCGGGTGATCAAGCCTCTCGGGGAAATGGGTGCGCGGTTTCTGGGCCGCTCTGGCGGACGGCTGCCCCTGACCCTCAAGGGTGGCGCGCTGCGGCGTATCGAATACCGCCTGCCTGAACCCTCGGCCCAGGTGAAGTCGGCAGTCCTGCTGGCAGGGCTGCACGCGGCGGGGGGCGCAGCGGTGCTGGAGCCTGAACCCACACGCGACCACACCGAACGCATGCTGCGGGGCTTTGGTGCTAGGGTCGAGGTGATCGATCAGGATGGGGTCCGTCATATTGACCTGGCCGGTGACCAAAAACTGACCGGAACCCAGGTACGGGTGCCGGGGGATCCTTCTTCAGCGGCCTTTCCCCTGGTGGCGGCCCTGATCACCCCTGGGTCAGAGGTGACGGTGGAGGGGGTCATGCTCAACCCCCTGCGCACAGGCCTCTTCACCACCCTGATCGAAATGGGTGCTGACCTGACCATCGAAAATATCCGGGATGAAAGCGGCGAGCCCGTGGGCGACATCACGGCGCGTTATTCTCAGCTGAGGGGCGTCGATGTACCGGCGAACCGGGCGCCGTCGATGATTGATGAGTATCCGATCCTGGCCGTGGCGGCGGCCTTTGCGACCGGGGTCACCCGCATGACCGGGATTGGCGAAATGCGGGTCAAGGAAAGCGATCGCATCGCCCTGATGGCCGCGGGGCTGACCGCCTGTGGCCTGGGCGCGGAGGAAGAGCCCGAAGGCCTGATCGTTGTTGGCTCTGGTAGTGGCAATCATCCGGCAGCAGGGGGCGCGCAGATTATCACCCGGGGTGATCACCGCATTGCCATGTCGCACCTGATCATGGGTCTGGCAGCGGATGGCGAGATCACTGTCGATGAGCCTGGCATGATCGCCACCAGCTTCCCTGGCTTTGTGGAGATGATGCGTGGGCTTGGGGGAGATCTGGGGTGAAGCCGCCCTTCGTGATTGCCGTTGATGGTCCCGCCGCCTCGGGCAAGGGAACGATCTCCAGCGACCTGAGCGCCCACTATGGCCTGCCCATGCTGGACACAGGCCTGCTCTATCGCGCCGTGGGTGTGATCCTCAACCGACAGGGTGGTCATCTAGACGACGCCTTGGCCGCGGCACGGGTGGCCCGGGACCTTCAGGCCGGCGATCTTGACGACGATCACTTCCGTACGCGGGAGGCCGGGGAATGCGCCAGCCGCGTGGCGGTCCATCCTGAGGTGCGCGCCGCCCTTCTGGATCTGCAACAGGTCTTTTCACAAAGACCCGGCGGCTCGGTGATCGACGGGCGCGACATCGGCACAGTCATAGCGCCGACAGCGCCTGCAAAACTCTATGTAACGGCCGACCCTGAGGTGCGCGCCGAGCGCCGCTTTAAGCAGCTCAAAGGCCGCGGCGAAGACGTGGTTTTCGCTGAAATCCTCGAAGATATCCGACGTCGAGATGAACGTGACGGCGGTCGAGCCGATGCACCTATGGTCCAGGCGCCCGACGCCGTCTTGCTAGATACCTCGCAAATGAGTATAGAGCGCGCCACCGATGCGGCCCGCCGCATTGTCGAGGCGGCGCGCGCGCGCTGGGAAAACTCCCAGTAAGCAAATCCAACCGCGCCTTTCCCTCGGTCGCCGCGGGCAATTCAACACTGCGCAGGTCCGCCTGCGTCTTCGGTTACAACCCTTAACCCGATGCCGGGACTCCGTTCGACCGCCATGTGCGGCTCGGGTCCTTTCCCTTTTTCTCAAAGGGGGCGTCATAGAAGATGAAAGATCCAAATGGCTGACGATATGAGCCTCAATCCCTCCCGGGATGATTTCGCCTCCCTCCTCGACGAGTCCATGGGTGGCCGCGACTTTATGGAAGGTCAGGTTGTCAAAGGCATCGTGGTCGGAATCGAAAAAGATTTCGCGATCATCGATGTCGGACTGAAGACCGAAGGCCGGATTTCCGTGAAGGAATTTGGCGTCGATGAATCCGGCGAGAGCCCGATCAAGATCGGTGCCACTGTCGAAGTCTTCCTCGAGCGCGTTGAAAACGCCATGGGCGAAGCCGTCATCAGCCGTGACAAGGCTCGCCGCGAAGAAGCCTGGACCCGCCTCGAAGTCGTGCATGAGCGCAATGAGCCGGTCATGGGCACCATTGTTGGCCGCGTGAAGGGTGGCTTCACCGTCGACCTCGGCGGCGCCTCGGCCTTCCTGCCGGGCAGCCAGGTGGATATCCGTCCGGTCCGCGACGTCGGCCCGCTCATGGGCAAGGAACAGCCCTTCGCCATCCTCAAAATGGACCGTCCGCGCGGCAATATCGTCGTCTCGCGTCGTGCCATTCTTGAAGAAGCCCGCGCCGAACAGCGCACGGAACTCGTCGGCCAGTTGGTCGAGGGCGAAATCCGCGACGGCGTGGTCAAGAACATCACCGACTACGGCGCCTTCGTGGACCTGGGCGGCATCGATGGCCTGCTACACGTCACCGACATGAGCTGGAAGCGCGTCAATCACCCCAGCCAGGTTCTGGCCGTGGGCGACACCGTCAAGGTGCAGGTGGTCAAGATCAACCCCGACACCCAGCGCATCTCGCTTGGCATGAAGCAACTGCAGTCCGATCCTTGGGACGGCGTGGAAGCCAAGTATCCGGTCGGCGCCAAGTTCACGGGCCGTATCACCAACATCACCGACTACGGCGCCTTTGTGGAGCTGGAAGCTGGCGTTGAAGGCCTGGTGCACGTCTCGGAAATGTCCTGGACCAAGAAGAACGTCCACCCCGGCAAGATCGTCTCGACCTCGCAGGAAGTCGACGTGGTCGTGCTGGACGTCGATCCGTCCAAGCGTCGCGTGTCCCTGGGTCTCAAGCAGGCCATGGACAATCCTTGGGACGCCTTCATCGCAGCCAACCCAGTGGGGTCGACGGTGGAAGGCGAAGTCAAGAACGCGACGGAATTTGGCCTCTTCATCGGCCTGGAAAACGACATCGACGGCATGGTCCACCTGTCCGACCTGGACTGGAACGTCCCTGGCGAAGAAGCCATCGCCAAGTATCACAAGGGCGAAATGGTCAAGGCTCGGGTTCTGGATGTCGACGTCGAGAAGGAGCGTATCTCCCTTGGCATCAAGCAACTGGCCGGCGATCCAATGGCTGGCGAGGCCTTCCGCAAGGGTCAGACCGTCACTGTCACGGTCACCGAGATCACCTCTGGCGGCATTGAGGTGAAATTCGGCGATGACGACGCACCGATGACCGCCTTTGTGCGCAAGTCCGACCTGTCCCGCGATCGTGCGGATCAGCGTCCGGAACGCTTCGCCGTGGGTGACCGCGTCGATGCTCAGGTGACCACAGTCGACAAGGCCGCCCGCAAGGTGTCGGTCTCGATCAAGGCCCTGGAAATGATCGAAGAGAAGGAAGCCATCGAGAAGTTCGGGTCTTCGGATTCCGGCGCCTCCTTGGGCGACATTCTCGGCGCCGCCCTGCGCGAAAAGGCGCAGAAGGACTAAGCCTGCCGGCCCTGCTTTGGCGGGGTCCTAAGGATCGAAAAAATACCGCAGCGAGTCCGGCAACGGGCTCGCTGCTTTTGTGTCTGGCGCATGCCAAGACCATGAAAATGCGAAGTTCTCACGCCGCATGAAGATTTCCGGGTTGATCATCAACCGGGACTCGACCATGTTCCGCCAACCCCATAACCGGATTTTGGCATGATCAAGTCGGAACTCATCGCTCAACTCGCGCAAGAAAATCCGCACCTGACCCAGCGCGATATCGAGCGGGTGGTGGGTGTGATCCTCGAGCGGATGATCCTGGCCCTCGAAAATGGTGGTCGTGTGGAGCTTCGCGGCTTTGGTGCCCTTTCGATCAGATCCCGGGATGCCCGGTCTGGGCGTAATCCGCGCACCGGCGAGTCGGTAAGTGTCCGGGCCAAGCACGTGCCGTTCTTTAAGAGCGGCAAGGAACTGCGCGAGCGACTCAACGCAGACGAGTAAGGTGCGGGCCTGACGATCTGGGCTTGGCTTGACCGACCCCACGGTACCATAGGACAAAAGTCTCAAGGTTTTTGAGGGAGCGGCCAATGGGTATCGTCAGCGAATTCAAGGAATTCATCTCAAGGGGCAATGTCATCGACCTGGCGGTCGGTGTGGTCATCGGTGGCGCTTTTGGCGACATCACCAAGAGCCTCGTCGATAAGGTGATCATGCCCCCTATCGGGCTCTTGCTGAGCGGCGTTGATTTTTCGGACATGAAACTGGTCCTGAAGGCCGCAAACCCCGCCGCCAAGACCGCAGAGGTCGCCATCCAATACGGGGCCTTTGCCAATACGGTGATCCAGTTCCTTATCATCGCCTTTGTGATCTTCATCCTGGTGAAGGGCGTCAACGCCATTCGGCGGAAGGATGCTGAAGTTCCCGTAGACCTGCCGCCGCCCACGGCTGATCAGGTCCTGCTTGGGGAAATTCGTGACCTGCTGAAGGCCCGCTAGCGCCTAGGGCACGGTGGTTGCTTGCAGTCCCACGTCCCAGCCGGCTAATGGGGCCCATGACTGCAACCGCTAAGATTTGTGGGGTCTCCACCCCCCTGGCTATCCAGGCTGTTATGGACGGTGGCGCGAGCCATGTGGGCTTCAATTTCTTCGAGAAGAGCCCGCGCTATGTCCTGCCAGAATTGGCCGCCCAACTGGCCCTGCCCACCCGCGGCCGCAATCTCAAGGTCTGTGCCATCACGGTTGATCCCGATGATGCCCTGGTCGACCAGCTGGCCTTGGTTCTGAAGCCAGACTTCATCCAGCTCCATGGCAAAGAGACTCCGGCGCGGGTTCGGGAAATCGGTCGTCGCACGGGCCTGGGGCTCATCAAGGTCATCCCGGTCACTGAGGCCCACGATGTCGACCTTGCTGGCAATTACGAAACCATCGTCGATCACCTGATGTTCGAGGGCAAACCCCCCAAGGACGCGGCCATGCCGGGCGGGGTGGGGGCCCGATTTGACTGGGGCCTGATGGCCGGACGTCGGTTTGCGCGGCCATGGTTCCTGGCTGGCGGTTTGGATCCTTGGAATGTTGCGGAAGCCATCTCGCAATCTGGTGCGCCCATTGTTGATGTTTCCTCTGGCGTGGAGCGCGGACCAGGATTAAAGGACGCCTCCTTAATCACGGCATTTATTGAGGCCGTGCGTCGCGCCTAGGTGCAATTCCAGTGACTATCCCCGTCCTGCCTAACGACTATGCCGCCTACCCAGATGCCTCCGGACGCTTCGGCGACTATGGCGGTCGGTATGTGCCTGAAACCCTCATGCCCCTGGTGCATGAACTGGAGGCGGCCTATCGCGCCGCAAAGGCCGATCCAGCCTTCCAGGCCGAACTCTCAGGGTTCCTGAAGCACTATGTGGGCCGGCCTTCGCCCCTGTATTTTGCTGAACGCCTGACCGACCATTTCGGCGGTGCAAAGATCTATTTCAAGCGTGAGGAGCTGAACCACACCGGCTCGCACAAGATCAACAACTGCATGGGCCAAATCCTGTTGGCCCGACGTATGGGCAAGACCCGGATTATTGCCGAGACCGGCGCGGGTCAGCATGGGGTGGCCAGTGCCACGGTCTGCGCCCGGTTCGGTCTGCCCTGTATCGTTTATATGGGCGCCGTCGACGTCGAGCGTCAGAAGCCCAACGTTTTCCGGATGAACCTGTTGGGGGCCCAGGTCGAGGCTGTGACCTCAGGCTCGGCGACCCTCAAGGACGCCATGAACGAGGCCCTGCGTGACTGGGTCACCAATGTCCATGACACCTATTACATGATCGGTACGGCGGCCGGCATGCACCCCTATCCGGAGATGGTACGGGATTTCCAGTCGGTGATCGGCCAGGAAACCCGCGCTCAGATCCTTGAGATCGAAGGCCGCCTGCCAGACGCGGTCGTCGCCTGTGTGGGCGGTGGTTCCAATGCCATCGGTATTTTTCACCCCTTCCTCAACGACGAGAGTGTGAAGCTCTATGGGATTGAGGCGGCCGGTGAAGGTATGGAGTCGGGGCGCCATGCTGCGGCGATTAATGGCGGTCAACCGGGCGTCCTTCACGGCAATATGACCTATCTGCTGCAGGACTCCGCAGGCCAGATTACCGAGGCCCATTCGATTTCAGCGGGTCTCGACTATCCCGGCATTGGCCCAGAACATTCCTGGCTGCACGATGTGGGCCGCGCCAAGTATCTGACGGCCACGGATGCTGAATCCCTCGATGCCTTCAAGCTTTGCGCAGAACTCGAGGGGATTCTCCCAGCGATTGAGACGGCCCATGCCCTGGCGCGATTGGCCGATGTGGCCAAGGAAGTCGGTAAGGGCGGGATTGTTGTGGTCAACATGTCGGGTCGCGGCGACAAGGATGTTGCTACCGTCGCCGCCCATCTGGGACGCAGCATTTGACCAAGGCCCGTATCGAAGCCCGTTTTGCGGCTCTGAAAGCTGAGGATCGCGCAGCTTTCGTCACCTATGTCATGGCCGGTGATCCGGACTATGCCACGTCCCTGGAGATCGTGAAGGGCCTGCCAGGGGCCGGTGCCGATGTGATCGAGATTGGCTTTCCCTTCTCTGATCCTATGGCTGAGGGCCCGCCAATCCAACGGGCCGCCCTGCGCGCCCTGGACAAGGGCATGACCCTGGCCCGGACCCTGGAACTGGTGGCTGAATTCCGGCAGGGCGACCAGACCACCCCGATCATCATGATGGGCTATGCCAATCCCCTGGTGCGCTGGGGTTATGACGCCTTCGCCCGGGACGCTGCCGCTGCAGGGGTCGATGGCCTGATCGCCGTTGATATACCGCCGGAAGAGGCTGACCCTCTTGCTGACGCCCTGGACGCCGCCGACCTGTCTCTGATCCGCTTGGCGACGCCAACCTCTGATGACGCGCGGCTGAAGATCGTCGTGCGCCGCACCTCTGGCTTTGTCTATTATGTCTCCGTGGCCGGTGTCACCGGGGTCAAGGAGGCGGAAGCCGACGTCGTTGCCCCCCATGTCCTCCGCGTGCGAGCTGCCTCAGGCCTGCCAGTGTCTGTGGGTTTTGGGATTAAGACGCCTGAGCGCGCCGCCGCCATTGCCAAGGTCGCTGATGGGGTTGTGGTGGGCTCTGCCCTGGTTGATGAAGTTGCTGCCGCCTTGGCGGTCAACGAAAGCGTGACTGCGCGGGTCCTTTCCAAAGTCGAATCCTTAGCTAAGGCTATTTCTACGGCGCGCGCCCACCCTGTCTCTGCGTAACCCCCCCAAGGCGATGGCTGAACAGCGAAACGAAAAACCTCCGAAGCCGACCGTGCCCCGTGAGCGCGGCGGCTGGCTAGCGAAGATCGCCCCTGGCGTTCGCAACCTCGTGGCCAAGCGGGAAGCCCCGGAAAACCTCTGGGTTAAGTGCCCTGACAGCGGCGAGATGCTTTATCGTCCGGATCTAGAAGCCGCCCTCTGGGTGACGCCGTCCGGCAACCATATGCGGATTGGTGCGGGCATGCGCCTGCGCTTTACCTTCGATGACGGCAAGTACGACAAGATTGCCTCGCCCATTGTCGTCGACGATCCGCTGAAATTTCCAGACGACAAGCCCTATCCAGAGCGCCTGAAGGCCGCCCGTAAGGCCACGGGCGAGCAGGACTCCATGGCCATCGGCTTTGGTAAGATCAAAGGCCAGGAGGCTGTGGTTGTGGTTCAGGACTTCGCCTTTATGGGCGGATCTCTGGGCATGGGTGCTGGCGAGACCTTTGTGAAGGCGGCCCAGGAAGCGGTGAAGCGCAAGGTCCCCTTCGTGATCTTCTCCGCGTCGGGCGGGGCCCGCATGCAGGAGGGCACCCTGGCGCTTATGCAGATGGCCCGCACTACCTTGGCGCTTAACGAGGTCAAGAGCGCTGGCCTTCCCTATGTGGTGGTGCTCACCGATCCGACAGCGGGCGGAGTCACCGCCTCTTACGCCATGTTGGGGGATGTCCACCTGGCAGAGCCAAATGCCCTGGTCGCCTTTTCCGGCCGTCGGGTGATTGAGCAGACCATTCGCGAAGTGCTTCCTGCCGGGTTCCAGCGGGCCGAATTCCTGCTGGAACGGGGCATGGTCGATAAGGTGGTTCCTCGCCAGGACCTTCCTGATGTCCTTGCCTCTATCCTCAAGACCCTGATGATGGGGCGCTTGCGGTCAAGGGCAGCCTGATTTTCAACGGATTTCCAGATGTATGACCCCATCCGCGCGTCGGACGCGGTCATTGCTCGCCTGCGGGCCCATCACCCCACGCTCATTGACCTTACCACCGGTCGGGTAGAGCGTCTGCTGGCGGCCCTAGGTCATCCAGAGCGTCGCCTGCCCCCGGTCATTCACGTGGCAGGGACCAATGGTAAGGGCTCGACCGTGGCCTTTATGCGGGCCATAGCCGAGGCGGCGGGCCTCAGGGTGCATGTGATCACCTCACCCCATCTGGTGCGGTTTGCTGAACGGATTCGGTTGGCGGGCAAGCTGATCACAGATGCGCAGATTTCTGATCTCATCACGCGGATCGAGGCCGCCAATGCAGATCAGCCCATCAGCTTCTTTGAATTTACCACGGTCCTGGCCTTTCAAGCCTTTGCCGAGACCCCCGCTGACCTCTGTCTGGTGGAGGTGGGCCTTGGCGGGCGCTTTGACGCCACCAATATCTTCGACGCTCCGGCGGTTAGTGTCATCACCCCGGTAGATTACGATCACCTGGAAATGCTGGGCCCGGAGCTTTCAAAAATCGCCTGGGAGAAAGCTGGCATTATCAAGGCCGGGCGGCCTGTGGTCGTCGCCCGTCAGTTGGAGGAGGGCGAAGGAGTCATCCTGGCAGAGGCCGAAGCCCTCAATGCGCCCCTTGGGCTTATGGGCCGGGATTTCGACGCCTGGGAGGCCAATGGCCGCCTTCTGGTTCAATTGGAAGATCGACTGCTGGACCTGCCAAGGCCCAGCCTGATGGGCCCCCACCAGTTCGCCAATGCCGGCCTGGCTGTAGCAGCCCTAGCGGCCCTGAATGACCCCCGCATTGACGATGAAGCCTATGCTAAGGGCGTCGCCTCAGCGGTCTGGCCAGCCAGGTTCCAACGTCTGACCGTCGGTCCCTTGGCCGAGCTTGCCAAGGCCCGCGGCGCTGATCTGTGGCTGGACGGTGGCCATAATCCCCATGCCGGGGTCGCTCTGGCCGAAGCTGCAGGTGTTCTGATGGCCCGGGACCCCAGGCCCCTGGTGCTGATCGCCGCCATGTTTGCGCGCAAGGATGCCAAAGGATTCTTTGCCCCCTTCACGGCCTTAGATCCCAAGGTCATCGCCACGACCTTCGAGTCCGACTCTGCGGCAACGGCGTCAGAGATCGATGCGGCGGCGAGGGCGGCGGGACTTCAGTCCGAACTGGCCCTCAATGTAACTGAGGCGCTGGAGCGCGCCCTTGGCAGCGACGGTCCAGCGCCCCATGTCTTGATCTGCGGCGGGCTTCATTTTGCGGGCGAGGTCCTCGCCATGAGCCAGGAAACCTGGCCCGACTGATCTGATTTACGAGATCAGAGTCCCGCTTCTTTCAGCCATTCGATGATCTTCTGCTTTGGCATGGCCCCGACCTTCATGGAGGCCATTTGCCCGTCCTTGAACAGCATCATGGTCGGAATACCGCGCACGCCATACTTTGATGGGGTGGTGGGGCTGTCTTCGATGTTGAGCTTGGCCACCGTGACCTGGGCACCCAGTTCCTCGGAGATCTGTTCTAGGGCTGGGGCGATCTGCTTGCAGGGGCCGCACCATTCAGCCCAGAAGTCCACCAGGACTGGTTTGCCAGATTGTAGAACGTCCTTTTCGAAGGACTCGTCAGTGATCGCGACCGTGCTCATGAAGCGCTCCTTGTGATGCCGACTCGCAGCATGCGACGGCGATTGTTGAGTCTGCATATGGGCGACTTAACGGTGAGTATCAACCTTACGCTCCAAGCCGATCCAGGGCCTCAGCGATCAGATTTTCTGGAATGGCCATGAGTTTGGGACCGTCGGTCCACACTAAGGCGGCCTCGACCGTCTTTTCTGGGAAGATGTCGCACAGCACAGCCACATAGAGAGCCATCTGTCGAAGATAGGCCGGGTCAGCCTTCCCTATGCTGTCGGGGGACGGTCGGTTGGTCTTGAAATCCACCACGAGAACGCGATCTGGCAGGACCACAAGACGATCCAATCGGCCAGAGATATTCAGACCCTTGGGCAGGCGAGCGCCTGTTCCGGCCAGGCTCACCTCGGGTCGGCTGCCCGGCCCAAAGACCTCAGCGAAGCTGACATCATTGAGAACCCCCAGGGCGGCGCTGATCATTTCGCGCTTTTGGTCCGATGTGAGGTCTGGCTCCCGATCTAGCAGTTTCTGTGCCGACTTGGCCCGGAGGTCCTCGGGTAAGTCTGGCAGGACTTGGAGCAGCTTGTGAATGAGATCGCCCCGCCGGAAACGACCGAGGCCCACGGTCCCAGACAGGGGAGATGCGGCAGGGCTTAGGGCCCCTTCACCAAGGTCGGAAGGGGATGCGTATCGGGCGAAGGCCTCGACTGGCGGCGCGACTGAAGCCCAGTCTGGCGTCATGACCTCGGCAAGGACCAGGCTCACCGATGGCGGGCCACGGAGCGGATCGGGCCCAAACCGGCGAAAAGGGTGCGTCTCGGTGTCAATTTTTCGCACGAACGGGGCGACGTCCCCATGCGCGAAACCCTCTCCGATCGCGGTCCACCAGCTTTTTACGGACTCTTTTCTGGTGGAAGACGTCAGGCGTCCACACAGCACCAGCCGATCTCGCGCCCGGGTTAGCCCCACATAGAGGAGGCGGAAGGTTTCCTCTGCCTCCTTGCGCGCCCGCCATGCATGGGCAGCCTGGGATGCGGCGCACCCCTTCTCCTTGGACCTGGACCATAGGAAGCCGCCATCTTCAGTGGGTAGCAGGGGTGAGCCC
>Ga0007795_10000027_pt1 | contig 27369 bp, 28 predicted proteins | sample CryBogmetaGMA1M_FD_60369 | JGI IMG/M metagenome (GOLD analysis project Ga0007795, IMG submission 60369) | Freshwater microbial communities from Crystal Bog, Wisconsin, USA - MA1M | ecosystem: Environmental > Aquatic > Freshwater > Lake | place: Crystal Bog, Wisconsin, USA | collected 2009-07-06
AAATCGGCCCAGTTTCCGCTCCACGTTTGGCTGCCCGATGCCATGGAGGGGCCCACGCCGATTTCAGCCCTGATCCACGCGGCCACGATGGTGGCCGCCGGGGTGTTCCTGGTGGCCCGCCTCCAACCGGTGTATGTGCCGTTCCCGGAGGTGCAAACCGTGATTGCCGTGGTCGGCACGATCACCCTGTTCTTGGGAGCTTCTATTGCCCTCACCCAGATGGATCTCAAAAAGGGCCTGGCCTACAGCACCGTCTCCCAATTGGGTTACATGATGCTGGCCATGGGCTGCGGTGCCCCCATCGCCGGCATGTTCCATTTGGTGACCCACGCCTTCTTCAAGGCGATGCTGTTCCTGTGCTCAGGCTCGGTGATCCACGCCATGGAGGAGGTGGTGGGCCATGAGCCCGTGCTCGCCCAAGACATGCGGTTGATGGGTGGGCTCCGAAAATTCATGCCCATCACCAGCACCACCTTCTTCATTGGCTGTTTAGCGATCAGTGGCATCCCGCCCCTGGCCGGTTTCTGGAGCAAGGACGAAATCCTGGGCCAGGCCTTCGGCAGCTTTCCGATCCTCTGGGTGGCCGGTTTCTTCACCGCCGGCATGACCGCCTTCTACATGTTCCGGCTGTACTTCCTCACCTTTGAAGGGAGTTTCCGCGGCGGCAACAAGGATGTCCAAGTCGAGCTGATGGCCGCCGCCGGCAAGGTGGCTGAACCCCATGGGGACTCTGGCCACAGCCTGGCGGCCCATCCCCACGAATCCGGCTGGCAGATGGCCATGCCCCTGGCGGTACTGGCCGTCCCTTCCGTGTTGATCGGGCTGCTCGGCACCCCGTGGCATAGCCGCTTCGCCGCCTTGCTCAATCCAGAGGAAGCCTCCGAGATGGCCGCCCACTTCTCCTGGGCTGAGTTCCTGCCGCTGGCTGGTTCCTCCGTGGCCATCTCCGGGGCCGGCATCACCCTGGCCGTCGTGGCCTACCTACTGCACAAGATCGACCTGGGCACCGTGGTGGCTGGCCGCTTCCCCGCCGTGAACCGCTTCCTGGCCAACAAGTGGTATCTCGATGCCCTCAACGACAAAATCTTCGTTCAGGGCAGTCGCAAGTTGGCCAAACAGGTGCTGGAAGTGGATTCCAAGGTGGTGGATGGGGTGGTCAACCTCACGGGCCTTGTCACCCTGGGCAGCGGCGAAGGCCTCAAATACTTCGAAACCGGCCGGGCCCAGTTCTATGCCTTGATCGTGTTTGGCGGTGTCATTGCCCTTGTGGTGCTGTTTGGCGCCTTTGGCTAGGGCTGTCGCACAACGGACTGTGTGACATCCATCACCGGCAGAGTGCAACCAGGAACGGAATTTCTACACTCCGGCCAAAGGTGAGTTTTAGTTCGTGCCGTTCCCCTGGCTGAGCGCGTCAATCCTGTTTCCGATTGCCGCAGCCCTGCTGATCCCCTTCTTCCCTGATGAGGGCCAAGGCAAACAGGTGCGCTGGTATGCCCTGGGCGTGGCCTTGATCACCTTCCTGCTGACGGTGGGCGGCTACCTCAACGGCTACGACCCGAGCGACCCTGGCTTGCAGTTGGTGGAGCGGGTGGAGTGGCTGCCTGATATCGGCCTGGCCTGGTCGGTGGGCGCTGATGGCATCTCCATGCCCCTGATCCTGCTCACCAGCTTCATCACCGCTTTGGCGGTGTTGGCGGCCTGGCCGGTCACCTTCAAACCCAAGCTCTTCTTCTTCCTACTCCTGGCCATGGATGGCGGCCAAATCGCCGTCTTCGCCGTGCAGGACATGCTGCTGTTCTTCCTGGCCTGGGAACTGGAACTGCTGCCCGTGTATCTCCTGCTGGCGATCTGGGGTGGCAAAAAGCGCCAGTACGCCGCCACCAAGTTCATCCTTTACACCGCAGGCAGCTCCCTGTTCATCCTGCTGGCGGGGCTGGCCATGGCCTTCTACGGCGGGGGGGTTCCCACGTTTGAGTATTCCGCCCTGATGGCCAAGGGCTTCCCAGCTGGTTTCCAGCTGCTCTGTTACGCGGGGCTGCTGATCGCCTTTGGGGTGAAGCTCCCGATCGTGCCCCTGCACACCTGGCTGCCCGATGCCCACGGGGAAGCTACCGCGCCAGTGCACATGTTGCTGGCAGGGATTCTGCTGAAGATGGGCGGCTACGCCCTGCTGCGCTTCAACTGTCAGATCCTGCCCGATGCCCACGCCCAGTTCGCGCCGCTCCTGATCGTGCTGGGGGTGGTGAACATCATTTATGCCGCCCTCACCTCCTTCGCCCAACGCAACCTCAAACGCAAAATTGCCTACAGCTCCATCAGCCACATGGGGTTTGTGCTGATCGGCATCGGCAGCTTCAGTGCCCTCGGCAGCAGTGGCGCCATGCTCCAAATGATCAGCCACGGCCTGATTGGAGCCAGCTTGTTTTTCCTGGTGGGTGCCACCTACGACCGCACCCACACCCTTCAGCTGGATGAGATGGGCGGGGTGGGGCAAAAAATGCGCAAAATGTTTGCCCTCTGGACCATCTGCTCCCTGGCATCCCTTGCCCTGCCAGGGATGAGTGGGTTTGTCTCCGAGTTGATGATCTTTGTGGGCTTAGCCACCGATGAGGCCTATACCCTGCCTTTCCGGATCGTGATCTCTGGTTTGGCCGCCATTGGCGTGATCCTCACTCCGGTGTATCTGCTCTCGATGCTGCGGGAAATCTTCTACGGCAAGGAAAATGTGGAGCTGGCCTCCCACACCCACCTCGTCGATGCGGAGCCCCGCGAGATTTACATCGTGGGGTGTCTGCTGGTGCCGATCATCGGCATTGGCCTCTACCCCCGCCTCCTTACCGACACCTACCGGGCCTCCATGGAAGCCCTCGTCGCCAGGGATGACAGTGCGCTGAAGGCCTTGACCGCACCGGCAGGCTCGAGCCTGATTCGCCAAAACCCTTTCAAGGCTCCTTCGTTTGGCTAGAGGTAGTGGTGGGCATCGACCACTACCGCTAGCGTAGGCACAGCGAGTCCCAAGGAGCGACACAACACCGGTGGCAGAAGGGGGCGCCAGGCTGGCCATCCGGCTGCTGCAGGACGCAGCCGTAAGAGGGGAACTCGACCCCTGGGATGTGGATGTGATTGCCGTTGTCGATGGCTTTCTCGACCAATTGCGCCAACGGATTGAGGTTCCCAGGCTGGTGGCCGCCGCCGGTGGCAGCTACGAACAGGACCTGGCCGAGACCAGCGAAGCCTTTCTAGCCGCCTCCGTGCTGGTGGGCCTTAAGGCCGAAGTGCTCGAGGCCGCCACGTTCCCCCCCGAGCCAGTCCAGGACGACAGCTTCGGCTTTGATTTCGATGACGACGGCCAGGGCTGGCTCATGAACCCCGGCCTCGAGATCCCCCGCAGGCCCGAACGGCATCTCTGGCGCCGCCCCGTAGCCCCCCCGCCGCTGCAGCGAACGGTCACCCTGGGGGAGCTGATCCGTCAACTCGAAGATATTGCCGAGCGGATCGAAGACGATGAAAGCAAAATCCGCAGCCGCCTTCGCCCCAAGCGATACAGCGAACGGGCCGCGATTGAACAGGTGGCAGCCCTCGCCCACCGGGAAAAGCTGCCCGAAACCACAGCGGCCCTAAGTCAATTCCTCTTGCAATGGCCCCAAGCCGTGCAATGGGCAGGCTTCGAAGAGTTGGTGGAGGCCTGGGCTGCCTCGGTGGAGGCCAAGGGTGCCGCCGCAGAACTGGATGCAGACCGGGTCGGCGTCTTCTGGGCCCTGCTGTTCCTCTGCCACCAAGGCAAGGTGGAACTCGAACAAACGGGTGGCTTGTTTGGCCCGTTGAGCCTGAAACGACTGCTGGATATGGGTGAGAGCGTGCAATTGGCCCTCAGGCCAACTCTCGTGCCGACTCTTGAACCGCTTGCTGCCTAATCGCAGGACTAGGCTGGGGCCTGAGACCGACGTGAGCAAACGCCAATGAAGGCGATGATCCTGGCGGCCGGTAAAGGCACCCGTGTACGTCCCATCACGCACACGATCCCCAAGCCGATGATCCCCATCCTCCAGAAACCCGTGATGGAGTTTCTGCTGGAGCTACTGCGGGAACACGGCTTTACCGAAATCATGGTGAACGTCTCCCACCTCGCTGAGGAGATCGAGAATTACTTCCGAGATGGTCAGCGTTTCGGCGTCGAAATTGCCTACAGCTTTGAAGGCCGCATCGAAGACGGCGAGCTAATAGGCGATGCCATGGGATCTGCCGGCGGACTCAAAAAGATTGAAACCTTCCAGCGCTTCTTCGACGACACCTTCGTGGTGCTCTGCGGGGATGCCCTGGTCGACCTCGATCTCACCGAAGCGGTGAAGCGCCATAAAGCCAAAGGCGCCCTCGCCAGCCTGATCACCAAACGGGTCCCCCGCGACCAGGTGAGCAGCTACGGCGTGGTGGTCACCGACGAGGACGGCCGCGTGCGCTCCTTCCAGGAAAAGCCGGAGGTGGATGAAGCCGCCAGCGACATGATCAACACGGGCATCTACATCTTTGAACCCGAGGTGCTGGATTTTGTTCCCAGCGACCAAGCCTTTGATATCGGCTCCGACCTGTTCCCCAAGCTTGTGGCAGCCGGCGCCCCCTTCTACGCCCTGCCGATGGAATTCGAATGGGTGGATATCGGCAAGGTGCCCGACTACTGGCAAGCGATCCGCAGCGTGCTCCAGGGCCAGGTGCGCCAGGTCAAAATTCCTGGCAAAGAAGTGCGTCCAGGGATCTATGCGGGCCTGAATGTGGCCGCCAACTGGGATCAAATCAACGTTACAGGGCCCATTTATGTGGGCGGCATGACCAAGATCGAAGACGGAGCCACCATCATTGGCCCGGCCATGATTGGCCCCAATTGCCACATCTGCGAAGACGCCACGATCGACAACTCGATCATCTTTGACTATTCCCGCATCGGTGCGGGTGTGCGCCTGGTGGAGAAATTGGTGTTTGGCCGCTATTGCGTCGACCGCAACGGCGACCACTTCGACCTCCAGGAAGCGGCCCTCGATTGGCTGATCACCGATGTGCGACGCCAGGATGTGGTCGCCCCATCGGCCCAGCAGAAGGCCATGGCCGAACTCCTCGGCACCGACCTGGCCCTTACGGGATCGAATTAACGCTTGCCAAAGGACCCAACCCCGCCAAACGCAGGATTTCTGGGATTCGCTCTTCTGCCTTGATCGCCATCAAGTGGACCCCCTGGGCTAGCTCCAGGTAGCTGGCCACCTGCTCCGCCGCAATCGCCACCCCTTCTTGAGCTGGGTTGGCCGCCCCGGCCAAGCGATCAATCATGGCCTGGGGGATGTTGGCGCCGGGTACCACCCGATTGATGAAGGCCGCATTTTTCGCCGACTTGAGCAGGAAGACCCCTGCCAGCACGGGGATACCCAAGGGTCCAGCGATCTCGCCCACAAAGCGTTCGAGCGCCGAGCGATCGGTGACCATCTGGGTTTGGAGAAAGCGCGCTCCAGCAGCATGCTTGCGGGCAACCCGGCTTTTCAGGCCGTTCCAGCTGGGCGACTGGGGATCGGCAGCGGCCCCCGCAAACAGGGCCGTAGCGCCATCGGCCAGCTCGCCTGCCACGGGGTCGATGCCCGCATTGAGCTGGGCCACCACTTGTAACAACCGCACCGCCTCAAGTTCATTCACGGGCCTGGCCCCCGGTTGGTCGCCGGCGCGCACGGGATCGCCGGTGAGGCAAAGCACATTGCGCAAGCCCAGGGCGTGGGCCCCCAGCAGATCCGCCTGCAGGGCAATCCGGTTGCGATCCCGGCAGGCCAACTGCAGCACGGGCTCAATGCCGGCATCGAGAAGCAAACGGCCCATCGCCAGGCTGCTCATCCGCATCACCGCTCGGCTGCCATCGGTCACGTTGACGGCATGCACCCAACCCTTCAGGCCCTTGGCCGCGGCCAGGGTTCGGCTCGGATCCCCCCCACGGGGCGGCGTGACTTCAGCTGTGATGGCCAACTGTCCGCTAGCCAAGGCCTGTTGGAGCAGCAAGCCAACTCTTGTTGAGGAAGCCCCATCATGCGACAAAGCCCTGCCTACATTGATTCCAGGCCTGCAGCTTGGGGGATGGATCGCTTGAACGACAGCAGGGAGCCAGCCATCTCAGAGCGGGAAACCGAGATCGTTGAGCTGGTGGCCAGGGGCCTCACCAACCAGGAGATTGCCCAGGCCCTCACGATCAGCAAACGCACCGTGGATAACCACGTGAGCAACATCTTCACCAAAACGGGTGCCAAAAATCGGGTGGCCTTGCTGAATTGGGCCATGGACCACGGCAAGATCTGCCGCGATGGCTTCAACTGCTGCGACATCGACACCAGCCATCCCTAGCCCCTAAGTCGTAAAACCCAGCCCTTAGGCATCTGCCCAGTCAAGGCACCCTGAAAGCAATTGCTGGCGCTGGTACTCCGGCCAATGGGCCAGGGGGTAGTTGGCCAAGGCCGCATTGCTGAGGGAAGGCCGACCGGTGAGCTCGAGCACGCAACAGGCCGGAATCGGCACAGGCTGGTCGGGATCCTGCAACTCCACCTCCGCCACCACCAAGGGGGCATTGCTGCCCTCAAAAACATCCAGCACCCAATCGCCTCCGGGCCAATTAAGGCCATAGCGCCATTTGCTGAGTTGGCTCGGCGCCAGATCCAGCAGGCTGCGGGCATCCTCCAGGGGAATCGGATACTCGAACTCCTGGCGCACCAAACCATTGGCCGAGCCTGCCGTTTTAAGGGTGATCCACGCCTCCTGCTTGGCGGTTCGCACCCGCACGGTGAACCCCTGGGGTCCACTCACCAGATAGCCCTGCTGCAGCTGGGCCTGCCAACAGATCGCCTCCCGCCACTGCTCCCCATGGACCAGAAAGCGCCGTTCAATCTCGAGGGCCATGGGACTTAGTTATGGGAGGGCTCTGCGGCGACAAGGCTGCCGGTCCAATGCAGTTTGCGCGTCAAGGTGCGGTAATAAGACGGGCTTTGTTCCAGCACCACCTGGAGGGCGGGGTGGGAGCTGCGTTGCACCATGGCCCGATCCCCAGGTTCCAGGTGGGTGGCGTGGGCTCCGTCCTTCCAGAGCTTCACCCGGCGGCTGGTTTCACCCAGGGGCCAAACGGAGAGCTGGGAGCGCGGCGGCACCACTACGGCCCGGCTCGACAGGCTCATCGGGCAAATCGGGTTCACCACAATCGCCTCAATGCCGGGATGGAGGATCGGCCCACCTGCTGCCATGGCATAGCCCGTGGAACCGGTGGGGGTGGCGATGATCAGGCCGTCGCCACGGTATTGATCCACCACCTCGCCATCAATCTCCAACTCGAGGACGCAGGTGGGTGACACCTCATCGAGACAGGGACGGAAATAGAAATCGTTGAGAGCGAGGTGGGTCTCCTCAAGGTCTTGGGGGCCACCTGAACCACCTTCCAATCCATAGGTCCTACCCCGTTCCACATGGGCCTGGAGCATCATGCGCCGCTCCATGGCAAAGCGATCATCCCGGAGGCGATCCCAGAGGCAGTCCTCTTCACCGCTGAGTTTGAGCAGTTGGCGCTCATGGGTCAAAAAGCCCAGGTGCCCGCCCACGTTGAAGCTGAGGATCGGCACCCCGAGCGGCGCCAGATGGCGGGCCGCCCCCAGCACCGTGCCATCCCCCCCCAGCACCAAGGCCAAATCGGGGAGCGCTTCCTCGGTGGCCAGCAGACCTGGAAATGGATTCGCGTAAAGGCCGCTTTGGGCCGTCACCACATGGGCTCCCTGGCTGCGTAAATCCTCGGCGCAACGCTTTGCCTGGCGCTGGGCCGCCTGGCTACCGGAGCGCGCTATCAGCCAGACCCGCTCAAGCAGCATGGGACAGGCCGGCTACCAACGGAGCAGGTTAAAGCGCTCCATATCAACCGTTTCCCGATTGCGGTAGAGCGAGAGCAGGATCGCCAGGCCCACCGCCGCCTCAGCAGCGGCCACGGTGATCACAAAGATCGTGAACACCTGGCCCCGGATCAACTGGCCATCGAGATAGTTGGAGAAGGCCATCAAGTTGATGTTCACGGCATTCAGCATCAGCTCAATGCTCATCAAGACCCGCACGGCATTACGGCTGTTGATCAGCCCCCAGACTCCTGTGCAGAAGAGCACCGCCGCCAACGCCAGGTAGGCCTCGAGGGGGATCGTGGAGGAGATGCTGGGGTCCATCGGAGCAAGAAAGGGCTAGGAAAAGGTGAAGCGGGGTGGGAACGGAAAGGGATTGGGACAGAAGTGATTGACGAGGATTTTCAACGGATCGCTGGGGAGAGCTTCATCGGGGCGTCCTATCGAGCAGCAGGGGCGTGCGCGCCTTCTCAATGAGGCCTTGATCTACGGGGTCTCCCGTGGCGATATCGCTGGAAATAACATCCCTGCGGGCCAACACGATGGCTCCAATCATGGCGATTAACAGCAACACCGAGGCCAACTCAAAGGGCAACAGGTAATCGCTGAACAGATGTTCGCCAATGCGAATCGTGGCATCTTCGCCAACGGGTTCGGGTCCTGGCAGGGGCCACGGCGTTGTGAAGGCCACCCGAATCAGCAGGGCGAACAAGCCGGCACACACCGCACCAGAGAGCACCCGGCGCAGGGCCAAACCGGGGATGGCCTGAAGGGTTTCCTTTTTGTTCACGAGCATGATCGCGAACAAAATCAACACATTCACCGCTCCCACATAGACCAGCACCTGGGCCGCCGCCACAAAGCTGGCGTTGAGCATCAGGTAGAGCCCCGCAACCGAGAGGAACACACCCCCCAGGAGGAACGCGGAATACACGATGTTGGGCAGAAGCACCACGCCCAAGGAGCCCAACACCAGGGTGGCCGAAAGGACCACAAAACAGATCAGCTGGGTGGTGGAGGCGATGGTCATGAAGGGGTCTCCTCGGTTGTCGGGGTCGCCTGGGGCAGGGTTGCAAGCACCTCCTCGGGGAGCTTGCCCGCCCGGGGCGCGCTTGGATCGACCCCATGGGGATCCATGACACCCTTGGGCAGGTAAACCAGCTCCTTCAGGGCAACAACGGCGGGATCGCTGGTCACGCTGGTGGGGAGACGGCCTAAGGCCACATTGTCAAAATTGAGGCTATGGCGATCGAAGGCCGCCAGTTCGTACTCCTCTGTCATCGAGAGGCAGTTGGTGGGGCAGTACTCCACACAGTTGCCACAAAAGATGCACACTCCGAAATCAATGGAGTAATTCCGAAACTCCTTCTTCTTGGTGGCCTTGTTCATGACCCAATCCACCACCGGCAGATTGATCGGACAAACCCGCACACACACCTCACAGGCGATGCACTTATCAAATTCGTAGTGGATACGCCCCCGGTAACGCTCGGAGGGAATCAGCTTTTCGTAGGGGTACTGAACCGTGATCGGCCGGCGGCGAAGGTGATCAAAGGTGACCCCCAAGCCCTGGGCGAGGTAATTGGCCGCTCCCACCGCATCACGGGTGTAGTCGCCGACTTTCTTAAGGAACCCGAACATGGATTGAAAGGGGAGAGGGCGCAGAGCGGAGGACGGGACAGCATCGACAAGCCAAACCCATGATGACTGGTGCCGGCGTTACCCGCCGAAAGCCATCGGGAAGGCCAGCTTCAAAGAAGCCGTGACCAGGAGATTGACCAGGGCAATCGGCAACAGAAACTTCCAGCCCAAATCCAGCAACTGGTCAATCCGCACCCGGGGCACGGTCCAGCGCAACAGGATGGCAAAAAACACCAGCAGATAGGCCTTGAGAACGGTCATCACGATCCCCACAGAGGCTGTGATCACCTGCACCAAGGGAGCATCCACCGATTGTCCTAGCCAGCCCGCCAGCCATTCCACGGGCACCGGGAATCCCCAGCCCCCCAGGTAGAGAACCGAAACCAGCAGGGCCGAGAGCACCAGGTTGATGTAGCTGCCCAGATAGAAGAGGGCAAACTTCATCCCGGAATATTCAGTCTGGTAGCCCGCCACGAGCTCCTCCTCCGCCTCAGGCAAGTCGAAGGGGAGGCGTTCGCATTCGGCCAGGGCACAGATCCAGAAGATCACAAACCCCACGGGCTGGCGCCAGATGTTCCAGCTGAGAATGCCAGCCCCGCTTTGCTGGTTGACGATGTCGACGGTGCTGAGCGAGTTGCTCATCATCACCACGGCGAGCACCGCCAAAGCCAGGGGAATCTCGTAACTGATCGACTGGGCCGCAGCCCGCAAGCCGCCCAACAAGGAGTACTTGTTGTTTGAGGCGTAGCCGCTCATCAGCAAACCAATGGGCTGGATGCTGCTCAGGGCAATCCAGAGAAAGATCCCAATCCCCACATTGCTGATCAGCAGGTTTTGGCCAAAGGGCACCACCAACCAGCTGAGGATGACTGGCACCAGCACCAACACGGGGCCGAGGGTGAAGAGCAGGCCATCGGCCCGCGCTGGAATGACATCTTCCTTGAACAACAGCTTCATGCCATCGGCCATGGGCTGAAGCACCCCCAAGGCGCCGGCGTACTCCGGGCCAATGCGCTGCTGCACGGCGGCAGAAATCTTGCGCTCAAGCCAAACGTTGACCAGCACACCAACCACCGCTGCCACGAGCACCAGCACCATCGGCAGGGGCAGCCAGAGCAGGTGGGCAGCTCCTGGGCTTAACCCCAGGCTCCGCATGGCCAGCTCAAAACTGCCCTCCAAATCAAGGCCCACTTGCGCGACCTGCGCCAGAGCCGGGATGGTCACCATGACGGCCGCTCAGATGGGGGCAACTTAGCGGGCCCCTTGGGGAACCCACTGCCTTTCGGCGTGGCCTGTGTAGATCTGGGTCGGTCGGTAGATGCGATTGGCACCGAGCTGCTCCTTCCAATGGGCCAGCCAGCCGGCGGTGCGGGCAATGGCAAAGAGGGGGGTAAAGAGGTCTTCTGGGATGCCGAGCTTGCGGTAAACGAGGCCGGAATAGAAGTCGACGTTGGGATAGATACCCTTCGGCCCCAGCCGTTCCGCCGCAACGCTTTCCAGTTTTCTGGCCAGGTCGTAGAGGGGGTCATGGCCAAATTGATCAAACAGCTCTTCTGCCAGCTTTTGCAGGATGACGGCCCGGGGATCCTTCACCTTGTATTCCCGGTGGCCAAACCCCATGATCTTTTGCTTCTGGGCGATGGCCCGATCCAGCCAGGGCTCGACCTGATCTTCCGTGCCGATCTGCTCGAGCATCTCAAGCACGTCTTCGTTGGCGCCGCCGTGGAGGGGGCCCGCCAGGGTTCCCACGGCTGATGCCACCACCGCATAGGGGTCGGTGAGGGTACTGGCGGTGACCCGGGCACTGAAGGTGCTGGCGTTGAGGCTGTGCTCGGCGTGGAGGATCAGACAGGCATCAAAGATGCGGGCCGCCAGGGGATCGGGCTCCCGTTCCGTGAGCATGTACAGAAAGTTCGCGGCGTAGGCGAGATCGTCGCGGGGCTGGATGGGGTCCTGGCCTTTGCGAATCAGCTGGAACGCCGCGACCATCGTGGGGATCTTGGCGATGAGCCGCACCACCGCCGCCGCGATGTAGTCGGGGCTATCCAGGGCCCGCCGGGAATAGAACAACCCCAGGGAAGCTGCACTGGCCTGCAAGGCATCCATGGGATGCCCCCCCGAGGGGAAGCTTTTCATCATGTCGCGGATCCGGAAGCTGACCCGCCGGTGCATTTGCACCTCGCTTTCAAAGGCCTTCAGCTCAGCTGCGGTGGGCAACTCACCCCAGATCAAGAGGTAGGCCGTTTCCAGGAAGCTGCTGTTGGTGGCGAGGCTTCCCACCTCGTAGCCGCGGTAGGTGAGCTTGCCCTGGAGGCCATCGATATCGCAGATCGCCGACTGGGTCGCCGGAACCCCCTCCAGGCCGGGGCGAAACACGGGAGCTGCCGTCCCTACTGCTGAACTGGCCATGCCTTGGGGCTTCCCCGCGCGGAGCAATGGGTTGAACCTAGGGCTGGCGGCCATGCCCGTGCCGTAGCGCACGCTGCCGCTCCAAGTACCGATTCTGGGTACGCCTGGCGCCGCTACTGGGTGCCGAGAAGCTGCCTAGGCGCCATCAGCAGCTTCAACTGGCCCTGCCCAGAACCCAGGAGCAGCAGAGCAATGCCAGCCTTTTTCAACACAACCGCTCCCTCGGGCGCCCCAATCAGCCGGGCCGCCAAGGCCCCCAAATCCGGTTCATGGCCCACCAAGGCCAGGCGCTGAAGCCGGGAATGGGCCGAAGCCGCCCGCTGACACTCCGCCACCAGGGGCAACGGATCACCCCCTGGCGCTAGGGCTGCATCAGCCACCAACGACAAGGACGGTGATCCCTGGGCCAAGAGGCCTGCCGCGATAGCAATCTCCGCCGTTTGGCGGGCGCGCACCAGGGGGCTCGTCACCAACTGGTCGCAGCCCAGGCCGAGCAGCACCAGCCGCTCAGCCACGGCCCTCGTGCGGCTGCGACCAAGAGCGGTTAGGGCCCTTTCCCCATCCGCGCGCTCCGGGCACCGCTCTTCGGCAATGCCGTGGCGCAGCAGCAGGAGCTCAACCAAAACTCAACCGGGCCTTGAGGTGCACCCCATTGGCCTCACCCTCCAAACCAACCGCCAAGCCATCGACGGAGGCGGCCAAGGGTTGGCCTGCCAGGCCTGAGAGCAGGCGCCAGGTGGTCCAGCGCTGCAGCAGCTCCTGGGCCTTGGCTGGCCCCAGGGCCCACTGCAGGGGCGCCTTGGCCATCTCCAGGGCAGCGACCTGGGCTTGGCGCTGCTTGGGGGCCTGGTGCGACTCCCGTTGCTGCTTCAAAACCTCCAGATCTTTGCCCCACCAAGCGATCGTGCCTTCCGTTGAGCGGGCCGCTTCCAGACTGGCTTGCAAGGGGGGCGCAGCAGCGGCATTCGGACCCGCCTCCAGGTGGGTCCAGACCCGCAAGGGAGCCCCCCCGTCAACGGTTAACGGTGCACTCAACAGACCTTGGGCCGCCAGGGCCGGATCCAAGGTTTCTGGTGCTGGCTGGGCCAGCCCCGTACCGATCAACCAGCCCGTCGGGCTGTCCCTCCAGAGCAGCGGTCCGGCATCGGCCGCCGCCACCAGGGCCGGAATTGGGCTGGAACCAGCCCCGGCCAACACGCCCTGGAGCAGCCCCTGCAGGGCTTCAGGCCAGGCCGCTGGGTTTTGCAGCAAGGCCAAGCTGTCCGCCTCCCCATGGACCGCCGCCAGCAGGGCCCCATTGCGGCTTTGATCGGCCAGGGTCCGCCAGGGAAGGCTGCCTTCCGCCAGCTGGAACCAGGCCTCCGCCGCCAGGGTGCGCTGCTCGGGCCGCAGGGTCGCCATCACATCCTTGAGCCCACCTGCAACCAGCCGATCTGCGGGCAGGCCCAGCCATTCGATGAGGGCCTCGGGCCTGGCGGTGAGCAGGGCCGAACCTTGGCCCAAGCGCTGCAAACCCTGGAGGAACTGGGGGCTTGCAGCCTGGTTGAGGTCATCGATTTGGGAGACATCGAGGGCCTGCTGCAACACGGATCGGCCCGAGGCAATCAACACCAGGTCGTCGTTGATCAGGGCCGTCGCCATGGGCACGGGGGGCTCACCAGCCCCCACAAGGGCACCGCGGCCGCTGATCAGGCCCATGCCGCGGTAGGTGCTGATCTGCAGGTCGGTGCCTGTGAGGCTGCGGGTTTGCCAAAAGCGCTGCAAAAAGCGACGGGCCCCATCGCCATTGCGGCTACGCAGGGCTAACAGCCAGCCCTGGGGCGCATCACCGGGGCCTTCGGAAATCAGGGCCAGGCTGGTTTCTGGACCAATCCAACTGGCTAATTCCGTGGCGTAATCGATGCCCGCGGCCGCAAAGGCTCCATCGCGCAGGCGGGCCACCGTATCGGCCGCCAAACGGCGCTGACGCGACGGTGCCACCGCCCGGGCGTAGACAACGGGCTGCTCAGGATCGGCCAGCCAGTAGAGGCTCAGGGGCGTCAGCCGCGGCACAAACCGAGCGGCGGCCGGCACCACCAGGGCCTGGTTTTGCAATTGCAGGGGGGAGTGATCCAACACAAACCACCACCCCCCGATGCCGAGGCTGAGCAGCGACAACGCCACCGCAAGCACAACCGCCAGGAAGGGGCGGGCCTTCATGCGCCCAACGCAGGATGGGTCCCATCTTGACCCTTACCCCTTCGTTTGCCCGCCATGGCCACCCCTGAAACGATCCGCGCCCGGGATCTGCACGCCCGCCTGGCCCAAGGGGAATCCATCCAGCTGGTGGATGTGCGCGAAGACCAGGAACTGGAACTAGCCCGGCTGCCCTACCCCGTGGTTCATCTGCCCCTAAGCCGCTCGGGGGAGTGGATGGCCAGCATCGACGCGCAACTGGACAGGGATCGGCCCATCGCCGTGCTGTGCCACGCGGGCGTACGCAGCTGGCATTTCGCCTGCTGGCTGATCGAGGAACACAGCTTTGGCAGCGTGTGGAACGTCCAAGGCGGTATTGATGCCTGGAGCGTGGACGTGGACCGCAGCGTGCCGCGCTACTAGGTGGTAGGGCTGCGGCGTTGGTGCGGCAGCTGTATCCGTACGATCAGCTCAAGAGTCCATCCATCCCCAGCCCGAGCCTCGCCCCTTGCAGAGCCTCGCTCCCCGTCCACTCTCCAACCGTCAGCGGGATGTGCTGCAGCTGGCGGTCCGCCACTACGTGGACACCATGGAGCCCGTGGGCAGCCAAACCTTGGTGCGGCGCTTTCGCCTACCCACCAGCCCCGCCACAGTGCGGTCGGCCATGGGAGCGCTGGAGCAGAAGGGCCTGCTCACCCAGCCCCACGCCTCAGCCGGCCGCATCCCCAGCCAGCAGGGCTATCGCCTCTACGTGGATCAACTCTTGCCGGCTCCTGGGGCCGCGGCCCTGCAACTGGATCGGGAATTGACCGGGCTGAGCCTGCAATGGGCGGCCCTCGACGACCTGCTGCTTCACCTCAGCCGCCGGCTAGCGGATCTCACCGGGCTACTCAGCCTGATCACCCGGCCTGAACGCTCCCAAACCCATCTGCACGCCCTGCGCCTGGTGCCCAGCGGCGAACGGCTGTTGATCTTCCTGGTGGCCGGCTCGGCAGCAGCCACCAGCCTCAACCTGCGGCTTCCCGCCCAAGCCAGCGATGAATTGCCGGCCCTCGAGCGCTGGGCCGGCAACCAACTGCAACTGGGCCAGGGCGGCCAGATTGATTGGAATGCCCTGCCCCCCCAGCTCAACCGCAGCGGCAGCTTGGTGCGCCAAGCCCTGCAGAGCCACCAAGAAGCAGGCCTCCCTGCCGGTGGAGGCGCCGTAGCCACGGGCCTGGCCGGCCTGCTGGGTCAACCCGAATTCAGCCAAACGGCCACCCTGCGCCCCCTGGTGGAGCTGGTGGAAGACGCCCCCCAGCAGGTGCTGCAACAGGGCGGTATCTGGATTGGGGCCGAGCATCCCCACGCCGCCCTCCGGGACTGCTCCGTGGTGCAAGCCGACTACCGCACCGGTGATGGGGGCCGCGGCCAGGTGGCCCTGATCGGCCCCATGCGGATGGCCTACGCCACGGCCCATGCGGCCGTGCGGTCGGTGGCGGGGGTGCTGGAACGGCTGTTGGCCTAACCAGCACCAGCACTAGGGAGCCCCAACAGCCCTAGAGGGCACTCCTAGAGGGCACTGCCCAGGCGATCGGCCACGGTGTTCACATCCTTATCACCCCGGCCCGAGAGGTTGAGCACCAGCTCCGTGCCGGGGGCAAGGGTGGGGCAGAGCGTGTCGAGGGCGGCAAAGGCATGGGCTGTTTCCAGGGCAGGAATGATGCCTTCGAGCTCACTCACCAAGCGCAGGGCATCCAGGGCCTGCTGGTCGGTGACGGCCACGTACTCAGCCCGGCCGATCTTGCGCAGATAGCTGTGCTCGGGGCCAACGCCGGGGTAATCCAGGCCAGCACTGATCGAATGGGCCTCCTGCACCTGGCCCTCGCTGTCTTGCAGGAGCAAGCTCATGGCGCCATGGAGAACCCCCACCCGGCCTTCGGTGATGGTGGCGGCATGGCGTCCCGAGGCCACGCCCTCACCGGCGGCTTCTACGCCCAACAGCCGCACCGAGGTGTCTTGCACAAACGGGTGAAACAGCCCCATGGCATTGGAGCCGCCGCCCACACAGGCCACCAGCACATCGGGCAAGCGCCCAAAGGACTCCGCACACTGGCGTTTGGCTTCCTCGCCAATCACGGCGTGAAAATCCCGCACCAACATCGGGTAGGGATGGGGACCGGCCACGGAACCCAGGATGTAGTGGGTGCTTTCCACGTTGGTCACCCAATCGCGAATGGCCTCACTGGTGGCGTCTTTCAGGGTGGCGCTGCCGGCCGTAACCGGCTGCACAGAGGCTCCGAGCAAACGCATCCGAAAGACATTGAGGGCCTGGCGGCGCATGTCTTCAGCGCCCATGTAGATCACGCAGTCCAGACCAAAGCGGGCGCACACGGTGGCCGTGGCCACCCCATGCTGACCAGCGCCGGTTTCGGCAATGATCCGCTTTTTGCCCATGCGCAGGGCCAACAGGGCCTGGCCGAGGGCGTTGTTGATCTTGTGGGCACCGGTGTGATTGAGGTCCTCACGCTTGAGCCAAATGCGGGGGCCGCCCTCGGGCCGGGCGTAATGGGCGGTGAGCCGCTCGGCCTCATAGAGGGGGGTGGGCCGGCCCACATAGGTGCGCAGCAGGTGGTCGAGGCGGTTGGTGAAGGCCGGATCCTTCCAAGCCTCCGCTGCCGCCACCTCAAGCTCCGCCAGGGCCGGCATCAGGGTTTCCGGCACGTACTGGCCCCCAAACGGCCCAAAGCGGCCGGCACTCGAGGGGCGCGCCGAAGGCTGCAGGGTTGCAGGATCCAGCCGCGAAGGATCCAGCCGCGAAGGATCCATGGCCAACGGATCGAATGCCGCGGAATTGGAAGGAATCGTGCTGGTCACCGGCGGCGCTGCGGCTTGGTTGATGCCAGGGTAAGAACTTGAGATCTCCAACCAAGGCAATGCCCAAGGGTGGCTGGCAGGAATTCGGGGCAATGGCCAGTTCGAGCGCCAGCCTGCAGAGGCCCAGCGGCCCCGCAGCCGAGCCCCAGGCCAAGGCCCAACAGCGGGTACGGGTGCAGCGCACCAAGGCCGGCAAGGGCGGCAAATTGGTGACCGCCATCACCGGCCTGGTGTGCAGTGATGCCGAAGCCAAGGCCCTGCTCAAACAACTCAAGGCCGCGGCGGGCACCGGCGGCACCCTTAAAGACGGGGTGATTGAGCTGCAAGGCGACCAGGTAGCCCCCGCCCTGGAAGCGCTGGAAAAGGCGGGCTACCGGCCCAAGCAAGCCGGCGGCTAGGGGCTGGGAGCCGGAGCTGGGAGCTGGCGGTGAGAATGGCCGGCAATCCCATGCCCCCAGCGGCAGCCGTTGTCCGTCATGAGCGCCACCCCCCCAACCACCACGGTGGGCCAATCCACCAACATCGCCTGGCATGCCGCCTCGGTGGATCGCCCCACCAGGGCCCAGCAACGGGGGCACCGCAGCGCGATCCTGTGGTTCACCGGCCTATCGGGTGCGGGCAAAAGCACCCTGGCCAACGCCGTCAATGGGGCCCTGTTTGAGCGAGGTCTGGCCTGCTACGTGCTCGATGGCGACAACGTCCGCCACGGCCTCTGCAAAGACCTGGGCTTCTCCGATGCGGACCGGGAAGAAAACATCCGCCGCATTGGTGAAGTGAGCAAGCTGTTCCTCGATGCGGGCATCGTGGTGCTCACGGCGTTTGTGTCGCCGTTCAAGGCCGACCGCGACAAGGCCCGGGCCCTGGTGGAAGCCGGCGACTTCATCGAAATCCACTGCGCCGCCGACCTCGGCGTGTGTGAAGAGCGCGACACCAAGGGCCTCTACGCCAAAGCCCGCTCTGGGGCCATCAAGGATTTCACCGGCATCTCCAGCCCCTACGAGGCCCCCGAGAACCCCGAACTCAAGGTTGATACCGGCAGCCAGAGCCTGGAAGCCTGCGTGGCCCAGGTGATCGGCCACCTGGAGCGCCAAGGCCTAATGGCCGCTTGAGCTTTCGGGGTTGGGGCCTTCCAGTTAGTCGCCCAAGCGCTGTTGCTCGCTCAAGCGCAGCTGGTCGCCCCAGGCATCCAGGAAGGTTTTGGCGCAGCTGGCCACAGGCACCGCCAACAGCAAACCGAGCAGATCTCCCAAGCCCAGCAGGCTGCCAAGCCGGGCCCCCAGGGGCAGGCTGATCAATAGCCAGGCCGGCTGGAGGCCCACGATGCTGCCCATCAACCGGGGCTGGATCACCTGATCCACCACCTGACCCACCGAAATCGCCGCCACGAGCACTTCGATGCCGGTGCTGGGGTCATCGAGGGCCAACAGGGCACTCACCACCACGATCGTGACGGCACTGGCATAGGGAATCAGCGTGGTGAAGCCAATGGCCACGGCAAACAGCACCCCATAGGGAATGGCCAGCAGGGTGAACACCACGATCTGGGCCCCACTGAGAATCACGGCCAGGAGAACCTGGCCGGCGAAATAGCCCCTAAAGGTGCGGTTCAAGGTGCTCCCTACCAAGGGGCGCACCCCAGGCGAGAGCCATTGGATCAGACCGGCGGCGATGGGCTCGCCGCCCAAGAGCAAAAACACCGCCAGTACCAGCACGATCACCGTGTTCACGGTGAGGCCCAAGGTGGCCCCCAAAAGACCCAACAGCCTTTGGCTGAGCTGGCTGGCCAGCTGGCTCGTGCGCTTGAGCAGCTCACTGCTGATGTCGCCGAAATCCGTGGGCAAGCCCCGGGACAGGGCCCAGTCCTGCAAACGCCCCAGGAGCAATTCCCCATCCGCCAGCCAACTGGGCAAGGCATTAATCAGTTCCCCCAGCTGCTCCACCAGGCGCGGCAGCAACCAAACGCCCGCGAGGGAGATCAGGCCCAGGCTCGCCCCCAGCACCAAGCCATAGGCCAACAGTCGAGGGAGCCCCCTGGTCATCAACCAGCGGCTGGGGATATCCAACAGAAATGCAATCAACGCCGCCCCCACAAACAACGCCGGGAACGGCGCCAGGGGCAAGAGCAATTGGCGCAGTACCCACAGGTTGAGCACTAACAGGGGCAGGGCTAGACCCGCCTTGAGCCAGGGAGGTAAGACCAGCCGTTCCAACATCAGCCCATCTGCTCCAGATAGGCCTGGGCTCCAAGAACCTGAAGGCGTTCATCCTTGGCGCGGACTTGGCCGTGGAGCTCGGCCCGGTAGGCCTCCAGGGCTGGGGCCAAGCCAGGATCGGCAATCGCCAGGATTTGAACGGCCAGCAGGCCCGCATTGGCCCCATTACCAATGGCCACGGTGGCCACGGGAATGCCCGCGGGCATCTGCACGATCGAATGGAGCGAATCCACCCCTGACAGGGCCCGGGTCTGCACGGGCACCCCAATCACAGGAAGGGTGGTGAGCGAGGCCACCATCCCCGGCAGATGGGCGGCGCCGCCGGCGCCAGCAATCACCACCTTCAAGCCCCGGCCAGAGGCTTGCTGGGCAAAATCAACCATCTCCAAGGGGGTGCGATGGGCGGAGAGCACCCGCACCTCCGTCGGCACGCCAAAGCGTTCCAGCATCCGAACCGCAGGCTGCATGGTGGGGAGGTCGGAGTCACTGCCCATGATCACCGCCACCACAGGGGCTGGGGTGCCAAGGGCCGATGCAGATCCGGAAGCGGCGGGCATGGGCGTCAGCGGTGGCGATGGCGGCGAGAATCCCATTCTCTCCCGTCCTGCCCATGCGCTGGCTGAGCAACGTTCGCCTCCCCCAGGCCAAAAGCTGCAGCCATGGGGCCCAGCAACGCTGGCGGGTGGGCCTGGATCGCTCCAACCAAATTGAAGTCATCGAGCCGATTGCCCCCGGAGGGGCTGCAGCGGGGATGGACTGGCAGGGGGATTGGCTCAGCCCAGGGGGGGTTGATCTGCAGATCAACGGCGGCCTGGGGCTGGCCTTCCCGGAACTGAGCGCCAGCGATCTGCCGCGGCTGCTGGAGCTGCTCGAGCTGCTCTGGCGGGATGGGGTGGAAGCGATCTGCCCCACCCTGGTGACGTGCGCCATCACGCCGCTGCGCCAATCGCTCGCCGTGCTTGCGGAAGCCCGGGAACAGCATCAAGCCGGGCGGGCCCAGCTACTGGGCGCCCATTTGGAGGGCCCCTTTCTTGAGCCCAGCCGGCGCGGGGCCCACCCCAAGGAACAACTCTGCCCCCCCAGCCTGGCTGCCCTCGCTGAGCGCATTGGCGGCTTTGAAGCCGATATCGACCTGATGACCCTGGCCCCGGAACTGCCTGGATCTGAAGCGGTGATTGCGGCCCTGCGGGAGCAGGGGATTGTGGTGAGCCTGGGCCACAGCGCCGCCACGGAAGCCCAGGCCAACGCGGCCTTTAAGGCGGGCGTGAGCATGCTCACCCACACCTTCAATGCCATGCCCGATCTGCATCGCCGGGAGCCCGGGGCGATTGCGGCAGCTGTGCTGCAAGGCGATGTGGCGATGGGCCTGATTGCCGATGGGGTCCATGTGGCCCCATCGATGGCGGTGCTGCTCCAAAAGCTCGCCCCGGAGCAGGTGGTGCTTGTGAGTGATGCCCTCGCTCCCTATGGCCTGAGCGATGGCGAACACCGCTGGGATGAACGGACCCTGCTGGTGACCAACGGCACCTGCCGGCTGGCGGACGGCACCCTGGCGGGGGTGACCCTGCCCCTGCTGGAAGGGGTGCGCCGGCTGGCCCTGTGGAGCGGCCGTCCTGAACGGGCCATTGCGGCCGCCACGCTCTTGCCTCGGCACGTCTTGGGCGATCGGCGCAGCGCCGCCGAGATGCTGGTGGGCATGCCCCTGGGCGAGACCCTGCGCTGGAGCGGCCATGGCCAAGCGCTGCGTTGGCAGAGGGCCGCCTTGCCAGATCCAGCTCCCTAGGATCCGCGCCACCAGCCCCTAGGCCCCATGTCCACGGAAACAGCTGCTGAAAAGGCCGTGGTGCAGGCCTACTTCAACAGCACCGGCTTTGAGCGCTGGAACCGGATCTACAGCGACAGCAGCGAGGTGAACCGGGTGCAGCGCAACATCCGCATCGGCCATCAAAAAACCGTCGACAACGTGCTGACCTGGCTGCAGGAGCAGGGCAACTTGGCGGGCCGCAGTTTTTGTGACGCCGGCTGCGGCGTGGGCAGCTTGAGCCTGCCATTGGCCCAGCTCGGCGCCGGATCGATTGCCGCCTCCGATCTCTCCGAGGCCATGGTGGGTGAAGCCAGCCGCCGGGCAGCTGAAGCCGGCATCGCCACCAGCCAACTCCAATTCAGCGCCTCCGATCTGGAGAGCCTGGAGGGCCGCTACGACACTGTGATCTGCCTGGATGTGTTCATCCACTACCCCCAGGAGCCCGCCGAAGCCATGGTGCGCCACCTGGCGGCGATGGCGGAAAACCACTTGATCGTGAGCTTTGCCCCCTACACGCCGCTGCTTGCGGTGCTCAAAAAGATCGGCGAACTCTTCCCAGGCCCCAGCAAGACCACCAGGGCCTACACCCTCAAGGAAAAGGGCATCGTGGCCGCCGCCGCCGAAGCCGGCTTCAAGCCGGTGCTCCGCAGCCTCAACAAGGCTCCTTTCTATTTCTCCAGGCTGATTGCCTTTGAGCGGGGCTGAGTCGCTTAATCCACAGCTACGGGGTGCGGGTGGCACCCCAGCGGTTCAGGCGCCTCCAGCACCAACTGGCCGCCCCCAGGCAGCACCAGCTCCAGGCGAAAGGCCTGCAGCTGATAGCCCCCATCCCCCGGCAGGGCCCCTGGGCGGCCCATGCCGCCAACGCCATAGAGCGGGTCCCCCAGCAAGGGCGCCCCGGCAGCGGCCAGGTGGATCCTGATCTGATGGGGCCGGCCGCTGGCGATCGCCACCTCCACCAGCCAGCCCTCGGCCCGGCGTTCCAACAACCTCACCCAGCTACGGGCCGCCAGGGCCGAAGGATCCCCAGGGGCCGCCGCACACCACAGCTGGCCTAGGCGGGGGTGGGGCTGGCGGCCAATCGGTGTAGTGATCGCCAGCCCCTCGCCCCTCCCCAGGGCAGTCTCCGCCTGGGCCAAAGGAGAGCCCACGGCAGGGAAAGCCACCAGGGCCCGATAGAGCTTGAGGCAGCCTTTCGCCGGTCCAGGATCAGGCTCTGCCTGGTCTGCGGTGGCTTGCCGAACAGCGCCCGTGCTCTCCCGCAACTGGGCGCTCATCCAGGCCCGACTCGAGGACTGGCGCGCACACACCAGCAGGCCCGAGGTGGAGCGGCCCAGGCGATGCACTGGCCTGGGGAGTCCGAGGGGGTCGGCCTGATGGCGCTGCTGCAGCTGGGTGAGCAGGGTGTGCTCGAGAAAGCCCCCCGCCGGCACCACGGGCAGGCCCCTGGGCTTGTTGATCACCATCAGGTCGCCGTCATCGAACAGGGGGGCCGGCAGCACCGGCACGGCCGCCTCCTGCCAGGGGGGCCGATGCCAGACGAGCTGATCCCCGGCTTGGAGCCGACCATCGGCCCAGAGCTGCTGGCCGTTGCACCAGATCTCCCCGGCGGCGAGCCGCTCCAGCCACACCGCCAAGGCCGAATGGACGTACCTGGCGGCATAAAACGCCGCAATCCCATCGCTGGGCGCCACCTCCGCCCTGGGATCAAGCAGGCCGCGGGCCCCAACCCGATCGCGGTAGCGATGGCCCCGATTAAGTTTCGCGGGCAACCAACCTGCCGCCTGCAGCTCAGTCAACAAGCCCGTGCTCGAGGGCGTAGCGCACCAATTCGGTGCGGCTGGCGGTGCCGGTTTTGATAAACAGCCGACTCACGTACTTCTCCACATTGCGGATCGAGGTTTCCAGGCGGCGGGCAATTTCCTTGTTCATCATTCCCTCCGCCACCAGCTGCAGCACCGAGGCCTCCCGGGGCGTAAACACATGCTCTGGAGCTGCGGCAGGCTTTTTGCCACCGCCGGTGGCCAGCAGGGAGCGGATCTCGGTGATCTGCTTGGCCATCTGGCCGATGTCGGCATCGGCAAACCGGGCAGCTTCCGCCAGCAGCCGCTCCTGGCGACGCACCACGTTGTGCACCCGGGCCACCAATTCATCCGGGTCAAAAGGCTTGGGGATGTAGTCGTCAGCACCGGCCTGGAAGCCACTGATGCGATCGGCTGTCATTCCCTTGGCGGTAAGGAAAATCACCGGGGTGCCCCCTAGCCGTTCGTCCGCCCGCAGCAGCTTCAGCAAGCCATAGCCATCGCAGCGGGGCATCATCACGTCGGTGATCACCACATCCGGCAACAGCTCCTGGGCCTGAACCCAGCCCTCTTCCCCATCGCCTGCGGTGGTCACCTGAAAGCCTTCGTCTTCGAGGTAGGCCTTCACCGCCGTGCGCAAGCCAGGCTCATCGTCGACCAACAAAATCCGGGCCGGCGGCTGGGGCTCGCTGGGCAGCTCAGGCAGCTGGTCAGGCAGCGGCTCTGCAGCCGGATCGGGGGCGAGCTCGGGGGCGAGATCGGAGGGGGAATCTGGTTTCATGGCAGCCAGTGTGAACGCTGTTAGCGGGAGCGTCCAGGCAAGATTTGCTCGGATTCCCGAAGGGCCCCGCTGTAGCCCAATTGGCGGGCCAGGGGGCCCAGGGTGGCGGGATCTTTGCCCGCCTGCTTGGGAAAACAGGCGGCCCACCAAACCAGGTGATTAATGCGGTTGCCGGGGTGGATCGCCCCCCCGGGATTGAGCTCCCGCAGGATCAGGTTGCCTCCCTCACTGGTGACCCGCATCGGTGCTTCAGGGCTGCAGCGGATCGTTTCAGTGATCACTTTCATGTCATTGGGCAGCTCATCCCAAACCTTGATTTGAAAAAGACCGGGGTTTTTGGCATCTGCCTTGACCGCGTACACCCCGATCAGATGGGTGCCATAGGCCACCGGACGCTGCCAGATCACCATCAGATCCTCCGGGCGAGCCTCGGCCGGATCTGACTTGGTCTGGCTGCCTGCCCAAGCTGGCTGGAGCAAACCGGCCAGCACCAGGATCCCCAACAGGGGCTTTCGCAGGGAGGTTCGCGGGATTGTCAGCATGGGTCCATGCTCGCCTACCTCGACCACCACGCCACCACCCCCTGCGATCCAGCGGTGGTGGACGCCATGGCGCCCTGGTGGACCGAGCAGTTCGCCAACCCCGCCAGCCGCCTGTACCGGCCGGCCCTGGAGGCCGCCGCGGCCGTGGCGATGGCCCAGGGCCAGGTGGCCCGGGCCCTGGGGGCCAGCCCCGAGATGGTGATCTTCACCAGTGGGGCCACCGAAGCCAACAACCTGGCCCTGAAAGGGGTGTGCGAAGCCTCTCTCCTGACTGGGTCAGGTCCATCCCATGCCCCGCCCCGGCGGCGCTTGGTGAGCGTGGTGAGTGAACACCGGGCGGTCTTGGATCCCCTGGCCTATCTGGGGCGCCACGGCTTTCCGCTCACCCTGCTGCCGATCGGCCCCAAGGGCCAGGTGAACCTGGAGCAGCTCGAACAGGCCCTGGGCCCCGACGTGCTGCTGGTCTCGGTGATGGCCGCCAACAACGAGATCGGCGTTGTGGCTCCCTTGCAGGCCATCGCAGCCCTGTGCAAGGCCCAGGGGGTGCTACTCCACTGCGACGCCGCCCAAGGGGCCGGCCATATCCCCCTCTCGATGGCCGATCTGGAGGTCGATCTGCTCAGTATCAGCGGCCACAAGCTCTATGGCCCTAAGGGCATCGGTGCCCTGCTGGTGCGCCCTGGCGTGCGCCTAGTGGCCCAACTCCATGGCGGCAACCAACAGGAGGGCCTGCGGGCCGGCACCCTGCCCGTGCCCCTGGTGGTGGGTCTCGGGGCTGCCGTGGAGCACGCCATGGCCGACCGCGAGGCCCGGGCTCTGCGGCTGGGGGTCCTCCGCGACCAGCTCTGGGAAGGCCTCGCAGGCCTGGGAGGCCTGGAACGCAATGGCGACCCCCAAGCCTGCCTGCCCCACAACCTCAACATCACGGTGGCCGGGGTCGATGGCACCCAGCTGCATCAACGGCTGCGGCGGCAGATAGCGGTGAGCAGCGGCTCCGCCTGCAGCCAGGGCAGCCCATCCCCGGTACTGGCCGCCCTCGGACGCACCCGGCAGGAGGCCGCCGCATCAATTCGCTTTGGCCTGGGGCGCGCCACCAGCGCCGCCGAGATCGCCCTTGCGATCGCCACGGTGCGGGAGGCGATCCACGCGCTGAGGGCCTAGGACTCCCGGCGCCTGGCCACCCGCCATTTGGCACTGCGGCTACGGGGGTTGGCCGCTTCCTCTAATTCCGATGCCACCAGAGGTTTCCGGGTCACCCGCTGCAGGCGCTCGTCGGAAGCAAAGGCCGTTTTGACGCGGCGATCCTCCAGGGAATGGAAGCTGATCACCCCGAACAACCCCCCAGGCACCAGCCAATCGGGGGCCCGCTGCAGCAGCTGGTCGAGCACCCCGAGTTCGTTATTGACCGCAATGCGGAGGGCTTGGAAGCTGCGGGTGGCGGGATGGATGCGGCCACGCCGGGCCTTGGGGGGATAGCAACCGGCCACCACATAGGCCAATTCCGCCGTTCCCTTGCCCGGGCCTCCCCAGGGGCCCAGCTCCTTGATCTTGCGGGCAATCCGCCGCGACAGCCGCTCCTCGCCATAGGCATAAATCAGATCGGCCAGATCGGATTCCTCCAGCCGGGTGATCAGCTCGGCGGCCGTTTCACCCCGTTCGGGGTTCATCCGCATATCCAGGGGCCCATCAGCTCGGAAACTGAAGCCCCGCTCGGCCCCATCCAACTGGGGGCTACTCACCCCCAAATCAGCCAGCACGGCCACCACCGGGAGCAGGCCAGGGGCTGGCGGGGTGTAGTCGGCGAAATTGCTGGCCACAATCGTGGCCCGATCGCCAAAGGGGGCCAGCCGCTCGGCCGCCGCCAGCCGGGCCGAGGGATCTTGATCAAGGCCGATCAACCGCAAACCAGGGTGGGCCTCGAGCAGCAAAGCGCTGTGACCGCCGCCGCCCAGGGTGCAATCCAGCAGCACCGCTTCGCCGTCGGGCTGCAGGGCCAGCAGGCCTGAAAGCTCAGCGAAGGAGGCCAGCACCTGCTCCGCCAACACCGGCACATGGTCGAAAACGGTCTCTGGCATGGGTTCCTTCCTAAGATCCGGGCATTGCTTTGCAGATCACGGCCCCATGACGCAGCTGGAGACGCGCACGGAGCCGATGCTGATCAACTTCGGTCCGCACCACCCCTCGATGCATGGGGCCCTGCGGTTGGTGGTGACCCTGGACGGCGAAGACGTGGTGGATTGCGAGCCCGTGATCGGCTACCTCCACCGCGGCATGGAGAAGATCGCCGAAAACCGCACGAACATCATGTTTGTGCCCTACGTGAGCCGCATGGACTATGTGGCTGGCATGTTCTACGAAGCCATCGTGGTGAATGCGCCGGAGCGGCTGGCCAACGTACCGGTGCCCAAGCGGGCCAGCTACATCCGGGTGTTGATGCTGGAGCTCAATCGCATCGCCAACCACCTGCTGTGGCTTGGACCCTTCCTGGCGGACGTGGGCGCCCAGACCCCCTTCTTTTATATTTTCCGTGAACGGGAAATGATCTACGACCTGTGGGAGTCCGCCACCGGTCAGCGGATGGTGAACAACAACTACTTCCGCATTGGCGGTGTGGCTGCGGATCTGCCCTACGGCTGGCTGGAGAAGTGCCTGGATTTCTGTGATTGGTTTGGCCCCAAGATCGATGAATACGAAAAGCTAATCACCGACAACCCGATCTTCCGCAAGCGGGTCGAAGGATTGGGAACCATCACCAGGGATCAGGCGATCAACTGGAGCCTGTCGGGTCCCATGCTGCGGGCCTCGGGCGTGCCCTGGGACCTGCGCAAAATCGACCACTACGAGTGCTACGACGACTTTGACTGGGCCGTGGCCTGGGAGAAGGACGGTGATTGCTTCGCCCGCTATCGGGTTCGGGTGCAGGAGATGCGTGAATCCCTGAAGATCGTGCGCCAGGCCTGCCAAATGATTCCCGGTGGCCCTACCGAAAACCTGGAAGCCCATCGCATGGCCGAGGGCAAGGGCAGCGAGTGGTTTGGCTTCGATTACCAATACGTGGCCAAGAAAGTGGCCCCCACCTTCAAGATCCCCTCGGGAGAGCTTTACACCCGCCTCGAATCGGGCAAAGGAGAAGTTGGGGTGTTCATCCAGGGCAACGATGACGTGACCCCCTGGCGCTTCAAGATTCGCGCGGCCGATTCCAACAACCTGCAGATCCTGCCCCACATCCTTAAGGGCAACAAAGTGGCCGACATCATGGC
>Ga0007795_10000028_pt1 | contig 27291 bp, 32 predicted proteins | sample CryBogmetaGMA1M_FD_60369 | JGI IMG/M metagenome (GOLD analysis project Ga0007795, IMG submission 60369) | Freshwater microbial communities from Crystal Bog, Wisconsin, USA - MA1M | ecosystem: Environmental > Aquatic > Freshwater > Lake | place: Crystal Bog, Wisconsin, USA | collected 2009-07-06
ATATTGCAGATGAAATAAATGCACTTAGCAAAAGAAATCCCACGAAATAAGCTGCCCATTTTTCTGCAAGACTAACCATCACCGGCTTTGCCAATAACGCTTGATCAAGAAGCGATGCGATCCCTGCAATACGAGTAGATTGCCCTACCGCATGAATTCTCATAAACATGGGATTGAGAATGTTATGGGTTCCAGCATAGACAAGGTCGCCAATTTCTTTCTCTACAGGTTTAGATTCTCCAGTAAGCAATGATTCATCCAGCGCGCTGGGGTTTTCAATCAGAATGCCATCTGCAGGTACAACTTCACCTGGTGAAACCCTAAGTACCTCACCCGGATTGCAATTAACAACAGGCACTACCTCAATCTCTCGCGATGCTGGATAACTTAGGGCGCGTTCACAAGTTGCGGGTAATTGCTTAGCGAGAGCTTCAGCTCCGCCCTGTGCATCCTGCCTTGCTAACAATTCCACATAACGCGCTGCTAAGATAAATGCAACAAACATTGTTATAGAGTCAAAATAACTCTGCCCAATACCAGTCATTAAATTGATGGTTCCAGCAATAAATGCCAATGCAAGCGCAAGCGCAATGGGTACATCCATACCCAATAGATGGGTTTGTCCGAATGACCGAATACTGCGCCATGCAGCCTGAAATATCGGTCCAGCTGAATACACGATCACTGGCACTGTCAAAGCCCAGCTGGTCCACCCCAATAACAAATCAAACTCAGGAGTGATATCTGCGCCAACATAAGTCGGCCAGGCATACATCATGACTTGCATCATGCCCAGCATTGCGACACCCAACCTTGTGAGTAATTGACGTCTCTCTTTTTTAGCTCGTTCTACTGACAGAGATGGTTCAAAAGGCCAGGCCTCATAACCAATTCGCTCAATCTCAAAAAGTAATCTCGCTAAGCTCGTTTTATCTGGTGAAAAGCGAACCATGGCTTTCTGTGTGACGTAATGAATTTGGACATCGTTCACACCATTAATACGACGTAAATGTTGCTCACATAGCCATACACACGCAGCACAACGAATTTTTTCTAAACGTAAGGTAGTTTCTAACTGACCAACTTCCTCAAAGGGACGTGTAAAGCGATTTCGTAGAGAGGGATCATCGTAAGGCTTCAGTTTTTCTGGAATTTCATTTAAAGCTAAATAAGCAGCAGGCTTTTCACTTGATTGAACGCGTCTCGTATAAAAGACATCTAAGCCTTCACTATGAATGGTCTGAGCTATCGCCATACAGCCAGGGCAACAAAAGCTTCGGTTAATGCCACTTAAATTAACTTTAACTAATTCCGCTGGAGAAATGATGCTTGAGCAGTGATAGCAAGTAAGAGAATGACTCATTAAGCCTCTTTATCTACCCAGCCATTACGACGCTCATAGAGAACAAATAAAACGCCCCACATAACAGCTGCAACATATGCCCAGACCCATGCAACTGGAGAAGTGCGTGATCCAGAGATATCTAACACAAAACCGAAGAGGGCAGGTCCCAACATCCCGCCGCCAAATCCCAGCAAAGAATGTAATCCCATGGCCGCACCTTTAATATTTTCTTGTGCACTAATCACAAGACCTGCGGTTAATGTTGCAGAATCAGCCATGATAAAGATGGCATGTCCAATAGCCAGAGCAACGATCAACCACCATGAATGGCCGGAAGAGAGAGCTAAAGATATTCCTAACACTGCACTTGTACACATCACAATACATACCCACTTTTGGCGACCTACCCGCAATGCAATTTCATTACCAAGAATAGAGGAAGGCACGCCAAAGAAATTAATGATTCCCGCTAATGTAGTCGCTGCCAAGAAAAATGACTCCCCAGATACTGCAGTACAAAATGCAAAGAAGGCTACCAGCCAACTTCTAGAAGCAAATAACTCCAAGGAGTGAGCGGTATAGCCAAAAATGAAGCCAGATGCTTTTTTATTCTGTAATACCAACTTCCATTTATCTACTGGAAAAATATCATGCAAACGAATTTTCATTGGCCCCTTCCACTTCTCATGCTGGAGTGGAGGTATCAGAAGCAGAATAATTAAAAACGCTGTGAATGGTCCAAGAGAAATAATGCCAAATACATAGTGCCAACCAAGAGCGCTCAATATCCAACCAGAACATAAATAAGAAAATCCAGTCCCGATGCCAAAGAAAGCTGTATAAAAAGCAATGTGTCGCGTAAGCTCACCTGACTTGATTCGGTCTGACAAGATTTTGAGGCCAGGCATATAGGTGCCTGCTAACCCAGCACCATTGATGGCCATGAAAAATAAGGCAGTCCAAAAGTTATAGGCAAAAAGACCCATGCCTAATAAACCTGCTGTCGCTAAAATGCCGCCGATTAAATACACCTTACGGGCATCTACCCTATCTGTCAGAGCAGTTGCTAAGGGAACAGCCAGCATATAACCGAAGAAGAATGCGCTAGCAATCAGTCCAGACTGGAGATTAGTTAAATGCCACTCTTCCTGCAAGGTGGTTAAAACCACTGCGTAGCAGGCAAAGCCCAATAAGGCACAAGTTTGTGCCATGAGCATCAGAGGGGTATAACCAGCCGATCGAAAGCGCATAAAGAGTCAGTAAAAACGTGAACTCATTCTACTCGCCTCAAAGGAGAAAGACCCGCTACACTAAGGAAAACAGATGGAGGTAATATGCAAAATAATCATATCCCAGGCTTTCTAATACAGCTTTGGGCTAGTCTATTCATTGCTATGAGCAGTACATTGGCAATGGCTGATGGCTATCCAACAAAACCCATTAAGGCCATTGTTCCTTTCGCCCCAGGAAGTACAACTGATCAAATTGGTCGCGCTTATGCTGCCAAAATGAGTGAGCTATTAGGTCAGCCAGTTGTCATTGAAAATCGACCTGGTGCCAATGGCCTGATTGGAGCCGACCTAGTTGCTAAAGCTCCAGCAGATGGCTATACCATCTTATTTGGCACTAATAGTACTAATGCCGCTCTTAAAAGCTTAGTCAAAAATTTACCTTACAACCAAGAAACTGCCTTTACTCCAATTGGCTATTTTGGTTCAGCACCCCTCATCGTGGCGATTAACAATGATGTTCCTGCAAAATCACTCAACGGATTCGTGTCACTAGCAAAAGCTAATCCCGGAAAAATGACTTTCGCTTATGCAAGTACATCGCAACGTGTCTCTTCAGAAATGCTAGCAAGTGCAGCCGATATTAAGATGACTGGTGTTTCTTATAAAAGCGGTCCCAATGCAATGACAGATGTGATTGGTGGACAAGTCAATATGTTCACGGCTGATTTTGGAGTCACTTTACCTCAAGTACAGGCAGGCAAAATTCGTGGACTAGCTGTTACGTCACTGAAGCGCTCCCCTGCTATTCCAGAGTTACCAACCGTAAATGAAGCACTTGGTATCAAGGGCTACGAACTCATTGCCTTCTTTGCTGTATTTGGTCCAGCTGGAATGCCAAAGGATGCTGTCCTTAAACTTAATACTGCTATTAATGAGGCTGCTAAATCGAAAGATGTTATTGAGCGATTTTCTGCGATGGGTTTTGAAACTCAACCCGGTACACCAGAAGCACTTGCTCAAAAAATTAAATTAGAGACTGCAAAATGGGCTAAAGCAATTAAGGAGGCTGGTATTGAGCCTGAGTAATTTAGCAACTTTATTGCTGACTACGATTTGGAGAGTCTTGAAAGCCATTAGATCTAAACGTGAGAACCAGAGTATCGCGATACCCATAATTTCCAAGTGGCTGAATCGGAGTAGACTCATGAATCATTCGTTCATCATTCATGAGCAATACTGACCATGGTTGGGTAAGGGTAAAACGCAAACCAGCAGAGCCAGTAGCATCAAATATTCTAGTCTCACCACCTTTAATACCATCTCGATTTAATAAAAAAACTGCAACAAAATCTACACCATCACGATGTGCACCTTCAGGCGTTGGGCGCCCTATGCCATCAGTCGTATCAATCCGAAATTGATGAGCCTCTACAAACCAGGTTGTCACTGGCTTTAAGCTAGTCAGTACATGAGCTAACCCTAGAATCAAGGATTGCCACGCAGCATTGTTTAATAAGTCTTTCTGTATAGGCTCAAACCAACGCTCAATACCGCCATGCAAAGCGTTGTAATCTACCGATTGCCAATGTGCACGATGAGGTACTAAGTTAAGATGATTGCCTGTAATTTCATAGCTAGCATGACGACGAAAACGATAACGACCACCATCCTTCAAATATGGATCGCGGGGCAAACCTTCCCAAAACTGAGTAATACCTTGCAAATCTGATACTGAGAGCTTGCTGATCTCAGCCACTGTTTCAGCAGAAGCAATCACATAACCATCAGTATGCAAAATCTTTGCAAGCTCTTTTGCTGTGGTTAATTGAGGTGCAAGAACAGTATTAGGCATGGATTTATTTTAGTTCAGTCAATCAGAAATACTTAATCGAGCTGAGCTCCTGATGCCTTCACAATTTTTGCCCACTTAGCTAATTCTTCTTTGAGTAAAGTAGCCAGTTTTGTTGGGGGAACTGGACTGAGATCTAGCCCTTGTGCAGTGAGTTTTTCACGAACATCTGGTCTTGCCATTACCTTATCCATTGCTAACTGGTTCTTCTTCACAATATCTGCAGTGACACCAATAGGTGCAAAGATTGCAACCCATACTTCACCTATGCAATCAGGATAAGTTTCAGCGATAGTTGGAATTTCAGGGGCAGCACTTGAGCGTTTAGCAGAACTGATCGCAATCGCCTGCAATTTACCAGCCTTGATGTAATTTAATGCTGAAGGAAGGCTTGCAAAAGCCAATGGCACTTGTCCACCCAGCACATCATTGATTGCGGGAGCAACGCCTTTATAGGGGATATGTTGCATTTCAATTCCAGCACTCGTATTGAGCATTGCACCAAGAAGATGACTAATCGTTCCATTGCCGGCAGAAGCGTACGACAACTCACCCGGCTTCTTTTTTGCTGCAGCAACGACATCTGCCAAAGTTTTATATGGCGATCCTGGTGGAGAAACTAATACATAGGGAGTGGCGCCAATGTAATAGAGGGGCACAAAATCATTAATTGGATCAAATCCAGGGTTCTTGTAGAGAACAGGGTTGATTGCTTGTGCACTATTAATCGTTAACAATAAGGTATAGCCATCTTTTGCAGAACGGGCTACGCTTTGAGTACCAATATTCCCACCTGCACCAGGTCTATTTTCTACAACAATAGAAGTACCGATAGCTTCACCAAAGGCAGGAGCAATTAAACGAGCTACGATATCGTTTGTGCCTCCAGCAGCCTGTGGAACCACTAAATTAATTGGCTTATTAGGATATGGCTGTGCAGCTAAATGGGCCGCAAATAAAAAGCTAATTAAGCCGAATGAATATATCCAAATGTTTTTTCTTAATGCCATCATGAACCTTTAAGCTAGTAAATTAAGACGATTGCGTACATCCGTTACATGCCCCTTAAGGTCATATAACTCCTTAGCATCTAGCATCGATACTTTGATGTTTCCAACCTTTCGTTCTATAGCCTGCAGATCCTTGAAATTCTTTTCTTTCAGTTCCGGATTCAAAGCATTCCTTTCGATTACCTTAAGCTCCTCATATACCTGGGCTAGCTTCAACTTTAAGAAGAAATTTTTGGTTGCTGGAATATAAGTAAACAGAGGGATGAAAATGACTAAAAGTGGAATAACAATTTTGACAAAACGGCCAGCCCAAACAGCAGTCCAAAATGGTAGATGGCGATGCAAGAAGGATGGTCCATCTTTTAAATAAATTTCCGCATCCACCTGAACAGGAAAATCTAAACCCGTACTAGAAGGGAATTCTCCAAGCTTCTGCAAACGAGAATAGGACTTCAAAATATCATAAGAGGCCCCTAAAATAAGAGAGACCAGTGCAGGACTAATATCATCTTTCGCTACTAATGTGGCCGTAGCTGCGACCACTTGAATATCTTGGCGTGGTAGATCATGTGAGATGCTCAACAAACCTCTGGGTACATTAACCTTAGAAAGGTAAGGTAAGTTTCGTGCATAAGCATCAGCCTGCTCAAAGCTCATTAAACGAATTCCAGGAATTTCATAGAATTTTTTAAGGATGGGCGCTTCGGCAGCTACCACAATAAACACAGCATCTAGTTCCCCGCTATTGAGTTTATCGATAGCCTGATCGGGCTTAAGTTTTTCGGCACGAAGATCGGCTTCTGATAAACCACTAGTTTGTAACAATGCACTGCTCAGCGCTAGTGTGCCACTACCTTCATTGCCAATAGAAATGCGCTTACCCTTCAATTGCCCTAATACACGCAATCCGCCTTCGCTCTTAAAGGCAGCTTCGCGATACCAAACCCACACTGGTTCATAAAACATTCCAGCAATAGAAACTAGCTTGGGATATTTATTAATATCAGCAATGCCACCCTGCACCATCGCAAAATCAATATCAGAATGCGGATCATTTAAGAGCGCGAGATTATCGACACTTCCACCCGTTGCCATCAAATCAAGCTTGACCCCATCGTCCAAAAGCTCTGCCTTTAGGCGCTCCCCAAACTGGTAATACAGCCCAGTCGGAAAACCGGTGGCCATATCGATCACCTTAGGGGGTGGTGGAATCAAAATCCATAAAACTCCAAAGATAGCTATTAACGCTACCAAAAAGGCAGCCACAATCACTAGGGGGTTATAAATGTGTCTTTTAATGGATATCATAAAAGTCTCTTCTGTTTTTTGCATTATGCCCCGAGAGCAAAAATGGCATGAAGACTATCTAGGAGCAGGCAAATAAGGGGTTCTGGATAAAGCTAAAGCACCCTTATCTTTACTGCCTCACTTGATCAATCATCAATATGACGTTTTTTGCGCCAAGTTTTACGATTTGAGCAGATGAGATTAAATCTCCAGGTTCTGCTTTTGCCATCCCCGTCTTTGAGACTCTGACTTCAATAGATGCTTCGGACAATTGTGAAAGCGGTGCACTTGGATTTAGCGCAAGAGCATCCGTTAGCGAGAAATTCATTGGAAAGTCAGTGGCAGCAGTTTTAAAGACAGCCACCGGCATACGTTCACCAGGTTTACGTGCAATTACCATGATGAAGTCACCTGGCTTCAGTTTTGATTTCAAATCTGAAGACAATTCAATCTTGCCGCTGATCCCTTTGCTGTCAGGAGGAGTATTTTTAGTGGGCAAGCCACCCTTACTACGCGCCTCAGCAATAGATTCCCTTATGGATTGGGCCTCTTCTGAACCAGGCGGCAATTGCTTGGCAAGCTTTTCCCAAGTTTGCACTGCGGCTTTGTAGTTACCAGTCGTATAAGATGCTGTACCTGATAACCAAAGTGCCATTGGATTATTGGGATCTAACTTCAATGCCTTATTAATTAGCTGTAGTGGTTTGCCTGCAAAATTCCCGTTTGCATTACTAGCGAGGGCATCAGCATAGTCGGCCAAGAGTTGAGGCTCTGAGTCAACAAAATCGCCAGCGCGCTCATATGCTTTAGCGGCCTCCTCGTTGCGACCTAAAATCCGGTAGGAACGAGCAAGCATCACCCAGCCTTTAAGATTAGTTGGATCTTGCTCCATCTTCGCTGCAAATTCAGTCACCATTTTCTCGACGCCCTCTCGAGTCATAGGCTGCTGTACATTTTGCTCTGCGATACGAGGGGCATCGCCTAAAGTCAAATAAAGACCTGAAGAGAGTAAAACAACAAATAGGCATAAACCAATCACGGTCTTTTTAGTAGAACCCATCTCAGAGCGATCATCTTCCTCGTTGGTATCCTGAAAAAGTCGTTGCCGTATTTCAGCATGAGTCATTTCATAATCTACGGAATTAATTGAGCCCATTGTGAGCTCTGCATCTAACTTCTCAAGCTCTTCACGATAAATAGCCGCATTCATTTGACGGCGTGAGGTTGCTTCACTCTTTGAGGGGAAAATAAATGGTCGCAAAAGCAATGCCAGTACCAAAACTAGTAAGAGAAAAGCAGCGATTAGAAAACTCGTCATTAACTATCTCTCCCTTCTTTTCCAGCGTTATTTAGTAGGGCATCAATTTTTTGATTATCTTCAGCAGATAAAGTGATGTTAAGCACACGGCTATTTCTGCGACGCAGATAAACAAATAATCCAGCGATACCAATCATCAGAATGACAAAAGGGCCAATCCAAAGTATCCAAGTAATGGGTTTGACTGGAGGCCGGTACAAAACAAAGTCACCATAACGTTCGACCATGAAGTTTCTGATTTGATCGTCGCTCTTACCCTCTCTTATTAAGGTCCGGATTTCTCGACGCAGATCATTTGCTAAATCGGAGCGGGATCCAGCTAAGGACTCATTTTGACAAACTAAGCAACGCATTTCTTCTGAGATGCTAATCAGCCGTTGCTCTATCAGTGGGTCTTCTGCCAAAGGTACAGCATCCTTAGCGCAAACCATCAGACTAAACGTACAGAGCATAATGAAAAGTAATTTTTTCATGACTTCTTCAATTCACTCAGTAATGGATAAATCTTTTGATTGAGCACAGCAGGGGTGATAGGGCCAATATGTTTAAACCGAATGATGCCTGCCTTATCAATCACATAGGTTTCAGGTACACCATACACTCCGTAATCAATGCCCACTCGGCCATTAGCATCAAAAGCTGAAAGTAAATAGGGATTACCTTGCTTTGCCAGCATTGCGAGCGCATCTGCACGCTGATCTTTGTAATCCAAGCCAATGACAGGAGCCATCTCCGATTTTGCAAGTTCGACCAGGACAGGATGTTCTTCACGGCAAGCAACGCACCAAGATGCCCAAACATTTAAAACCCAGACCTGCCCTTTCATACTGGCAGGAGAGAAAGTCTTATTGGGCTCAGACAACTGAGGAATATCAAAAGCCGGGGCTAGTTTATTGATTAAGGGTGATGGTAATTCATGCGGATCGCGATTTAAACCAATAGCCAAGAAGATAACCAAGACAATGAAGAGCGCTAGAGGAATTAGAAACTTTGCTTTCATGTCGCATGTCTCTTTAGCTTAATACGATAGCGCTTATCGGAGATTGCGAAAACACCGCCTAAGGCCATTAACAAACAACCGCCCCAAATCCAGTCCACAAAGGGCTTGTAATAAACACGTACTGCCCAGGATTTATCAGATAGCTCTTCACCCAAGGAAACATAAATGTCTCGTGTCAGCCCGGCATCGATCGCCGCCTCAGTCATTGGCATAGTTGAAGAAAAATAATTACGCTTTTCTGGATATAAGGTTGCCTCTGTATTGCCATTTTTGCTAAGCAAGAAAGTGCCTCTCATCGCCTGATAATTTGGTCCCGGCACAAGATTGACACTCTTCAGCTGAATTTGATAGCCACCGACTGAGACTGTTTCCCCAGTCGACATACGAACATCTTTTTCTTCTTGATAGGCCCCAACCATGGTCACGCCAATAGTAAAAATAGCTATACCTAAATGCGCTAACTGCATACCAATAAATGAACGTGTAGGTTTACCTACTTTAGCCTGACGAATAATTTGCAAGCATCCAGAACTGATTACCCAAAAAGCCAATAAGAAACCAAGCCCTGCCAACCATGTGAACTCACCCATCACCAAAGGAATACTGATACCAGCAATCACTGCTACTAAGCCTGCAAGCCATAAGCGCTTAATTACTTTGAGAAGATCAGAGCTTTTCCAGTTAGTCCAAGGGCCTATACCCATCAACACCAACAAAGGAGCCATGATGGGTACAAATACACTATTGAAATAAGGGGGGCCAACAGAGATTTTCCCAAGATGCAATGCATCAATGAGTAAGGGATAAAGAGTACCGAGTAGAACAGAGCCAGCAGATACTACTAAGAAGACATTTCCAAGCAAGATAAAGGTCTCTCTAGAGCTTGGGCTAAATTTACCACCCACCGTACTTTTTGGCGCACGCATTGCATATAGAACTAATGAAGAACCGACTACTAAGACCAAAAAGATCAGAATAAAAATACCGCGTTTAGGGTCAGTAGCAAATGCATGCACTGAAGTTAAAACACCTGAACGTACTAAAAATGTACCCAATAGGGAGAGCGAGAAAGCAGTAATAGCCAGCAAAACTGTCCAGCTCTTAAAGCCACCGCGCTTCTCTGTTACAGCCAATGAATGTAATAGCGCAGTTCCGACTAACCAAGGTATGAAAGATGCATTCTCAACGGGATCCCAAAACCACCAACCGCCCCAACCGAGTTCGTAATATGCCCACCAGGAACCAAGCGCAATACCCAAGGTTAGGAATACCCAAGCAGCTGTTGTCCATGGACGTGACCAGCGCGCCCATGCAGCATCTAATCTTCCAGACAATAAAGATGCAATCGCAAAAGCAAAGGCTACCGAGAATCCAACATAACCCATGTAGAGCATGGGCGGATGAAACACTAGGCCAGGGTCTTGCAACAAGGGATTTAAAGAGCGACCATCTTGTGCAGCAGGCAGTAAGCGTTCAAATGGATTTGAGGTTGTGAGAATAAAAAGTAGGAGTCCACTCATCACCAATCCCAAAACACCAATCACTCTAGCAACCATAAACTCATCTAAAGCTTTAGATAGTTGAGCAACCAAAATGGTCCAAGTGCTTAATAAGAAAACCCATAAGAGCAATGAACCCTCATGTCCACCCCACACAGCGCCTAAACGATACATGACAGGCATCTGAGAATTAGAATGCTCAGCGACATAAAGCACAGAAAAGTCGTTGGTATAAAAACTCCAGGCCAGGATTACAAAGGCAGTAGCAAGCAATAAGAAAACCGTTTGGGCGGCAGGTCTTGCTAGCATTAACCACTCTCGGCGACCCTGATGAGCACCCACAAGAGGAAGAACTCCCTGGATAATGGCTACACAAAGTGCCAGAATTAATGCGTAATGCCCAAACTCAGGAATCATTTAACACTTCCATTTTTTTGGGCTTGCTCTAAAGCATGCTTTGCTTCGGGAGGCATATAGTTTTCGTCATGTTTAGCAAGAACCTCACTCGCAACAAATTCTCCGTTTGCATTTAAACGACCCTGAATGACTGCACCCTTACCTTCTTTAAACAAATCAGGAAGAATGCCCGTATAGGCAACAGGAATATCTTTAACGAGATCGGTAATCACAAAGTGTACTGTTAAGCCATCGCGTTTGAGAGAGCCCTCTTTCACCATACCGCCAATCCGAAATGCTTGACCCTGGGGTGCCTTACCAGCAGCAACCTCACTAGGGGTTACATACAAAGCAATATTGCTATTAAGCGCATTCAAAATCAATAGTGCGGCAACCCCAATGACAGCTAAGGCAGCAATAATGATCAGCACACGTTTATGTCTTGGTTTCACTTACTACTTTCTCTATCAAACTGTTCGGCCAAGCATTCTTGTTTAAGTCTCAGTACGATTGTCTTAAAGCGTGCTCGAATAACGAATGGCTCAAGCAATAAGACTAGGGCACACACGCCAAAACTACTCCATACATAAAGTGCGTAGCCACCCATAGCGAAAAATTCGGCAGGACTATTCCACATCAGTTTTTCACCTCATCTAATTGTCGCACCCAATCAGTATGTGCTTCACGCTCCAGGATGATTGCCCGCACGCGCATCAAACCCACTGCAATTGAATACATCCAAAAGCATAAAGCCATTAATAACATTCCCCACAGCATGGTCTGAGCCATGGCAGGTGATTTTGTTAAGGAAACAGAGGCGCCCTGATGCAGGGTATTCCACCATTTCACTGAAAAATAAATAATAGGTATATTCACAACACCAACCAAAGCCAAAATTGCGCCGGCCTTATCTGCTCTACGCACGTTATCAATAGAGGCTTGCAGGGCAATAAACCCTAAATAAAGGAAGAGTAGAATTAATTCTGAAGTAAGACGGGCATCCCATACCCACCATGTACCCCACATTGGCTTGCCCCAGAAGGCACCGGTCCAGAGCGATAGAAATGCCATCCAAGCACCTATTGGCGCTAAGGCTTGCGCCATCATGGCAGATAAGCGCGTATTGAAAATCAAGCCCAGTCCTGCCCATGCTGCCATGACTAAATAAATAAACATCGACATCCATGAAGCAGGCACATGAATAAAGATGATGCGGTAGCCCTGACCTTGGACTGCGTCAACCGGAGCCACAAAGAAACTAACCCATAAACCTGCAACGCCAAATACCGCAGTCAGTAACCAAAAAATAGGTATAAGCTTTCCAGCAACCGGATAAAAAGTACTTGGGCTTGATAACTTAAACCAGTTAATCAAGCGGTTATTAGAAAAGGAAGGATTATTTACAGAATTCATTCAATCGCAATCTTTACAGCGGCAGCACTAACCCAAGGGATAAATGCTAACGCCAAAATCAATAAAGCACCTAGCAAGGAAAAATGGCCTGAAATATCTAGACCAACACTATTGGCATATACAGCACCAGCACCAAAAATTAATACAGGGATATATAAGGGCAAAATGAGTAGGCTCATCAAAACACTGCCGCCTCTTACCCCCAAAGTTAGAGCAGCTCCGATAGAGCCCAACAAGGATAGCACTGGTGTACCCAATAAAAGAGTCAACATCAATACATATAAAGAATTGGCGTCTAAATCAAACTGAATACCAATCAAGGGAGCTAGAAGTACTAATGGCAGCCCACAAACCAGCCAGTGAGCAATAATTTTTCCTGTTACTAAGAGAACCATGGATTGTGGTGCCAATGCAAGTTGCTCTAGGGCTCCATCCTGATAGTCAGCAGCAAACATCCGATGCAAACCTAATAAAGTCGAGAGTAAAGCTGCAACCCATAGAACGCCTGGTGCAATTTTACGAAGCAAAGTAGCATCAGCTCCAATTCCAAGCGGAAATAGACTGGTAACTACCACAAAGAAAAATAAGGCCGTTAATACCTCACTCTTACGGCGCATCACTAAGAGTAAATCACGGTGAATGATAGTAAATAAAGCGCTCATAGATCAAGCACCTGAAGATTTGGAAGCTTTACTTCTTGGTGACTGGTGAAAACAATAAGACCGCCGTGATCAAGATGTTCAATCATTAAGTTTTGTAACTCATGTGCTGCATTGAAATCTAAAGCATTCAAAGGCTCATCCAAAATCCATAAGCGAGCCTGACGAGTTGACATTCGAGCCATCAAGACACGTCGTTTTTGACCAGCAGACAAACAGTTAACAGGTAAAGTCTCCCGCCCACGTAAACCAAAATGCCACAAAGCCGACAAAGCCTTCTCTGTAGATAGGGGCACTTTATCTAAAGCCGCGTACATAAGGAGATTTTCTAAGGCAGTGAGATCTTCTTTAAGAGCATCACGATGCCCCAAAAATAGAAGTTCGCGATGATAAGAAAGTGGATCGATAGTAATAGATTGCTGACCCCATAAGACTTGGCCAGCCTCAGGCTTTGATAAACCGGTTAGGAGGCGCAATAAACTGGTTTTACCCACTCCGTTTTCCCCGCGAACATGCAGACAACTACCAGAAACTACGCGTAAGTTAAGGTTGGAAAATAATTGTCTTTCACCACGGACACAGCTAAGCTCACAGGCTTGGAGCACAAGTTCTGATTTACTGGAGATGGGCGAAAAATTATCTGTCATGAAGGCTTGGGGTTTGAATCAAATCACCCCGAGCATTGTCCAAGAGCCCATTAGGGCTGTCAAACAAGCAAAAGTGGATTTTAGAGAATATTCTCTTTTAATTCAGACGCTTAGCAAATTATAAGCGCTGTCAGATAGAACTGCTCCATTGCTAAAGCCCCCTATTCAGGCTTAATACCAGCGCCTTGAATGATCTTTCCCCAGCGTGCCGCTTCTTTCTTCTGAAAAGCACCAAATGCATCAGGGCTCATGGCGTAATACTTAGCCCCCTCTGACTCTAGCTTTTTCTGTACTGCTGGCTGCTGCATAATTTTGCTTACATCAGCGTGCAACTTCTTCACTACAGCAGAAGGAGTTCCAGCTGGAGCAAATAAGCCAATCCAGTTTTTGACATCAAATCCAGGTAGTGTTTCGCTAATACTAGGTAAATCTGGCATCGATGGATCCCTATTTGCTCCAGTAACTGCTAAACCTCTTAACTTATCACTCTTCACATATGGAAGAATTGTGGGCATCGTAGCAAACATCACTTGAGTTTGGCCGCCAATCAGATCAGTAATAGCTAAGGCATTTCCTTTGTATGGAATGTGCACCATATCCACTTTAGTAGTCATCACAAAAAGCTCTCCCGCCAAGTGGCTGGCAGTTCCAATACCGCCAGAACCATAAGAGACTTTTCCAGGGTTAGCTTTCAAATAGGAAATTAACTCACTGACATTCTTTACCGAAAGGCTTGGGTTTACTGCTAATAGACCTTCAGCATCCAAAACAAAAACTACTGGCACAAAATCTTTTAGCGGATCGTAAGGCATATTTTTTACGAGATAGGGGTTCACTGCGTGCGTACCGATACTACCCATGATTAAGGTATAGCCATCGGCTGGAGATTTCGCCACAAAATCTGCTCCAATATTTCCTCCGCCGCCCGTCTTGTTTTCAACAATCACGGGCTGACCATAAGCCTCACTAAGACCCTGAGCAATGATGCGCGAGAAACCATCAGCAATTCCTCCCGTAGCGAACGGTGAAATGATCTTAATTTGGTGATTGGGATAATTTGTGGCCTGCGCAAAGCTAGCTTGATAGCTAAGGAGGCCAAAACAAAGAATAAAGGCCTGCGCAATTGCTTTCATATTCGCTCGCAGAGGATTAGGGATGCAGCGGTGCAGCTGCTACACCTTGTACTTGATACTTTTTAATGAGTTCATTGACTAAGCCACTACTAATGAAATCATGTACGCAAGAGCTTAAAAACTTAATTGACTCTAGATGAGATTTTTTGGTTGCGACTGCTTGCTGAATTCCTGTAAATTGTCCATCCAATATTCGTGAGCCTGGAATTTTTTCAGAAGCAGCTATCAGGCCAGTTTTTAAACCTGCCAGAGCATCTAAATTTTCTTTAAGGAATAATTCATTACTGGCAACAACACTATCAGCATGAACCAATGTAGCATGTTGTAAATTACGTTGCAGCCAAAGATCGTAAGCGCTCTTGTAAAAAGAGGCAATGCGGATACCAGGTTGATCAACCTGAGAAATATCTACAATAGAAGAATGCGCAGGAACTAAGTAGCTAGACTCTAGCTCTACATAGGCAGGCGTGAAGGTAACTTTTTTTGCTCGTGCCGGATCAGATCCAACCAGAGCAATGCCGCATCTTCCACTTGCAGCAGACTCTACTACTTCATCCTGTGTTTCACAGCCCAGTAATTCAAGCTGGACACCTAAACGTTCAGCAATCGCTCGACAAATATCAGGAGCAATACCAGTAGGCTCCCCAGAAGGGGAGCGCCCAGTAACTAACAAAAAGTTGCCAAGATATACCGTCGCGGAAAGAATGCCTTGAGGAGCAAGCTCGCTAATCACTTGAGGTGAAATCAATTTCAAAAAAATTCCTAAATAAGGTTCTGAGGTGATCTAGAACTGAATCGTTTCACCTTCAGTTATGGGAATCACCTTGATATTGCTACCCTTCATGGCAGCCTGAAACTCTGTTACGGTGCCCTTTGTCATCGGATTAGAGTTGTAATGCATCGGAATCACTGTTTTTGGCTTTACCCAAGTACGTAATGCATAAGCAGCATCATCTGGTGCCATAGTGAAGTTCCCACCAATCGGAATCATGACTAAATCGGGTTTGTAATACTCAGAGATAAATTTCATATCACTAAATAATCCAGTGTCACCCATGTGCCAAATTTTATAGCCATTCTCCAACTCAATAATGTACCCCACAGCTTCACCAGCAGGGTGTGACTCCATTTTTTCTGTGTTTGGATTCTTCATTACTAACAAAGAAGAATGCTCAGCCTGTACTGCTGTGACCTTAATACCAGGTATTGGCGTAACGCTTCCAGTCTTATTGAAACGATGGCCTAAGTCTGCTGGCAATGCACCTAAAGTAATTAGCGGCGTCACCATATCGGCTGGTCCATATAGCTTCGTATTATTCATCTTAGCTAATGCTGGTGCATCACCAATATGATCAACGTGTGCATGCGTAACCAACAGTACATCAATCGGACCAATAGCGGCTAAATCATTCTTATATTGGGGAGGAGTTTTTGGTCCACCGGTAATCCAAGGATCAATCAAAATAATCTTACCACCAGGTGTCTTGATACGAAAACCAGCTTGGCCCAGCCATAAAATTTCAGTCTTGGCTTGTGCGTTAGTAGCGGGTGAGGTTTGGGCATAAGAAATACTAATACTCAATATCAAGGCAGTGGAGGCCAAAAATACTCCCAATGCATGCTTCACTAAATTTCTGATCACGAACAGTCTCCTAGTTTATTTTTTGTTTTAATGCAGAAACTATAGCCCAAAATTGAAAGAGGGGTTTATATGGCGCTGCACCAATTGATTCCTAAATACTCTTGATTTCTTTTGGCTTCTAAAGAAAAAGCCCCGCACTTGCGGGGCTTAGATACATCGAATAAATAGAGCTTATGGAATCATTACGATAGCGCCAGCCACTTTACGACTCTCAGCAGCACGGTGGGCATCAGCAGCCTGCTCTAAAGGAAACTTTGCGCCAATTTGAACTTTGATATACCCCTTGGCGATTGCCTCAAATACTGCTTTAGCATTTTCTTGCAATAAAGCTGGAGTTGAATTGTGCGGAAAAACAGAAGGCCTAGTTAAAAACAGGCAGCCTTTCTTATTCAGAATCTCTGGCTGAATCTCAGGGGCAGGACCTGAAGCCCCGCCAAACAAAGCCAGCATTCCAAAAGGCGCAACACAGTCTAAAGAGCCAAGAAAGGTATCTTTAGCAACTGAGTCATACACGACATTGGCTTTTTTTCCACCAGTCGCCTTAATCACTTCTTCAACCCAATTGGGTTTTGAGTAATCCACAACTGCATCACATCCTGCCTCTTTAGCAATAGCTACTTTCGCTTGTGAGCCAACTGTACCGACAACAAATGCACCTAGTGCTTTTGCCCAGCCGGCTAGTATTTGACCAACGCCGCCAGCAGCAGCGTGGACTAAAACGATATCCCCAGCTTTTACCTTATAGGTTTTCTGTATAAGATATTGGGCAGTCATTGCCTTAAAGAAAACAGCTGCTGCAACTTCATCAGAAATATTATTAGGCACAGGTACCAATTTATCAGCGGCAACATTGCGAGCACTCGCGTATGCACCTATACCTGCGTTCATATACATCACGCGATCACCAACCTTAAAGTTAGTGACACCTTCACCCAAAGCTTCAACAACACCAACAGCCTCATGACCAAGGCCAGTAGGCAAGTCGAGTGGATAAACTCCTGAGCGCTGATAAACATCAATGAAATTAAAGCCAATCGCAGTTTGACGGAGTTGAATCTCGCCTTTGCCTGGTGGCGGTAATTCTTTGTCAATTAACTTGATAACGTCAGCACTACCAAGTTCAGAAAGACTAACTACTCGAGCTTTTGTCACAGTGCACCTTATTTATTATGATTCGGAGAAAATATCATACAGTAAGGGCAGGACTGTCTTCTTCGATCACCGCCCAAGTACTATCACCCAACTTTTTTACTGCCATAGAGTAAGTCCAGCCATCTGGAATACCACAGCTCCACTCTTTAGGACCATTCTGAATTAAGACATTCACAGAATTTCTGCTGTCGTAGTACAAGTGATAGATTTTTCCATGAATCGGATTAAAACCAAATTTTGCAGCATGTACCATTTCAGTGGCATCAAGTCTAGCTTGTAAGGCACGGGCTTGCTTCATCAATACTTCAGCCTGCTCCATGATGCGCTCATATTCCAGCTTGGCGTTTTGACGCGCTACATTGACAGCCTTGTCTTTTTCTTCAACTACCTTAATAGGAGCAAAAACAGGGGCTCCAACTTCCATTGGATATTCAATGCCAGCATGCCTTGCTGGATCGGTATCTTCAATTCTCATTTAAACCCCTGCATCCCTTTAGTAGATAAGTTACTTAATCAGACCACAAGCAATGCGTGGTCCTGAATTTCCTGCGGGTTGAGATTTGTAGTCATCTGGATCACGATGCACAACAACTGAACGACCCACAATTCCTGTTGGCCCGGTATTCACAGCAAAACCATGAAGCTTTGCTGAATAAGTTGCATTGCCGTTGGCATCCGACTTGATATTTGGCATATCACCAGCATGACTCATGCCACTATTTGGCATGCCATGTTCTTTAGTCGCAGGATTAAAGTGAGGACCTGCACTAGTAGCATCAGGTGAGGAGCAATCTCCCTTTTCATGAACATGGAATCCCTGCTCTGAATTTGGTTTTAAGCCAGAGAATGTTCCAGTGACTAATACGTCATTGCCCTGCCAAACAAAATTAACTTCGCCTTTGGCATTCGAACCAGATTTAGAGGTCAAATTAGCGTTGGCTTTTTGGCCGGTTCCCTGCTCCATCGATTGGCAAGCAACTAGCGCTAATAAACCAAATCCAGATAGACCAACTACGACCTTCTTTAACTTTGTATTCATTTTCGTCTCCTTGAGGTTATTTATTAATCAATTGGGTAATCTACGGCACCCTTTAGATAAAGTGTGACACAAATTTTAGGTGTCTGCTTAGCGCTTGTAAAAGCTCAAAGTAACCTCTCCAAGGTCAATACCAAACTTGCTCATTTTGGCCTTATTCAGCATTACTTTAGGTGTTACTAAATACATCCAATCATTAAATTGCACGTGGTAAATCGTCCCATCGACCGGCAAAGCTAAGGTATAGGTCCAATTTAATGCATTGCCCGCTAAATCGCCCTGGGCGTCACCCACAACGTCACTTGCTGTGCCTATGTATTTTCCAGACGATTGTTCAGTCAACGTCCAAATGCGTTTTTGCTTAGTTCCATCAGAGTAATCAAAGCTCTCATCAAGAGTTCCTACTTTCTTCCCATTAACCATTTTCCAGTCCGCCTTGATCAGTACGGTAAACCGTTTCTTTACCTCGCCGCTGCGGTCTGTAAAAATTCCATGGGCATCGATAGTTCCAGAAAAATACTCACTTAAATCAAGGGTAGGTTTTTCATTAGCATATTGCTGAACATTTGGTCCTGCGCATGCAATGAGTAGTATTCCGAAAATCGCAACGACAATCAATTTAAATGAATCATATTTCATGCTTAACAAACCTCATTAAAGAGTGGTGGTGGACAATTTTTTCCTAATAACTCAGTTCGTAATTTTGGTGCGCTAGTTTTAGGATCAAACCAAATGCCGAAGAAAGCCTTTGAAAAATCTGCTCCAGGTATTTGCGCAATACGTTTTCCATCGTGATAAAAGACAGTGCCCTGCTTAGGAATATAGATCGCAGTGATTGTTTGACCCGACTCAACGTCAGGCAAAAAACTTGCTAACTCTTTACCCCATAAAACCGCTTGCGTATCTGGCACGCCAATACGTTTCATTTCATCTGCACTTCGATTGGCTATGGATGTTCCAGAAAATGATTTTTGGTAATGTATATCCAATGCAAATTCAGGAGATGACAAAGTTCCGGATCGATAGAAAGAGACATCGTAAATATGAAAGCCCCACCACGTTAGCTTACCTGCTCCTTGCAGCATGGCGGGATTTAGAGCTGAGTCTAGATAAGCAAGGTTACGAGCAAAGCCAACCTGCACGAAGGTACATAGGACAAGAAAAATGGCTGCAATCACTTTAAAAGTTTTCATGAGCTTGCCTTTGAAGCAGTCGCCCTCACTAGGCCCAAAGCTGCAGGCCCTAGTATTTTAGAAATCCCATGTCTATTTTTAGCAAAGAAGCGGTAGCCTACTTGCAGAAATGGCTGTAGTGGTTTTCTAGAAAAAACCCATGCCATCACTGGAAGATTAGCCCGACGATAGGCTTCTGGAAAAATCTCAACCCCCTGAATCAGCTTTCCATTTGCGTATTGGCCATACATCGCAGCTAAGGCTTGCTCGCACGAGACCCCAACAGCATTGGGGTCATACTGCTCAGAATGAATATCGACAAAATCCAATAAACCCGCTTGATTTCTCCTAGACAAATAGAGAATCTCAGCCTGACATAAGGGGCAGGCGCCATCGTAAAACAGGGTGAGTTTTTCTAGTGAAATCATTATTCAGCAAGTTTAAGGCTTATTGAATAAACTAGTTGAACACAACACCAATGAAGGTTTCCATGCAAAATGAAGTAGCGCTAAACGTCTTTGGCGAACCACTGATCCCCTGTTCATTCGATCCACTCACTGGCTTTTTTAGAGATGGATGCTGCAAAACCAATGAAGAAGATATCGGCAGCCACTTAGTATGCGCAATAGTGACTGACTCCTTTTTGCAATTTAGCCTCCAAAAGGGAAATGACTTAATTACCCCAAGACCGGAGTATCGATTTCCAGGTTTAGTAGCTGGTGACCAATGGTGTCTTTGTGTCAACCGCTGGGTTGAGGCTGCTAATGCAGAGTGTGCACCTTTCATCAAACTTGAAAGCACTCATATTAAGGCCCTAGAAACCGTTCCATTAGATATTCTTAAACAATATTCCAGCCCTATTTGAAAGCTTTTTATACGGACCATTTTGTGCTGCCCTTACCTCTGGGGCATCGCTTTCCTATGGAAAAATATTCTCGTTTAAGAGATATGGTTAGCACCTTAGACATGCTGGAGCTGGTTGAGGCTCCGGCTGCTAGTGATATCCAAATTTTATACGCCCATGATCCAAGCTATTTAATCAATGTTGTTAAAGGAAAGCTGACCCAACAAGAGCAAAGGGAGATTGGCTTTCCCTGGAGTGAAAAGATGGTTGAGCGTTCGCGCCGCTCAGCAGGCGCAACGGTGGCTGCCGCCAAGACTGCCCTGAAAGAAGGTATTTCCGTGAATTTAGCAGGCGGTACACACCACGCATACCGCGATATGGGAAGTGGCTTTTGCGTTTTTAACGATAGTGCAATCGCTGCACGCAGCTTACAAAAAGAAATTCATCCGGATCTTCAAGTCGCAATTATTGATTTAGATGTTCATCAAGGGAACGGTACTGCATCGATTCTGAAGAATGATGCATCCATTTTTACCCTATCCATTCATGGGGAGAATAACTTTCCTTTTAAGAAAGAGCAGAGTGATCTTGATCTAGGGCTAGCAGATGGATGTGATGATCAAGCTTATTTACTTGCGCTTGAGCAGTGCCTTGATCAACTCAATACTCGCTTTAAAGCAGACTGCATCATTTATCTAGCTGGTGCAGACCCACATGAGGGTGATCGCCTGGGAAGATTAAAACTAAGTAAAAATGGGATGCAGCAAAGAGATAAAGCAGTTTTTCAATATGCTTTAGACAGAAAATTACCGCTCGCAATATCAATGGCAGGCGGCTATGGCAAAGAAATAAGCTCTACTATTGACATCCATTTCCAAACTATTCAGACCGCATTGCAATTTTGGCGACAATACTAAGACTTTTTCTTAGCAGAACCCTTGGAATCTGAGAAGTTACTGACGTTTTCTACACTTTTCTCAAAATTAGCAAATGAGTCTGCCATGCTAGCTCGCAACAATTCAAAATTTTGTAGCGCATTATTAAAAGATGTTTTAAAAACGGATATGTAGGCCTCGCTGCCTGTTGGAGCATTATTAGTGGCATCATTTACAAAGTGAATCAGATCTGCTTTTGACTCCTGAATCAAGACCTCAGCAATTTGAGATAATTCTTTATTACCACTTTTTAAAACTTGTAGTAACTGATTTTGATATTGCATGACTTCTTTTGCGGCATCTTGTAGAACTTCTGCATGAACATATTCAAAAGAACTGCGCAGGTCTTGGGTCTGCATTAGCTCCGCAACCCTCTTTTGAATCATCGCAGCCAACTCTTGCGCTGCTTGTTGATTGATTTGCGCAATAGCTTGGGCGCTTTCAGCTGCAACCCGACCTGCTGCATTAGTGGCATCAATAGCCTTTTGCTGGCCCGGTATTGGACGCATATCAAATGGATTCTTATTCATACTGACCTCTCGGATGGGGTGGATACCTATATCAATCTACTCTGCTTATAGATGGTTTCTATAGAGGAATACCAGTAGATCAATCGGCAAAATCTCTCATAAGCTAAGTTAGAAAGCCTAAGTAGGCACTTAAACTAGATACATCGGCCTCTGCAGGTTTAGTCGTAATGTAGGCGAAAACACAAGCAGTAATTATTAGTAACACTCCGAGCCATAAAGCCCAATTTTTTTGATTCGGTCTCAATCTCAATCTCCTTTTAAGATATGTAGGCTATTTTCCATTTAAATGAATCTAAAGTAAGCTACTCATATTCACTTCGGGCATACTGACTTTATGCAAACTACCCACTGGACTCAGCACTGGAATCATATTAGCGCTAGCTTACGTCTGCTGATTATCAGCATCACTGGCCTAGTTGCCTTCTTTTTACTACCCTCTGATACTTCACTCACAATCCGGGTCGCCATTGCTTGGGTTATTGCTGGATCAGAATACCTTGTTCTCACTTATATGATGATGTACTCATCCAATGAAAACAACATGCTTGCACTTGCCAAAAAAGAAGATGATGGTGCTGCAATCATATTAATCATTACTGTCCTAGCATCTCTTGCCAGCTTGTTTACTATTGTGCTAATTCTCTCAGCAGCAAAATCGCTCCCTATGAGTGAATCACTAAAACATATTGCGCTTGTACTAGCCACTTATGCAATTTCTTGGTTGCTAGTTCATACAGCTTTTGCACTCCACTATGCTCATGCCTATTACCAAGAGTATGAAAAAACTCAACTTGCACCATTAATGTTTGCAAATAAACCAAAACCTACCTACGTTGATTTTCTATATTTTTCAATGGTGGTAGGGATGACTTGCCAAACGGCTGACGTCAATATCGCCAGCTCTAAAATTCGATTTTGGGTAATGGTTCAAGGTATGACAGCATTTATTTTCAATACATCGCTACTTGCCCTCGCTATGAACCTTATTGCAGGCGTCTTTGTTTTTGATAAAGTGCTCATTTAAATATTAAAACTATTACTGAATGGTTTCATAAGTAGTCACATTACCAATCTGAAATTGTTGAACTACTTTTGCAGTTAAATCATGGCTCATTAATTCAAATTTTTTGATATTGAGACTCTTAAAATTTCGAACGTAATAAGTTAAATTCTTTGCATCTGCAACAATACTTGTTTGCGTGTATTCCCAGCCACTCACACCTCCTGCATAGGGATCCCCCGGCGGAATCATGACTGACCCTGGTGGAATATCAAACATATTGACAAGGCGCCAAGCCAATTCAACTTTTGGTTGATCAGGGGCGTACTTAGCAGCTGCCATTGAATATTCAAAAGCTCTTAGAAAACGACTGGGGCTCAAAAAATCTCCTGGTAATCCATGCAGACCACTCCCAGAGCTTGGTGGAGCAAAAGTCTCCCCATCAAACGTGATTGGATCTTTTTCTAATGGAGAAAGATTAATGTAATTGCCAACGTTAATTAGTTGCCAAGCCATAGGAGGATCATTTGTCATGACGCCAATTGGGTTATCTGTAATAACCAACTTACCCTCCAAGTATTCAATCACAATACTTTTACCCTGAAGATCATGGAGAGTCATGTGGCACTTCGGAACACCATTCCATGCTTTAAGTTCTGAGCTATTCACAAAAATCTTCTGAAATCCTAGCTTGACCTCGTCTACGGTAGCAAAGTTACTTAAGGCGTAGTTGAGCATTTGATAAGAGGCAATACTATTTTTCGCATCTGCGCCTGTTGGCTTTTGATAATCAGCGGAATTAGGTAAATTTAATAGGCCTGCACTCAGTCCTTTTTCGTTCATACCATCAAGGAGAAGATCTAAACCAAAGATATTCACGCCAATCACCGCATATTTTCCAATCCAATTTAATCCGCTACCAGACACACCATCCGGCCCGGAACCTTGATAAGAATATTGGCGAGGTATTAGCAACAAGGATTCCTCAAGATCTCGACCGAACTCTAGAGTCCTACCATAAACATAACTTCCATCTTTATCTTTGAGAGCAAAACTAGTACACATAGATTCTCCGTGAGTAAATCAAAACGATCTTACTGAGGCTTAACCCCAGCATTTTTCATAGCGACTTTCCATCTCTCAATATCAGTCAACAAGAATTTGCTTGCATAACTAGGATTGGCAATTGCAGGCGTTGCGACAGAAGCATCCATCTCCCCGAAGCGACGAATTAAACCTGGATCTTTTAAGGCATTATTAAGCGCTTTTGTGATTCGATCAACAACTGGCTTCGGAGTATCTTTGGGCGCATATAAAGCATGCCAGACCGATAACTGGAAACCAGGCATACCAGATTGGCTAAATGTGGGGGTTGTAGGTAAAGAGGTAATACGCTCTTTACTGGCTACAGCAAGTGCTTTGATATTACCTGCACGGATATGCTGCAAGGTACTCGCTGGTTGGTCACAAATCACATCAACCTGACCTGCTAACAAATCATTAAGAGCAGGCCCAGTCCCTTTATAAGAAACTGAGACCCAGGATGCTCCCAAAGTCGATTTCATCATCACTTCGCACAAATTAGTGGTAGCGCCAACACCGGCATTAGCAAAATTTACCTTATCGGGATTGGCTTTTACATAGTCAATGAAACCCTGCAGCGATTCTGCAGGGAAATCTTTTCTAGCAACCAGAACCATTGGAACATCGGTCACCATTCCAATAGGACTAAAGTCAGTAGCTGGGTCATAAGGTAATTTTGCATACAACGCTGGCGCAGATGCTTGAGCCATATTATGAAAAAGTAAGGTGTATCCATCTGGATTTGCTTTGGCAACCTTAGCAGCGCCGATGGTCCCTCCAGCCCCTCCGGAATTTTCAACAATCACCGCCTGCCCCAAATCTTTCGACATCGACTGTGCCAACACTCTACCCAGAACATCTGTTGAGCCGCCAGGAGGATATGGCACAACGATAGTGATTTGTTTTTCAGGATATGCAGCAAATGCTAGAGATACCGAAAAGTAACAGAATGCTAAAAGAAGTTTAAAGACGATTTTCATAAATTACCTATTAAGTAATTGCAGGATTAGTGGGCCTGAGATCTGACATAGTCGTACATAGCCGTATGGTCCGCACCTTTGCCAAGTTTTTCATTTGCCTCCGAGGCAGTGATGACACATTGCTTGGCTAAGTTTGCATAACAATTCATGCCCTCAATGAAGCCAAGTGCAATTTGTACGTCTTTACTCATCAACGCTAAGGAGAAGCCAGAATTAAAAGCATCATTCAGCATAAAGTTTTCAACTTTATTTTCAGTCGTATTATTGCGACCGGTTGAGGCATTAAACACTGTATTCACTATATGAGGATCTAAGCCGAACTTATTGGCTGCATTTAGAGCCTCAGAGACAGCAATTAAGCCAGCAGCAGATACATAGTTATTCAAAGCCTTCACTGCATGGGCCGCACCTGCATCCCCTACATAAACGATGCTCTTGCCCATACACTCAAGTAAGGGCTGTACTTCTTCAAAGTGCTCTTTTGTACCCCCCACAATGATTGCAAGAGATCCGTCGATTGCTTTTTTAACACCTCCAGATACGGGCGCATCAATAAACTTCACGCCCAACTGAGCTAATTTTTGATTATTTTCTTTGGAAGAAATTGGGCTTGATGAGCTCATGTCGATGAGGTAGCTATTCTTACTCAGCTTACTAGCAATGCCTGCAGACCCAGCACTACCCCACAAGACAGCATCGATAATTGAACTATCAGGCAACATCAATATTGTGACATTGGCATTTTGTATTGCTTGCTCAGGACTAGAAACAAAGTGAAATCCTTTGTCATTTGAAAACTTTGCTGCAACCTCTGCATTCAAATCAAATCCAGCAAGCTGATAGCCAGCTTTTAGCAGATTCTTTGCCATAGGGACGCCCATCAGCCCCAAACCTACAAAAGCAATTTTTGTATCTGATGGCTTCATTAAATACCCATTTCTTTGAAAACTTCTTTTGCAACTCGGAAGCTATCAATGGCAGCCGGTACGCCACAATAAATTGCAACCTGCAAAAATACTTCTTGAATCTCCTCTTTCGTTAAACCATTATTAATGGCCCCTCTGACATGTAATTTCAACTCGTGCGGACGATTGAGCGCAGCTATCATTGCGAGGTTCAAGAAGCTACGCGTTTTTTTCTCCAGGCCTGGTCGATTCCAAATCTCATTCCAGCAATACTCAGTAACTAACTCTTGCATTGGCATATTGAAATCGTCAGCATTCTTTATTGAGTTTTCAACATACTCAGCACCTAAGACTTCTTTGCGGGTTTTTAACCCTTTTTCAAAATTCTCGCGATTCATATCTTCTCCTAATGATTGATTGGCATTTTTTATCAGAAAATAAATATTACGCCTTTTTATAAAACCAACCCAGCTTAAACTAAAATACCCAATCTTCACCAATACTAGCAAGGGAATTTAAATGAGTCTGATTGATACACTGCAATGGCGCTATGCAACCAAAAAGATGGATCCTACTAAGGTAGTCCCGCAAGAGAAGCTTGACCAAATTCTTGAAGCCATTCGCCTAACAGCTAGTTCTAGTGGTCTTCAGCCATATGAGGTCTTAGTAATTACTAATAAGGCTATTCGAGAGCAAATTAAGGGAATTGCCAATAATCAATCTCAGGTTACCGACTGCTCTTACTTACTCGTTTTTGCCGCTTGGGACAATTACACTGCCCAGCGCATTAATGATGCCTTTGATATGACCGAAGCAATTCGTAACTTTAAGAATGAGGCTGGAATTGCTTATCGGGAAATGTTATTAAAGAACTACCCTGCAAGAGATCCAGAAGTGAATTTCACTCATGCTGCAAAACAAGCCTATATTGGCGTAGGTACTGCACTGATTGCAGCAGCAGATGCACAAGTTGATAGCACCCCTATGGAAGGATTCAATCCTGCTGCCTTAGATGAAATATTAAATCTCAAAGAAAAGGGTTTACGCAGCGTTGTGATGATGCCTTTAGGCTATAGAAAATCTGATGAAGACTGGTTATTAAATCTCAAGAAAGTACGTAGACCCAAAGAAAGCTTTATTAGTTGGATTAAGTAAATGGATCCTAGCTAGGCCTTGATGAGCTTCACCAAGGTATTAAATTCCTCAATGCGTGCAGTTGATGGC
>Ga0007795_10000029_pt1 | contig 26988 bp, 18 predicted proteins | sample CryBogmetaGMA1M_FD_60369 | JGI IMG/M metagenome (GOLD analysis project Ga0007795, IMG submission 60369) | Freshwater microbial communities from Crystal Bog, Wisconsin, USA - MA1M | ecosystem: Environmental > Aquatic > Freshwater > Lake | place: Crystal Bog, Wisconsin, USA | collected 2009-07-06
GGGAGCGGCGGTCGGGGTATTTGTCATGGCGCGGCGGTGGGTTGGGCGAGTGAACCGGGCAGGTGGGCTGAGGCGTGAACTGAGTCTTGAGCTGAGGCAAGCGCTGATGCGTCGATCAGGGTTTGACGGACGGGGAGGCAAGCCGCAGGGTTTTCAGATGCCAGGCAAAGAGCATTCCGCCGGCAGCCAAGGCGCACATTGACCCAAGCGCCATCGTGACGGCCGAGTGCCACAGCAGGGGCGCCACCAGCCCGGCCACCAGCGCATTGCCGCTGCTCTGGGCAAAGGCCATCCCGGACGACGCCATGCCCCGACGATGGGCAAAAAGATCAAGCAGCATGACCTGCAGGGGCGCCATCGCCAACCCCATGCCGATGTTGTAGAGCAGCAGCGACAATGTGGCCCAGGGCATGCGCGGCGGATCCATGGCAAGCGCCAGCGTCAGGTTGATGATCACCGCTGCCGTCATGATGCCGTAGCCGACCCGCACGCTGGCGGTCGGCATCAGACGCCCGGCGAGTCTGGATGAGAGAAACGCGCCGATCATCGTGCCCGACACCGCGGGGATGAACATCCAGGCGAACTCGCGCGGCCCCAGCCCCATCACCCCGGTGAGGAAAGCCGGCGCGGCCAGCACGTACACAAAAAACCCGGCGAAATTCAAGGCCAGTGCACCCGCCAGCCGCAAGAACGCGCCGCTGGTCGCCAGCTCGCGATAGGCCCGTGCCATCGGGCCGGGCTGCATGCTCTGACGCTTTTCGCGCGGCAGGGTTTCGGGCAGCATCCGCCAGCACAGCACCGCCAGGCACAGCGAGATCAGCGCGAGAAAAACGAACACCGAGCGCCAGCCGAAAAGGGTCTGCAGCCAGCCGCCGAGAATCGGTGCGATCGCCGGCGCCAGCGCGAACATCATGGTGGTCTGGCTGAGCATGCGCTGGGCGATCGGACCGTCGGCGACATCGCGCACCACTGCCCGGCCCACCGTCATGCCGACGCCACCGACCGCGCCCTGCAGCGCCCGCCACATCCAGAGCGCTTCAATCGACTGGGCACAGGCCGCGCCGATCGAGGCTGCCGAAAACAGGATCAGGCCGATCAGCACGACACGACGGCGCCCCAGCGAATCCGACAGAGCGCCGTGCCACAGCGCCATGACTGCAAAGGGCAGGATGTAGGCGGTCAGCGTCTGTTGCACCTGCAGCGGCGTGGCCCCAAGCTCGGTGCCGATCGAGTTGAACGAGGGCAGATAGGTGTCGATCGCGAAGGGGCCGAGTGTCGACAGACCGGCGATGATCGCCGGCAAGCGCCTCTGGAGGTCGGCCTGGACGAGTGCAGGCGAAGTGAAGGGCGCGGACATCTTGCGATTGTCTCATGCAGCCCGACCGTCGCCGGCGCATAAGCTGGCAAAATGGCGGCTTCGCTCTTTTCCATCGAACCCCGCTCACTCCATGTCCCAGATCAAGAAAGTAGTCCTCGCCTATTCCGGCGGCCTCGACACCTCGGTGATCCTCAAATGGCTGCAAGACACCTACGGCTGCGAAGTCATCACCTTCACCGCCGATATCGGTCAGGGTGAAGAGCTCGAGCCGGCGCGCGCCAAGGCCGAAAAATTCGGCGTCAAGAAGATCTACATCGAAGACCTGCGCGAAGAGTTCGTGCGCGACTTCGTGTTTCCGATGTTTCGTGCCAACGCCCTCTATGAAGGCGAATATCTGCTCGGGACCTCGATTGCCCGTCCGCTGATCGCCAAGCGCCTGGTCGAGATCGCCCGGCGCGAGAAGGCCGATGCGATTTCGCACGGCGCCACCGGCAAGGGCAACGACCAGGTTCGCTTCGAGCTCGGCGCCTATGCGCTGATGCCCGACGTCAAGGTGATCGCTCCCTGGCGCGAATGGGATCTGCTGTCGCGCGACAAGCTGCTGGCCTATGCCGACAAGCACGGCATCCCGGTCGATTACAAAAAGCGCAAGGGCGAGGCGCCCTACTCCATGGACGCCAATCTGCTGCACATCTCCTACGAAGGCGGCGTGCTCGAGGACCCGGCAAAATCGCCTTCTGATGACATGTGGCGCCTCACCGCACCGCTGCACAAAACGCCTGCAAAACCCGAACTGGTCGAAATCGATTTCGAGCATGGCGATCCGGTGGCGGTCAACGGCAAGAAGCTCAGCCCGGCTGCGCTTCTGACCGAACTCAACCGGCTCGGTGGCAAGCACGGCGTGGGCCGCCTCGATCTGGTTGAAAACCGCTATGTCGGCATGAAGTCGCGTGGCTGCTACGAGACGCCGGGCGGCACCATCCTGCTGCGCGCGCACCGTGCCATCGAATCGCTGACCCTCGACCGCGAAGTCGCGCATCTCAAGGACGACCTGATGCCGCGCTATGCCAGCCTGGTTTACAACGGCTACTGGTGGAGCCCCGAGCGCGAGACCCTGCAGGTGCTCATCGACCACACCCAGCGTAATGTCACCGGCAAAGTCGTGATCAAGCTCTTCAAGGGCAATGTGATCGTGACCAGCCGCTCGTCCGAGTTCTCGCTCTTCGATACCAAGATTGCGACCTTCGATGACGACGGCGGCGCCTACAACCAGGCCGACGCGGCCGGCTTCATCAAGCTCAATGCGCTGCGCATGCGGATCGCGGGCAATCGGGCATCAAAGCTGGCGGCGGGTGCGAAAGCGGCGAAAGCGGCCAAGCCGAAGTGAGCCGATCGAGCAGGCGACCGTCTTGAACACCGCTGCGCCTGATCAGCCTGTGACAACCCTGCGCATCGAGCGGCTTGATCCGCTCGATGCACGGCATGCCCGGGCACTCTTGACGGTGCTAGACGGCTATGCCCGCGACCCGAGCGGCGGTGGCACCGGGCTCACCGAGGAGGTCAAAGCCCGACTGCCGGGGCTTCTCGCCCAGCAGGCCCATTACATCGGGCTGCTGGCCTTCGAAGGCGATCGGCCGGTCGGACTGATCAATGCCTTTCTCGGGGTCTCGACCTTCAAGGCAAAACCCCTGCTCAACATTCACGACATTGCGGTCGAGCCTGATCGGCGCGGCGCCGGAATCGGCCGTCGCCTGCTTGCGGCAGCCGAGGCACTGGCACGCGAGCACGCTTGCTGCAAACTGACGCTCGAAGTCCTCGAGGGCAATCACACTGCCGTCGGCCTTTATCGCGCGGTCGGTTTTGCCGCCTACGAGCTCGACCCAGCCATGGGTGCCGCCCGCTTCTTTGAAAAATGGTTGACCTGACAAAAGGAACCCGCCATGCCCTCATTCGATGTGATGTGTGAAGCCAATCAGGTCGAGATTCGCAATGCCCTCGATCAATCCAACAAAGAGATCACCAACCGGTTCGATTTCAAAGGATCGGATGCCCGACTCGAACTTGCCGACAAGCAGCTCACCGCTTTTGCCGACGACGACTTCAAGCTCTCGCAGGTGAAAGACGTCCTGCTTGCCAAGCTCGCCAAGCGCGATGTTGACGTGCGCTTTCTCGACTACGGCAGCATCGAGAAAGTGGGCGGCGACAAAGTCAAACAGGTGATCACCGTGCGCCACGGTGTGCCAACCGATGCCGCAAAGAAAATCGTCAAGCTGCTCAAGGACGCCAAGATGAAGGTGCAGTCCTCGATCCAGGGCGACGCGGTGCGCGTCACCGGTGCCAAGCGCGACGATCTGCAAGGCGCCATCGCCCTGATCCGCGGCGAGATGACCGAACTGCCCCTGAGCTTCGGCAATTTCCGGGACTGACAGCGCTCAGTCCCGCTCAGCCCCACTCAGCTCGGTCCAGCCGAACTCGATCCGCGCGATGGACACCGCCAAGGGCATGACACCGGTCCGTGCTGCCGGCGTGCGGGTGGGCTGGGTCTGGAACGATTGGCTGCAACGGGCACTGGTCGCACCGACCCCCTTCGAGCTGCATCCCACCGGCCTGCACCTGGCACCAGCCATCGAAAGCTTTGCCGGTCGCTCAGCGGCATTGGCACGCTGGTCCGACAGCATCCGCGAGCGCTGGTCGCTGCCCGGCTGGCGCGATGAGCGATCGGTGGTCTGGTACGGTGAACGGCCGCTCTTTGGCATCGAACGCGCCCTGCTTCGTCCCCTCGGTCTGGCGCTGCGATCGGTCCAGGCCTGCGCCTGGCGGCAAACCGCCGACGGTCCGATGATCTGGGTGGCGCATCGGTCGATGAGCAAGCCGATCGATCCCGGAAAATTCGATGCCCTGGTCGCTGGCGGCATTGCCGGGCTGGATGCGCCCTGGGAGACGCTGATTCGCGAGTGTCAGGAGGAAGCCGGCATCCCGCCGCCCCTGTTGAGCAAGGCGAGGCCCGCAGGCCATCTCGAACTCAGCTATGCCACCGACTATGACGATCTGCCCGCTCTGCATCGTGAGCATGTCACGCTCTATGAGCTTGAGTTGCCGGCGGAATTCATCCCGACCCCCAACGATGGCGAGCATCAGGCCATTCTGTCGATGACCCCCCAGGAAGCAATCGCCTCAATTGCTCAGGGCGGCTGGACGCCCGACGGTGCCCAGGCCACCACCGACCTGATCGGTCGGCAGGGCTGGTTAAAGGAGGGGCTATCGCAGGCAGGACGCGATCAGGTCAGCGGGCCCTGAGCATCAAGGACAGGGACAGCCAAGCGACTCGGCGTTTCAGCTGTCGATACGGGCGTAAGCCGAGTGGTTGTGAATCGATTCGAAGTTTTCGCCTTCGACGACAAAGCCGGCCACCCCCTCGACACCGCGGACCGCCGCCGCGACATCGCGCACCAGATCTTCGACGAACTTGGGATTGTCATAGGCACGCTCGGTGACATGCTTTTCGTCGACGCGCTTGAGCAAGCCATAGAGTTCGCTGGAGGCCTGCTGCTCAAGGCGCTCGATAAGCGCCTTCACATCGACCGTGCGCCCGGTCTGCATCCGCAATTCAACCGTGATGTGCGAGCGCTGATTGTGGGCACCGTAATCGGAAATGGTCTTGGAGCAGGGGCACAGGCTGGTCACCGGAACGACGATCTTGAGCGTGACCAAAGGGGCCTCGGGGCCGCCATCGACCGACAGCGACAGGTCGTAGTCGAGCAAGCTTTGTACGCCCGAGACCGGAGCAGTCTTGGTGATGAAGAGCGGAAACCCCAGCTCGATACGACCGGTATCAGCCTGAAGCAGGCCGAGCATTTCATGGTGAAGCGGCACCAGCGCATCCAGCGACATGTCGCGAGCCCGGCTTTCCAGCAGGGCCACAAAACGCGACATGTGCGTGCCCTTTTGCTCGGCGGGCAGCGCAACGAAAAGATTCCAGACTGCGACCGACGGGACAGCGGCACCGCCGCTTTGCCACATCATCGGATAGCGCAGGCCGCGAACGCCCACCCGCTGGATCGGCTGGCTGCGGTGATCGATGCTGCCCTGGACATCGGGCATCGACGCATCGACCGAACCGGGCTGTATGACGCTCGGATCACGGGAATTCATCGGGGCTCCTCAATGTAGTCAGACCCGGACTTTAGCGCAGACGGGAAAAACCCTCCCGCCTCAGCGGGCGGCAACCAGGCGGGGGGTCGGTTCGTCAGCCCCGAGAAGGTGGGTAAAACGCTCGCTGATCGACTGGGCGATGCCTGGTCCATCGAGGCCCTCCAGGCGCAACAGCAGCGCCGGGTCACCATGGTCGATGAAGTGATCTTTCAGGCCAAGCTGCAGGGTCGGCACCGCCAGTCCCAGCCCCGCCATCGCCTCGAGGCAGGCGCTGCCGGCACCACCGGCCACCGCATGCTCCTCAACGGTCACGAAGGCTTCGTGGGTGAGCGCCAGGTCGCGGATCATGTCGGCATCGACCGGTTTGACCCAGCGCATGTTGACCACCGTAGCGTCGATGGATTCGGCCGCCACAAGCGCCGGATGCAGCATCGAACCGAAGGCCAGGATCGCGATTCGACGGCCAGTGCGCCGCAGCTCGGCCTTGCCAAAGGGCAATTGCGTGAACGCCTTGCTGATGGCCGCGCCGATGCCCGAGCCGCGGGGATAGCGCACCGCACTCGGGCCCTCGTGGCAGAACGCGGTGTAGAGCATCTGACGACACTCGTTTTCGTCAGACGGCGCCAGCACGACCATATTCGGGATGCAGCGCAGGTAGGCCAGATCGTAGGCGCCGGCATGGGTCGCCCCATCGGCGCCAACCAGCCCGGCGCGATCGAGCGCGAACACCACCGGCAGGTTCTGGAGCGCGACATCGTGGATGAGCTGGTCGTAGCCACGCTGCAGGAAGGTCGAATAGATGGCGACCACCGGCTTGACGCCCTCGCAGGCCAGACCGGCTGCAAAAGTGACCGCATGCTGCTCGGCAATGCCGACATCGAAATAGCGCTGCGGAAAGCGCCGCTCGAACTCGACCAGCCCCGAGCCCTCGCGCATGGCCGGCGTCACGCCAACCACCCGCTCGTCGAGGGCGGCCATGTCGCAGATCCAGTCACCGAAGATCTGGGTATAGGTGGGGGCACCCGGCGCCGACTTCTTGATGCCCTCGGCCGGATTGAACTTGCCGGGTCCGTGATACAGAACCGGATCAGCCTCAGCCAGCTTGTAACCCTGGCCCTTGCGGGTGATGACATGCAGAAACACCGGACCGTGCATCTCGCGCAGGTTCTGCAGTGTGGGCACCAGTGCGTCAAGGTCGTGGCCGTCGATCGGGCCGAAATACGTGAACCCGAACTCCTCGAACATCGTGGCGGGCACCACCAGCCCCTTGGCATGTTCTTCGAGGCGTCGCGCCAGTTCATAGACCGGCGGCACTTTCGAGAGCACGCTGCGGGCGACATCGCGGGCCATCGACACCTGGCGACCCGACAGGACCCGTGCCAGGTATTTGTTCAGCGCGCCCACCGGCGGCGAGATCGACATATCGTTGTCGTTCAGCACCACCAGCAGATCAATGTCGGGGGTGACGCCGGCATTGTTCATCGCCTCGAAAGCCATGCCGGCCGTCATCGAACCGTCGCCGATCACCGCCACATGACGGCGTCGCGAAGGACCCTTGTTCAGACCCTTGTTGCGCGAGGCCACCGCCATGCCGAGCGCAGCCGAGATCGAGGTGGACGAATGCGCGGTGCCAAAGGTGTCGTATTCGCTTTCGCTGCGTCGCGGAAAGCCGGAGATGCCGCCATGCTGGCGCAGATGCGCCATGCCCTCGCGTCGTCCGGTCAGGATCTTGTGCGGATACGACTGGTGTCCGACATCCCAGATGATGCGGTCGGAGGGGGTATTGAAAACATAATGCAGCGCGATCGTCAGCTCGACCGTACCGAGATTGGACGACAGATGACCGCCGGTGCGCGAGACCGAATCGAGGATGTAGTTGCGAAGCTCGTCGGCGAGAGCGGGCAGCTTGGCTCTCGACAGCCTGCGCAGCGAGGCAGGCTGGTCGATCGTCTCCAGAAGGGAATAGTCGGCTTTCATCTTTGTCATCGGGACCTGTTATGACAGCATGATTTGCCCTGCGGCCTGTGCCGTCAAGAGCGACGCAACACGATCAGATCGGCCAGCTCGCCAAGACGAGTGGCTCGTGCACCAAAGGGTGCGAGGGCCAGGTGAGCCCGATGGCGAAGCGACTCGGCCAGGTCGCGGGCGCCGGCCAGACCGAGCAGCGAGACATAAGTGGGCTTGTTGGCCTGGGCATCCTTGCCCGCAGTCTTGCCAAGTGTCGTGGTGTCGGCCTCGACGTCGAGGACATCGTCGACCACCTGAAACGCCAGCCCGACCGCAGCGCAGTAGTCGTCAAGCAAGGCCTGCTCGGCGGCCTCGGGCGCCTTTCCGCAATACGCCCCAAGCCGCACCGAGACCGTCAGCATCGCGCCGGTCTTGCGCCGATGCATGTCTTCGAGTGCCTCGCGTGAAAGCGAATGACCGACTGACGCGAGGTCGATGGCCTGTCCGCCGGCCATGCCGATCGACCCGGCGGCATCGGCCAGCTCGCGGGTCATGGTGACCACATTGACCGGTGCAACGCCACCCTGGAGCGTTGCCGCCACGGCCCGAAAGGCCAGCGCCTGCAGCGCATCACCCACCAGCATCGCCAGGGCTTCGCCATAGGCGACGTGCACCGTGGGCTTGCCGCGCCGAAGCACGTCGTTGTCCATGCAGGGCATGTCGTCGTGAACCAGCGAATAGGCGTGAATCAGTTCGACCGCGCAGCCCGCCTGTTCGAGCGCCGGCCGGGGAGCGCCAGTGATATCGCCTGCGGCATGCACAAGCAGCGGGCGCACGCGCTTTCCGCCGGCCAGCACCGCATAGCGCATGGCTTCATGCAACGTGGCCAGCCTCGGGGAGAGCGACGAGGCCGCGCCATCGGCGCTCGGCAACAAGCCCTCGAGACCGCTTTCGGTCGCCGCGAGCACCTCGGCCGACCAGTCCGAAAAGCTCAGGTTCGCCGTCGTCATGCTTCGGGAAGACCATCGGCCTCGAAAGGCTTGAGCAGATCGCCTTCGAGCACCTTGACCTGCTGCTGCACGCGCGCAAGGCTTTCGCGGCAGACACCGACGAGTTCGGCGCCGCGCCGATAAGCCTGCAGCGATTGTTCGAGCGGCAGGCCGCCGGACTCCATCTTCTGCACGATCGACTCCAACTCGGCGAGCGCGGACTCGAATGAGACCGGAGGGGCAGGCGGCGAGAGGTCGGTATCGGACATGAGACAGAAACCTGCCAATTAAAAATTGCGGGACGCAAAACATCGAGCAGCGATTGCTCGAGGGTTCGATTTTAATTCAGATCGGATCTGCACCCTAAATGTGTTGACACGCGAAATTGAGGGTATCCTTGCCGGCCCATTTTTAACCCTTATCAGGAGGTCGAACCATGTCGGACATCGGGCGGCGGGCCCATCTGCAGCGATCTGCAGCCCAGCTACCGGTTTCGGCGTATTTCGATGAAGCGCTTCACCAGCGTGAACTCGAGATTCTGTTCAGGAACGGTCCCGGTTACATCGGACACGAACTCATCGTGCCCAATACTGGCGATTACTTCGCACTCCCGGCCGAGAAGGAGGGCCGGCTTCTCGTGCGGGGCGAACAGGGGATCGAACTCCTCTCCAATGTCTGCCGACACCGGCAGTCGGTGATGCTCAATGGCCGAGGCAACGCGAACAACATCGTGTGCCCCTTGCATCGCTGGACCTACGACCTTGAGGGCCGTCTGCTCGGCGCGCCACACTTCGAGCAGCAACCCTGCCTGAATCTCGGCCGCAGCCCGCTTCAGAACTGGAACGGACTGCTGTTTTCAGGCAAGCGCGATGTCGCGGCCGACCTCGAACGGGCCGGTGTGCGGGGCAAGCTCAATTTTTCCGGCTACATGCTCGACCATGTCGAAGTGCATGAGTGCGCCTACAACTGGAAGAGCTTCATCGAGGTCTATCTCGAGGACTACCATGTCGAGCCCTTTCATCCCGGCCTGGGCAAATTCGTCGAATGCGACGACCTCAACTGGGAATTCGGCGACTGGTGGTCGGTACAGACCGTCGGCGTTCACCAGGGACTGGGCAAACCAGGCAGTTCAATTTACCGGCGCTGGCATGAGCAGGTGCTCAAATATCGCAATGGTCAGCCTCCTGAACACGGCGCCATCTGGCTCACCTACTATCCGAATGTGATGGTCGAGTGGTATCCGCATGTGCTGGTGGTCTCGCATCTGGTGCCTCGCGGCCCACGGCACACGACCAATATTGTCGAGTTCTATTACCCCGAAGAAATCGTGCTGTTCGAGCGTGAATTCGTCGAGGCCGAACGGGCCGCCTACATGGAAACCTGCGCAGAGGACGACGAAATCGCTCTGCGCATGGATGCCGGACGCAAGGTGCTGCTCGACCGCGGCGACAATGAGGTTGGCCCCTATCAGAGCCCGATGGAAGACGGAATGCAGCACTTCCACGAGTTCCTGCGCGCGAAACTCGGCCCTGCATGACAGCACTCAATCGAGACGACCAACGATGAGCTGGACCACCCTGATCAGCGCCGACGAACTGGCGCAGGCCATCGACCAGTGCATCGTGGTCGATTGCCGATACGACCTGGCCAACCCGCGGGCCGGCGCATCAGACTATGCGCAAGCGCATATTCCGAGCGCCGTCTTTATCGACATGGATACCCAGCTGTCGGCGCCCAAGTCAGGACAAAACGGCCGCCATCCGATGCCCTCAAGCGATGCGGTGCGCGCGCTGCTCGAATCGATCGGCCTGAACGATGACACCCAGCTCGTGATCTACGACGTGGGCGGGATGGCATCGGGGCGGCTTTGGTGGATGACCCGCTGGATCGGCCATGAACGCGTGGCGGTGCTCGATGGCGGTCTGAAGGCTTGGGAACGCGCGGGCTTTCCGGTGACCGCTGAGCCGGGTACTGTGCGCCCAGCCGGTCGCCTGTCGGCGCGCGCTGCCCTCGCGCCCCTGGTCGATGCGAACACTGTGGCGAACGCCAGCGCAGGCGCTTCCAGCGTGCTGATCGATGCCCGCGCCGCAGATCGGTTTCGGGGAGAAAACGAGACCATCGATCCGGTTGCCGGCCACATCCCGGGATCGCTCAATCGACCCTGGAGCCTGAACCTGCGCGAGGACGGCCGCTTCAAGCCGGCGCCGTTCCTGCGGGCCGAGTTCGAGGCCCTGCTGGCAGGACGCAATCCGAGCGAGGTGATCAACAGTTGCGGCTCGGGGGTCAGCGCCTGCCACAACATCCTGGCGATGACGCATGCCGGCCTGAATGGCGCAGCGCTCTATGGCGGATCCTGGAGCGAATGGGTGGCTGACCCGGGTCGACCGGTCGCCACCGGACCGCAGGCCTGAGGCAGGCACGGGCAGGCTCGTCGCCTGCGCACAGATGACTCAGTGCAGATGACTCAGTGCAGTTGCCTCAGTGCAGGTGAAACTGCGAGGTCAAGGCGGCAATCAATAAGACACCGGCGAACAGCATCACGATCTGCAGGGCCGATGCCCCTCGCTGACGCTCGCGATGCATGTCAGGAACCAGATCGGCCAGCGCGATGTAGATGAAACTGCTCGCAGCCAGCACCAGAACATAGGGCAAGGCGCCGCGCGCCGAATCGAGCCAGTAGTAGCCGGCAACGCCGCCCACTACCGCCGACAACCCTGCCAGGATATTGAAGAGCAAGGCCCGCTTGCGCGAATAGCCGGCGTTGAGCAGCACGATGAAGTCGCCGACCTCCTGCGGAATTTCGTGGGCGGCAATCGACGCGGCGGTGAGCCAGCCAAGACGTTCGTCCGCCAGGAATGCCGCGGCAATCAGCACACCGTCGGCGAGGTTATGGATCGCATCGCCCACCAGAATGAGCGTTCCCCCGGGGCCAGCCTCCCGCCGATCATGGCCGTGGTCATGATCATGACCGTCTGATTCGTGATGGTGGCTGTGACGAAAGACCGACGACTTTTCAAGCAGGAAAAAGCTCACCAGTCCGATCAGCAGGGCCCAGCACAGGGAATGAAGATCGGCGCCCGATTCGATGGCCTCGGGCAGCAGATGAAGTACGGCGGCCCCGAGCAGGACACCTGCCGACAGGCTGACCATTCGCGGCACGAGCGACGACAGTGCCCCGAAGGACAACCATGCCGCCGCGCAGACCGAGACCACCCCGGACAGCAGGGTTGCGGCAATGATCGAAGCGAGAATCAGGGGAACCACCGCAAACAGGACAATTGACCAGTATAACGAGCGGCGTTCAGTCGATCGTCGCACCGCTGCGCACGATGACCGGCTTCCAGCGCTTGAGTTCTTCCTGCATGAAAGCCGCAAACGCCTGCGGTGAATTGCCGACCGGGTCCATGTAGACCGCGCGCAGTTTCTCGATGGTTTGCGGATCTTTCAGGATCGCGACGATCTCGCGGTTGAGCCTGTCGATGATCGACTGGGGCGTACGCGCGGGCACGACGATGCCGATCCAGGCGGTCGCTTCAATATCGGGAATGCCGGCTTCACGAAAGGTCGGCACATCGGGCATGAAGACCGAGCGCTCGGCGGTCGTCACCGCGAGCGCCCTGAGCTTGCCGGCCTTGACCTGGGGAATCACGGCCAGCGGTGCGAGCGAGGCCATCTGCGTATCGCCCTGCAGGATCGACATCACCGCCGCCGGCGAGGCGGTGTAGGGCACATGGACGATGAAGGTCCCGGTGCGCGCCTTGATGAGTTCCATCGACAGATGCGAGACCGTGCCCGCACCCACCGAGGCGTAGTTGTATTTGCCCGGATTGCGTCGCAGCAGATCGATCAGCTCGCGCACCGAACTCACGCCGAGATCCGTCGAGACCGCCAGCACATTGGGCTGGACTGCCGCCAGCGTGACCGGTGCCAGATCGCGAAACGGATCGTAGGTCAGGGTCTTGTAGAGCACGGTGTTGTTGACCAGCGGCCCGGTGATCGACACGCCCACGGTATAGCCGTCGGGGGCGGCCTTGGCCACCGCATCGGTGCCGATATTGCCGCCGGCCCCGGCCTTGTTGTCGACGATGACCGGCTGGCGCAGCGCGCCGGCCAGCCGGTCGGCAAGCAGCCGGGCCAGCACGTCGGGCGTACTGCCCGGCGGGAAGGGCACGATCAGCTTCACCGTGCGGTTCGGCCAATCGGGCTGCTGGGCGAGGGCCAGCGTCGGCAGGCAGGCGGCGGCGCCAATCACGCGCAGCGCGTCGCGTCGAGCAAAAGCGGTCAGGACAGACATCGAATTCATGAAGGGTGCACTCTGCAAGGAGCACGGTGGGATGGCCAGTGGCCGTCGTCGTGCCGAGGCGCTCGCGAGGCGAGCGGCGTGTGGGACAGTTTAGCTGCACGGTTACACTCGGCCGGGCGTGGGCAAGCCCTGGCTGGCCCGACCGACAACAACACGATCCGGAGACACACCGTATGAGCAATGACCGCTTCGCGCCTGATGCGCGAGTCCTGTCGCGCCCTGAGCGCACGAAACGTCTCGACCGCTCTCTCAGGGCCATCGTTTTCTGTGGGGTCCTTGGCATCGTTCTCAGTGCGACCTCGCTATTGACCGCCTGTGCGCCGATGAAGACCAGTTCGTCGATCTCCGGCAGCGCGGTTGGCAGCAGCGTCTCAAGCGAAAAACTCGACAGCTTCATGCGCACCATCGAGGCCGATACCCGGGCCGGTCGCCTGCCGGGCGCGGTAATGCTTGTTTCGCGCGATGGCCAGATCGTCAAGGCCTCGGCGGTCGGCATCGAGAACCCCCAGACCGGCAAACCCATGTCGCGCGATGCGATTTTCCGCATCTATTCGATGACCAAACCGATCGTCTCAATCGGGATCATGACGCTGGTCGAGGAAGGTCGCGTCAAGCTTTCCGACCCGGTGTCGCGCTACCTTCCCGCCATGGCGAACCTGAAGGTCGGTATCGAAAAGACCGGGCCTGACGGCAAGCCGACGCTTGATCTGGTCAATGCCACTCGCGAAATGACGGTCCAGGATCTGATGCGGCACACCTCGGGTCTGACCTACGGCGTCTTCGGCAAATCGGCTGTCAAGAGCGAATACCTGAAGGTCGGCCTCACGCCTGGCTCGCCGGGCGTCACTTATGACAATGCCGAAATGATCAAGCGCCTGGGCACGCTGCCCTTGTCGTCGGTGCCGGGCAGCACCTGGGATTACAGCGTCTCGACCGATGTCCTGGGCGCGCTGATCGAGCGGGTCTCGGGTCAGACCCTCGATGTTTTCCTCGCTGATCGCATCCTTCGTCCGCTGAAGATGAGCGACACCGGCTTTTCGGTGCCGCCCGCCAAGCAGAGCCGGATTGCCGAGCCCTTCCCGCTTGATCCCGACTCGAAGCAGCCTGTCGCGCTGCTCGATGTGACGCGTCCGCCGTCACTGCTGTCGGGCGGCGGCGGCATGGTCTCGACTGCCGACGACTATCTGCGTTTTGCGCAGATGCTGCTCAACGGCGGTGAACTTGATGGCGTGCGCATCGTCTCGCGAAAGACGATCGAGTACATGACCAGCGACCATACCGGCGATATCCGCGGACCGGTCTATCTGCCAGGCCCGGGCTATGGCTTCGGACTGGGCGTCGCGGTGAGAAAGACTACCGGCGAATCGGCGCAATACGGCAGCGCAGGGGACTACTACTGGGGCGGCTACGCCGGCACGTATTTCTGGGTCGACCCGAAAGAACGGCTGATCGCGGTCTGGATGATGCAGGCCCCTTCACAAAGCGGCCACTACCGCACGGTGCTTCGCACGGCGGTCTACTCGTCGCTCGACCAGTAGCGCGCCACGAGGCGGTCGCCACAATCGGCAACCGCCTCGCAGATCGGATCACACCACGCCGAATCGCCGAAACCACGCGACCGCGCGCTTCATGCCGTCATCGGCCGCATCCTTGCGATAACTCGGCCGGTAATCGGCATTGAAGGCGTGCGGCGCATCGGGATAGACCACGATCTCGGACTTCTTCGCGTTCTCGTTACCCTGGGCCAGCAGCCGCTTCATCTCGTCGACATTGGCCAGCGGAATGCCGGCATCCTGGCCACCATAGAGGCCGAGCACCGGCGCGTTGAGCCTGCCGGCAATGTCATAAGGGTTGGTCGGGAAATTCGCCGAGGGTGTGCCGGTCAGTCGGCCATACCAGGCCACGCCGGCCTTGACCTCAGGATTGTGGGCGGCATACAGCCAGGTGATCCGGCCGCCCCAGCAAAAGCCGGTAATGCCGAGACGGCTGCGGTCGCCGCCATTGGTATGGGCATAGTCGGCAGCGGCATCGAGGTCGGCCATCACCTGCGCATCGGGCACGCTCGGCACAAGACTCTGGCTGATCTGCGCCATTGACGGGTATTTCGACGGATCACCCTGACGGAAGAAGAGCTCGGGGGCCATCGCATGCCAGCCCTCGCGGGCAAAGCGGCGGCAAACGTCACGGATGTGCTCATGAACACCGAAGATTTCCTGAACGACCAGGATGATCGGCGCGCCGTTGCGGTTGGCGGGCGCAGCGAAATAAGCCGGAATGGATTTACCGTCGCGGGCGCGCATCACGACCTCACCGGTGCGCAGACCATCGGTCGGCGTGGTGATGGTCTGCGCGAGCAGCGTGCCAGTGGGCGCAACCGAGGCCGCGAAACCAGCGCACAGCGAGCCGGCGACAAAGCCGCGACGTCCGAGAGGCGCCGTACCGACGAGAGAGTCGAACTCGGCATCGGTGGTCACTTCACGCCGTCCTGCAGTCTGGTGATCATCCATCAGGTCATCCTTTGATAGGGTGGGATTGAGCCTCAAGCGGCCTGCTTAAGGGATCGAAAAATCGAAGCGGTGTGATCCTAACTCAGGCCGGTGCCAGGCACGACCTTCGCGCGACACATACCAACCCACCGGGCCGCGGCCATGCATGTGCTCTACCACGATGTCATTGCCGATCCGCCGTCAGCCCAGACGATCGGGCCCTATCTCGCCCGCACGCGAATCGCCTACTTCTCGATGGAAATCGCTCTGCGCCCGGAGATGCATACCTACAGCGGCGGTCTGGGCGTGCTGGCCGGCGACACCGTCAAGTCCTGCGCCGACCTCGGTCTGCCGATGGTCTTCGTCACGCTGCTGTCTCGTCGTGGCTACCTGCGCCAGGAGTTCGACTCGGAGGGCCGGCAGATCGAGCATGAAGACCCCTGGAATCCGGCCGATTTCGCGGCACCGCTGCGGGCCAAGGTGGCGCTGCTGATCGAAGGTCATGAGGTCTGGGTCAGACCCTGGCTGCATGTGATCTCGAGCCCGATCGGCTCGCGGATTCCGGTGCTGCTGCTCGATACCGACCTGCATGAAAACAACCCCGAAGACCGGCGGATCACCGATCGGCTCTATGGCGCAGGCTCCGAATACCGTCTGAAGCAGGAGGCGATCCTTGGCATCGGCGGACTGCGGATCCTGCAGGCGCTGGGCTTTAGCGTGCACAAATATCATCTGAACGAAGGGCATGCCGGACTGCTGGCGCTCGATCTGCTGCGCCGATATCCGCGCAATCCCAAGCAGATGACGAATCAGATCGCCAACCAGACCGGACCCTCGGGGTTGAAATTCCGGATCACACCAGTCCACGATGCCTGCATTTTCACGACGCACACACCGGTCGAGGCTGGCCATGACCGCTTCGATTACGGCATGTTCGGCCATGTGCTGCGCGATTACATCGACATCGATCAGGTCAGGCTGCTGGCCGGCGACGATGCCCTCAACATGACGCGGCTTGCCCTGAATCTGTCGGGCTTCGTCAATGGCGTGGCCGTGCGGCACGCCCGGACCACCCATCGCATGTTTCCGGGCTACGACATCCGGGCAATCACCAACGGCGTACACCTTCCCACCTGGGCCTATCCGGCACTGGCTGATCTGTTTGACGCATCAATGCCGGGCTGGGCCTGCGAGCCGGAAATCATGGTCCGTGCCGACCAGTTGCCCGGCGAGAAACTCTGGGCAATTCATCAGCAGGCAAAGCGCGACCTGATTGCGCAAGTGACGCGCCGCACCGATGTCGTCCTCGATATCGACACGCCCCTGATCGGTTTTGCCAGACGGATGACCGCCTACAAGCGACCCGACCTGCTGTTCAGTGACCTCGCGCGACTCAAGCGCATTCATGCCGGCCTGCCGTTTCAGGTGGTGATTGCCGGCAAGGCGCATCCGAGCGATGCACCCGGCAAGGTGCTGATCCAGAAGATCCATCAGGATATTCGCGAGCTGGCACCCGAGGTGACGGTGGTGTTCGTGCCCAACTACGAAACCGATCTGGCGCGCCATCTGGTGTCCGGAGTGGATGTCTGGCTCAACACGCCAACGCCGCCGATGGAAGCCTCGGGCACCAGCGGGATGAAGGCGGCGCTCAATGGCGTGCTCAACCTGAGTGTGCTGGACGGCTGGTGGCTGGAGGCCTGCGTGGAGGGTGTCACCGGCTGGGCGGTCGGGCGCGATGGCGCAACATTGACCGATGAGGCTCACGGCGAGCTGATCGAAAATGATCTCTACAACAAGCTCGAGAATGTCGTTCTGCCGCTGTACCATCAGGACCGAGAGCGCTGGATCTGGATGATGGGGCAGGCAATCTCGAAGATCGCCTGCTACTTCAACACCCAACGCATGATGCGCCGCTACGCGGCCGAGGCTTACCTGCGCTGACACTGCAAGATGGCTGATGCTGTACGGGCTGCGAGCCTGACCGATCCTGGCACGCTCGACGCCCTTGCGGCAGGGGCGCACGCCGACCCGTTCGCGGTTCTGGGCCTGCACGAGCAGGAGCAGGGCGCCTTTCAGCTTGCCTGCCTGGTGCCGGGCGCGCACGGCGTTGAGGTGATCGACCTGAACGGCCAATCGCGCGGCCGTCTCGCGCGCGTGCACCCCGATATCTTTGCCGGCCCGGTCGCAGCACCTGACGGCGCCTTTGCCTATCGGCTTGCCATCGATCGGAGCGCCACCGACTCGGCCCAGATCGATCTGATCGATGACCCCTATCGCTTCGGTCTGCTGCTGGGCGAACTCGATCTGCATCTGCTCGCACAGGGCAATCACTGGCGTGCCTGGCAGGTGCTCGGTGCGCATCCGCGCATCATCGATGGCGTGAGTGGCACCGCCTTTGCGGTCTGGGCGCCGAATGCGCGCGCGGTCAGCCTGATCGGCGACTTCAACCGCTGGGACCGACGGGTGCATCCGATGCGTCGGCGCGCCGAGGTGGGTATCTGGGAGCTCTTCGTGCCGGCGGTGAGCGATGGCGCGCTCTACAAGTTCGACATTCTGACCGGCCACGGCGCCCGGCATTTCAAGAGCGACCCCTATGCCCGCTGGACCGAGGCACCGCCGGCGACCGCCTCGCGCGTGCGCCACGAGTCGGACTTTGCCTGGACCGATGGCGACTGGCTTGCCAAACGCCCGCAACGCCAGTCGCGCCAGGCCCCGATGTCAGTCTACGAAGTCCACCTCGGCTCCTGGCGCCACCATGCCGATGGCAGCCCGCTCAGCTATCGAGAGCTTGCCGACACCCTGCTGCCCTATGCCCGATCGATGGGCTTCACCCATCTCGAACTGCTGCCGGTCTCGGAACATCCCTTCGGCGGTTCATGGGGCTACCAGCCGACCGCACTCTACGCACCCAGCAGCCGCTGGGGCGACCCGGACGACTTTCGGGCCTTCATTGACCGCGCCCATGCCGAAGGCCTGGGGGTGGTTCTCGATTGGGTGCCGGCGCACTTTCCCGGCGACGACCATGGCCTGGCCAACTTCGATGGCACACCGCTCTACGAATATGCCGATACCCGCGTTGGCCGACATGCCGGCTGGGGCACGCTGGTCTATGACTTTGGTCGGCGCGAGGTCACCAATTTTCTGATCGCCAACGCATTGTTCTGGCTGCATGAGTTTCATATCGACGGCCTCAGAGTCGATGCGGTGGCCTCGATGCTCTACCTCGACTACGACCGCGAGCCGGGGCAGTGGCGACCCAACATCCACGGCGGCAACCAGAATCTCGAAGCGGTGGCCTTTCTGCGACGGCTGAACGAAAAAGTCTACGAAGAATCGATGGGCGCAATCACCATCGCCGAGGAATCGACCTCCTGGCCGGGCGTGTCGCAACCGACCTGGCTGGGTGGCCTGGGATTCGGCTACAAGTGGAATATGGGCTGGATGAACGACACCCTGGCCTACATGGCCCAGAACCCGGTTCATCGCCCCTGGCACCACCAGCGCCTGACCTTCGGGCTGCTCTATGCCTTTACCGAAAATTTCGTGATGCCGCTGTCGCATGACGAGGTGGTGCACGGCAAGCGCTCGCTGCTCGACAAGATGCCCGGTGACGACTGGCAGCGCTTTGCCAACCTGCGGCTCTACCTGGCCTACATGTGGCTGCAGCCCGGGAAAAAACTGCTTTTCATGGGGGGCGAATTCGGGCAATGGCGCGAATGGGACCACGACCGCGAACTCGACTGGTTCGTGCTGGGCGACACGGTGAATGGCGCCCGCCACCACGGCCTGCAGTCGGTGCTGCGTGATCTCAACCGTCTTTACACCACCCTGCCTGCGCTGCACCGCTTCGATTGCGAAGCGCGGGGCTTCGAATGGATCGATTGCGACGATGCGCCCCACAGCATCCTGGCCTGGGTGCGCCGCGGTGACACCGACGACGACATCGTCGTGATCTGCAATTTCACGCCGGTGGTGCGCGAAGGCTATCGGATCGGCCTGCCACGCGCCGGCCGCTGGGCCGAAATCCTCAACTCGGATGCGCTTGAGCATGGCGGCAGCGGCGTCGGCAATTTGGGGGCGGTGCAGGCCGACGACACGGCCTGGCGTCACTGGCCTGCGTCCGCCAGCCTGCGTTTGCCGCCGCTGGCCGCGCTGGTCCTGAAAGCAATGCCATGACATTGATTCAAGCCGGCCGCCCCGACAAACTCGGCGCCCATGTCGAGGACGATGGCGTCAATGTCGCGGTCTGGTCGCATCATGCCGAGCGCATCGAGCTGTGTCTGTTCGATGCGCTCGGCAAGCACGAAGTCGAGCGCATCGACTTGCCCGGTCGCACCGGCGATGTGTTTCACGGATTTCTGCCAAAGGCGCAGGCAGGACTGGTCTATGGCCTGCGCGCGCATGGTCCTTATGCGCCCAACGACGGACACCGCTTCAATCCCAACAAGCTGCTGCTCGACCCCTATGCCCGAGAGCTGGTCGGCCAATTCCAATGGCATGACGCGGTGCTTGGGTTTCAGGCCGATCACCCCGAAGGCTGCCACTCCTTCGATCATCGCGACAGCGCGCCCTTCGTGCCGAAGTGCCGGGTGGCAGGCCCGATCGGCCGAGCCGACCGCCTGCCCTCGCCCGCTCGCCCCTGGGGTGAAACCGTGCTCTATGAGATGCATGTGCGCGGTTACAGCCAGCAGCATCCGGGCATTGCCCGCGAACATCGCGGCACGATTGCCGGCCTGGCCCAACCGGCCTCGATTGCGCATCTGAAGCGCCTGGGTATCACCGCGGTCGAGTTGCTGCCGGTGGCGGCCTGGCTCGACGAGCTGCACCTTGCAAAGCGGGGCCTCACCAACTACTGGGGCTACAACCCGATCGCGTTTTTTGCGATGCAGCCTTCGCTTGCCGGACCAGGCGGCCTGTCAGCCCTGATTGATGCCATCGACCGGCTGCATGGCGCCGGCATCGAAGTCATTCTCGATGTGGTCTTCAACCATACCGGCGAAGGCGACGAGCGCGGCCCGACGCTCTCGTTGCGCGGCCTCGACAATGCCTCCTACTACCTTGCTGATTCGCATCGGCCCGGGGGCTATCGCAATCTGAGCGGCTGTGGCAATACGCTTGCCGCGCATCGACCCGAGGTGGGCCGACTGATCACCGACGCGCTGCGCTTCTGGGCAGATGAGGTCGGTGTTGACGGCTTTCGCTTCGATCTGGCCAGCGCGATTGCCCGCAATGCGGACGGTCATCTCGACCGCGACCTGCCCTGGTTGGCCGAGGTGCGCCGCGATCCGGTGCTGTCACGCCGCAAGCTGATCGCCGAGGCCTGGGACTGCGAGGGGCATTTCGTTGGCAGTTTCGCGCCGGGCTGGTCCGAATGGAATGATCGGTTTCGCGACGATCAACGTCGTTTCTGGCGCGGCGACCCGGACCGGACGGGTGCGCTGGCCACGCGGCTTGCCGGCTCGAGCGACCTCTTTGCCCACAGCGGTCGCAATCCGTCGGCGAGCATCAATTTCATCACCGCGCACGATGGCATGACCCTGGCCGATCTGGTGTCGTACCGGCACCGGCAGAATCTCGCCAACGGCGAACACAATCGCGACGGCACGCATAACGACCACAGCGACGACTGCGGTGTGCAGGGGCCCACGACCGATGCGTCGGTGCTCACGCACCGATCACGCCGCGCCCGGGCCATGATGGCCGCGCTCATGCTCTCGCGCGGCGTGCCGATGCTGCGGGCCGGCGACGAGTTCGGGGCGACACAGTTCGGCAACAACAATGCCTATTGCCACGACAGCCCCCTGACCTGGCTGCACTGGCCGGATCAATCAGGCCGCAGCTCGTCTTCGCTCGCGCCTGAAGCGAAGGAGGGGCATCCCTCCTCGCCCGATGCCTCGGTCGAGCAGACCATCGCGCTGCTCGCCGATGCCGACCTGCGCCCGCTGATTGCCACGCTCGCCCGATTGCGGGCGGCACTGCCCTGTCTGCGCGCCGAGCGCTTTTTTGAAGGCGGCCCGAGCCATGACGCTAACGCCGTGCCCGATCTGCTCTGGCTCAGAGCCGACGGCCAGCCGATGGCGCAAAGCGACTGGCATCACCCCGATCACCCCGCACTGGCGATGCTGCTTGATGCAGGTAAGCCGCAGCCCGGGGCGCAGCACGACCGGGTCTGGATCGCGATGTCGCCGGGCTTCGGGCCGACGCGTTTTCAGTTGCCGGACCTGGCCGATGGGAGCGGCTGGGTCTGCCTGCTCGACACGGCGCGCGATTCGATGCGTGACACAACGCGCAACACCGACCGTGCCCTTGAGCACGATGCCACCGAGCTGCGCGTGCCGCAGTCAGGGGCGATCACGATCAATGGGCCGGCGGTGGTGCTGTGCGCATCGGGCTTGATCGCGTCGGCCGAACTGCGGCGTTGGCGCCTCGGCCTGCCCACCGTGTCATTCATTGCTGCCGACGAGAGCGAGCAGGCAATCGAATTCGTGCTCGATGCGAGCGACGACGCCGATGTCGGCGAGCTCGAACTCGTGATCGACAACACCGCTTTCGCCGGTGCCGAGCAGATCAGACTGGCGATCGAGCACAGCGACGCGATCAACGCCCGACTCGTCGATGGCCGAAAGCTTGTGCGCCATCGTGTCTCGCTGCCCGGGCCTCTGACGCTTGGCCACGGCAGCATCCGGCTCGATCGGACAGCGGGCAGCGCCTCGACGACCTCTCCCGTTCAGGCCATCTCGCAGGCGGTGCTTTATCGCGCTGCGCCGCGCTGCTGGCTGCCACCGGTGATGACCCGCGCCGCCGGCGCCTGGGCGCTGTCGGTACAGCTCTACGGGCTGCAGTCGACGCGGAGTTGGGGCATCGGCGACTTCGATGATCTGGCGCATCTTGGCGAGATGGCCGCGGGCATCGGCGCCTGCGGCATCCTGGTGTCGCCGCTGCATGCGCCCTCGATGGGATGGCCTGATCGCGGCTCGCCTTATTCGCCCTCAAGCCGGCTCGCCCTGAATCCGCTGTTCGTGTCGCTGCCCAAAGCAGCGGTGCGATTCGATACGCCACGCTTTGATGCCTGGCTGCTCGATCGCAACACGCGCATGGCGCTTGCCATAGTGCAGTCGGCGCGCCTGATCGACTATCCGGCGGTGCTCGCCCTCAAGCGGCGAGGTTTCGAGCTTTTGTGGCTCGATTTCAATCAGCCGAGAGCGGATGACGCGACGACCGGATCAATGGTGCTCCCTGCGGACGGGACAGGCGTCGCCCCGAAGCTCGCCACACCCGCGCAAAGCGAATTCGCGCGCTGGCGGCAGGCTAACGACCGTCGGCTGCGCAGCCATCTGCTGTTCGAAGCCATCGCTGAACACACCGGTGTGGCCAACTGGCGCGAGTGGCCAGCCGCCTTCTCGACCATCGACTCTGCCGAGGTCCGGGCATTTGAAATCGAGCACGCGCCGCGACTGGCCTTTCATGCCTTTGTCCAGTGGCTGGCCGACAGTCAGTGGCGCGAGGCCGGCGATCGCGCCCGCAAGCTCGGTGCAAGCATTGGCCCGATTGCCGACCTCGCGGTCGGCACCGATGCAGGTGGCGCCGACGCCTGGGCGCAGCAGGCCCTGATCGATGGCGGCTTCGAGATCGGCGCGCCCCCCGACCCGATCTGCCCGGAGGGCCAGGCCTGGGGGCTGCCGCCCTGGCGCCCCGATGCCCTGGCCGATCAGGCGCACGCGCCGATTGCGGCCCTGCTTCAGGCAACGATGCGTGGCGCGGGCGGACTGCGCATTGATCATGTGATGGCGCTCGAGCGCCAGTTCTGGGTGCCGCGCAGCGGGCGATCGGCCGATGGCGCCTATGTCGCCTATCCGCTCGAAGAACTGCTTCAGGTCGTGGCCACTCACAGCGTCGAGAACCGCTGCCTGGTCATCGGTGAGGACCTCGGCACGGTGCGCCCAGGCCTGCGCGAGCGACTGGCGTGTGCGGCGGTGCTGTCCTACAAGGTGGCCTGGTTCGAGCGCGATGCCGAAGGCCGTCTGGCCGACTCCCGACGCCTGCCGCCACTGGCCGCGGTCTGTGCCAGCACACACGACCTGCCGACCATCGACGGCTGGGTCGCCGGCCTTGATATCGATGAGCGGGTGGGCAACGGCTCGATCGATCTGCAGGCCGGCGAGCGCGAGCGATCGCACAGGGCCTGGGATGTTGCACAGCTCCAATCGGGCCTGACCCGACAGGGCATCCGAGGCGATGATCTGGTCGACCGCCTGCACCGATGGCTCGCGGTCTCATCATGTCGCCTCGCGATCGTGCAGATGGAAGATGTTGCCGGCCTCGCGCGCCAGCCCAATCTGCCCGGCACACCTGACAAGGCCCCGAACTGGCGCCAGAGCCTGCCGATCATGCTGGATTCAATCGCGGACGCGCCGCGGTGGCGGGCGCTGCCGCAGATTTTCAGGACACGGCACCATCAGGGCTGAGCTGCGCAAAGCAAAAGCATGAGGCAAAGGCGTAAAGCACAGCGCACGCAAGGACGGTATCCATGACGTCGGTGCGGGGCAGGCGCCCCGAAGCATCGCCGCGCACTGCAGGTCAGCGCCATTCATCGGGATCAGTCAGCCTTGTCTGACCGATAGCGGTCCGCTGTCTGAGCCCCGAAGGGGCGAGTTCGGACCGCGGCCCGATGGCTGGTGGTGGCCTGCGGGCACCCCCGGCGTGCCGGGGGTGCGCGGCGCAGCGAGGGGCGTCTGCCCTGCCCCGGCGTCACGCGCAGGCGTCACGCATCGGCGCCAAGCGCGAGCAAGCCCTCAGTGCGCCTGCTCCCAATTCACCCCCGCCCCCACCTCCGCCAGCAACGGCACCGCCAGATCGAGCACACCCGCCATCAACCGCGGCAACTCGACCTTCACTAAATCCAGCTCGATCTCAGGCACTTCAAGCACCAACTCATCGTGCACCTGCATGATCAGTCGCGAGCCGACATGACTTGCCTCGATCCAGCCCTGCACCGCAATCATGGCTAGCTTGATGATGTCAGCCGCCGTGCCTTGCAGCGGCGCATTGATCGCCTGGCGCTCAGCCGCGCCGCGCCGCGGGCCATTGGGCGAATTGATCTCGGGCAGCCACAGGCGCCTGCCCAGAACAGTCTCGACATAGCCCTGCGCCTTGGCCTGCGAACGCGTGCTTTCCATGTAGTTGGCCACACCCGGATAGCGGGTGAAGTAGCGCTCGATCCAGTTCTTGGCCGCATCGCGCTCGATGCCAAGCTGCGCGGCCAGACCAAACGCACTCATGCCATAGATCAGGCCAAAATTGATGGTTTTGGCATAGCGGCGCTGCTCGCTGCTGACCTCGTCCGGGCTGACGCCAAAGACCTCCGAGGCGGTGGCCCGATGCACATCAAGCCCCTGCGAAAAGGCCTTCAGCAGATTCGGGTCGCCCGACAGGTGGGCCATGATCCGCAATTCGATCTGCGAATAGTCGGCCGAGACGATCAGGCTGCCGGCCGGTGCGATGAAAGCCTCGCGGATGCGCCGGCCATCGACCGTGCGGATCGGGATGTTCTGCAGATTGGGATCGGTTGAGGACAGGCGACCGGTGACCGCGGTGGCTTGCGAATAGCTGGTGTGCACCCGACCCGTGCGCGGATTGACCATGCGCGGCAGCTTGTCGGTGTAGGTGGATTTGAGTTTGGCGCAGCCGCGATATTCGATCAGCAGCTTGGGCAGCGGGTAATCCTGTGAGAGTTTTTCGAGCACGTCTTCGTCGGTCGACGGTGCACCGCTTGCGGTCTTTTTGACCACCGGCAAACCGAGCTTCTCAAACAGGATCTCACCGAGCTGCTTGGGTGAATTGAGGTTGAAGGGCTGGCCGGCCGCTTCATGCGCGCGCTGCTCGAGATCGAGCATGCGGGCGCCCAGCGCATCCGACTGGGCTGCGAGCGTGGCCGAGTCGATCAGCACGCCATGGCGCTCCATCTTCTGAAGCACGACAGCAGCCGGAATCTCCATGCGCCGATAAACGTCAAGCAGCGTGGGAGCGGCCTCGATGCGCGGAAACAGCACCTGATGAAGATGCATCGTGACCTCGGCGTCTTCGGCGGCATAGCGCGCGGCCTGCTCGATGCTGACCTGCTCGAAGCCGATCTGCGAGGCGCCTTTGCCGGCCACTTCTTCATACGAGATCGTGCGCCGCTCGAGATGGCGCAGCGCCAGCGCATCCATGCCGTGGGTGCGATGTGCCTCGAGCACATAGGACTCGAGCATGGTGTCGTGTTGCACACCGGCAAGGCGGATGCCGTGGTTGGCCAGCACATGCATGTCGTACTTGAGGTTCTGGCCAACCTTGAAATGCTGCGGGCTTTCGAGCCAGGCGCGCAGTCGCTCGAGCACCTGTGTGCGATCGAGCTGATCAGGCGCCCCGGCATAGCGGTGGGCAAGCGGGATATAGCAGGCGCGCCCCGGCTCGACCGACAGCGACACGCCGACCAGCTCGGCCGCCATGGGGTCGAGCGAGGTGGTCTCGGTGTCGAAGGCGGTGAGCGGCGCCGCCTCGATGACCGCGATCCAGCGCTCGAGCGCTGCCTCATCGAGCACGGTGTCGTAGTCGAGCACGAGCGGCGCGGCGGGCGGCGGCGGATCGGCCGATTCAGACCTTGCCGCGCCGGCGACGACCTGACGAGCCTCATCGGCGCCCGAGGCAGACGATGCTGAAACACGAGGGCTTGCAGCCCCCTCGATGCCCATGCGCTGCTCGACCTCGCGCAGCATGCTGCGCATGTCATAGCGCGCAAAGATGTCGCGCAGTTCGGTATCGTCTTCAGCATGCAGCGACAGGCTGTCTTCGATCGAGCTGACGCGGTCCGACAGATCGCAATCGGTCTTGATCGTGACCAGCGCTCGGGCGGTGGGCAGCCATTGAAGTGCAGCGCGCAGGTTCTCACCCACCACACCACCGATCTGCGCGGCATTGGCGATCACGCCATCGAGCGAGCCGTATTGCTGCAGCCATTTCACCGCGGTCTTGGGTCCGACCTTGGTCACGCCGGGCACATTGTCGACGGTATCGCCCACCAGCGAGAGCCAGTCGATGATGCGCTCGGGCGGCACGCCAAAGCGCGCCATCACGCCGTCGTGGTCGAGCCGCTCGGGCGGTGCATTGTCGCGGGTCATGGTGTTGATCAGCTCGACATGCGGATTGACCAGTTGAGCGAGATCCTTGTCGCCGGTCGACACCACGGTCCGCAGGCCCTGGCGCCAGGCGCGTTCGGTGAGCGTGCCGATCACATCATCGGCCTCGATGCCCTCGACCATCAGCAGCGGCCAGCCCATGGCGCGCACCATGCGATGAATCGGCTCGATCTGCGCCCGCAGGTCGTCGGGCATGGAGGCACGGTTAGCCTTGTATTCGGGATAGAGGTCGTCGCGAAAGGTCTTGCCCGGCGCATCGAAGACCACCGCGCCATACCGCGCGTCGCCGGCCGGATTGCCCTCAACCCGCAGCCGCCGTAGCATCGCGGCCATGCCATACAAGGCACCGGTGGGCTCGCCCGCCTTGCTTCTCAAGTCGGGCAGCGCATGAAACGCGCGATACAGGTAGCTCGACCCGTCAACCAGCAACAGCATGGGCTCAGACATGACGATCCGAAAGAAAGTGCCGCATCTGCGGTCGATTGCGCAGCCGGAACGCTCGAATGCGGTCAAGGCCCGCGGTTCCTGGCAAGTGCTCGGAATTATCTCAGAGTTCGTCGAGGCCACCGAGAAGCTCGCCGACATCCGGCCCGCGGTCTCGATCTTCGGCAGCGCGCGC
>Ga0007795_10000030_pt1 | contig 26837 bp, 27 predicted proteins | sample CryBogmetaGMA1M_FD_60369 | JGI IMG/M metagenome (GOLD analysis project Ga0007795, IMG submission 60369) | Freshwater microbial communities from Crystal Bog, Wisconsin, USA - MA1M | ecosystem: Environmental > Aquatic > Freshwater > Lake | place: Crystal Bog, Wisconsin, USA | collected 2009-07-06
GTTGGGTTTGTTCTCGAGTCGGCTCCCCAGCCCAACCCGCTCGAGGGCAGCCTTGGCGCGCTCCCGGCGTTCCTCATTCGGAACTCCGGCATAGATCATCGGCAGCATCACGTTGTTGATGGCGCTTAGTTGGGGAAGGAGGTGGAATTGTTGGAAAACAAAGCCCAGCTCTTTGTTGCGCAGGTCGGTGAGTTCGTCGTCGTTGAGATGTTCGATAGCCGTGCCATTGAGCTTGTAGCTGCCGCTGGTGGGTCGATCTAGGCAGCCGATGATGTTCATGGCGGTGCTCTTTCCGGAGCCGGATGTACCCATCACCGCTAAATAGTCACCGCGGTTGACCTTGAGGGTGAGACCATTGAGGGCCCTCACCTCCGTATCCCCTGTGCCGTATACCTTGCAGACGTTGACCAGTTCGGCAACGGCTTGGTTGGCAGCAGGCGACGTGGTTGAGGCTTCAGCCAAGGGGTAGGGGCGTGGCTGTCGCAACAGCAACTCCCGACGCTATGGCCTGCTGCAGGATCGGGGTGCCGGCAACGGTTTCACCAGCCCATTGGAACAACGGGTTGGAGAGGATGCCGCCAACGGCGGTGATAATCACGCAGCCAACCAAGGCGGTGCGCAGGGCAGGCAGGCCCGCCACCGACCAGGTGATGGCTGGGTAAGACTTGACTGCGTCGGAGGCTTCCTGGGGTTCCTTCACCACCATCATCTTGATCACAGAGATGTAGTAGTAAATCGACACCACTGAGGTGATCAGCCCCACCACAACCAAGAGATATTGGTGGTCGGCCCAGCCAGCAAAAAACAGGTAAATCTTGCCGAAGAAGCCGAGCATGGGCGGGATGCCTCCAAGGGACAGCAGGCACAGGCTCAACCCCAGGGTAATGAGGGGATCTTTCTGATAGAGGCCGGCGTAATCGGCGATGCGATCACTGCCGGTGCGCAGTGAAAACAGGATGATGCAGGCAAAGGCTCCCAGGTTCATGAACAGGTAGGCCGCCATGTACAAAACCATGGCGGCAAAGCCATCGGCGGTGCCGCAAACCAGGCCGATCATCACAAAGCCGGCCTGGCCAATCGAGCTGTAGGCCAGCATCCGTTTCATCGAGGTTTGGGCTAGGGCCACCACATTGCCGAGCACCATGCTCAAGATCGCCAGCACGGTGAACAGCAATTTCCACTGGGCTTCAAAGGGTTCAAAACATCCCACCAAAATTCTGAGGGCCAAGGCAAAGCCTGCGGCTTTGGATCCCACAGACAGGAACGCCACCACCGGCGTCGGCGAGCCCTCGTAAACATCCGGGGTCCATTGGTGGAAGGGAACCGCGGAGATCTTGAAGGCCACGGTGGCCAGCACAAACACCAGGGCCAGGGCGCTCACCGGTGAGGCGCTGGTTTGCAGGGCCACGCCCACGGCCTCCAGGCTGGTTTCACCCCCGGTGATGCCGTACAGCATGGAGGCCCCGTAGAGGAACACCGCGGCGGCAGCCGATCCCACCAACAGATATTTCAGGGATGCCTCGGCGCTGCGGGCATCGCGCTTCATGTAGCCCGACAGCAGATAGCTCGAAACCGAGAGGGTTTCAAGGGACACGAAGATGCTGATCAGATCGGTGGCGCCACACAGAAACATCGCCCCTAGGGTTGCCGAGAGCAAAATCGCCGCGTATTCCCCCACGGGGCTGCCGCTGCGCTCGACGTAGCGCCAGCTGATCAGCAACGAAATCAGGGTGGAGGCAGCCACCACGGCACGGAAGGCAATGGCCAGGTTGTCGGCCAGGAAGGTGCCTACAAACGAGGGCGCCAGGTTGCCGTTCCATTGCAGGGCCAGCAGCACCAGGGCCGAGGACAGGCCGGCGTAGCAAATGGGCGGAACCCAGCGGCTGGCGGCCTTTTCGCCAGCCAGATCCACCAGTAGGCAGGCCAACAGTGCGATTAACACCGCCGCCTCTGGAGCGATGGCGGCGGCGTTGAGCTGGAGGTTGAGGCCGGCCGTGCCTGCCCCACTGCCGATGGCTTCAGCCACGGACGAGAGGGAGCCGAGCAGAACAGTCACAGCAGCTGCGGGCCAAGGGTTGAATGGTCTGGACTGTAGCCGCGCTAGGCCCTTGATCTGAGGGGTCCCTAGCCGCCCGGGGCATTCGATGCGATAAAGAGGGATGCGGTTGATTGCCAGTCTGTGGGGCATACCCTCGTCATCGTTGAGAGCCCCACAAAGGCCCGCACCATCCGTGGCTTCCTGCCGAAGGAGTTTCGGGTGGAGGCCTCCATGGGCCATGTGCGCGACCTTCCCAACAACGCCAGTGAGATCCCGGCGGCCTACAAGGGCGAGAAGTGGGCCAACCTCGGCGTCAATACCACCAAGGACTTCGAGCCCCTTTACGTGGTGCCGAAGGACAAGAAGAAGACCGTTAAGGAGCTCAAGGACGCCCTGAAGGGCGCCGACCAACTCCTGCTTGCCACCGACGAAGACCGGGAGGGCGAAAGCATCAGCTGGCACCTGTTGCAGCTGCTAAGCCCGAAGGTGCCCGTGAAGCGCATGGTGTTCCACGAGATCACCAAGGAGGCGATTGGCCGGGCCCTCGACCAGACCCGCGAGCTCGATATGGAGCTGGTGCACGCCCAGGAAACCCGGCGCATCTTGGATCGGCTGGTGGGTTACACCCTCTCACCGCTGCTTTGGAAGAAGGTGGCTTGGGGCCTCTCGGCCGGCAGGGTTCAATCGGTGGCGGTGCGGCTGTTGGTGCTGCGTGAGCGGGCCAGGCGCGCCTTCCGCAGCGGCAGCTACTGGGATCTCAAGGCCCAGCTCCAGCATGGCGGTGCCAGCTTTGACGCCAAGCTCAGTCACTTCAAGGGTGAGCGCATTGCCGGGGGCTCCGATTTCGATGAGACCACCGGTGGCCTGAAATCCGGCAGCAGGGTCAAGCTGCTCAGCGAAGCCGAAGCCCGCAGCCTCCAGGCGGCCACCAGCGCTGCCCCCTGGCGGGTGGCCGAAGTGGAGGCCAAGCCCACGGTGCGCAAGCCCGTGCCGCCCTTCACCACCAGCACCCTGCAGCAGGAGGCCAACCGCAAGTTGCGGCTCTCGGCCCGCGACACCATGCGCACGGCCCAGGGCCTCTACGAGCGCGGCTTCATTACCTATATGCGCACCGATTCGGTGCACCTCTCCGACCAGGCCATCAATGCGGCCCGCAACTGCGTGGCCGCGATGTACGGCAAGGACTACCTGAGTCCAGGTCCGCGCCAATTCACCACCAAGGCCCGCAACGCCCAGGAGGCCCACGAGGCGATTCGCCCCGCCGGGGAAAGTTTTCGCACCCCCAACGAGACAGGCCTTGATGGCAAGGACCTGGCCCTCTATGAGCTGATTTGGAAGCGCACCGTGGCAAGCCAGATGGCTGACGCCAAGCTCACCATGCTGAGCGTGGAGATCCAATCAGGGGAGGCCACCTTCCGGGCCTCGGGCAAGCGGATTGATTTCCCCGGCTTCTTCCGGGCCTATGTGGAGGGCAGCGACGATCCCGATGCGGCCCTCGAGGGCCAGGAAGTGCTGCTGCCCTCCCTGGCCGTGGGAGATGCCCCCACCTGCAAGGGCGTCGAACCCCTGGGCCACCAAACCCAGCCACCGGCTCGCTACAGCGAGGCATCCCTGGTGAAGATGCTCGAAAAAGAGGGCATTGGCCGCCCCTCGACCTACGCCAGCATCATTGGCACCATCGCCGACCGGGGTTACGCCGCCCTCCAAAACAACTCCCTCACCCCCAGCTTCACAGCCTTTGCGGTGACGGCCCTGCTGGAGGAGCACTTCCCCGAGCTGGTGGATACCAGCTTCACCGCGAAGATGGAGAACAGCCTCGACGACATCTCCACTGGCAAGGAAGAGTGGCTGCCCTACCTCACCCAGTTCTTCAAGGGTGACCAGGGTCTGGAGACCCTGGTCCAGCAGCGGGAAGGCGACATTGATCCGGGGGTGTCGCGCACGGTGGTCCTGGAGGGGCTGCCCTGTGTGGTGCGCATCGGCCGGTTTGGGGCCTATCTGGAAACCAAGCGGGTGGCGGAGGATGGCACCGAAGAACTGCTCAAGGCCACCCTCCCCCAGGAGATCACCCCTGCCGACCTCGACGCCGAGAAGGCTGAGCTGATCCTCAAGCAAAAGGCCGATGGCCCTGAATCGATCGGCGAAGACCCGGAAACTGGCGAGCAGATCTATCTCCTGTTTGGCCAGTACGGCCCCTACCTCCAGCGGGGGCAGGTGAGTGATGAGATCCCCAAACCGAAGCGCACCTCCTTGCCTAAGGGGGTCAGCCCGGAATCCCTCACCCTGGACGACGCCCTCGGCCTGCTGCGGTTGCCCCGCCTTCTGGGTGAGCATCCCGATGGCGGCAAGGTGCAGGCCGGTCTTGGCCGCTTTGGGCCCTATGTGGTGCACGACAAGGGCAAGGGGGAAAAGGATTACCGTTCGATCAAGGCGGAAGACGAGGTGCTCTCGATTGGCTTAAGCCGGGCCGTCGAGCTGCTGGCCACCCCCAAAAAAGGTCGGGGCGGCCGGACGGCTCTGAAGGATCTCGGCACGCCCGAGGGCGGCGATGAGGCCGTGCAGTTGTTCGACGGCCCCTATGGCCTCTATGTGAAGCAGGGCAAGGTGAATGCCTCCCTGCCAGAAGGCAGTACCGCCGACACCATCACCCTGGAGCAGGCGGTGGAACTGCTGGCAGCGAAGGCCGCCACTGGCAAGGGAACCAAGGGACGCAAGGCCTCGGGCAGCGCAGCCAAGAAAACCACTGCCAAGGCCGCGACCAAGCCAGCTGCGACCAAGCCAGCCACCACCAAGGCAGCCGCTAAGCCCGCGGCTAAAAAACCACCGGCCACCACCAAAACGGGCCGCCTGCGGGCCAGCGCCGTGCGGGTGATCAAGGCCGCGGATCGCTGATGGCGCGCCGAACCCTGGTGGGCCTTGCTGGGGTTCTGCTGCTGGGCGGTTGTAGCGGCACGCCCTTTGGCGACCAACTCTCCCGCAGTTTCTCCAGCCCGCCTGGGGCTGGTGCCCCCGCCGGGCGAGCAACGGCCACCAAGCCCGATCCGGCCCTGGGCCCCGATGCAGCCAAAACGACTGATTTAGCGAAAACGGCTGACCTAGCTAAAACCAGCGATCCGGCGAAACTTGCCAAGGTGGCGGCTTCCACGGCCAAGGCTCCGGAAGCCAAACCCTTGCCGGCTCCGGTCACCCTGGCTCCGGCGCCCTACCGGGTGACGATCAAATTGCCCGCGGCGGATCCTTCCGCCCCCGCCGAGGTCGTGACCAAGGCCCTGCGCGCCGCTGGTGTGTCCTTTGAGGTGGAAACGATTGAGCGGGTGCGCAATGGCAGCCAGGGCCAGGGCGCTAACCCCAGCGTCACCCCGGCCCCCCAGCCGCGCTGATGACCCGCCATCCCCTAAGCCACCGCCAGGCCAGGCAGCTGATGGATACGGCGTACCTCGCTGCTGCCACAGCCTTGCTGTGGATCGCCCTTTATTACCTGCCCGTGGGCAGTCCGTTGTTTCGGCTGGCCCTGCCCCTGCCCCTCGCCCTGCTCCAGTTGCGCCACGGCTGGCGCTGCGCGGTGGAGGGGGTGGTGGTGACGGCCCTGCTCCTGCTGGCGCTGATGGGCCCGATCCGGGGCCTGCTGGTGCTGTTCCCCTATGGCGCCCTTGCCCTCTGGATGGGGTGGTGTTGGAGGCGGGGCGCCAGCTGGTGGTGGAGCTGGGGGCTGGGCAGCCTGATTGGCGCGGTGGGTTTCCTGGTGCGGGTGGCGGTGCTGTCGGTGCTGGTGGGCCAAAACCTCTGGGTGGTGATCACCAGTGCGGCGGCGGGCTTGATGGAGAAACTGGCCTCCTTGATCGGCCATAGCGGGGCCGTGGATTTGGCCCAGGTTCAGCTGCTGGCCTTGGTTTTGGTGCTGTTCCAAAACGTTGTTGTGGTGCTGGCCATGCACGCCGTGGCCTATTGGATTTTCCCCAGGCTGAAGTCGCCGATTCCCGAACCTCCCGAGTTGCTGCGGGTGGTGGTGGCGATGGATCCGCTCTAGCGATCCATGCAGGCTCCAGGCTCCCCTCCCTGGCCGACGAGCCGCATCCTGCTGCTGCTCGCTGCCACCGAAACGGCGTCGGTGGAGGGCATCTCTGCAGCTGGCGCTAGCCCCCTATCCCGCCGTCAAACCGCCGCTGCCGATGCGGAGCTCCTGCTTTTGGGCCCCTTGGCTCAGCGGGCCCATGGCCTGCCGCCCCTGCCGGCGGGGGTGACTCCGGCCTTGATCAGCCATGTTGTGCTAAGGGATTTGGGCCTGTTGGCCCACACCCAGGTGGTGGATCTGGGTTGCCCGGTGGCGCCGGCCATCCCCCACCTGCGCCTGCCTGCCCTGGAGGGCAGCGCTCCAGCACGCTGCTTGAGCAGTGGGATGGCCATGGACCTAGGGCGGGTGCAGGCGCTGCTGGCCCGGGGTCTGCGCTGGGGAGAACGGTTGGGAAGGCCTGCTGGTGCTGGAGGCTTGTCGCCGAGTCCGTTGGTGGTGGCGGAATGCGTGCCGGGCGGCACCACCACGGCCCTGGCTGTTCTCGAAGGCTTGGGCGTTAGGGCCCAGGGCTTGGTGAGCGGCAGCCTGCGCCATCCTGCCCATGGGCTGAAGGCGGCCCTGGTTGACCAGGGGCTTGCCAGGGTGAACCCAAAGCGGGGGCAGAGCACGAATCCAGCCTGGGATTCCTTGGCGGTGGTTGCTGCGGTGGGGGACCCGATGCAGCCCCTGGCGGCGGGCCTGGTGCTCGGGGCTGCGGCCCAGGGGGTACCGGTGCTCTTGGCCGGGGGAAGTCAGATGGCGGCGGTGTTGGCGTTGGCCCTGGCGATCGCCCCTGCCCAGGGGCGGCCGGCGCTGTTGGACCTGGTGCAGGTGGCAACCACCGCTTGGGTGGCCCAAGACAGGGGCAGCAATCTTGCCCTGCTGCTGGAGCGGATTGCCGGGCGCTGGGGGCTCGAGCAGCCCCTTGTGCCCCAGGTGGCCGGCCTGCGCTTTTCCGATTGCCGCAGTCAGGCCCTGCGGGATTACGAACGGGGTTACGTGAAGGAGGGTGTGGGGGCGGGCGGATTGGCGCTGCTTTGGGAGCGCTGCGGCCACTCCCCCCAGGCGCTGGCTTCCGCCTGCGACGCCCTGTGTTCGCAGTGGCTCGGAGCCTAGGGTCGGGCCCATGGGTTTTGGTGAAGCGCTCTCCCGCCGTCAGTTGCTGCGGCTTGGCCTGATCTCCGGGGCCGCGGTGGCGGCGCCTGGGCTTCTGGCTGGCTGTAATCGGGATAAGAACCAGCTCTTGGCGGCGGTGGAGGGCCAGTTCCCCCAGGCCTGGCGCCAGCAACTGCCAGCGGGCTGGCAGGCCAGCTGGTTGGGCGATCCCGAGGCCGTCGCCCGCAGCAAGGCGGCGCTCTGGGCCCTCTCCGATGGCTGGGCTTCTGCCCTGCCCCGCCAGCACCTCCAGCCGATTGGTTTGGAAGCTGAGCTGCGACGACTGGCGCCCTGGGCCGGGCCGGTGAGCCGGTTATTTGCTCCCGAGGGTTCGCCGGTCTTGGCGTTTCCCTGGGCCTTTTCGCCCTGGGTTTTGGTGTTGCGCAACCGCCCCGACCTGGCCCAGCGGCGGGCGGAGGGATGGGAACTTCTGCTGGATCCCAGCCTCAAGGGCCAGCTGGTGCTGCCCTCGAGCCCGCGGGTGGCGATGGCCCTGCTGGGCAAGGGCCTCGAGCCCCTGATGGCCCTGCGGCGCCAGGCCCTTGCCTACGACGAACGGGATGGTTTAAACCTTTTGCTCAGTGGTGAAGCCCAGGCCCTGGTCACCCCGTTGCAGCGGGTCATCCCCCTGTTGCGAAGGGATCAGCGCCTCCAGGTGGTGCTTCCCGCCACTGGAGCACCGCTTACCTGGCAACTGTTGTTGCAGCCAGCGCCTGGGGTGAGCGGATCAGTCGCTGGATCCTCAGCCGGATCAGGGGCACCCCTACCGGCGGCCTGGATCCAGAAGCTCTGGGACCGATCCCTGCTGGAAGGCCTGCTGCTCAAAGGCTGGGTGCCGCCCCTGCCGCGCGCGGTGATCGAGCCAGTGCTGCGGGGCTTCCCCGAGCCTGTGGCCCAGTTGCTGCTGCCCAGCGATGGGGTGCTCGAGCGCTGCTGGAGCTTGCCCCCATTGGCCCCCGAGGCGCGGCTGGCGCTGCAAACCCTTTGGGATGCCGCAGCTCCCTAGCCAGCCCCAGCCCTAGCCCCAGAGCCGGCGCCTGGGGGCGGCGGCCAGCCTGCGGTGGGTGTCGGCTAAGAGATCTGGAATCGCCAGCCCATGGGGGCAGCGGGGTAGGCAGGCGCCGCAGCGCTGGCAGGCGTCGGCATTGAGGCTTTCCCACCAGTGGCCTGCCCGGCCAATCAGGTTGTAGCGCTCGCCAGCAAAGGCCTCCATGCCATGGCCCACGGCCAGGTTTCGCAGCCGCAGCAGCTCGGGAATTGGCACCTCCGCAGGGCAGGGCAGGCAGGCGCGGCACTGGCCGCAGCGCCCGTTGCCCAGCCGTCCTGCTCCAGCTGCCGCCAGGCTTTCAACTGCGGCAGCCACCGTGGCGCCCATCGCTTCGGGGTTGGCTGGGTTGGACTGGCTGGGCTCGCTGGTGGGGGGCGCCAGCCGCCGGGCCCAAGCCAAATCGCCCGGCTGGGCTGCCCCCAGGGTGAGGGTGGAGATGCCCGCATCCAGGAGGAAGCGGTAGGCCAGTTCCAGGGGATCAAAGGGCTGGCAGTCGGCGATCAGCTCCGCCGGTGGGTCGTAGAGCCGGCCGCCTTTGTCGGCTGGCGAGATGGCCATCACGCCGATGCCATCGGCCAGGGCCTGGCGGGCGATGGCCAATCGGGTTTGATCAAACAGATGGATGTGGAGGCTGCAGAACTGAAAGATGCCACTGTCCAGGGCGGCCTCGATCAGCCCTGGGCTGCCGTGGCTCGAGAAGCCCACTTGGCCCACCAGGCCTTCGGCTTGGGCCCACTGCAGCAGGTCGGCACCTGGGCCCTGAACGGCCCAGGCAAGGTGCTCTTCCAGGTTGAGGCCATGGATGGCTAGGGAGGTGAGCTTCTGGACGCCAAGCCGCTCCAGGATTGCGCCCAGGGCCCGTTGCCCGCTGGCCAGATCGCCGCCGGGCAGGAGCTTGCTGGTGATCAGCCAGCCCCCCGCTGGGGCGGCGCCCTCCTCGTGGAGCTGGCTGAGGGCGGCTGAGAGGAAGCTTTCGGCGGGGCCGTAGGCCGGGGCCGTTTCCAGGTGGTTGATGCCTGCTCCAAGGGCTGCGCGCAGCACGGCCTCCATTTGGGCTGGGCTGTTGATAGCCCGCATGGTGCCCAAAGTGAAAAGCGACACCGCCGGCCCGCGGCCAAACGGTCGCCTGGGCCAGACGACCGTTGGACTGACCGGATCAGTGGTCGCCAGGGCTGGCTTCGCCATGGTCAGGGGCTCTATCGGCCTCGGGCTTGGCCTTGGTCAGGTGGCGCACCAAATCCGCGGGGCTGGTTTGATCGAGAAATCGCCGGAAGTTGGCCTGCTCGTCGGCATCGGCTTCGGCATCCACCGGAATGGAGGCATCGGCTACCACCTCTTCGAGCATCCAAATTGGACTGCCCGTGCGCAGGGCAAGGGCGATGCCATCACTGGGGCGGGCATCGAGTTCGATGCTTGGGGTGTTGGGTTGCCCGGGGACGGTTTCGTCCTTTGGTCCTGAGGGGCTCAGCTTCAGCACGGCCTGGAACGTGCTCGATTCGATCGCATGGATGATCACGCGATCCAACTGAAGGCCTCCGGCCTTCAGCAATGCCACCATCAAGTCATGGCTCAGGGGCCGCGGCGGGGGGTCGGCATTGAGTCCCGCCAGGATGTTTTGGGCCTGGGCCTGGTCGATCCAGATCGGCACCTGGCGCCGGCCGGATGGGTCGCGCAGCAACACAATGGGGCTGCGACTGGCCGCATCGAGGGCAATACCGGCAACTTGCATTTCGACCATGGCCGGGCGCTGCCCTTTGCCCGATTATGACCATCTCGCAGGGGAAGCGGATGTTCACGGGATTGGTCCAGTCCATCGGCGTGATCGAGCGCTCCCCCCAGGGTGTGAGGCTGCGCTGGACGGCGCCCCCCCCCGGCGAGGGTGAAGCCGGCTGGCTACCTGCGGATTTGACCCTCGGCGACAGCGTGGCTGTCGATGGGGTCTGCCTCACGGTGGCGGAACGGCTGGGGGACGGCTTCCGGGCCGATATGAGCCCTGAAACCCTTGGCCGCACAACGCTTTTGGCCAAGGCCGAGGGCCGGGGCTGGGTGAATCTCGAGCCTGCCCTTCGCCTGGCAGATCGACTTGGGGGCCACTTGGTGAGTGGCCACGTCGATGGCCTGGGTGAGGTGAAGTCCATCACCCAGGTGGCGGGCTCCTGGCGGCTGGAACTGCAATGGCGGGATCGGGCCTATGGCCGCTTCATCTGCGACAAGGCCAGCGTTGCTGTCGATGGCATCAGCCTTACGGTGGCGGGTTGTGAACCCGGAGGCGGTTGTTTCTGGATCGCCGTGATCCCCCACACCTGGGGCGCCACCACCCTGCAGCACTTGCGTCCCGGTTCCCTGGTCAACCTGGAGGCCGATTTGCTGGCCAAGTACACAGAAACGCTGTTGGTCGCCAAGGGGGCTGCCGCCGGTGCCTCTGGTGGGCCGCAAGCCGCAGCCAGCATGGATGCCCAATGGCTGGCCGACCACGGCTGGGGTGCCTAAGTTTCAATTGATCAATCCCTTCCCAGGTACGGGCCCGATGACCACCAGCTTCTGGAATCCCAATTCCGGCACCTTGCGTGCCTTCACCCTGTTTGAAGGGGTTTTGATGCTTGTTCTGGGGGTGCTGGCCCTGGTTTTCCCGATCATGGCCTCGGTTTGGGTGACCACGGTGGTGGCGGTGGCCTTTCTGGTGGGCGGCATCGTGGGCTGGATCAACAACCTGATGCGGGCTAAACAGCTCAGCCGTTGGCTCACCTTCTGGCGCCTGGTGGTGTCCACCGTGTTTGTGGTGGCAGGTGTGTCAATGATTCACCAGTTGGGAGCTGGCCCTGCGGGGGTGGTGCTGCCTGTGGCATCGCTCAGCTTGGCGATCGGCATTGTCTTTTTGGTGGAGGGGGCGGTGGCCTCGGTGGTTTCCCTGGCCCACCGAGAGATCAGTGGCTGGGGTTGGGGACTCCTCAACGGCCTAATCACCCTGATCTTGGGTGGCCTGATCCTCAGCATGCCAGCTGCGAGCTTGTTGAGCGTGCTTGGCATTTTGGTGGGGATCAGCTTTCTGTTCAGCGGCATCGACCTGCTGAGCTTCAGCGCAAGTTTTCACCCCGAAGATTGATCTCTCAGCCTTCGGCTTCGCCATTGTCTGCGGCGGAGCAGTTGTCTAAGGGCATCAACCAAATCGAGCCGGTTTCCTGATGGAGTTCAATTTTGAATTCCATCCCAGGCTCGAGGCCCATGCGCTTGGTGTAGGCGTGGCCAATCAGCAGGTTGCCATTGCCATGGACCCGGGTGCGGAAATCAGCTTGCCGACCTTTTGGCCCGCCGCTGCCAGAAGAACTGGAGGGAAGGCAATAACCCTTGGCAGCCACTAGGGCCTTGTAAAAACTTTTTTTCAACACCCGGCCACTCGGGCCGACATACCCGCAGGCGCGGGCAATTTGATCTTCCGGCCGGTTGCTGAGCGAGCGGGCGCGATCGAGTAGGGCCTGGCCTTCGAGCATGTCTCCAGGAGGAGTTGTTCGGATTGTGCCCTTTGCCGATCACTAGATGCAAGGGCCTTGGCTTCAAGCCCTCAAAGCAGATAAAGAATTCCATAGAGCACAACCCAGATGCCGTCTACGAAATGCCAATAAAGTTCAGCCGCCTCAAGGCCAAAATGATCCTTGGCGGTGATGCGTCCGTTTGAGCGGGTTTGCAGGGTTACGATCGCAATGCAAATTACGCCCAGGGTTACGTGGAGCCCGTGAAAACCGGTGAGGGCATAAAAGGTGCTGGCAAAAAGGTTGTCGGTTAGTCCAAAAGGAAGCGAGAAGTACTCCACCATTTGACTGGCCAAAAAGGCCACTCCCAGGCCGCCGGTCACCATCAGCCAGGTGCGGGCCTTGGCGAGCTGGTTGGCCCGGCACGCTTTGCCTGCCTGGTGAAAGGTGAGCGAACTGACAACGAGAATCACTGTGTTGATCGTGGGTAGCAGCAGCTCCAGCTCGTAGCTGCTGCCCTCGGGCAGGGGATTAACGGCCCGAAAGGTGAGATAGGCCGCAAAAAAACCGGCGAAGGTCATGCCATCGGCCACCAGGAAAGTGGCAAGGCCAAATAGGCGGAAGTCACCATGAACCTCGTGGACCCCTTGGCCCTCGGGGGCGACTTCGCTTTGGGCAGCGTCTTTGGGATGGGGGTTGTTGTTGGTGAGGTCGCTATCGGCGAGATTGGAGAGGCTTGTCATGACTAGGCGACCTGCTTCACGGATGAGCTCGAGGGCTCGTTGTCTGGGGTGTGGCCGTAGCCATAGGGCTCTGTCACCAAGGGTGCTTCCCCAAGCCAGTTCTCCACCGGGGGAGGCGAAGAGGTGAGCCATTCGGGGGTGAGGGCATTCCAGGGGTTGTCGCCGGCGATCTCCCCCTTGAAGGCTGTCAAAACCACGTTGATCAACAGGGGGACGGTGCTAATCGCCATCAACAGGGCCCCCACGCTGCTGACTTGATTCAAGGTGGTGAAGCTGGGGTCGTACTCCGCCACGCGCCTGGGCATGCCATTAAGACCAAGCCAATGTTGGGGTGCAAAGCAGAGGTTGAAGCCAATGAAAGTGAGCAGAAAGTGGAGCTTGCCCAGGTCTTCATTAAGTAGGCGCCCCGTGAATTTTGGATACCAGTGATAGAGGGATGCGAAGACCACAAACACGGTTCCTCCGTAGACGATGTAGTGGAAATGGCCCACCACAAAGTAGGTGTCGTGAACGTGGATGTCGAAGGGAACCTGGGCTAGGGCAACGCCAGTGATGCCGCCAAACACGAAGTTGACGATGAAGGCACAGGCGAAAAGCATCGCTGAATTGAGGGCGATCTTCCCTCCCCAGAGGGTGGCGAGCCAATTGAAGAATTTGATGCCGGTTGGCACGGCAATGAAGGAGGTGGCGATTGTGAAGAACAGGCGCATCCAGGGCGGGGTGCCGCTGGTAAACATGTGGTGGGCCCACACAATCAAGCCCAGGAAAACGATGGCCATGATCGAATACACCATGGTCACGTACCCAAACAGGGGCTTGCGGGCATGAACCGGCAGGATTTCACTCACCAGGCCAAAGGCTGGTAGCACCATGATGTAAACAGCCGGATGGGAATAGAACCAAAAAAGGTGTTGATAGACCACCACATTGCCGCCGAGTGCCGGATTGAAAAATCCCGTATGGGCAATGATGTCGAAGCTCAACATGATCAGGGTGCCGGCCAGCACGGGAGTTGAGAGCACCACCAGGATGCTGGTGCCAAGCATGGCCCAGCAGTACATCGGCATTTGCATCAGGCCAAGCCCTGGCCGCCGTAATTTCAGGATGGTGGCGATGAAGTTGATGCCGCCAAAAATGGAGCTTCCGCCGAGCAGTAACACGCTCAAAATCCACACCACCTGGCCAGCGGCTGGTGTGGTGAGGCTCAAGGGGGGATAGGCGGTCCAGCCGGATTGGGCGGCAGCACCAGCTAGGAAATAGCTGCTGATCAGCAAGATGCCGGCTGGCGGAATCAGCCAAAAGGCCACGGCATTGAGGCGAGGGTAGGCCATGTCGCGGGCCCCCACATAGAAGGGAATCAGATAATTGCCAAATCCCCCATTCACGACGGGCACAATCCACAGGAAAATCATTACTGTCCCGTGCAGGGTCAGCACTTCGTTGTAGGTCTCGCGGCTCACGAAATCGGCCATGGGACTGGCCAATTCGGTGCGAATCACGCCAGCGAGTGCCCCACCGATCAAATAGAAAATGAAGCCGCAGACAAGGTATTGGATGCCAATCACCTTGTGGTCCAGGCTGAAGCTGAAGTAGCGCAGCCAGCCCTGGGGCTGGAGATTGCCTGGGAGGGGTTGGGCGAGCTCCGATGGGGTGGCGAGGGTCATGGGGCTCTTAGGTGGTGGTAGGGGCTGGGGTGTTTTGGGCGAGCCAGCTTTCGTAGGCCTCGGGTTCATGCACCACCACGTTGGAGCGCATCCCCCCGTGATAGGGGCCGCACAGCTCCGCGCAGACAATGGGATAGGTGCCGGCCCGCGTGGCCGTAAAAGAGAGCACGGTGGGTTGGCCAGGAATGACGTCTTGCTTGAGCCGGAACTGGGGTACCCAGAAGGCGTGGATCACATCGCGGGCTTCCATATGGAGTTCCACGGGTTGACCCACCGGCACATGCAGCTCGCCGCTGGTGATATCGGCGTTGGGGTAGTGAAAGATGAAGGCAAATTGCATTGCCGTCACATCAACCGGCAGGGCAGCTGCCGCGCCACTGCTGGCATCAGCACCCACGCCAATGCCCGCCCAGATTTTCGCTGGAGTGGCGGCATTCGAGCTAATGCCGCTGGATTCCGAGGCCATGGCCAGCATGGCGCTGTGGTCATGCATGGGGGCCATGCCACCCATGCGCTCGTAGATGTCGTAGCTGTAAAGGCCAACAAACAACACCACAACCGCTGGTATGGCTGTCCAGACGATTTCAAGGGGCAGATTGCCTTCGAGGGCCAATCCGTCACTGACATCGCCAGGGCGCCGGCGGAACGCCACCAGGCTGTACACCAAAAGGATCAGGATCCCGAGAAACAGGACCGTGCCAATGCTGAATAGAACCTTAAAAAGTGCGTCGTAGGTGGGAGCATTGCTGCTGGCAGCAATCGGCAGCACATTGACGTTGTAACCCACCCAGAGACCAACCAGCACAAGGGCTGCCGTGGAAGACGCTAGAAACAGAACTGCGGGAAGTTTCACTGCTCTAGTCGTCCTCAGGAACCAGCCTATGGGCTTTCACTTGACCTCGAGGTTGATTGGATGATTTGGTTGGCAAATCCACTTGGATGGGATTGGTTTGAGCCCCTGGCCCTGGTTGGCCCCCCTTTATTCCCGATTCAAAATGGTGGGCTAGGGGATGTGCGGGATTGCCCACCCGGCCTTCTTGCTGAGGTTGTTTTGCCTAAGGTGATTTATCGGCAGGATTGAGCCATGGCAGGGGCTTTACCGCCAGATCTTCAGTTTCGGCCAGATCCTCAGTTGAGGCACCGCCTCTCCCTGCTCGCGTCCCATTTGGTGGTCGCTCTTGTGGCGCTGGTAGCGATTGGCGGGGCAACCCGGGTCATGGAGGCCGGTTTGGCCTGTCCCGATTGGCCCCTCTGCTACGGCCGCTTTTTGCCTGGCAAGCAGATGAATGTCCAGGTGTTCTTGGAATGGTTCCACCGCCTGGATGCCTTTGTGGTGGGGGTGGCCCTGCTGATTTTCGTTGGAGTGGGGGTGACCCTCCGTCGGCGGCTGCCCTCCTGGTTGCCTTGGATGGCTTCCCTGGCCTTGGGCTTGGTGGCCTTCCAGGGAGCCCTGGGGGCTCTCACCGTGACCCATCTGTTGGCCTCGCCTTTGGTCACTGCCCATTTGGCCACGGCCTTAGTACTTGTGTCCCTAGTCAGCGGGGTCTACCAGAGGCTGGCCATGGCGCCCGAAGTCCTCGACCCTTTACCTCCCGTTCCCCTTTGGTGGCAGGCCCTGGCGGCCCTTGCCTTGGCCTTGGTGTTTAGCCAGTGCTTGCTGGGCGGTTTGATGGCCAGCCAATGGGCGGCGGATCAGTGCCTCGCAGCTGGCGAGGCGTGCCAATGGTTGTTCGCCCACAGGAAGCTGGCCCTGGGGGCGGCAGGTGGTGTCGCCCTCATGGCCGCTACGGCCCCCCTGCTCCCCCGGGGCCTGGGCCATCTCCAGGGCCTGGCCTTTGGGGCGATCGGCTTGGTTGTGGTGCAGATCGGCCTGGGGATTTGGACCCTCACATTGCAACTCGCAGCACCAGCTGTCACCGTGGCTCACCAGCTGGTGGCTGCCCTACTGGTGGCCCTCCTATCTGCTGTTTTGGCGAGGTCCTTCGGTCCCCTGCAGCGCCAGCCCAAGAGCGAGTTGGCCCATGGTTAGCGCCCCGCTTCAGCAGCCTGGATTGGTGCCCCAGCCCAGTGGCGACCTCCCAACCATTCGGCCATCGGTGGTATTGCCGCCCTGGTTGGAGGTGGCGAAACCGCGCTTGATTCCCCTGTTGTTGGCCACCACCCTGGCCGGCATGGCCGTCAGTGCTGATGGCTGGCTGGATGCCGCCACGATCACCTGCGCCCTGGTAGGCGGGGCCTTGGCCTCAGCCGCCGCAGGGGTCCTGAACTGTCTTTGGGAACAGGAGCTCGATGGGCGCATGCAGCGCACAAGTCGTCGGGCCTTGCCTTCCGGGCGGTTGGCCCAGCGCCAAGCGTTTGTCCTGGCCATTGGCCTAACGGTGCTCTCGGTGCTGGTGTTGGTGCTGGGGGTCAACCCCCTGGCGGCCAGCCTGTCCTTGCTGGGCCTGTGCAGTTATGTGCTGCTCTACACAGCCCTTTTAAAACCCCGCACCAGTCAAAACATCGTTGTGGGCGGTGTGGCTGGGGCCATCCCCCCGTTGGTGGGGGCGGCGGCGGCCACGGGGTATTTGGGCTGGGCCAGCTGGTGGTTGTTCTCCCTGGTGATGGTCTGGACTCCCGCCCATTTCTGGGCCCTCGCCTTGCTGCTCAAGGATGACTACCGCTCCGTTGGCATCCCGATGCTCCCGGTTGTTAAAGGGGTTGTGGTGACGGCCAGGGCGATTCGCCACTACGCCTACGCCACGGTGGCCATGAGTGTGCTGGGCCTCTGGGCGTTGCCCAGTGGGGGTGCGCTGTTTGGCCTGCTGGTTCTTCCGTTTGATGCCCGCCTGCTGCAGCTCACCTCCCGCTTGGCTGATCAGCCCGATGATCCCCAGGCCGCCCGGGCCCTGTTTCGCTGGTCGATCCTCTATCTCTTTGGCATCTGTTTGCTGCTCCTGCTGGCCCGTACCCCCCAGGCTGGAGTGTTGAGCACCCAGTTGATGGCCAGCTGGCCGCCCGGGCTGCCTACATTGGGCCTTCGCTAGGGAGTCCCTAGGGGTGATGCGTCTCGGAGAGGTTGCTTGGTGATCGAACTGCACCAGCTCAACAAGCGTTACACCGCGGCAAAGGGTGTCCCGGTGCCTGCCCTCAACGACCTCTCCTTGCAGGTGCCGGCGGGCAGCCTCTATGGCCTGCTTGGCCCCAATGGCGCCGGCAAAACCACCGCCCTGCGCATCCTTTGCACCCTGCTCGCTCCCGATAGCGGCACGGTACGGGTGGCGGGTATCGATGCCTTGACCGATCCCCGGGGGGTGCGCCGGTTGCTGGGCTACGTGGCCCAGGAGGTGGCGATTGACAAGATCCTCACCGGGCGGGAATTGCTCCAGCTCCAGGGCGATCTTTATCACCTATCGGCCCGTCAGCGCGACCGGCGCATGGCTGAATTGATCGAGCTGATGGGCATGGGTGATTGGATTGATCGCCGTTGTGGCGGCTACTCAGGCGGCATGCGCCGCCGGCTCGATTTGGCAGCTGGTTTGCTGCACAGTCCGCAGGTGTTGGTCTTGGACGAGCCCACCGTGGGCCTGGATATTGAAAGTCGAGCGGCGATTTGGCAGGTGTTGCGCCAACTCCGCGATGGCGGCACCACGGTGCTGCTCAGTAGCCACTACCTCGAAGAAGTGGATGCCTTGGCCGATCACCTGGCGATTATCGAATCGGGCAGTGTGATTGCCGAAGGGGTCCCCTCCTCCCTCAAGGCGGCCTTGGGCGGTGATCGGCTCACCCTGCGGGTGCGGGAATTCAGTGATGCCAGCGAAGCGGCCACGGTGCAAGCCCTGCTCCGGGATTGCCCAGGGGTGCGGCAGGTGGTGGTCAACCAGGCCCAGGGCTATTCGCTCAACTTGGTGATTGAGCACGATGGCGTGGTGGAGCAACTGCGTCAGCAATTGGCCACCGCCGACTTGCCTGTGTTTGCCCTAGCCCAAAGCCGCCCGAGCCTGGATGATGTGTATCTCCAGGCCACTGGCCGCACCCTGATGGATGCGGAGCTGGCGGTGGCCGGTAGCCGCGATCCCAAAGCCGAACGCAAAGCAAGCATGTGATGACCAGCGCCACTCCCACCATCGCCAATCCCTCGCCGGGAGCTACTGACCAGCCTTCCGCCCTGGCAGAGATCAGCCAGGAAACCCTGGCCCTTACCAAGCGGCTGTTCCTGCAGCTGCAGCGCAGGCCCTCCACCCTGGTGGCCGGGGTGTTGCAACCGCTGATTTGGTTGGTGTTGTTTGGGGCGCTGTTTGCCAAGGCTCCCGCAGGGCTGCTGCCAGGTGGCATCAGCTACGGGCGGTTCCTTGGAGCTGGGGTGATCGTTTTCACCGCCTTTAGTGCGGCACTCAATGCCGGCCTGCCGGTGATGTTTGATCGGGAATTTGGCTTCCTCAACAGGTTGCTCGTGGCACCCCTGCGCTCCCGCAGTTCGATCGTGCTGGCTTCCGTGCTTTACATCACCAGCTTGAGCCTGGTCCAGAGCTTGGCGATTATGGCTACCGCTGCCCTGCTCGGCTATGGCTGGCCTGGGGGGGTGGGCCTGCTGTTGGTGCTCACCACCCTGTTGCTGTTGGTGTTTGCGGTGACGGCCTTGAGCCTGGGGTTGGCCTTTGCCCTGCCGGGTCACATTGAGTTGATCGCGGTGATCTTTGTGGCCAACTTGCCACTGCTGTTTGCAAGTACGGCGTTGGCACCCTTGTCGTTCATGCCCAACTGGTTGGGCTGGCTTGCATCCCTGAATCCGCTTACCTTCGCGATTGAACCCATTCGCGCTGCCTACGCCGGCCAGTTCTCCCTCACCGCGGTGGTGTTGGAGGCCCCCTACGGCGACCTCACCGCTGGCACCTGCTTGATGGTGTTGGCTGGTTTGGCAGCCGGATTGTTTCTCCTGATTCGGCCATTGCTGGATCGCAAGCTCACCTGAATCCCACGCCCGTGGTTGCATCCCGCCCGCTCCATACCCCTTCCCGCCCAGAGCTCTCCGAGCGTCTTTTGGCGGCCGTTGCCGAGCGGGATGGGGGCCTAGCCAATCGCTTGCTGCAGCAGTGGGTCCATCGCCGCGGTCTGCCGTCTTTGGAGGCTTGGATCCGGGGCCCCCTGGCCTCGATGCAAGGCCCTGGGGCTTCTGCTTGGTTGCACCATTGCCTCGAGGACAGCGCTCAAGAGCCGATGGCTGCGCTCGAGACGGCACCAATCGAGACGGTACCAATCGAGACGGTACCAATTGAGCCTTCTGTGATCGAGACGGTTGCGAATGCTCAAGCCTTGCCCGAGGTGCCCGAGTCTCCCGGTATGGATTCACCCGGCTTTGATGTCCCAGGGACCCATTCCCCAGGGATTGATTCCCCAGCGCCTGCCCCGGCCTCGTTGGCGGCCCTGCGGGCCTGGTTGCCGGACCGCTCCGATGATCTTCCCTTGGCCGGTTGAGCGTGAGTAACCCTGCGACCCGGCCATCTTTGTTGGCCGCTGGCTTGATTGTCTCGGTGCAGGCACCTGAAGGCTCGCCCATGCGGGACCCGGAGGTGATTGCGGCCATGGCCGAGGCGAGCTTGCGCAATGGCGCCTCGGGCGTGCGGCTTGAGAGCCCTGAACACATTGGCGCCGTGCGCCGCCGCTGCCCCAACGCCTTGATTGTTGGTCTCTGGAAGCGGACCTATGGCGATAGCCCCGTTTACATCACGCCAGGCTGGGCGGAGATTCAGGCGGTTTGGGCCGCCGGGGCCGATGTGGTGGCGATCGATGCCACCGACCGCCACCGGCCGGGCGGGCAATCCTTGGAGGAGTTGATTCGCCGCGCCACCACCGACCTAGGGGCCGTGGTGATGGCCGATATCGATAGTGTGGCCAACGGTTTGCGGGCTGCCGAATTGGGCTGTGCCTGGGTGGGAACAACCCTTTACGGCTACACCGAGGCCACCGCTGGTCACAGGCCTCCTGGCTGGGATCTGGTGGGCCAGCTGAAGCAACAACTCCCGATGGACACCAGCCTGATTTGCGAGGGCGGTCTGGCCTCTGCAGATCAGGCTGTGCGGGCCCTTGGGCTCGGCGCCGATGCCGTGGTGGTGGGAACGGCCATCACAGGTGTGGACCTCCAGGTGGCCGCCTACGTGGACAAAATCCAAGCCGGCTAGGGCGGAGCGGGATCCCGGCGGGATCACATCATCCCGGGCATGCCCATGCCACCCATGCCACCCATACCTCCCATTCCGCCCATGCCACCCATTCCGCCCATGTCGCCACCGGGGCCAGCAGGGGCGACGGGTTCGGGTTTGTCGGCGATCACCGCTTCGGTGGTGATCAGCAAGGACGCAATCGACACCGCATCCTGCAGGGCCAGACGCACCACCTTGGCGGCATCCAGAATCCCTGCAGCCAGCAGGTCTTCGTAGGTCCCGGTCATGGCGTTGTAACCCTTGCCTTGGCGTTTGATTTCGGCAACCACCACCGCAGCGTCGGCGCCGGCATTGGCGGCGATTTGGCGCACGGGCGCGGCAAGTGAGCGCTGCACGATCTGTACCCCAGTGCGCTCGTCGCCTGTGCAGCTGGCGGCCAGGCCATCGAGGCCATCGGCCAGTTGCAGAAGGGTGGTGCCGCCGCCCGCGATGATCCCTTCCTCCACCGCGGCGCGGGTGGCATTGAGGGCATCCTCAATCCGTAGTTTGCGGTTTTTGAGCTCGGTTTCGGTGGGGGCTCCCACCTTGATCACGGCGACGCCGCCGGCCAATTTGGCGATCCGCTCCATCAGCTTCTCGCGGTCGTAATCCGAGTCGGTGTTGTCGAGTTCCCGGCGGATGGCAGCCACCCGATCAGCCACGGCGATCTGGTGGTCACCGCTGGCCACGATGGTGGTGCTGTCTTTGGTGATGGTGATGCGCCGGGCGCTGCCAAGGTCGTCCAGTCCCACCTTGTCGAGGGTCATGGCCTGGTCTTCGCTTACCAAGGTGGCGCCGGTGAGAATGGCGATGTCGGCGAGCATGGCCTTGCGGCGATCGCCAAAGCCAGGTGCCCGCACTGCGGCCACCTGGAGCACCCCCCGGTTCTTGTTGACCACCAAGGTGGCCAGGGCTTCACCCTCCACTTCTTCGGAAAGGATCAGTAGGGGCCTGCCGGTTTTGGAGACGGCTTCCAGCACGGGCACCAGATCCGCGATCGCACTGATCTTGCGGTCGGTAATCAGCAGCAGGGCATTGTCAAAAGAGCACTCGCGACGCTCCTGGTCCGTCACGAAATAGGGGGAGCTGTAGCCGCGATCAAAGGCCATGCCTTCGGTGATTTCGAGCTCCGTAGCGAGGGACGTGGACTCTTCCACGGTGATCACGCCGTCGGCGCTCACCTTGGCCATGGCCTCGGCGATCATCCGGCCGATTTCCTCGTCGTTGCCGGAGCTCACCGTGGCCACCTGGCGGATGGCATCGCCGGCCACCGCCTGGGAACGCTCGGCAATTCCTGCAACGACCTGGGCAAGGGCCTTCTCCATGCCGCGTTTGACGCCCACGGGGTTGGCGCCGGCGGCAATGTTTTTGAGGCCTTCATGGACCAGGGCCTGGGCGAGCACGGTGGCGGTGGTGGTGCCATCGCCAGCTTTGTCTTTGGTTTTGCTTGCCACCTGCTGGATCAGCTTGGCGCCAATGTTTTCGAACGGATCCTCCAGTTCGATCTCCTTAGCAATGGTCACGCCATCGTTGACGATGTCCGGGGCTCCAAACTTCTTCTCGAGCACCACGTTGCGTCCCTTGGGCCCGATGGTGACCTTGACCGCATCCGCCAGGGCGTTGACGCCGCGTTCAAGGGATGCGCGGGAGGCATCCGAGAAGCTGATCAACTTGGCCATGGCGAGGGGGGAGAGGGAATCTGTTGAGCCACAGATTCCCACAACCACCCTGGCCCCAGCAGCCCTCGGCCGGTGGGGATTGCCGAATCACCCCAGGGTTGGGGGCGGCATCTTTGGCCTGGGCTCGATAGGGTCGGGCCATGGATGACCTGCTCCCATCAGCTCTCGAAACCGCCCTCGAAACGGCGCTTGAAACCGCCTTGGAGAGCGCTGATGATGTGGTTAATCTCGCGCCTGTATCGGGATCGAACGCCATGGTGTTCGTTCTGATCACCGCCCTGGGGGTGGCGATGGCGCTTGTCTACCTGCCGTTGCGCCTGTTCCTAACCATCACAGCCCGAAGCCGCCGCTTGAAGCTCCTGCTGCGGATTCGGCGCCTGCGTGAAGAACTGGGCCAACCCGCCCCTAACGCATAACTAGTTGCTCAACGCATAACTAGTTGCTCAACGCATAACTAGTTGCTCAACGCATAACTAGTTGCTCAACGCATAACCATGCCGCCATCGATTTGGAGCACCTGGCCGGTCATGTAGCTGCTGGCGACGTCGGCGGCGAGGAACAGCACGGCGCTCGCTACTTCTTCGGGTTGGCCCATGCGGCCTAGGGGGATCGCACCGAGGATCGGCTCGACGTCGAGATTCTTGGTCATGTCAGTCGCGATAAAGCCTGGAGCTACCGCATTCACCGTCACTCCCCGTCCGGCAAATTCAGCCGCGCAGCTGCGGGTGAAGCCAATCACCCCGGCTTTGGCGGCGCTGTAGTTGGACTGCCCAGGGTTCCCCATGAGCGCTACCACGGAGGTGATGTTGATGATGCGACCCGAGCGGGCTTTCAGCATCGAGCGGCTTACCGCTCGGGTGCACAGGAACACCCCTGTGAGGTTGAGGTCGATCACGCTCTTCCAGTCGGAGGTCTTCATCCGCATCAGAAGGCCGTCCTTGGTAATGCCGGCATTGTTGACCAGGACATCCAGGCGCCCGGACTTTTCCAGCACGGTTTTCACCATGAGCTCCACCTGCTCCTCATCGGCCACATTGGCTTGATAGCTCCAGGCCTTGCCACCACAGGCATGGATCTCAGCCACCACGGCCTCGGCGGCATCCGGCGAATTGGCATAGTTCACCACCACCTCGGCCCCCTGCGCCGCCAGGGTGAGGGCAATGGAACGACCAATCCCCCGGCTCGCTCCGGTTACCAGGGTGACTTGTCCTGCGAGTGCTTGGCCAGCGAGTGCTTGGGAGAAGGCCATCGGGGCAAAGATTGGGTGAAGTGATCGTATGGCGCCCGGCTCTTAGCCAAAGCCAAGGGCAGCCAGCACCAAATCCATGCTGATCGTGGCGAGCTCAAGTGCCGTGCCCAGGCTTTGCACACCCTGGCGAGGGGGCAGGGTGTCCGCCGGCCGGCCTAGGGCCACCAGGGGCAGACCCAAGAGCAGGGCCCACTCGATGGTTTCTGGATCACTGGCCACCACCACATCGGCACTCGCCACCTGGGCGGCCCGCTTGGCGGCACCTGCAACGGTTGGGGCCGAATCAACGGGGGCGGCGTTGACGACCCGAAGGGTGGGCAGTTTGCTGACAATGCGCTCGGGGAGGTGTTGCCACTGGGCTTGGGGCCAGTCGTTTGCGGTTCCCCAGGGAGCGAGCAGCAGCGCCGGACCCTCCCCTGGCGGCAAGGCGGCAGCTGCGGCATCCAGCTCAGCTTTGGCCAGGGGTAAACGGAAGGCCTCGGCGTTCAGGTGCACCCCCACCGGTTTGAGATCGGCCTCCCAGGCCTGATTGGGCCACAGATTGGCGCTGGCTTGGATCTTTTCCGTGGCGGAAAACCCCGAGGCGGCAATGCGGGTGGGGATATGGCTCATCGAGAGCATCAGGTCCACCTGGCGGCCGCTGGCGCGGTTGAGGCAGAGCTGGAAATCCGGTTCCCGAACCGACCCGAGCAAATTGGCCCAGTCGGCCATGGTGGCGTCGTCGAAGGCAAAGGGAATCACCTTCTCCACGGCTGGATGGAGCTGCCAGAGGGCGGCGGTTGCCGTGGGGCAGACCACCTGCACGTGGGCCTTGAGTTGGCTGGCCACCGCATCGACAGCGGCAAAGGCTTGCAATTGCTGGCTGCTGCCACCGGGAATCAGAAACAGGGCCCGCATTGCGGTGGCATCGGCACGGTGGCCTGATTGTATGGAGCCCAGTCGGTTTGGCCCGCTGCCGGGAGTCTCTTGTGCATTTGCTGATCGCCGCCGCAGGAAGTGGCCGCCGGATGGGAGCCGAAGGCAACAAGTTGTTGTTGCCCGTGGCAGGCCGGGCTGTTCTCGCCTGGACCCTGGATGCCGCCCTGGCCTCCCCCGCAATCACCTGGATCGGCTTGGTGGGCCAGCCGGTGGATCAACAGGCGATTCAGGCCATCGTGGTCGCCGCCAATCCCCGGGTGCCGGTGGCGTGGATCGTGGGTGGCGAGACCCGTCAGGAATCGGTCAGCCGCGGCTTGGCTGGGCTACCCGCTGATGCCGAGGGGGTGCTGATCCATGACGGCGCCCGCTGTTTGGTGGACCCCGATCTGTTGGAGCGCTGTGTGTTGGCGGTGCAGCAGGGCCTGGCGGTGATTGCGGCGACCCCCGTGACCGACACGATCAAGCAGGTGGATGGCGGCGGATGCATTACCGCTACACCGGATCGCAGCCGGCTATGGGCTGCCCAAACCCCCCAAGGGTTTCCGGTGCAGCAGCTGCGGGATGCCCATGCCACGGCCACGGCCGAGGGCTGGAGTGTCACCGACGATGCGGCGTTGTTTGAGCGCCTGGGCCTGGCGGTGCAGGTGTTGGAGGCTCCCGCCTCAAACATCAAGCTCACCACCCCCTTTGATTTGACGATTGCCGAGGCGGTGTTGGCGGATCGCGGTTAGGGCCTTGATCCCACCACCCGTTAGGGAAGCAGCGCGAGGCCGCCGCCTGTGCCATCCAGCTGGGCGCGCACGCCTAAGGGCAGGGCGGCATTGCAGTCGCCGTGGCCGATCGGCAGGCCCGCCACCACGGGGATCCCAAGGTCGGCGGTGCGTTCGCGCAGCACCTCCTCCAGGCTGAAACTTGGGCGCTCTGGGGTGGTGGGGTCCTCGCAGCCGCTGAAGCTGCCCAGGCCAATGCCCGCCAGCCGCTGCAGGGCGCCGCCCAGCCGCCAGTGGGTGAGCATCCGCTCGATGCGATAGGGGGCTTCGCCCACGTCTTCGAGGATCAGGATGGCACCTTCGAGATCGGGCAAATGGGGGGTGCCCAGCAAGTGGGTGGCCACCGTGAGATTGGCGACCAAAAGGGGGCCTTCCGCAAGCCCTGGACACCAGCCCTCCCCGGCCAGATCGGTCAGGGGCTCCCCAAATAGCAGGGAGCGCAAGCGTTGCTGGCTCCAGGCCGGTTCTGCCGCCAGGCTGGTGAGCAGGGGGCCATGGATGGCTCCCCCATGGCCTTGGGCCACCTGGGCCCAGAGCAAGGAGGTGACATCGGAGAAGCCCAGGAGCCAGGTGGGTCCCATCGCCAGGGGTCGTTCCAGCAGCCGGGCGGAACCCCAGCCCCCCCGCATGCAGGCCAGTAGGGACACGGCTGGGTCCTTGCCCGGTCGCTCGGTTCGGAGGTCGGCGGAACGCTCGTGATCGCTGCCGGCCAGGTAACCCCAGCTCCGCAGGGGCTTGCGCTCCACCACCAGCCCCCAGCTCTCCACGATGGCAATGCCGGCATCGAGACGGGCCAGGGCTTCTTCGCCTTCTAGGCAGGAGCTGGCGGCCACCACGGCCACGGAATCTCCAGAAACCAGCGGTTTGGGCAGGCGGATCGGCCTAGCCATCACACCCTCCCCACCACCAGGGCCAGCTGCAGCAGGCCGCCCAGCAGCACCTGGCGGCTGAAATGGCGGCCAAAGCTGGAACGGGGAAGATCGGTGCGCCGCAGCCCAAGGGCTTCCCGCTGCATCCCGGCGGCGGCCAGCAGCCACAGGGGCCAGAACGGCCAGCCCACCCCCGCTTGGCCCGCTGCCCCTGCAAGGGCCAGGGCTGTCAAGCCATAGCAAACGGTCACCGTGAGCGGGGCCCGATCCCCCAGGCTTAGGGCACTGCTACGGACCCCGAGTCCCCGGTCGTCATCGCGGTCGGCCATGGCGTAAACCGTGTCAAAGCCGAAGGTCCAGAGCACGGCGGCCAGCCAGGTGAGCCCCAGGGGCCAGCCGCCAGAGAGGTTGCCGGTGGCTGCGGCCCAAGGGATGAGCACAGCAAAGCCCCAGCACAGGGCCAGCACCAGCTGGGGGTAATCAAACCAGCGCTTGGCACTGGGGTACAGCAGCACCGGCGGCAGGGTCGCGATGGCCAGCCCCAGGCAGCTCAGGCGATGGGCCGCGGGCAGGGCGAGCACCACGGCCAGGGCCGCGGCCAAGGCCCCCACCAGCAACAGCAAAGCTTCAAGGCTGCCCACCCGGCCATCGGCCATCGGCCTGGTTTTGGTGCGCTCCACCAAGGGATCGATGCGCCGATCCCAGAGGTCGTTAGCGATGCAGCCGGCCCCGCTCGCGGCGAGGCCCCCCAGCACGATCAACAGCACCAGGTGTGGGGAGGGCCTAGTTCCTGGTACCAGCCAGAGGCTCCACCCCGCAGGAATCAGCAGGATGAGGCGTCCACTGGGTTTGTGCCAGCGCAGCAACTCGAGCCAGGTCACGAGACGGGCGTTGATGCGGGAAACAGCCACGCTCGGAGCAGACCTGCTTTGGCCGGCACCCTAGGTCTGCTGCGGGATTCTCCTGCGGATGTCAAAGTGGCGCCTCCCAGCCCCAGGCTGCCCGAT
>Ga0007795_10000032_pt1 | contig 26691 bp, 32 predicted proteins | sample CryBogmetaGMA1M_FD_60369 | JGI IMG/M metagenome (GOLD analysis project Ga0007795, IMG submission 60369) | Freshwater microbial communities from Crystal Bog, Wisconsin, USA - MA1M | ecosystem: Environmental > Aquatic > Freshwater > Lake | place: Crystal Bog, Wisconsin, USA | collected 2009-07-06
GATATCCGCCAGGAAGGTTCGGGCTCCACCGGCGCCACCAACGTGCTGCGGGTGGTGGGCAAAGGCCCTGCCCTCGCGGTCTTTGTGGTGGATGTGCTCAAGGGCGCCCTGGCGGTGCTCCTGGCCAAGGCGGTGCTGGAGCCCCTCGGCCAGCCCCTGAGCCCCTCTGGCTGGCAAATCGATGGTTGGATCGTGCTGGCGGGCCTGGCTGGATTGGCTGGTCACATTTGGCCCATCTGGCTGGGCTGGAAAGGCGGCAAGGCCGTGGCCACCGGCCTAGGCATGCTGCTGGGGGTCTCTTGGCCGGTGGGCCTGGCCTGTTTCGGCATCTTTCTGGCGGTGCTCACCTTCAGCCGGATTGTGTCGCTGTCGAGCGTGGTGGCGGCCCTAAGCCTGCCCCTGCTCATGGTGGGCTCCTTTGGCAGCGGCGGAATGCGCCCCGCCTACCTGCTGCTGGCCGTGCTCACCACCGCGCTTGTGGTGTGGAGACACCGCAGCAACATCGAACGGCTTTGGGCCGGTACGGAACCCAGGCTGGGCAGCAAGAAACCAGACCAAGGAGCCAGCTAAAGGGCTTCTGGTTAGGGCCCTAGCCCAACTCTTGGCTGCGTTGGGCAGCGGCCACAACAGCCTCAAGCAACGCTGAGCGAACCCCTGCCTTTTCCAGCATCCTGAGCCCGGCCATGGTGGTGCCCCCGGGGCTACTCACCATGTCTTTGAGCTGGCCGGGATGGAGCGCTTGCCCATCCAATAGGGCTGCCGTTCCGGCCAAGGTGCGGTGGGCCAACCGATGGGCCAGGCTGCGGGGCAGCCCTGCCGCCACGGCCCCATCCGCCATGCCCTCGGCCACCAAGGCCACAAAGGCGGGCCCCGATGAGGTGAGGGCTAGAAAGGCATCGAGCTGGGCTTCCGGCAGCTCATGAACCTCGCCCACCAGGCCAAATAACGCCTCCACCCAGGATCGTTGGGCGCTGGAGACCCTGGCACCAAAGGCCAACCCCGTGAGACCCTCCCGCACCAAGGACGGGGTATTGGGCACGGCCCGCACGCAGTGCCAGGCGGGGAAGAGGCGTTGCAACCGCTCCAACTTGACCCCTGCCAACACTGAGATCAAGAGCCCCCCCTGGCCAACGCTGGGGGCTGAATCGGCTGGCTGAACCGCGGCCTGGGCGACCTGGTCGAGCTGTTGGGGCTTGACGGCGAGCAACACCACTGGAGCAGCCCAGGCCTCTGAGGGGTCGGTGGCCACGGCCAGGCCATGGGCCTTGGCCAGCCGGACCGCCGAGGCCTCACTGGCCACGACGGCGCGCACACCGATGGGCTCGACCAGGCCGGTATCAAGCAGGGGAAACAGCAAAGCCTGGGCCATGCGGCCCAGGCCAACCACTCCCAGGGAGGGGGTGTTGTTCAAGGAGATGCTCAGATTGCGGTGTCCTGACGGCCCCAAGCGGGACTCGGCGCTGCCTCGACGGACTCGCTCACCTCACGGTTGACGATCGTGGGCGAGGAGGCTTCATCGCTGGAGGCCGTGGTGACGGTCACGCAGCTAGGGGCAAACAAAAAGATGCTTTCGCCCACGCGCTCTTGATGGCCATCGATGGCGAAGGTACCGCCGGCCACAAAATCAACGGCCCGCTGGGCCTGATCCGGCTCCATCATCGTGAGGTTCAGGATCACGGTTTTGCGGTCCCGAAGGGCCTGAATAGCCCGGGGCATCTCATCGAAGCTGCGGGGCTCCATCAAGGTGACCTCGGACGAACCGGCCGAAAGACCGGGCATGCCGATCACATTGGTACCAGCAAACGGATCTTCCGTGTTGAAGCTGGACGTCAAGGCCAGAGCATTGGCGCGACTGGTGGGAGCGGGCTCATCAAACTCTCCACCATCGTAATCAAGCTCATCGTCATAGTCGCCATCGAGGTAGTCATCTCCAGAGACAACGGCACGCAGGCGAGAAAACAACGACACTGAGAAAACCTCAAGGGATCCTTATCCACCTAAATAACGCCTTGCCTCAATGAAGGCAAGGGTTCCAGCAGCAAATTCGTTGTGATTAGCCAGGCAAATTGGCCCGCTGACCAAACACCCCACTGCCAATCCGCACCCAGGTGCTGCCGGCAGCAACCGCTTCAGGCCAATCACCACTCATGCCCATCGAACGCTCAGGCAAGCCCAAACCATCGGCCAGCCGGCTGCAGTCGCCAAACAAGGCCAGGCGTTCCTGGGGATTGCATCCCATCGGCGCAATCGTCATCAAGCCCACGGGCTCCAGGGGCTGCAGGGCGCCCAGCTCGGGCCATTGCTGGCGCAGAAGCTGCGGATCAAAGCCGGTTTTGTTGGGATCTGGACGGCATTTCACTTGAAACAACACCCGCGGACTCAGCCCTTCTTCAGAGGCAATGCGGGCCAGCCGCTGGGCCAAGTTCAGGCTGTCGATCGAGTGGATCGTGCCGAAATGGCGCAACACCTGGCGGGCCTTATTGGCCTGCAAGCGTCCAATGAAATGCCAATCCAAGGGCTGTAGATCGGCCAATTCCGCCTGCTTGGCGATGGCCTCCTGCACCCGGCTTTCGCCAAAGCTGCGCTGGCCCAAGGCCGCCGCCTCGCGAATCAACGCCGAGGGATGGCCCTTGCTCACCGCCAACAGGCGGGTGCCCTGGGGAAGGGCGAGGCCGATGGCCTCCAACCGTTGGCCAAGCGACAGGGTTTCGCCTGGGCCCAGATGGTTCAAATGAAGGTTTGATCGAACAATTGGCGCCAGTAGCCATGGACCTGGGGCCCTTCCCTCCGGGCACGGGCCAAATTTTGCTCGGCAAAATGGCGGGCGTCCATCAGGGGCACCACCTCAAAACTGGCTCCCTTCGCCTGGAGGGTGACCACAAAAAAGATCCGCTGGGCGTAGAGCGTGGCGAACAAATCCCGGTCCTCAGCGACCTGGGCGACCCGATAAAGCATCCCAAAGGTGGGATGGTTGAGGTATCGCTCTGTGCTCACTCCGTCTGTAGCGCTTGTGCCATTAAAGGGCACCGGCTTTCCAGCGCAGGAGCAGCAACACCACCAACCCTCCGCAACCGAAGACGTTGGGCAGTAAGGCGGCGGGAGCCATTTGGTGCAACTGATCTGCCGAAACCCAATAGCCCCCTCGGGCCATCAAAGCCTCCGCCCCCTGCTCAGCCCGCAGCAACACGTTGGCCAGGAGCCGCTCGCCCAGGGCCAACACCAAGCCCAAGCAACCCCGCCAACCCAGGCTCTTGAAATTCACGGCACGGGTGGCCAGCGAGCGCAACAGATTTTGCAGTTCTTCTTGCACCAAGGGCAAAAAACGCAGGGCGAGCAGCAACGTGAAACCCAAGCGCTCCACGGGCCAGCCCAGCCTGACCAAAGGATGGAGCAGCCAACTGATCGCCCACACCAGCTCTTCAGACGGGGTGGTGAGCAGGAGCAGGTTGGCGCTATGCACCAGGGTGAAGAGCAAGGTGGCACCATTGAGGCCAAGCTCGGCCGAGCGCCGGCTCACCGAAATCGGCCCCCAGCGGGCCAGTTCCCAGGCTTCCCCTGCCCGCTGGGGCGGCGCGCTCTGGGGGGCACCCGGGGCCAGCCGCACTTCGCTGGGCGGGCGTTGCAGGGGCGCCGCCGGCACCGAGCCCTCGGGCAACACCGCCGAAAGCAAACCCACCAGCAGAGCCAACACCACCAGGGCAGGCAAGCTGCGGCGCCAAAGCCGCCAGGGCAAGCCACTGGCCGCGGTGATCAGCAGCAACAGCCCCACCAGGGCAAGGCGCCAGATCGGTCCGGCCAGGATGGGGGTGATTAAAAAGGCCAGGGTCCAGGCGAGCTTGATCCGCGGATCCAGCTGCCGCAGCCAGCTACCGCGGCTCCCCTGCTCCTCGGCCACGAATTGGCCGATCGGCAACTGCCGCAGCCAATCCATCAGCGGCGCGCTTGCTGGCGGGCCAACTCCTTCTCGGCATCGCGCTGCTGCTTCCCGCGCCAAAACAGCTTGATCGGGGTGCCCTCAAAGCCCAAACCTTCGCGGATCTGGCGTTCCACGTAGCGGCGATAGGTGTCGCCAAACAGCTTGGGCTCGTTGACAAACAGGGTGAAGCTCGGGGGCCGCACGGCCACCTGGGTGCCGTAGTAAATGCGGCCCTGGCGACCACCGCGGCTGGTGGGGGGCGAGCGCCAACTCACGGCCTCCTGGAGCACCTCATTCACCACCGAGGTGGACACCCGGCGGCGGTGCTGCTCCACAGCTAGCAGGGCCAAGGGAAAAATCGCCTGGACCCGCTGGCCATTGAGGGCCGAGGTAAACAACATCGGAGCCCAATCCAGGAAGTAGAGCTTGGCGCGCAGCTCCTTTTCCATGGCCGGCATGGTGTGGCTGTCTTTCTCGATGGCATCCCATTTGTTCACCACCACCACGCAGGCGCGGCCGTCTTCTTCGATGCGGCCAGCGAGGCGCTGATCCTGTTCGGTGACGCCATCGAGGGCATCAATCACAAGCACGCAGATATCGGAGCGCTCGATGGCCTTGAAACTGCGGTTAATGCCGAAGTATTCGGGGCCGTAATTCACCGAACGGCGGCGGCGTATGCCGGCCGTATCGAGCAATTTCCAGGTTTTGTCTTCCCGCTCAATCGTGGTGTCGATGGTGTCGCGGGTGGTGCCCCGGATCGGGCTCACGATCGCCCGGTTCTCCCCACAAACCGCATTCAGCAGGCTGGATTTGCCCACATTGGGCCTGCCAATAATCGCAAGTTGAATGGGCTCCTCCTGGCCTTCGATCAGTTCGGTGGCCGGCAAAAAGCTGATCACCTTGTCGAGCAGATCGCCGGTGCCGGCGCCGTGAATCGCTGAAATGGGATAGGGCTCGCCTAAGCCCAGGGTCCAAAAATCGGCCGCCATGGCCAGACCCGCATCCGGTGACTCGCACTTGTTCACCGCCAGCAGGGTGGGAACCCCTTGGCCCCGCAGCCACTCGGCGATCGATTGATCCGCCCCGGTCAGACCCTGTTGACCATCGACGATCACCAGGGCCACGGAGGCTTCCGCCAGGGCGAGGTTGGCCTGCTCGCGAATTTCGGGCAGGAATTCACTGTCGTCGTCGAACACCAAACCGCCCGTATCCACCACCTTGAAGGTGCGGTCGCCCCAATACCCCTCCTGGTAGGTGCGGTCCCGGGTAACCCCCGGTTGGTCGTGAACAATGGCTTCCCGGCTGCGGCAGAGCCTGTTCACCAAGGTGGATTTGCCCACGTTGGGCCGGCCAATGATGGCCACTACTGGAAGCGCCAAAACGGCTTATCCCTGTCTACTGGTCGTTGATTGACCCTACAGAGCGATGGTGCCCGCCTCCAAACCCCGTCTCCAACCCCTAGCTCATCCCACGGGTAAATCGCCGGGGTGACCGGCGACCGGATCGGCGGGGGCGTCCCTTAAGGCCGGCAGGGGGCCTGTTTCTGCCAGGGGCTCGCCCCGCTCGGCCAGGTGGGCCAGCAACCAATTCACGGCTGTGGCCCGGCGGGTGCGCCTGGGGTAGAGCTCACCAATGGTGTAGCCGCCAAAGCCCAGCTGCTGCTTGAGCAATTGCTTGTGCTCTTTGGCAATCGAGCGGGTGAGGCGCACGCTGGGGGGGCGCTCGGCAATGAACTGGGGCTCCACAGGGAACGACTCCAGCCAATCGGCGCCCGCCCCGGGGCCGGCGCTCCAAACGCCGGAGCCATCGGGCGTATAACCCAGGCGCGGCCAGATCAACTCACACACGAAGCGATCGCTGGTGCGGTCGGCCAACACAGCTTCCAGTAGGGCCCGGCTCAGGGGGAAGGCCTCGGCCGTGGTGGCGGCTGGCACAGGGGGGCAGGGCAGAGAGCCCTGAGAATGGATCCACGATGGTCCTGTTTTCAAGTCCACTCCTGCTGGCAGGCAATGGCACGCCCCGCCAGCTGGGCTGCCGGGTGTTGCAGTCGCCGCTGGCGGGGGTGAGCGATCGCATTTTTCGCGGCCTGGTGCGCCGCTGGGCCCCCGATGCCCTGCTGTTCACCGAAATGGTGAACGCCACGGGTCTGGAGCTGGGCCACGGGCGCCAAAAGGTGGAGGAGCTCAGCGAGGAGCCGGGGCCCGTGGGGGTGCAGCTGTTTGATGTACGGCCGGCGGCCATGGCGGAGGCGGCCAGGCGGGCCGAGGCCGAGGGCGCCTTTTTGATCGACATCAACATGGGCTGCCCGGTGAAAAAAATCGCCAAAAAAGGCGGCGGCAGTGGCCTGATCCGCGATCCCGAGCTGGCGATGCGGATCGTGGCGGCGATCGCCGCGGCCGTGCGGATCCCGGTCACGGCCAAAACGCGGCTGGGATGGTGCGGCAGCAGCGCCGATCCCGTGGGTTTTGCCACCCAGCTGCAAAACGCTGGAGCCCAACTGCTCACCCTGCATGGCCGCACCCGGGAGCAGGGCTTCAAGGGCCAGGCCGATTGGGCGGCGATTGCCCAGGTGAAAGCAGCCCTCACCATCCCGGTGATCGCCAATGGCGACATCCACACCGGCGCCGACGCCCTGCGCTGCCTTGCCCTCACCGGTGCCGATGGGGTGATGGTGGGGCGGGCCACCATGGGAGCTCCCTGGATCGTGGGCCAAATCGATGCGGCCCTCAGCGGGCGCCCCGAACCGGCCACCCCGGGGCCCGATCAACGGCTACTGCTGGCCTCTGAGCATCTCCAGGCCCTGGTGGCCGCCAAGGGGGAGCACGGCCTGCTGATCGCCCGCAAACACATGGGCTGGACCTGCCAAGGGTTTGCCGGGGCCGCCCCCCTGCGCCAGGCCCTGATGCGGGCGCCCACCTCGGCTGAGGCCCTGGCCTTGCTTGATCAAGCCCTAAGGCAAGAAGCCCTACGGCAAGACCTTGGGCCAACCCTGGCGGATCAGTAGGAGGGAGAAGTAGGGCTGCTCGTCAGCCGGCATGGCAGCGGCGCTCGCCAGGAGCTGGTCGGGCCAGCCCACCCGCTGGGCAAACAGCGACCCCTCCAGCAAGCCGCGGGCATCCAGGGCCTGGCGCACCCAACTCCAGCGGTGGCCAAGTTTGAGCAGGGCCAGGACCCAGTGGGAGGCCGCAGCCTGCTCCAGCAGGGGCTCCAGCTCCGCCAGGGTGTCGGGGGTGGGGCGAACCAGCAGGCCCTCCTGCTGCAAGGCCAGGGGCCAAGGCATCGCCAGGCTCGAAGCGGCCGCTGCGGCCGCCGCCACCGAGGTAATGCCCGGGATCACCGTCACCGGGCAGGTCGGATGGCGCTGCGCCATGGCCAGCAAGACATAGGAGGCGCTGGCAAAGAGGGAGGCATCCCCCTCACAGAGCAGCACCACCGAAAACCCCTCGTCCACGGCCGCCGCCAGCTGGTCGGCCCCGTCATGCCACGCATCGATGCGGGGCTGGGCATCAGCCACCATCGGAAACAGCAGGGGTAGCCGCCTCTGGTGGCTTTCGATCCATGGCGCCGCAATCGTGGCTGCCATGCCAACGGCCCCCTCCCGGGCCACCGGGTAGGCCACCACATCGGCCGCCCCAATCGCCCGAACCGCGGCGACCGTGAGCAGGTTGGGATCCCCTGGGCCGACGCCCACCAGGGTGAGGCCAGGATTCAAACCGAGGGTGAGCCCTGGCTCAACGCTGGAGGAGATGGTCATGGCAGGGCCCCGGGATTACCAGAGGAAGTGGTGGCCGTCATCTGGATGGACAGGGGCCTCCACATTGAACCGACGGCGCACCTCGTCCAGGGGCACAGGGGCGAGGGCGACGTGATCCACCAAGGAGAAATCCCCACTGCAGCGGCTACCGCGGGCCATCTCTTGGGCCAGCACCTGGGCTGCCAAAGGGGTATCCAAGCTCGCCCTGGTGGGTTCAATGGTGGGATTGGCGCTCACAAAACCGGCTTCGTGGGTGATCAGCGAAGCCAGCAAGGCACTTTGGTTGATCGGGTTGTCCTGCATGGCCAGCTGGAAGGCACTGAGGGCAATTTCCCCGGCATCGGTGACGGCAATTCCTGCAATCACGTGGGTGCTGTCATGGGCCACATAGAGGTGGTTCAACGCACAGGGCTCCAGACCAGGAATCGGGATGCCAAAACTCTCGTAGTAGTGCATCAGCCCCCGGCCAAAGGAACCCTCCGGAAGCTCGGAAAACCCCTGAATCCTGCGGGCCAGATCCAACTCCGGTTCCGTGGCAGAAGCCGGCTCCCCGGCCAGGCTGGGCTCCGCGCGCAGCGGCAGAAACCTGTTGAAGGTTCGGGCCACATCGGCAGCAGCCTGCTGGATGCCTTGATCCATCAAATCTTTCGCCACCCTGCGGGCTGCGCTGGTGACACCCAGCGCCCCGGCGTAGGCCTCGCCCAAATGGAGTTGCTCTGGGGTCTGGGGATGACGGCAGAACTCCAGGGTCACCTGAAGTTGGTGGAAGGTCTGGCGATCTTGGGGATCACCCAACCAAGACACCAGCTCCACCGGCCCGAGCGGCTCGAGACGATCAACCGCCAGCTCGGGCCGGGCCCAAAGGTGACTGACAAATGCCTGCAACAGCCTCCGCTGCTCAAGGGTGGGGCCTTCGTTGGCGGAAACACTTCCCAACAGGCCCCTGGCCACTGGTTCCACAAGGGACGGCGCAACGATCAGGGCCATGGGCTACCAGGGGCATGCAGGCCATTTTCTAGGGTTGGCCGCAGCAGGGAATGCCCCATGAGCCTTCTGGCCATCTACCCCCATGCCAGCTCGCCTGGTGTTGCAGCGCCCCTGCCTGAGCTGATTACCAGTGACGCCTCCCTGATTGCCGCCGAGCTGGCCCCCCGGGGAGTGAGGTTTCAACGCTGGGAGGCCTCTGCCCAGCTGCCCCCTGGGGCCGACCAAGCCCAGATCCTGGCGGCCTACGCCTCGGATGTGGCCCGGGTCCAAGAGCACGGTGCCTACCCGACGGTGGACGCGATCCGGCTCGAACCCAGCCACCCCGAGAGAGCGTCCCTGCGCCAGAAGTTTTTGGCTGAGCACACCCACAGCGAAGACGAGGTGCGCTTCTTTGTGGAAGGCCGGGGCCTGTTTTGCCTCCACATCGGCGATGAGGTGCTGCAACTGGTCTGTGAGAAAAACGACTGGATCTCCGTGCCCGCAGGCACCAAGCACTGGTTCGACATGGGCCCCAAGCCCGCGTTTTGTGCCCTCCGCTTTTTCGACAATCCCGAGGGCTGGGTGGCGGCCTTCACCGGCGACCCCATTGCCAGCCGCTATCCCCTGCTCGACGAATTGATGGACGGCAGATAGGGAATCTCTACTTTTCAGGAATTGTGATCAAATCGTCTGTATGGATAGGATTCAGGGAACTAGTAGGATATTGGGGCCTGACCACTGATTCTGGGCTGGACTAACTTCACCCCTTTGGACAGATCCTCCCATCCAGACAGGCCGTGACAGACGACATCTCGATGCCGTTAAAACTATCAAGAGAAGAACAGGACCAAACCCCAAAAATCCAAATCCAGGCATGCCCTACATCCAATTTCGAGCCTGAATTCTCGCGCATTTGAATATCGATTACCATGGGTTAACAATTCATGTCTAGAATAAAATTCATGCCTAAAATAAGGTTGGCCTGTTGAATAAAATTTAGGAGTGGAATTAAAATGAAGGCTTCGAGGGCATCCAGCCTCCTCGCCATGGCTGGCCTCAGTGGCCTCACCATTCTTCTGTCTCCCTCTCCTGCCCTCGCGATGCATATCGCCGAAGGGTTTCTACCGGTTCCATGGGCCGCCTTCTGGTGGCTGGTGTCGCTGCCCTCTCTGCTGGTGGGCCTTCGCTCCCTGACCCGCATCACCCAGGAGCACCCAGATCTCAAATTGCTACTGGCCCTGGCCGGCGCCTTCACCTTTGTGGTCTCGGCCCTGAAGATCCCTTCTGTCACAGGCAGTAGCTCCCATCCCACAGGCACAGGTCTGGGGGCGATTTTGTTTGGCCCGTCGGTGATGGCTGTGCTGGGGGCCATCGTGTTGCTGTTCCAGGCCCTGTTACTGGCCCATGGGGGGCTCACCACCCTGGGGGCGAACATCGTCTCGATGGCGATCGTGGGGCCGACAGTGGCCTGGTGGACCTTCAAATCCCTACGCTCCTCGGGGTTCCCCCGCCTAGCCGTCTTTGCCGCAGCAGCCCTGGCTGATCTCGCCACCTACTTGGTCACTGCGGCCCAGCTGTCCCTGGCCTTTCCAGCGGCCACCGGCGGGTTTGCCGCCTCGTTCGTGAAATTCGGCAGCATCTATGCGGTCACCCAGGTGCCCCTAGCGATCACCGAGGGCCTGCTCACAGTGCTGGTTTGGAACTGGCTGCAGACCTATGGCAAGCCCGAGCTCACCATTCTCCAATTGATCCAACAGGACAACTGAGCCATGGCAAACCCTTCTCCCAAGCGGCCCAGCTTGCAGAACTGGCTCTTGGTAGCGAGCGTGATCGCCCTGGGTGTTGTCCCTGTGGTCTTCGTGCGGGGCGAGTTCTCCGGCTCCGACCAGCAGGGCACCGAAGCCATCGAAAAGATCCGGCCCAGCTACAAACCCTGGTTCAAGTCGGTGATCGTGCTCCCCAGCAAAGAGATCGAGAGCCTGATGTTCACCACGCAGGCCGCCGTGGGTGCTGGCGTGGTGGGTTTTGTGATCGGCCTCTACCGCGGCCGCAGCCTGGCGCAGGAGCGGAACAGGCCCCCAACTCCATGAGTGATCGCATCGATGCCCTGGCCCACAGCAACCGCCTGAGACTCCTGCCACCAGGCCAAAAGACAGGCTTTGCAATCACATTGCTGCTGCTGGCCCTCGTGTCGCCGCCGCCGGTGCAACTGCTGATCAGCCTGTGGCTGGTGGTGTGGACCGTCGGTTATGCGGGCATTCCTGCGGGCACCTACCTGCCGATGCTGCTCTTACCCATGGGGTTTGCCGTCACAAGCCTGCCCGCCATCGTGATCAATGGCGTCGCCAACGACGCGTTTGCTGGTGTGCACAGTGATGTATGGCGGGGCTTGAGTCAACCAGTGGCTGGCTGGACCCTCTACATCAGCAAGCTAGGCCTGGGCCAGGCCTTGGTGTTGCTCACCCGTTCGCTGGCAGCAACCAGCGCACTGTTCTTCCTCTTGCTCACAACACCATTTAGTGAGCTGATTCAGGTCTTGCGCAAGCTGGCGGTGCCGCCCTTGCTTCTGGACTTAATGGTTTACGTCTACGGGTTCATCTTTACCCTATGGGCCATCGTCGACCAAATCGCCATTGCCCAACATGCCCGGTCGGGCTACACCAGTTGGCGACGCTCCCTCCGAAGCCTTGGTCTGTTGGTCGGCCAGCTGCTGGAGCGCTCCCTGGCCAGCTACCGAGGCCTCGCCATAGGTCTGGCGGCCAGGGGGTTCCAGGGGGACCTGCGGGTGGTCTCCTGCGTTCAACACCGCCGCCCCTCAACACGCCTTCAGGCCGAGGCCATCACTGGTTGCGTTCTGTTAGGTGTTCTATCGATAGGGTTGGCCCGATGAGCCCTCGAATGAACGAAGCGGCCGTATTGGCGCAAGAGCCAAACCTGCTCGAATTCGAGCAGGTTGGCTACACCTATCCGAGTGGCCTTCAGAGCTCCATCAGCTCACTGTCGTTACGGGTGCCACGAGGCTCCCGCTGCGGCCTGATCGGCGAGAACGGCTGTGGCAAAACCACCCTCTTTCTGCTCGCCCATGGGCTCCTAAGGCCCCAGCGTGGCCGCATTCTCTGGCACGGACAACCGTTCAGCTACTGCCGAGAGGGCCTCTCCAGCCTTCGGCAGCGGATTGGCCTGGTGTTCCAAAATCCTGAACATCAACTGGTAGCCACAACGGTGGCGGAAGATCTCTCCTACGGCCTGGTGAACATGGGGCTAGGGGATACCGAGATCCGCTGCCGCATCCAGACGATCGCAGAAAGCTTCGACCTGGGCCACTTACTCGATCGGCAGGTGCATAGCTTGAGCCTCGGCCAGAAAAAACAATTGTCATTGGCAGACGTGATGGTTCTGGAGCCCGAACTCCTACTCATGGACGAGCCCACCGCGTACCTGAGCCCCGGCCATTGCATTGACCTTCGTCAGCGCCTTAACCGCATCCACGCAGCTGGAACAACAATCATGGTGGCCACCCATGATCTGGAATTTCTCCACGGCTGGGCCGATTGGTTGTTCGTGATGGATCGGGGTCAACTGGTATTAGAAGGTCCACCGGCCGAAGTGTTCACCCAGCAGGAGTTCCTCGAGGAACTTAACCTAGGGATACCGCCTACCCTTGAACTCCTGGCTGACTGGCGGCAACTCGCTAAATCACACCTCAATCTTCCCCTAGCGCAGCTGGAGAAACTGGAGCGACTTTTGAGGCCTTAAAATATTGGCTAGAAGCGTAACGGCCAACCGCAAACGTTACAGGACCAAACGGCATGAAGAAGTAAAGCTGGTACGGTCAAAAAGCCCTTCCCATCGGCCGAACAGTCCTAGGCAACATGAAGGGGAAAGCGGAGGAATCACTTTGGAAACATCCGCTCTTGAAATGTCTCTCAAACCCCGTGAAAACGATCAGACGCTGCACAAGAAAGTGGCACCATCAATCCCTAAATACCGCCAGATGAAAGGGTCTATCGGCAGGCAGGCCACTTGGAGCATAGGTACGCACGCGCATCTGATGATGGTCGCTCAGTAGGCCGACGGTGCAAATTCCAGGCTCGACATCTTCATACATCTCGCTACCAACGACGCATGAAAAATTCGTCTTAGCGGAACCCTGAAGCTCATCCTGCCAAGTGAGCACGTAATCGCCCAAACCGACCCTCTCAGATTTTGAAATGCGATATCCACGAGCGATCGTGCCATCTGCAGCGATAACGCATGCCAGGCGGGATTCAAAATCAGCCATTGCTCAAGTTCAAACCCATAGGTTATAGCAAAAAACTTTCCACTGCAGCTCGAAACTTGATTCAATCAGTAGAGAACCAATTCGCAAACCTTATACCCAATCAACCGAGGACCCAAACAAGTCACTAAAACAGCTAAATATTTAAAAGGAACTAACAAAAAGCGTCTACGCCCCCCCTACCCAAGCCAAGTCGAGCTTACTCCTGCAATCAATCTGTCCCGCAGAACCCCAAAGGCCTGAACGTATTCGACTAAAACGAATACAGCTTAAGCACTTAAGCAGTATTCCTTAAAATTTACAGGTAGTTTTTGCCAGCTAGCAAAAAACCGTTCGCCTTCACCAATGAGGTGATGGGCGAACGGTTTAATCACGAAAAGACCAACCAATTCGTCAGAGTCAGGCTTCGAGTCTTGCTCGGATAGCAACAAGACGGTCACCAAGTTCCTCCTTACTGATCATGCCGCGTGAAAGAAGTGAATGGGCAAGGCTAACAAGCTGATTCTCAGGATAGGGAAGATTGGCATACCTGGTTGCAGACAGCACATCCTCCTCATCGCGACGTTGCTTAAAAGACAGGGAAGATTCTTCCTCGTCCGAGCAAGAACGGTCGAGGGCGTCGCAAAGTCCATCGAGGCTGGTCTTCCATGGAGGCAACGGATTCTCAACACCATACTTGGCCGAAATAATCGGCCAAGTATGGTTACTCCCAGAGATCTCTTCTAGGAGATCAATTTTCTGTTCGATGTCCATAGTTAATCAAGGGGCTTATCAGGAACCAACGGGACGGATGGCCGGGATTGTCTTAGTTTTTACATTGGTTGTTACGCCTGGCTTCGGAAGAGCTACTCCAATCATGCAGTCGCGGGTAACGATCTCAGCCAGCTGATCCTCAGACCATCCCTCAGTGCCCTCAGGTCGGATTGGCATCACCATAAAGCGGTGCTTCTGATTAGAATCCTCGATACGAACTTCGACGTTGTCAGGAATTTCCAGACCAAATTCAGCCAGGACGGGTCTTGGCCAGCGGACGATACGACGACGGTAGTTGGGAGAGCGATACCATTCAGGGGAGTTACCTAAAAGGGGTCGTGGATAGCAAGAGCAAAGGCAACAAACAATCACGTGGTGAACAGTTGGAGAATCTTCCAGGATCTGAAGAGCGTGAAAATCGCTAATTGTCCCTGAACCGGTTGGATTCAACCAATCCACGCCCACTTGCAGGCAGGCCTCAATCGGGTCCGTGAGCGCCAACTTTTTAAACTCAGGATCCAGCCAAGCCTTAGCTACCAACTTGGCGCCAGGAGTGGGACCGATTTGCTCAGCAAACTCAGTGTAAATCCTATGCTGCTCAGCCGTAAAAATGCCCTTTTCAATGCATAGCTCTCGGAGCGCGATTTCAAGAACTTCAAACTCCGTGATCTCGTCGACCATCGGCTTAACAGTTTTCTCGTGATCGTGATCGTGATCGTGATCGTGATGATGCTCGGACATGGGTCTAATTGGTTTTGTGGAAGATGGAAATTATTGAGGTGTCAGGCAGAAGCCTGAAGCCAGCGCTCAGGTATCTCTGTCTGGAGTGAATCGCTCTCGGGCCCATGGTAGGAATCCCACAAATCAACTTGCTTGAATCTGACGATATAAAACCACTCTGGCCTGTCTCCTTCACGTCCCCAAGCTTCGTCCTCGGGAGCAGGACTCTCGTAACTTACTCTAGAAATCACTCCTTCGGCTCCTCGAACATATTCTGGAGTTCGCGTATAAAGCAACGCAGGGAGATCCCGAACTTTAACACGATCTCCAACATTGTACTTTGCTGGACCGGCCTGGCCCGAATACATACCCGGATCTCCCTTCCCTAGGGAATCTGCGACCCAGCGATTGCGCTTAACATTCGAGCCATCGCCTTCGAATTTTGGCTGAGCTTTAGGGAGCTGGCCATTGAGGCCCCCTGCGTAACGGTCTTGGACCTCGACCAAGCGATCGGTGAGTTCCCCCCACGAAATATACTCCTTCTCTACCAGTGTTTTAGTTGCTGCCCACAGCCAGCGGAAGTAATAGGGGAGCCCGAAATAAACAGACAGCCCTATTTCAACGTCTGCGATTCGACGCCTCTCCTCGGAGACCCAGACGCCACCCCATCCCAAAACCTCGCAAAGAATGTAGGTCATCAATTCCCACTGTTCTTCCTCCTTTTCAAGAAATGGTTCAGCCGCACTGAGCTGGCCTCCCTGGTCTTGAGGGCATTTCATGTATGCCCAAAACCTATCGGAACTGATCATGTCCCCGGAGGTCCATTCGGGCAATTCCGGGTAGGAAGCCTTCAAGCGCGAGATCAATGCAAGCTTTTGTTCCCGATGGGAGGCAGTTGTCATGAAAGTAACTAAACAAAAAGCCACTCTTTAATTATAGCGTCCTCCTTGCCGGCTCGAGCGTATCCTAGAACACAAAACTCAACAAACTCTTTCTCGCCAGGAGTCTTGGATCGGCCCCGCCATGTTCATGACGCGATATGCAACGGCACCGCCTGAAGGATTGCGCTGACACCTGTAACGACAAATTGAATGCCGATTGCCAGAGTGAATAGGCCCATCACCTTGATCAGTACGGTCATGCCTATATGGCCGAGCCATTGGGTGAGCTTGGCGGCAAAAACAAACATCAAACCGATCAACACTGACATCACCAGAATTGCGGCCAGCAGTTCGAATCGTTGGTTCAACGTACGCGCCGCATCCGCATACACCGTGATCGTGGACATGGTGCCTGCGCCGGTTGTGAGCGGCAGTGCGATCGGGACAATCGCAGAGGAGGTCATCTGTTCAGCGGCAATGCTGGTGGTAGTGACCTGTTTTTCACCGCTGGCATCCGGCCCCTTGGAGTGGAGCATGCTCAGACCGCTGGCACCAAGCAGCAGACCACCCGCAATCTGAAAGGCACTCACCCCAATCCCGAAGAAGCGCAACACCGCTGTCCCGAATAAAAAAGCGGAGACCATGATCACCACACTGGTTAAAGTGGAGACACGGATCACATGCCTTGCCTGACCGCGCGGGAGTCCGGTGGTCAGTCCCAGGAAAGGTCCCAGCGCAGGAATGTTGTTGGCCACTGCGAACAATCCCAGCAGATAGTGCTGGAAACTGCTCGGAATCATTTGCTGCAGTAACAGGCTGTGGTTGATCTCCATCACGCCTCCAAGCGCTGAGGATGGGCTTCGGCCAAGGCCTGAAGAGATGATTCCCTCACGCTGGGATAAAGATCAAGAAGATTCAAATTATCGATCACTGCGTAAGTCTCCACCATCCGCGTGAACCAGTTGTGATCTTCCGTTGACGGATGGGGCCTGCACCATGCGGCGCACATCAGTGCATCTCAACTCCAAAAGAGTGCATCCTCACAGCGACTGCAGTCTCGAGCACCCCCTGCAGCGCAGCCACTTCCGCCGCCGCCAGCTCCTGCAAGCGGGCGACGGTTGCTTCCCGGCCAAAGCCCTTTTCCGCCAACATCCAATAGAGGCCGAAGTGGCGGGCCTCACTGGCCACCAACTCTCCGTAGAGGCCCCGAAGCTCCGGATCCGGACTGTGCGCGGCCAACAGGGCCATGCGCTCATGGCTGCGGGCCTCAATCAACCCCGCCACCAGGAAGGAATCGAGCCTGCGCTGGGGTTCGTCGCGGCGCACCTGCTTGGCCAAGCTGGCCCCATAGGGCGGCGCCGCCAGGGGCCTGAGGGCCTGGCCCCTGGCCTGAAGCACCCGGAGCACCTGCTCAAAATGCTCCAGCTCCTCCCTCGCCAGGGGGCTCAAGGCACCGGCGAGCTCTTCGTCGCTCTGGTAGCGAAACATCAACTGCAGGGCCACCCCGGCGGCCTTGCGCTCGCAATGGGCATGGTCGATCAACACCAGCTCTGGCTGGGCGATGGCCTGTTCCAGCCAAGCATCGCTGCTGGGGGCAGCCAGCCACTTCACCCGGACAGGATTCTCGGTTAGAGCAGCCATGCTCAAACCCCGCGCAGGTGGCTCACCAGGCCCTCGAGGGCTAGGCGGTAGCTGGTGGGACCAAATCCACAGATCACCCCCACGGCCCTATCGGCCAGATAGGAGTGGTGGCGGAACGGCTCGCGGGCATGGGTGTTGCTGAGATGCACCTCTACAAAGGGAATAGCCACCGCCAGCAGGGCATCGCGCAGGGCCACCGAGGTGTGGGTGAAGGCCCCAGCATTGATCAGGATGCCCGCCACCTGGTCCTTGGCCTGGTGGATCCGGTCCACCAGGGCCCCCTCATGGTTGCTCTGATAGCAACTGATCGAGGCCCCCAGGGCCGCGGCCTGCTGGGTCAGATCAGCGTTGATCTGGTCGAGGGTGGCCCTGCCGTAGAGCCCGGGTTCGCGGGTGCCCAACAGGTTGAGGCTTGGACCGTGGAGGGCGAGCAACAGCATGGAATTCTGGGTGGGGCCGGCTGGTAAGTTCTTCCGGTGTGGTTCGGGTCGGTGCCCGAGTGGTTAATGGGGGCGGACTGTAAATCCGCTGGCTCTGCCTACGTTGGTTCAAATCCAACCCGGCCCACCTTCCACATGCCCTTGTAGCTCAGTGGTAGAGCACTCCCTTGGTAAGGGAGAGGTCACGAGTTCAAATCTCGTCAAGGGCTTTATCCACGGTGGGGTTGGCACCCCCCACCGTCAAGCCCTGGGGGGCGGGATCCTTCCATCAACGACCTTTCGGCTGCATGGCTTTAGCGGTTTCGATCGAAGCGATGCGCGAGCCGATCGACCGCGGCATGAGCCGGCCGCTGGCCTGGCGCCTCGAACAACTCGATCGGCTCACAGGCCTACTCAGCAACCACGAAGCCGAGGTGCTCGAGGCCCTCGCCACCGACCTCGGCAAAGCGCCCCTGGAAGCAACCTTTGAGTTGGTGGCCATCCGCCAGGAAATCGCCCACACCCGCCGCAAGCTGCGCCGCTGGATGGCCCCCCAAGCGGTGGCGATCGAACTAGCCCTCAAACCGGCCCGGGCCTTCCTGCAGGCCGAACCCTTGGGCTGCGTTCTGATCATTGGCCCCTGGAACTACCCCTTCCAGTTGGCGCTCCTGCCCCTGGTGAGCGCCTTGGCCGCCGGCAACGCGGCCGTGGTGAAACCCTCGGAGCACGCTCCCCAGACGGCAGCTCTCCTGGCGCGCCTGCTGCCCTTGGCCTTCCCCCCGGAGGTGGTGCAAGTGGTGGTCGGCGATGGGGCGGTCGCAGCCCAGCTGCTCGAGCAGCGTTTTGACCACATCTTTTTTACCGGCGGCAGCCGGGTGGGGCGGCTGGTAATGGCCGCTGCCGCCAAGCACCTCACCCCCGTCAGCCTGGAACTGGGAGGCAAAAGCCCGGCGATCGTGCTGGGCGATGCCAATCTCGCCGTTACCGCCAGGCGGCTGGTGTGGGGCAAGGGCCTCAATGCTGGCCAAACCTGTGTGGCCCCGGATCACCTCTTGGTGGTGCCCGAGCTACGGGCCCCCTTGATCCAGGCCATGGCCGCTGAAATCACCAGCTTTTACGGCGACGATCCGCTCACCAGCCCCGATTTGGGAGCGATCGTGAACCAGGCCCAATTCGATCGTCTCGAGGGGCTCCTGGCCGGGGCCAAAGCCAGGGGGCAAGTGCTGGCGGGAGGTCGCAGCGATCGGGCCACGCTCCGCATCGAACCCACCCTCGTAGCCGTGGACGGGGTAGAGGTGGATGGAGTCGACGATCCCCTGATGCAAGAGGAGATCTTTGGGCCGATTCTGCCCGTGATCAGCATCGCCGGACTTGAAGCGGGCCTCCAGCAGGTGCGAAGCCGGCCCAAGCCCCTCGCCCTTTACCTCTTCAGCAACGACAAAACCGCCCAGCGGCGCACCCTCGAAACCACAAGCTCTGGCAGTGTTTGCTTCAACGATGTGGTGATGCAGGCCGGAGCCGCCGCCTTGCCCTTTGGTGGCGTGGGCGAAAGCGGCCTCGGCAGCTACCACGGCAAGGCCGGCTTCATCACCTTTTCCCATCAACGCAGCGTGCTTGAGCGTCCCTTTTGGCTGGATCTGCCCTTCCGCTATCCCCCCTACAAAGGCAAGCTCGGCCTGGTGAAATGGTTGCTGGGGTGACGTGATCAGAACCCTTGATGCCCAGGGGACTGGATCCACTCCAGTGGGCCGTTTAACGTTCGACGATCGCGTTGTCCGCTCCATTGATAGTGCCCATCCGTCGCTCCCTTGCTGCTTTAGCCCTAGCGGTGGTGTTGCCACTGCCAGTCGCACTGCCAGGCCTATGGCCCCTGGCCGCCCTGGCCAATGTGGTGGTCAAACCCGGCGAAACCCTCTCTGAGATTGCCGATCGCAATGGCGTCAGCCTGAAGCGACTGATGCAAGCCAACGGTCTCACCGACCCGAGCAAGCTTGCAATAGGCCAAACCTTGGTGATTCCAGGCGGCCGCCAAGGAAGTGGGGGCTGGAGCTCCTCGAGCTCCAGCAGGGGGAGTTCCCGGGGCGGCACGGTCACCGTTCGGGATGGGGACACCCTCTCAGGGATTGCCGATCGGGCTGGCATCAGCGTGAACCGCCTCATGCGCCTCAATGGCATCAGCGATCCCGACAAGTTGACCATCGGCCAAACGTTGGTGGTTGGCGGCAGCGGTGGCAGCGGTTACTCCAGCCAGGCCGCCGCAGCGAAACCCCTGCCTACAGCTCCGTACACGGTCAAGAAGGGCGAAACGGTATCCGAATTGGCTGAGCGGTTTGGCACCACCACCAACCGGCTCCTGCAGCTCAACAACATCAGTGATCCCAAGCTGTTGGTGGCTGGCACGCGCATCGCCATACCGGGCCGCCCCTCCACCGCCGCCAGCAGCCCCATACGTTCAAGCGGCACAGCAGGCGCGAGTAAAACCAGCGAGTACGTGGTGCAGTCGGGGGAGAGTTTGTCCCATATCGCCGATCGCTACAACACCTCGGTGGATCGGCTGGTAGCGATCAACAAGCTCGCCGATCCCGATTTTGTGGTTGCTGGAACCCGGATCAAGCTGCAGGCCCCACCAGCTCCGAAACCCGCCCCCAAACAGGCGGCGAAACCCACTGCCAAACCCAAGCCCCAGCCAAAACCAGCCGCCCAAACCGCGGCCAAGCCCAAGCCCACGGCAACCGTTCAAACCGCGGCCAAGCCGGTCGTCGAGACCAAACCAGTCGCCGTAGCGAAGCCTGTTGTGGCAACCAAGCCAGTTGCTCAAGCCAAGCCTGTCGTCGAAGCAAAGCCAGCAGCTGAAACCAAGCCTGTCGTGGCCAGCCAACCGGCGACCACAACCGCCACTGCGGCTACGACAACCGCGGCTACGACAAAGGCCACAGCAGCGGTAACGGCCACAGCAGCGGCAACGGCCACCAAACCTGCCGCCAAGCCGGTCGCAACCACCCCCAGCCCGAAACCCGAAGTCACCGCAAAGGTGGAAGCAAGCTCCAAGGCCCCTACAAATCAAGCAACAACAACCCAAGCCCAACCAGCACAAACCACACCCGCACAAGCCACACCAGCACAAACGACCACCGTGGCGAGCCGTCCCCGGTCAAGCTCCACCAGCCGCTCCACCGCCAAGCTGGCCAATTCCGATTGGCGCAACTACGGCCCGCTGCAGGTGGACTGGGCCAACTGGCAATCGATGGGGGGCAGTTACGTGGCACCCACCCTCAACGGCAAGGGCCAATCCCTCTATCTGGCGATCAACTGCGGCGCCCGCAAAATCAACACCACGAGCCAATCGGGCCAGTGGAAGAGCTGGGAGGCGCCCCAGGCTGATTTCGAAGAACAGCTGGTGAGCGACCTCTGCAAAGCCAAAGGCGGCTAGGCCGCCCAGTGGAGCGGCCAGGGCTGGCGCAGATAGCGCCGGCCCGAATCCCGCAGATACAGGCGTTGGGCGCCATCGTCGCTTTCCCCAATCAATTCCTCCTGCACGAGACGGCGGGCCAACCAAGCCCAGCGCTGGTCTTCCCCCGAGGAACGCCCCGAGGCCAGGTCTTCGGCCAGAAGCCGTAGATCCCGGCCATTGCGGGCCGAGACCGCTTCCAGCACCTGGGATGCCTGCTCCGACCAATCCACCCGGTGGGCCTGCCGCTGGCAGTTGTCGCAGCGGCCGCAGGGGGTAGCCAACTCCCCCACCGCCAGCAGGAGGGCCTGTTCTCGGCACCCCTCGTCCTCCGCCACGGCTTCCATGCGCCGCAACTGACGTTGGGCCAATTCCAGCCGATGCTGCTCCTGGCGGCGTTGCTCCGGGCCCAACGCCTGGGTGTCCAGTTGGGTGCCAGCGGCGCGAATGGCCCAACCCAGGCTGGTGCGATCGGCTGGATCGAAGAGCACCAGGCAGTGGGCCAGTTCGCCATCCCGTCCGGCCCGGCCCGATTCCTGGAGATAGCCCTCGGCACTGGCCGGTAGGTCCAGATGCAACACCAAGCCCACATCCGGCCGATCCACTCCCATGCCAAAGGCCACGGTGGCCACCAGCACAGGTCTGGGCTGGGTTTGGAAATGCTCAAGGGCCAGCTGACGACTCTCCGGATCCATCCCGGCGTGATAAGCGATGGCCTCCAGGCCCGCCTCCGTCAGGCGTGCTGCCCACTGCTCCACCGAACGCCGGGTGCGGGCATAGATGAGGACGGCCCCCCGGGCGGCCTGGGCCGCCTCCAGCACCTGGGCCAGGGGGTCTTCCGGCCTCCTCTGTATCGCATACACGAGGTTGCTGCGCCGGGCCGATCGCACTTGAATCAATGGACGACGCAGTTGCAACAGGCGAATGATGTCGGCGCGCACCTGGGGAGCAGCGGTCGCACTGAGGGCCACCAAAGGCACCCCTGGGCACAGGCTGCGCAACTGGCCCAGCCGCCGGTAATCGGGGCGAAAGTCGTGGCCCCAGGCACTGATGCAGTGGGCCTCATCCACCGCCAAGGCCACCAAGCGCCCCGAAGCGAGCACGTCGTCGAGCAATTGGCGGGTGGCCTCCGCCTGCAGCCGCTCGGGGGCCAAATAGAGCAGCCGCAGCCGGTTGTCCCGCAGGCGCTGCAGCAATTGGCGCCGTTCAGGGGTGCCGAGGCCGCGGTGAATGCAGGCAGCGGGGATGCCGCGGCGCTCCAATTGGCGCACCTGGTCCTGCATGAGGGCCACCAGGGGGGAAATCACCAGCACCAACCCTTGCCGCACCAGGGCCGGGAGCTGGTAACAAAGCGACTTGCCGCCCCCCGTGGGCAGCACGGCCAAACAATCCTGGCCGGCCAGCAAGGCCTCCACCACGGGGCGCTGCCCAGGCCGGAATTCCGACCAACCGAAATGGCGTTCCAGGGCCTGCTCAAGGGCCGCCTCAAGGGCCGACTCACGGGCCAACTCCGGGGCTGACTCCGGGGCGCCTTCGCCAGCTGATGCCACAGCCGCCAAGAAGCCCTACCTGTAGTGCCCCTAGAGACTAGCCGCCACCAGGACTAGGGGTGGGGAGGGGAGGGGCCTCGAGCCGGTCTGGGGATTCCTCCACCAACTGCAACCGCACCCGCTTGCCTCCGGCCAGTTCACCCAACGACACCCGCATGGTGCTGCCGCTGAGGGTTTGCAGGGCGATAAGCAGGTCGCGCAGGTGGGGGGTGCTACTGCCGCTCTCCACCCACAGCCTCTCCTGCAAGCCCCCAAGGCGCCGCCAACTGGTGTGGAGCTTGAGCACGGCACTCTCGAGGGCTTGGGCTTGGCCAACGGCATCGGCAAGCAACCCCAGGGCATCGAGGCGCTGGGCCTCCTGCAGGGCCTTCTCAAAATTCAATTCACCCTGCTGAAACGCCCGCACGGCTAGGCCCGCTTCGGCAGCCTTGCTCAACCAACGGGCCGTACTGGTCACATCCTTCACCCGCTCGAGCTCGGGTTCGTCGCGCAGCACCTGGCGCAGATCCTCTTGTTGCTCCTCCGGCAACTTGGCCAGCTCCCGCACCAACGGGGCAATCATCCGAGGGGGCAGCAGGTTTTCGGCCGTGCGCTGGCGAATCTCCTCCGGCAACAGGGGGCTGGTGGCGGCGGTGAACTCATCACTGAGGCGCCGCACTTGCTTGCGGGTGATCTGCTGACCCTCATTGGCGGCCTCGCTGATCATTTGCTGCACTTCCAGGTCCGCCTGGGCGGTTTCAAGGAAAGCACGCTTGGAAAAGTTGTTCACGCTGGATTCCTCCAGCAGGCCACCTCCCACCAGGCTGTCGGCCGACTCCGCCAGCTGGATCAGGGTGTAAGCCCGGGTTTTGCTGATCTCCCGCTCGCGCAACCACTGCAGAAACCCCGTACCCCGGCCCTCGCCGCCCCGCTTTTCGCGGTCGCGCACCGCCCCCAGGATCCTGCCGCGCCAAATTTCGGTTTGGAGGTCGAAACGATCACAGACGGCCCAAGCTTCCTCAAGGCGCGCCAAGAACTCCATCGTGCTGATGGTGTCACTTTCGGGATCGGGCAGCTCAAGGCTGAGGGTGGGCGCCTCAAGGGGATCCATGGGCAAGGGAGACAACAGAGCAGCAGATCGGAACGATCGTGCCACGGCCAACGACGACGAATCGTGACGCAGAAGGGTATTGGGTGAGCAGCCGCTAGTAACTTCCCTACGACAGCCACACGATTGACAGCGAAGCGATGGCCATCTCCCGCGGAGACAAGGTTCGGATCAAGCGTCCTGAGTCCTACTGGTTTAACGAAGTCGGCACCGTTGCCTCGGTCGACACCTCTGGCATCCGCTACCCGGTGGTGGTTCGCTTTGACAAGGTGAACTACAACGGCTACAGCGGCTCTGAAGGTGGCATCAACACCAACAACTTCTCCGAAGCCGAGCTCGACAAAGCTTGAATTAGGGGAGGCCTAAGCCAGGGAGACCCTTCCAGCAGGAAGCCCGTAGCCCCTCTGAGGGTTGCGGGCTTTTTAGTGTGCTTTATCTGAACCAAGGCTGATGCCTGAACTGCCCGAAGTTGAGACGGTACGGCGCGGTTTGGAACAGCAAACCTCCGGATTCAAGGTCGCCAAGGTGGCGGTGCACCGAAACCGGGCGATCGCAAGCCCCCCCGATCCAGAAGCCTTCTGCTGGGCCCTGACGGGCTGCAGCCTGGGCACCTGGAGCCGGCGGGGAAAGTACCTCTACGCCGCATTGCAGCGCGAAGGCGATGACGCGGGCCATTGGGGCGTGCACCTGCGCATGACCGGCCAATTCCTTTGGATCGATGCCGATGGGGCCAACCCATCCCCACCGCCGTGCAGCCACACCAGGGTGCAGTTTTGGAGTGAGCAGGGCCAGGAACTGCGCTTCATCGACACCCGCAGCTTTGGCCAGATGTGGTGGGTTCCCCCGGGGGAGCCGCTCGAATCGGTGATGACGGGATTGAAGAGGCTTGGGCCGGAACCTTTCAGTGGGGCGTTCAACCCCTCCTACCTGCAGCAGAAGCTCAAAGGCTCCAGGCGACCGATCAAAAATGCCCTGCTCGACCAGGCCCTGGTAGCCGGCGTGGGCAATATTTATGCCGATGAATCCCTGTTTGCATCAGGCATTCGGCCCCATACCCCCAGCGGCCGATTAACCAAGAAGCAGCTCGATGCCCTGTGTACGGCGCTGGTGCAGGTGCTGGAGGTGAGCATCGGGGCTGGGGGCACCACCTTCAGCGACTTTCGCGACCTAACCGGCACCAATGGCAACTACGGCGGCGTTGCCCTCGTGTACCGCAGGGGAGGCGAACCGTGCCGCAGCTGCGGAACCCCAATCCGCCGCGAGAAACTGGGGGGCCGCAGCAGCCACTGGTGTCCAACCTGCCAGCGGTAGGGAAAGGTTTTTGCCGCCGTGGCCGCCGAGGGGCTTAACTGAACCAGGCGTTCAATCAGGGCAAAGACGTTGCCATTGCGTGGAAACCAAGAGGTCGACGCCCGCCAGGCCCTCTGCGCCGTCATGGCGGGAATTCACAAACGCGGCTGGTGTGATGGCACCGGAGGGAACTTCAGTTCCGTGATGAATCAGGAGCCCCTGGAGTTGCTGATGGCCCCAAGCGGGGTGGATAAGGGGCTGGTGGCACCGGAAGACCTGATTACGGTCGATGGGGATGGTCAGCTGTTGGGGGGCAGCGGCAAACCCAGTGCGGAGACACTCCTGCACCTGGCGATTGTGAAAAGCCAAGAAGCCGGTGCCGTGCTCCATACCCATTCCCAGGCCGCCACACTCCTCTCGAAGCTGGCCTGCCCCATCGGTGAAAGCGTTGGTTGGATCAGGGTGGTGGGGCTGGAGATGCTGAAAGGCCTCGAGGGCATCAAAAGCCATACCGAGGAGGTGCAGATACCGGTGCTGGCCAATGACCAAGACCTCAAACGACTCAGCGGGGCAGCCCAACCACTGCTTCCAGATGCGCCCCACGGTCTACTGATTGCGGGCCATGGCTTGTACGCCTGGGGGGCCAATCTCGAGGTGGCCAAACGCCATCTAGAAATCCTCGAATTCCTACTGGAAAACCACTGGCGCGAACAACTCCTGATGGCACGAATGAAACTGTGACAGGCAAACCATCGGACCAAAATCTGATACGTCCACGATGAAACGGGAAGGCATCAGCCATGTGCTGTTGGATATCGAAGGAACCACCTGCCCGGTGAGTTTCGTGGCGGGGACCCTGTTCCCCTATGCCACGAAGCACCTTGAGTCGTTTGTGCAAACCCACAGGGGCGAGCCAGAGATTGGCAAATTGCTTGCGGCAGCGGAAGAAACCTGGAAGCAGGACAGCAATCCGGAAGCACAACAACTCCTGGCCGAACCAGGGGCCGATGTGATCACCTACCTCCAGCTGCTGATCAAACAAGACCGCAAACTCCCCGAACTCAAAGACCTCCAAGGCCTTCTCTGGGCGAAGGGCTACGCCTCGGGTGATCTGGAGGGTCCCCTATTTCATGATGTAGCTCCAGCCCTTAGGCGTTGGCACCAACAGGGCGTCGGGTTGGCCGTGTACTCATCGGGTTCTATCGCAGCCCAACAGTTGCTCTATGGCCACAGCACCGATGGAGATCTGCGCAACCTGTTCAGCCATTGGTTCGATACCAGAACAGGAGCCAAGCAACACGTTGCCAGTTATCGGGCCATCTCCCAAGCAATGGGGGTGGGCAGTTCAAAGGTCCTGTTCATCAGCGACTCGCTGCTGGAATGCGAGGCGGCCCATGCAGCGGAAATGCAGGTGCTCTTCAGTGATCGGGACGGTAATCCAGGACGAGACAACGGTTCATTTGAGAGAATCAGGTCGTACGCAGACCTGCAGGTCAATCCGTGAACCAAAGCCCGCGTGACCGAGAGATCCTCGCCCTCAATCAGGCCATGCTGGAAAGCGTCGTGGCTGGAGATTGGGCCACCTATGCAAGCTTCTGCAGCGAAGACTTGACCTGCTTTGAGGCAGAAACCAATGGGGTCTTAGCCCAAGGGCTGAGCTTCCACCGGTTCTACTTTGATCTACCAACAGAATCTGCAATCGACCCAGGGACCAAGGCAGTCACACCCAACGTGAGTATGGCTGGCACCCATGTGCGCTGGGTCAGTGAAGACGCGGTGATCCTCAGCTACACCAGGCTCACCCAGAAACTCTCAAACGGAGAACCGATCACGGCAAGTTGCTGCGAAACCCGCACCTGGCAGAAGCTCGAAGGGAACTGGAAACAGGTGCATGTTCACCGGTCGTAGCACAAACACCCAACAAAAAAGCCACCCAGTTGGGTGGCTTTTCGTCTCAGCAGCAGCTCCCATCAAAGGAGGACTGCTG
>Ga0007795_10000033_pt1 | contig 26668 bp, 24 predicted proteins | sample CryBogmetaGMA1M_FD_60369 | JGI IMG/M metagenome (GOLD analysis project Ga0007795, IMG submission 60369) | Freshwater microbial communities from Crystal Bog, Wisconsin, USA - MA1M | ecosystem: Environmental > Aquatic > Freshwater > Lake | place: Crystal Bog, Wisconsin, USA | collected 2009-07-06
GCCCTGGATAGGCCCAATAGCCATGCTCAGCCTCAATTCTCCGCCGGGTTTCTCGCCAGTCCTGGTCGGTTTCGCACCAGGCTCGAACTTGATTGGCCAATAGGGCAATACCGCTTGTGGACGGAATGACCCCGAGCCCGACCTCCAGGAGATCGTGAACACTGTCAGATACAAAGGCCTGGGCCTCCATAGCCGCCCAGAGCATGGCGGCGTGGACGGACTCGCCATCATGACTGACTCGGCCAGCCTGCTGGGCAAAGGCCGCCGCGCGTCTGGGCTGGCCAGGACAAACCAGGGCCCATCCATCAATGAAAATTTGTGCGCCGATTTGTTCAGAAAGGGCGCGGCCATTCACCGCCATGGACCCGCTTTGAGGGGCCGGCAGACCGCGTTGCAAGTTCAGCCAAGCCGTATGCTCGGTAGAAATACCATTCCCACCCCACCACAGGATCGACCGCCCCTCCACAATGTAATTGAGCCAGGTTTTCCCCACGTCTTGAGATTTGAGATCATAGGACAGGCCGTGGTCTTCAAGGGCACGAATGAAGGTGAAGGTGCCTGCAACGTCATCATCGGTAACGACCAGGGGTAGGTTCAGTTGGTCATGCACATAGCCCGTAATATCGCCAAAGGTCTGCTGGATGCGCGCATGGGACCAGCCCTCAAAGGGCCGACCCAGATAGACGCCAATCAGCTTTCCAAGAACCCCGGCATAGACGCGCTCGAGATAATCGGTTGGCAGTGCCAAGCTTATCGCGCCGCTTGGTCTTCAGGGGCGGCAACCAACTCCGGCACAAAAAGATGCAGCCATAGAAGGCCCAGCAGATAGGAGACCGCCGCAACCGCCAGTAAGGGGCCATACCCCATGCCTGCCGTAAGAATTTCACCGGCAACGAACACAATAGCCATGCCCGCGAGGTTGCCGCACAGGGCACCAAAGCTGGTGACCTTACCGACCCTGGCCTTGGGAATAATGTCGCCGATGGTCGAGAAAATACTCACGGAAAACCCCTGATGTCCCGCCAGCATGACGGCAAGAAGTCCTGCCGCCATCCAAAGGTTTTGGGTCAGCAGCGCCAAGGGTGCCGTAGTGACCAAGAGGGCGGAAACCAGCATGACGCCCTTGCGGACACGATTAATGCTCACCCCCTGGGAGATCAGCCGGGTTGAAATCCAGCCCGAAGCCAAAGACCCCACCGCTGATCCAACATAGGCAATGGCCAAGGGCGGCCCGAGATCCTTTTGCGCCACATGGAAAACCCGGTGGAAGAAGTCAGGGGCCCAGAACAGCAGCAGCCAATAGACCTGGTCTGACAAGACCTTGGCGCCGGCAATGCCGAGTGTTCGCCGATCTGACAGCAGACCTGCCGTCCCCCGGAGCGCAGCTCTGAACCCACCACCAGGCGCTGCGCCGGCCAAGACAGGTTCCTGGTGTTGCGGAAAATTAAGCCCCCGAGTTGCGCCAATCCAGGCCAGAACCCAGACAAAACCCAAGGCCCCTGCGGCCACAAAGCACCCTCGCCATCCCAGTCCCGCCCAGCCTAAGGCCAGACTTCCCCCGGCGATCACGGGGAGAACCAAGGGCGTGGCGATCGAACCCAGGGCCGATGCGCCGTTCGAAATGCCAAAGACAAAGGACCTTAGGCGGGCGCTAAAGATCGTCGCTAGGGTTTTTACGAAGGACGGAGTGCCCATAGATTCCGTGGCACCCAGCGCCACCCGAACGGCCGCGAATTGCCCCACACTAAAGGCCCAACCGTGCGCCATTGCCGCTAGGCTCCAGGCGGCAACGCCAGCCGGGGTCGCCCACTTCACCCCCAGACGATCGACAATCCATCCGACCCCAAGATAGGCCATAGCAGCAGAAAACTGGAAAAGGGAGGCGAGCTTTCCGTAGTCCGCATCGGTCCAATGCAGGTCGTCCTCGATCATCGGCTTCAACACCGAAATGATCTGCCGATCTACCAGGTTCAGTATGCCGGCAAGCACGATCAATCCCACCAGCCACCACCGGCGGGCCAACAGTTTCGGGTCCAGCACGTCGTCAGATGCGGAGTCTAGGGGCGCGGGCTTATCCATGGGTGATGTGCTTGCCGTTCAAGAGCAGCGGAACGGCATTGCGACGCAGATGGCGCGTGCCGGGGTTCAGCATGACCTCGGGCGTGTATTGCGCCAGATAAACCCTGCGCAGGTCCGAGGTGAGGTTTGGCCCAGATGCGTGAAGCATCCGACTGGAAAACGCCACCACGCTACCCGCCGAGACTTCCAAGGCCGGACCGACGCCTGGCTTGTCCCAACCGACCAGGTCATTGGTCTTTGGATCGCGAATGTGCGGGAGGATGCGATCTCTCGATTCCGGCACCTCGGTGAAGGGCAATATGCTGATCGTCCCATTCTCCACGGTGGCGTCGTCCAGTGGGCACCAGCAGGTCAGATAGGGCGCATGATCAATGGGGCCACCATTGCCGACCACATAGCCGGAGTCCTGATGCCAGCTGAAGGCCGAGCCGCCATCCGGCCCCTTGACCACATACTGATCGAAGAAAAAATAGGCGTCACCGCCGAGCGTCGTGCGGCAAATCTCAGCCATGATCGAGCTGAAAAGCACTGACCTTAGGGCTGGCTGATCTCTCTGGCACTCATTGGCAAAATAGCGTTTTCCCCGCTGGTTGAGGCCCATCTGGTCCACGTGGGCGGCATCCATGCGCGCATCTTCCCGCGCCATAAAGGCCGCGCATTGTGCCCGGAGAATGGCCAAGGGCTCACCCTCCAGCACATTGTCAAACACCGCGTAGCCAAAGTGGGCGAACTGCGCCCGCTGAAATTCGAAGACCATACTTTCCGCCCGGCTCTTTTACATATGAGAGGAGTCTTCGCCCCTGCTGCAGATCATCCTAGATCAGCACCGGGCGCAAATTAAAACCCGAACTCCGACATTTCGACCACCCGGTTTTCCTTGGCACTCAATTCTGCAGCCGCACCCATGGCGACCGCCCGAAGACCATCCTCTGCCGTCACCTTGACCGGACCGCGTCCTCTGACGGCGTCGATGAAGGCCTCAATCTGATAATAGGTCGACCCATGATGGGTGCCGGCCTGCAGTATGGTCGGGTCTACCGGCACATGGGTGCGGACCGGTGTCTTGGGCGTGCCGAGGGGAACACGGGGCGAATGGACCAGATCCCCAGACGGGATGAAGGCTTCGAGCTTTGCCTTGTCGCCGACTGCGGTCAGGGCTTCCTGCTCTTCAGAGCCTTCAGCGAACATGTTGAGGTCCAAGAGGGCGCGGGTCCCATTGGCGAAGTCCACCACCGTAAAGCTGTTGTCGATAATGTCGGGCTTCTCGCCGTTATAGCGTTCATCCTGATGGTTGACGTCCATGGCACCAGAACAGAAGACCCGAACGGGTTCAGCGCCGATAATCAGCCGCATAAGGTCGAAGAAGTGGCAGCATTTCTCCACCATGGTCCCGCCGGTATTGCGGGAGAACCGATTCCAATCACCCACCTTGACCAGAAAGGGAAAGCGATGCTCCCGGATGGACAGTTGGACTAACCGCCCCACATCCCCGGCCTTGATCGCGTCAATAAAGCGGGCGGCGGGTGGCATGAACCGGTATTCCATGCCCGTCCAGAATACTGCCTTGTGCTTGAGGGCCTGTTCAGCCGCCCAGCGGGCATCTTCTACTGTGGTGCAGAGTGGCTTTTCGCAGAGGATATTCAGGCTTGCCGCAAACAGCGGCTTCAAAACCTCGCGATGGGTAAAGTTGGGCGAGACCACCAGAACGCAATCTAGCTCTGCCTTTGCAAGCATGTCCTCGACGGTTTCAAAGGTCGGCACGTCGTGACCAAGCTGCTTGATGCCCAGCCGGCGGGACTCACCTTCCGGGTCCTGCAAGGCCACAATCTCAGCCTCCGGATGGAGTTTCAGGTTGCGGATGTGCTCGCGACCCATCATTCCAACGCCTACAATACCAAAGCGCAGCTTGTTCATTCTGCCGTCCATCATGGTTTCATCGGAGGCCCACATGCCCCTCACTGATCTTGGCCTGTCGCATGAGCGCCGCGCGCTCGGCAAGAGCGGGCTAACAGTTTCGCCCCTTGCCTGGGGCATGTGGCGCTTCAAAGGCCAGGACGTAAAGGCCGCCAGGACCTTGGTCGAAACCGCGCTGGACTGTGGCATTGACCTGCTGGACACCGCCGACATTTATGGGCCCGACAATGGAGAGCCCTTCGGCGCCGCCGAGCTCTTGCTGGGAAAGGTGCTGGCCGAAGCGCCGGGCCTGCGCGCGCGCTTCACCCTTGCCACCAAGGGCGGAATCGAAATGGGCGTGCCCTACAATTCGAGCCCCGACTATTTGACCGCCGCTGTCGAGGCCTCGTTGCGGCGGATGGGTGTTGAGCAGGTTGAGCTTTGGCAAATCCACCGGCCAGACCACCTGGCTCATCCCGCTGAAATCGCGAGGACCTTCGAGACCCTGCGCGCCCAGGGCAAGGTGGCTGAATTCGGCGTTTCAAACCACACGGCGGCTCAGGTCTCTGCCCTGCAAGCCCACCTGTCCTTCCCCCTGGTTTCCATACAGCCAGAGTTTTCGCCCCTCGCTATCGAGCCCATTTATGACGGCGTTTTGGATCAGGCGGTTGAGCGCAATCTGGTGGTCCTGGCCTGGTCGCCCCTCGGTGGCGGGCGCTTGGCTTCACCGCAGGATGAGCGCTCAAGGGCAGTTGTTGAGGCGCTCTCCAAGGTCGCCGAACGCGCGGGAGTCTCTGTCAGTGCAGCGGCCTATGGCTGGATCATGGCTCACCCTGCGCGTCCGATCCCCATTGTCGGATCACAACAGGTTACCCGAATTCGTGAAGCAACCCAGGCCCTAAGCTTCACCTACAGCCGCCAGGAGTGGTACGCGGTCCTTACCGCAGCCAGAGGAGTGCCCCTGCCATGAACCCTTGTGAAGTTGCTTGGTTCAGTGCCCTTTGTGACGATGACTATGAGTTCCTCGGTGCGCCCGATCCGCGATTACAGTCCAGCTTTGACCACTGTCGGAACATTGCCCTGACCGCCGAGTCGGGGGGGTTCGATAACCTGCTCCTGCCGTCTGGCTATGCCCTCGGCATCGACTCCACGGCCTTTGCGGCAGCGATCGGCCCCATGCTCAAGCGCATGAAGCTGCTCCTGGCCGTTCGATGTGGGGAAATGTGGCCGCCACAACTGGCGCGACAAATCGCCACCATCAATCAGATGGTCGGCGGCCGTTTGAATGTGAACATCATCTCTTCCGACATTCCTGGGGAGACACTTGCCTCGGCGCCCCGATATCAGCGCACCATCGAAGTGATGGAACTCCTCAACCAGATCCTGAGCGGTCAGGCTGTCGACTATCGGGGTGAGTTCTACACTTTCAAACTGGACCCACCGCGCATTGCCCAAACCCTCAACCAACGTGTGCCGCTCTATTTCGGTGGCCTGTCTGAGGACGCTCGGGAAGCGGCCGCGAAGGTGGCTGACGTCTACCTGATGTGGCCCGACACCTTGCCTGCTGTGGAGGCCATTGTCTCTGACATGACCGCCCGGGCCGCCAAGTACGGACGGACGCTCAAATTCGGCTATCGGGTCCATGTAGTGGTCCGCGAGACGGAATCTGAAGCTCGGGACGCTGCCAGCCGCTTGCTCTCAAAGCTCGACGAAAGTGAAGGCGAAGCGATCCGTAATCGCTCCCTCGATAGCAGCTCCTACGGCGTGCGTCGGCAGGCCGAACTCCGCGCCGGTGCGGGCCATGACGGCTATGCCGAGGATAATCTCTGGACGGGAATTGGTCGCGCCCGGTCTGGCTGTGGGGCAGCCCTTGTGGGAGACCCCGATCAGGTCCTGGCCAAGCTGAACATCTACCGCAAACTGGGCATGGACGCTTTCATCTTGTCAGGCTATCCGCACGCTGCAGAAGCTGATCTGTTTGCGCGCCATGTCCTGCCAAAGTTGGATCATGCGCCATTGACCTTTTAGCCCCTAGGACGTCTTCCTCATGACCTATCGCGCGCCGCTTCGCAGTCTAGCCCTGGCCATGCAGACCGCAGGTCATGGTGCCCTGGTGGGCCATGCTTTTGCGGATCTGGACCAGGACACTGTAAACGCGGTCTTGGAAGCTGCTGGAGCCTTCGCAGAAAACGAACTCGCCCCCTTGAACCGCCAGGGGGACAAGGTCGGTGCCCGCTATGAGAACGGCAAGGTCACAGCCGCGCCCGGTTTTGCCGAGGCCTATCAGGCCTTTGTTGCCCAGGGCTGGAATTCCCTGTCTGCCGAGCCAGAATTTGGCGGCCAGGGACTGACCAAGGCCATGGAACTGGCGGTCTTCGAAATGATCCACGCCGCCAACATGGCGTTTGGCCTCTGCCCCATGCTCACCCAAGGTGCCATCGAGGCCCTGGCTCTCCACGGCACTGAAAAGCAAAAGCGCCTTGTCCTGCCAAAGCTAGTCAGCGGGGAATGGACGGGCACCATGAACCTGACCGAGCCCCAGGCCGGCACAGATCTGGCCTCTGTCACCACCCGAGCTGAGCCAGACGGTAAGGGTGGCTATAAGATCTATGGTCAGAAAATCTATATCACCTGGGGCGACCACGACGTGGCAGAGAACATCTGCCACCTTGTTCTTGCGCGGACCCCTGATGCGCCTCCAGGGGTGAAGGGAATCTCCCTCTTCCTGGCGACCAAGAAGATTGTCGACGACGAGGGCCGCGTGGGGTCACTGAACGACCTTCGGCCAGGTTCTATCGAGCACAAGTTGGGCATTCACGGCTCACCGACCTGCGTCATGCTATTTGAGGGTGCACAGGCGGAGCTGGTCGGCGACCTGAACAGTGGCATTGCCCATATGTTCGTCATGATGAATGCCGCCCGTCTCCAGGTCGGTGTCCAGGGCGTGGCCATTGCTGAGCGGGCCTTCCAGCAGGCCTTGGCCTTCGCTCAGGAGCGTAAGCAGGGCCGAACCGCATGGGGCGGTGAGACGATTTATGGCCACCCTGATATCCGCCGGATGCTGACCCTGATGCGGGCGAAGATCGAGGCCGCACGGGCCATCTGCCTGAGCACCGGCGTCCAGTCCGATCTGGCCCGTCTGGCACAGACGGAGGCCGAGCGCGCTGCCGCCCGGGCTCGCCAGGAACTCCTGACCCCTATCGCCAAGGCGTGGTCGACAGATATGGGCGTGGAAGTGGCTTCCTTAGGCGTCCAAATTCACGGTGGGATGGGCTTCATCGAAGATACTGGTGCTGCCCAGCACTATCGTGACGCGCGCATTGCACCAATTTATGAGGGCACCAACGGCATTCAGGCCATGGACCTGGCAGGCCGCAAGCTAGGCATGCGCGAGGGTGGCGTCATGCTGGACATTTGCAGCGAGATTGCGGCCACGGTGGTGAACCTTAGGGCTGTTCCTGGCCTGGATCTTGTCGCCAGCCGGCTAGAAGCGGCACTGGGGGCCCTCGAACGGGCAACGCACTGGATGCTGGCACACAAGGGGCCAGATGCCCTCAGCGGCGCGACGGCCTATCTGAAACTGGCAGGCGATGTCATCGGCGGTGACATGTTGGCGAAGCAGGCCCTCGCGACAGCTTCGGGAGATGACGCCTGGTCGAAATCTAAGAGTGCCCTGGCGCGAATCTATGCCTCCCAGGTCCTGACCCTAGCTTCGGGCTTGGCTGATGCCGTGACAGAAGGTGGCGCAGATCTCGAAGCCCTCAGCGCCGCGAGCCTGTCAGACTGACGCGGACGTTATGCCGACGTCCCGAGCCTTGCAGACCAGGACGTCGGCAAACATTTATGCGGCAACCAATCCCGGAATATCCCGTAGGGCAGGATCGAGCCCTGCCCCCATCAAGTCGATGAAATTGTCGCGATAGAAGCGGCGGCGGGTGGGCTCGGAGCATCCTGCCAGAGCATCATTGAATCGCTTCAGCGGATTGCGCCCCCCTTCCACATGGGGGAAGTCCGACGAGAAGAGGCAGACCTCCTCTCCACAATTGGCGATGATCCATGCGGTATCTTCGTGGGGATATGGGGTTACCCGAAACTGCCGACGAATAATCTCACTTGGTTTGGCCGAAAGCTTCTGAAGGCGTTCCTCCTTGCCGAATGCGGCGACACCGGAGTCGAGAAACTTCATCAAGCTGGGCAACCAGGAGGCACCGAGTTCGATGGCACCAAACTTCAAATTTGGGAAACGGTCAAAGACGCCGTCAATCACGAGGGCAGACAAGGTTTGCCACACGGAAAGGGGAATAGTCATAAAGCTGAGCGAGGTGAAATTCTCGGCGCCGCCGTGGAAGTCGAGCACCTGGGGCAGACCATTGTTGAAATAGTCGCGGTGCATCTTCTCTTCGCCACCCACATGGAAAAGTATGGGCAGGCCCGCCTCCTGGACCAGCGCCCAGAAGGGATCAAGGTCCACATGGCTGGGGGAATGACCCGGGGGGCAGCGCGAGGGAATAATCAGACCCTTGCAGCCCATGTCGATGGCTTCGCGCGCAATGTCTGAGGCCCTGGCCATGTCAACGAGGGGGACATAGCCCGTCGCCAGCAGACGTCGGTCCACCGAGCAATAGTCACTCATCATCCGATTGTGGGCGCGGGCTGCCTCTACGGCCAGGTCAACCTCCCCGGCTTCTTCGAGGCCATAATTTCCGAGGGCGGCGGTGGTGAAGACCAACTGACTGGCAAACCCCAAAAGATCTAGCGCCTTGGGACGGTCGTGGTTTCGAAAGGCTCCCAGAGCTTGATAGTTCTTGCGGAGCAGGAGATTGGCTTCATCGCCGGCGCGAAAGTCCGGGTCGTCATGCAGATCTCGGGCCTTTTGGGCCCAATCGGTCACATATTTCGCCTCTTGGGTCTTCGCTCGGAAGCTGTCGCGAAACCTAGGCTCAAGATAGGCATCAATCGTGCCTGGCAGTTCCATGACATGCGAGTCCGCGTCATGGATGGTCTGACCCTCTACATAGGCCATGATGTTCGCCTCCCTTGCGTATTGGAGGCAGTTCGGACCCGAAATGCGATCCCGTCAAGTGCAAGGCCGGTCCGGAAGGGTCCAGACCGGCCTCAAGGGTCTTAGAGTTGAGGCAGCATATAGTCTGCGGCCGACACTTTGAATTCGCCGCCTTCTTCAACGTTCAGCGACGTGACGACGCCGTCTTCAACCACCATGGAATACCGCTGCGAGCGCAAGCCCAGGCCAAACTTCGAGCCATCCATGTCAAGACCCACGGCCTTAGTGAAGTCACCGGCAGGGTCGGCAATCATCATGATGGTATCGAGGACGCCTTGGTTCTCGCCCCAGGCCTTCATCACAAAGGCGTCATTGACCGAGAGACAGACGATGGAGTCAACGCCCTTGGCCTTGATCTCGGGTGCCAGGGTTTTGAATCCTGGGACATGCTTGGCCGAACAGGTCGGGGTGAAAGCACCGGGGACGGCAAAGAAGGCCACCTTCTTGCCGGCGAAAATGTCGTCCGTCGTCATCGGGCGGGGGCCTTCAGCCGTTCCTGCGATGAAGTTAGCGGCGGGCAGTTTATCTCCGACCTTGAGGGTCATGGGAAAGTCTCCATTGGGGCTGATATTGTTTCCATCAAATAGCGACGAACCCTCAGGCTTCAATCACCAACTTGCACACCAGAGCCTTTTCCCCTCAGCGGGAACCGCCCACCGTGCAAAGAGGGTGTCTATTCACACGGCGAGGGCACGGATCGAGCTATTTGCCCGTGAAAACAGCTGGACGTTTTTCCAGGAAGGCCGCGACGCCCTCCTTGTGATCGGCGGACTTGAAACAGCCTGACAAGGCTTCAACATGGGCACGCATATGCTCTGACATATCCCGCTCCAGCCCGTGCCAGACGAGCTTCTTCATGAGGCGCAGGGACATGGGTGAAGATTTCAGATAGCGCCGCGCCTCGGTCATAGCGGCCTCCATGAGGTTTTCCGGTGCCACCAGTTCGTTGGCATAGCCCAGGGCCAAGGCTTCTGTGCCGGTGATCTGATCTCCGGAATAGAGCAGACGCAGGGCCTTTGACGGCCCTACAAGCCGCGGCAGGATCCAACTGCCGGCACCTGTATCGGGTACCAGGCCCCGATGGGCGAAGTTCCAGGCAAACCTTGCGCGGTCCGTGACGATGCGGACATCACACTGACTAGACCACTCGGCACCCATGCCGATGGCAAACCCATCGATGGCACCGATCACCGGCTTGGGGCAAGCGACCAGGGGCCACCATTTGCCATCCTCATGAGCTTCCCCGCGCACGCCGCGGGTCTCGCCGGGAATAGTGGCCAAGTCGGCAAGATCAGTTCCTGCGCAGAAGGTGCCCCCCGAACCCGTGACGATGATCACCCGGACCCGGTCATCAGCACCGAGGGCCGCTGCCTGTTCGGTGAAGGCACCAAGCATGGCATAGGTAATCGCATTGCGCTTTTCGGCCCGATCAATGGTCAAAATGGCAATGCCGTCGTCGCCGATTTCGCTGCGGATGTGATGGGCCGTCATGTCTGCCTCCCGAGGTGCATGGTTTGTTGGCCTGAGCAGACCGCAGAAGCGGTCCCGGGTCCAGCCCCTGTTCGGACAGGGTGGAGCTGTTTTCAGGGGGTACCTGACCTTGAACCCCGATACGGGGGATTTTTAGGCTCGGACCATGAGGTTAAGGCAAACGCCGCCTAACCCCTCGCCTTCACAGGGGCCAAACCGTCCACATAGCTTTCATTGAGATAGACTTCAGCATCCTGCGGCGACAGGGCGGGGCCATAGCCGAACCCTTGGCCATAGTCGCAGCCCACCGACAGCAGCAGCTTGGCCATTTGGGCGTTCTCGACTCCCTCGGCCACCACTTCGAGGGACAGATCCTGTCCCAGCTTGACCACAGATGAAACGATCTTGGCTGACCCTTCATTGGTGGCCATGGTTCGCACAAAATAGCGATCGATCTTCAGGGTGTCGAACGGCAGGCGCGTGAGATAGCTTAGTGACGAAAATCCAGTTCCAAAGTCATCCAGCGCTATGGCTGCACCTGCCGCACGCAGATCCCCGAGGATTAAGGCGGCCTGATCCGGATCGCGCATGACATCGCCTTCCGTGACTTCGAGTTTCAAGGCCCCGGGGGGTAGGCCCGTCTCCCGGCGAATACGCATGACGTCGGCCACCAGATCCTTGCGATCAAGTTCGGCGGTCGAGAGATTGACGGCCACGGTCATGTCTGCGGCGGCCCGATAGTCCCGTCGCCAGATCGCCAATTGACGCGCTGCTTCGCCCATCATCATGGCACCGACCGCATTCATCAGACCCATCTCCTCGCAAAGCGGGATGAACTGATCTGGCATAACCAAGCCAAGCCGGGGATGGCGCCAGCGGATAAGGGCTTCAAATCCGGAAAGTGCCCCGGTGGAAAGACGGACAATCGGCTGGTAATAAGGGCAGAGCTCGCCACGCCCTAGCGCACCCTTCAGATCGGCCTCCATGGCCAGGCGACTCAAACCATCGCGCTCCATCTTGCGGCCATAAGCGGCAGCACGGCCACGGCCTGACCCTTTGGCCGCTTCCACAGCCAGTTCCGCCCGACGCAGGAGCTCTGCCGCCTCGGGTGCATCCTCGCCACCTTCGACCGCCACGGCACCAATTGAGAGGGTGGGATGGATATCAAATCCAGCGACATTGAGGGGTGATTCAAGAGCATTTCGCAGGATGGCCGAGGTCGAATGCTCCCCTTTCAGGGCCAGGACGGCATACTCGTCTTCGCCAACCCTTGCAGCTAAGGCATTTTTTGGAAATGCCGAGGTTAAGCGCGAACCGAGGGTCGAAAGAATTAGGTCCGCCCGGTCGTGACCAAGGGCGTCATTGAGACGCCGGAGCCGGTCAAGGTCAGCAACAACGAGTTCATAGGTGCCCGGCTGTGTCAGCCTTTGGCGGACTTGGGTGATAAAGCTTCGCCGATCCATCAGTCCGGTCAGCACATCATAGACGATCTTATCGGCCTCTGGGGCTGGGGTAATGACTCCAGCGGCGCGGACCCCGTCTTCCAGCCAAACACCGCGCCAAAGACATGTGGCACCACCACGCAGGCTAAAGAGAAGGGATATTGCCTCCCCAGGCGCTCGGACTGTCAGCAGATCCTCGGCAATCGCCCGATCCTTTGGAAGGGTCAGTGCGCGTATGGCCGCGGACGAGCATTGAGGGGCCAGAAGGGCTAGACCGAGGGACTGAACACTACCCGTCACCGAAAGCCGATCTGCCGAGGGCTCCCAAAGCCATAGGGCGGCCTCTCCAGCCCCTAGGGCTTCCAGCGTCGTCGTCGCATCCCAAGTTTTGCGGTCGCTGCCCATAGGCTCCAAAAGGTGCGAAGCCTTGGCCCCGCCTAAACTGAAAATCCCAAATCTGATCCGTCCTGGCTCCGAAGCGGAGTCACGAGGCCGAACAGGACATGGTCTCGCCAAACGCCGTTAATTTTCAGATAAGCCTTTGCTTCGCCTTCCTCTGTAAAGCCTGCTTGAGCAAGTAATCGGCGAGAGGGCGTATTTTGTGGCACACAGGCGGCCTCCAGACGGTGCAGCCCCAGGCGTCGAAACGCAAATCCGGTCAGGGCTCGAACCGCCCCAAGGGTCTGCCCCTGCCGGGCAAAGGGCTTGCCACACCAATATCCCACAGTCCCCATCTGTGCGACACCGCGCCGGATATTCGACAAGGTGATGCCACCCGTCAGTGCACCATCTGTCTGGCGGAAAACAAAAAACGAGTAGGCAACCCCGGCCTCGCGGTCCCTTTGATAGGTCGCCAGTCGCCGCCGGAAGGCCGCGCGCGTCAGGTCATCCTGCGCCCAGGTCGGCTCCCAAGGCTGCAAAAAGTCCCGGGACTGGGCGCGCAAGTCACGCCAAGCGACAAAGTCAGAGCCCCGCGGGGGGCGCAAGAAAACCGCTTCACCCTCCACTCGAAGGCCAGCTTCCATTGCGATCCAATCTAGTAGCGCCATGGCGCAAGCCTCACTGGATTTCCATCGACACGGACAATTAGGACGTAAAGATCGCGCTGCGGAAGGCCTCTGCCGCCTTGTGGGCGCTCTTGGGGCCCAGGATGCTGGTGACGACCTTGCCGGGTAGGGTAAGCCCGGCCCCGACCCGCTGCAGATCGGTTGCTGTCACGCGGTCTACGTCTTCGGCAATTTCAACCGTGGTCAAAAGTCGGTCAAACAACAAGACCTGCCCTGCCGCCTGCTCTGCGCGTGCGAGAGGCGACTCCCGCGCCATGAACAGGCCAGCCTTCAGCTGCGCCTTGGCCCGAGACAGTTCGGCGACCGTAACATCCCGTGCCAAACTAAGGATCTGCTGAGCGGCCACCTCAGCCAGACGAGCGGCGTCCTTAGCCGCGCAGCCTGCAAAAATCCCGAGTACGCCCTGATCGGCATAGGTTTCTGCAAAAGCGTCGACCGCATAGGCCAGACCCAGCTTCTCCCGCGCCTCCTGAAACAGCCGTGAGGACATGCCACCGCCAAGGATTTCAGCAAAAAGGCGAAGGGCGAAATAATCAGGGTCTGCGACGCCGATGGTTGGCAGCATAAAGACCAGATTGGCCTGCTCCAGGCTCTTGGACTCTGAACGGTCTCCGCCGGTGAAGTGCGCCGGGTGGTAATCGGTGGTCGGCACCTGATCGAGACTGCCAAAGTCACGCTCGGCGAGGGCCAGAACCTCGTCTTCGTCCACTGCGCCGCTGGCAGCAAAGATCAGCTTGTCGGGAGCGTAAAGTTGAGCCCGCCAAGCCTGCAAACCTTCTGGGGTTGCCGGCGCAATAGACTGGTCGGTCCCAAGAATAGAACGACCCAGGGGCTGTCCCTCATAAGCCGCCGATTGGGCCATTTCGAAGACCTGATCATCTGGGGTATCGACCGCCTCGGCAATCTCCTGACCGACCACCTGTTTTTCGCGCACTAGATCATCGAGGTCCATGCGCGGGCGTAGGATCAGGTCGGCAAGGACCGCAGAGCCAAGGTCCAGCCCCCCTGCCAGGGCGCGGACCTGGAAACTGGTACGCTCATAACCTGTGGCCGCATTGATGTGCCCGCCTTGGCCTTCGATGGACTCAACAATTTCCCTGGCGCTGCGAGTGCCGGCCCCCTTGAAGACCATGTGTTCAAGCAGGTGCGACCAGCCAGACTGAGACGCATCCTCATGGCGCGCGCCGCGCCCCGCGACGACAGAAAGAGCGACAGTCTCGAGCCCGGGCACCGGATCACAGATGACCCTTACGCCGTTACTGAGAGTATGAAGGCGGGTCAAAATCGTCCTAAGCGCTGGCGAAGTTCAGGACATAGGCCTTAACAGCCTCGATATCCGCCGGAAGATGATCGAACCGCTCGGGCTTGTCGGCAAGACCGCGGGCCTTTCTCGGGACCACAGGCGTTTCGCCGATCACCGCATGCACCGCCTCCGGGAATTTAGCGGGAGAGGCGGTCGCAAGAATAATGACAGGCGCGTCAAAATTCCGCGTCCTCTGGAAGGCGCTGACGCCGACCGCGGTATGGGGATCAATGACCTCTCCGGTCTCGTTAAAGGTCGCCAAGATCGTCCGGCTCGTCTCGCCTTCGCTGACCATCAAGCCCTGGAACGTCTCCCGCATGTGGGCCAGGGCCTGGGGCGGAATATCAATGACCCCGGTTTCAATGAAGGATGCAAAGGCCCGGCCGGTTTCGACGCCATCGCGCTTGACCCCTTCGAAATAGAGCCGCTCGAAGTTGGAGGCCGACTGAATATCCATGGCCGGGGACTGCGTAGTCTGGACCTCCCCGCGGGTATAGCGGCCGGTTTGAAACGCCCGCGCCAGAATGTCATTGGCATTGGTCGCAACAAGGATGGAAGAAATCGGCAGGCCCATGGTCTTTGCCACATAACCCGCAAACCCATCGCCGAAATTCCCCGACGGCACGGCAAAGGCCACAGGGCGATGGGGTGCCCCAAGGGCGACGGCAGTGGTAAAATAGTAGACGCTTTGGGCTACGATCCGAGCGAAATTGATGGAATTGACCGCCGAGAGGCCAACGGCTTGCTTCAGGCCATCATCTGCCAGGGCCAGCTTAAGGATCGCCTGACAGTCGTCAAAGGTCCCATCGACCGCCACGCAGGCAACATTGGCTTCACGGGCGGTGGTCATAAAGCGGCGCTGGACTTCGGAAATCCGACCGTCCGGAAACATGGCGATGATCTTCGTGTTCGCGCGCCCCCGGAAGGCCTCTACCGCCGCGCCACCCGTGTCGCCTGAGGTGGCACACAGAATGGTCTGGGTGCGATTACGGAGCGCCAGCACATGATCAGATAGACGCGCCAGCAGTTGCATGGCCACGTCCTTGAAGGCCAGGCTGGGGCCGTGGAAAAGCTCCGCAATGAACCCCCCCGGTGCAATCTGGGTCAGGGGAACAACGGCCGGATGCGTAAAGGTGGCATAGGCCTCATCACACATGTCGCTGAGGGTTTCACGAGCGATTTCATCGCCAACGAATTTGGCAAGGACCTCAGTGGCAACATGGGCATAGGGGCGGCCGGCGAAATCAGCGATTTCAGCCTGAGTGAAGCTTGGCCAGGTCTCGGGGACATAGAGCCCGCCATCCGGGGCTAATCCTGCCAGAACGGCATCCAAAAAGCCGACAGCCGGTGAAGCACCCCGCGTCGAAATATAGCGCATCACTCTCTCGCCTTCTTCCAGAGGACGGCGACATAAACGCCAGCCAGGGCTGCGGCAAGGCCGAACCAGGTCAGGGCATATTCCAGATGTCGGTTCGAGATTTCGGCGGGGATCGGCGCAGGCTTCAAAGCCGTCCACTCCGGATTGCTCGAGGTTTCCGCCATGAGAAACAGGGGGGCTGGGCGCTCGACATTCAGAGCCTGAGCCATGGCCGCCACATTGCGGGAATACCAGTGATTGGCCGCCACCTCATTTGGCGGCGTCACAAAGGTCGCGCGATCGGGAATCCGTAGAACACCGATGAGATGCAGGGGCGTTGTATCTGTAGGATCAACAAGTGGTCGGGCCGAGATCGTGTCCCCGACAAACCCGCGGTCGACGAGAATACTGCCTAAGGCGGGACCAGCGAGCTTGCAGGCCGAGATGATCCGCACCCCGGCACCCGTGTCGCGGACGGAGAAGAGCTCCAGGTATTTCGCCTTGGCCAGGCCGGGGCAATCAACCTCGACGCGGGTAAAATCGGCCTTAAGCCCTTGGGCAAGCACCTTGCTCAAAGGCTGAGGTGGGGCGGACTTCAGCGCAGCCACCCGTGCTAACAGATCTTCTTTCCACGCCAGGCGCTGAAGCTGCCAGGCCCCCAAACTCACCAGGACGATAAGGCCAATGCCAACGGCAAGGCTCAGGCCAAATGGCAGCCGAAACTTCGGGAGGGCAGGCTCATTCGCCATGGCGAGATTCAGAAGCCTGATTGGAAAATTGCGCGGCCAGCATCAGGCCCTTGAAAGGGCGCAGGAGGCCAAGGGTGACCACCAGGGTCAAGGGAAGCCAGACCACAAGATGCACCCAAATGGGCGGGTGATAGGCGACCTCTGTGAACAGCGCTGCAAAGGCGACCAGGAAGCCGCCAATGAGAATTACAAACACAGCGGGCCCATCTCCTGAGTCCGCCTTAGCGAGATTATAACCACAGGATTCACAGGTCGGAGAGACCTTGAGGAACCCCTCGAATAAGGGGCCCTCACCGCAATTGGGGCAGTGGCCGGTCGCACCTGCCAGATAGGGATTGTGACCGGCCATTGAACTCCTATTTCGCCGCCGCGCCGAAGATCACGTAGATAAAGGCGAAGAGGAACAGCCAGACCACGTCGACGAAGTGCCAGTACCAAGCCGCAGCTTCGAAGCCGAAGTGCTTTTTGGCGGTAAAGCCACCCCCCATCAGGCGCGCTAAACAAACGGCCAGGAAGATGGTGCCGATCAGAACGTGGAAGCCATGGAAGCCGGTGGCCATGAAGAAGGACGAGCCATAGAGGCCCGAATTCTCGGCCCCCTCGCCGCCAAAGAAATACTTGTGCTCGAGGATGTGGCTGTACTCGAACGCCTGGATCGAGGTGAACATCACGCCGAGGGCAATGGTCAGAGCCAGAGCGATCTTAGCACCACGACGGTCATCGGTCTGGATCGCATGGTGAGCCCAGGTGACCGTCGTGCCAGACAGCAGCAAGGTCAAGGTGTTGACCAGGGGCAAATTCCAAGCCGGAACCGTCTCAATGCCCTTAGGTGGCCAGGAGGCCCACGCCGTGCGGACTTCCTCAATGGCCGAAGCCGACCCAGCGCGATGGCCATGGAACAAAGCCATTTCGAAGAAGATCCAGAACCAGGCGACGAAGAACATGACCTCGGAGGCGATGAACATGATCATGCCGTAACGCAGGCCGATGGAGACGACCGGCGTATGATCGCCTTGGTTGGCCTCGATGGTCACATCGCGCCACCAAGCGGCCATCGTAAAGAGTACCCCAGCCAGACCCAGGAAGAAGACCAGCGGGTCATGCTTGGGAAGGCCGAACAGGCCCTTCATCCAGATCACCCCGCCGATAGCCATCACCGTAGCCGCCGCTGAGCCCAACAGGGGCCAAGGGCTAGGATTGACCAGATGGTAGTCGTGTTTGACGTCGCCCGCAGACATGTTCGTCCTTACCCCTCTCGAATCTCATAGACGCGGGACCTCTTCAGGCCGCGCTAGCTCTCTCAATAGTCGCTATAGCCCCGCTATTGGGGTTCCGCCAAGGGCAGATGGTGACTTCTCGCCCGCTGTCGACGCCTGTTTTGGGGCCACAGCAGGATAGAAGGTGTAGGACAAGGTCACGTCGCGCTTATTGCGGGTGTTCAAGTCCGACGCATATTTCGGATCGACAAAATAGACGACCGGAAACTCAATGGTCTGCCCAGGGCCAATAGTTTGATCTGAAAAGCAAAAACACTCGAGTTTTCGGAAATAGCCCCCGGCCTGTTCCGGGACGACATTGTAGACAGCATGGCCTGTCAGAGGCGTCTTTGCGTTATTGGTGACCTTGAAGTAGGCCAATCCAGTCTCGCCGATTTTCACCGTCTGTGACGTTTGTTCTGCCGAAAAAGTCCAGGGCAGGCCGTGAATATTGGTGTCGAACCGAATCAAGAGCGTTTTGTCGAGGGCAACCTTCGGGGCCATATTTGCCTTGGAAATGGTCCCATTATAGCCGGTGGCTTGGCAGAAGGCTCTGTATAGGGGCACCGAGGCATAAGCACCTCCAACCATGACCGCGAACACCAAGGCGCAGATCACCGCCACCCGGTTATTGCCCAAGCCAGGGCGCTTTTCTGGATTAGAGGGGACGCTCAATGACATTCCCCTTGAGGTGGGTCACCGTCACAATAAAAACCAGAATGACGAACAGGACCAAGCCCAGAGCCAGGGCGATGTTTCGGCCCTGACGGGCCTTTGCTTCAAGTTCAGTATCGCGGACGGGATCGCTCATCCGAAGACTCCTGGTGCGATAATTGGCGAAACTCCCAGGACATGTTCAGCAAGGAGGGTCGCAAAAAGCAGGGTGAGATAAAGTATGGAGAAAGCAAAGAGGTTCCGGGCGTCCTTGGCAGCCACCTTTACGTCGTAAAGCCCGTCATCCTGGCGTGGATCGGCCGCATCGCCAGCACGGCTTCTAAAGATACGCCAGGCGAGGATGAGAAAGACCGCCCCGCCAAGAACCGCCACGCTGAGATAGGGTTTACCTCCCAGGCCCGTAAAGGCAGGAACCAGACAAAGTGGCGTGAACAACAGGCTGTAGATCAGGATTTGCTTTCGTGTGGATGCCGCGCCTGCCGTGACCGGCATCATGGGGACACCAGCCTTTTCATAGTCCTCGCTGGTATAAAGCGAGAGGGCCCAGAAGTGGGGCGGGGTCCACATGAAAATGATGGCACAAAGCAGCCAAGCATTCAGGGGGGTTGTTCCCGTTGCGGCAGCCCAGCCGATCACTGGCGGTAATGCGCCCGCAAGGCCGCCGATGACGATGTTCTGTGGTGTCGAGCGCTTCAGCCACATGGTGTAGACCACAGCGTAGAAAAAGATGGTGAAGGCTAAAAGCCCGGCCGCCAGCCAGTTGACGGTCATACCCAAGAGCATGACAGAGAACAGCGACAGGATAACCCCAAGCGCCAGGGCATCAGCCCCCTGCACCCGCCCTGCAGGCACCGGACGACCTCGGGTCCGACGCATCTTGGCGTCGATATCTGCGTCATACCACATGTTCAAAGAGGCCGAGGCACCGGCGCCGACCGCGATACAAAGGATTGAGACCGAGGCCAGGATCGGATTGATCGGGTGGTTGGAACTCGCCATGCCAGTGATCGCCGTGAAGATCACAAGGGACATGACCCGCGGCTTCATCAAAAGCAGAAAGTCTTGCCAGCGAGCTGGAGCGGCGGGGGAAATTAGATTGGCGGGCATCGCCATGGGTCTACTCTTAAAATGCGAAGGGCGCGTGCCGGAAAGTCCAGCTCGCGCCCTTCATATCATTCAAATCAGCGAGACTTAGTGGGAGTCCGGCTCGATCACCGGCAATTCGCTGAACTGGTGGAAGGGTGGCGGTGAAGACAGCGTCCATTCCAACGTCGTTGCGCCTACGCCCCAAGGATTGGCAGAGGCCTTCCGGCGACGAACCATGGCTTCGAAGAGCAATAGAAGGAAGACACCGACCCCAACCAATGTCACCGCATACCCCATGGACGAAATATGGTTCCAGTAGGCGAAGGCACGGGGATAGTCGACATAGTGACGCGGCATGCCTTGTAGACCCAGGAAATGCTGCGGGAAGAAGATCAGGTTCACGCCAACAAAGGTGATCCAGAAATGGGTCACAGCGAGGAACTCGTTGTACTTCACACCCCAGATTTTCTCGAACCAGTAGTAGAAGCCCGCAAAGATGGAGAAGACGGCACCAAGGCTCAGCACATAGTGGAAGTGCGCAACCACATAATAGGTGTTGTGCAGGCTGTAATCGATACCAGCATTGGCCAGCACCACCCCGGTGACTCCCCCAACGGTGAACAGGAAGATGAAGCCAATTGCCCACAGCATGGGCGCTTTGAAATCAATCGACCCGCCCCACATGGTCGCAATCCAGGAAAACACCTTCACCCCGGTGGGCACGGCGATGACCATGGTCGCGGCCACGAAATAGGCACGCAGATTGATGTTCATCCCGACCGTATACATGTGGTGGGCCCAAACAACGAACCCAACAAAGCCGATGGCCACCATGGCATAGGCCATGGCCAGATAGCCAAACACTGGCTTCTTGGAGAAGGTCGACACGATCTGACTGATGATGCCGAAACCGGGCAGGATCAGGATGTAGACTTCTGGATGCCCGAAGAACCAGAACAGGTGCTCGTACATGACGGGGTCGCCACCGCCGGCCGGGTCAAAGAAGTGGGTGTGGAAGTTGCGATCTGTCAGCAGCATGGTGATGGCACCGGCCAAGACGGGCAGGGACAACAGCAGCAAGAAGACGGTGACCAAAACTGACCAGACGAACAGCGGCATGCGATGCAAGGTCATGCCTGGCGCGCGCATGTTGAAGATCGTCGTAATGAAGTTGATCGAGCCTAGGATCGAACTGGCACCCGCCAAGTGGATCGAAAAGATCGCAAGATCCAAAGCTGGGCCCGTGTGGCCGGTTGTGGAAAGCGGGGGATACAGGGTCCAACCGCCACCGAAGCCACGGCCCGGGCCGCCATCAACAAATAATGACGTGCACAGGAGGACCCAAGCGGCCACCAGCAGCCAGAAGGAAATATTGTTCATCCGTGGGAAGGCCATGTCTGGCGCCCCGATCATCAAAGGTACGAACCAGTTGCCAAACCCACCGATCATGGCCGGCATAACCATGAAGAAGATCATGATCAGCGCGTGAGCCGTAACCACGGAGTTGTACCCGTGGGGAGATTGCTCAATCAAACCCAGCAAGTGAATTGGTGAATCGGGCCGGAAAATTTGAATACCGGGTTCAGCCAGTTCCCAGCGGATCAGGCCAGACAGGGCACCGCCCACCAAGCCCGCCATGATAGCGAACAAGAGGTAGAGCGTCCCAATATCCTTGTGATTGGTGGACAGGAACCAACGGGTGAAGAACCCGGGCATGTGGTCGTCGTGTGCGTCATGAGCGGCGGCGTGGGCCATCGAACTTATCCTAAGATCACTTCGCGGCCAGCGCCGGAGCAGGCGCAGGCGAGGGAGGGGTGGTGGCAGTTTGGCCAGCAGCGACTGGCGCGGCGGTGGCGGCTGCAGGAACAGCGGCAGAATCCGCCGAGAGTGCGGGTGCCGCAGCTGGCGATGCGACTGGCAAAGCGCCCTTGGGGGATCCCCCCTTGGACACGACCCAGGCATCAAACTCGGCTTGAGGTAGGACGTGCACCTCAATGGGCATAGCAGAATGCTGAATGCCGCAAAGCTGACGACAGTTGCCGTAATATATCCCGGGGCGATCCACCTTGAACCAGACGTTATTGACCCGGCCTGGGATTGCGTCAGCGATGACACCGAAGCTTGGGACGGTGAAGGAGTGGATCACATCGGCACCGGTGACCAAAACCTGCACAACCTTGCCCGCAGGAACCACCAGGGGCTCGGTTGCGGCCAGAAGATAGGGCACGCTTTTCTTCTTGGCTTCGTCTTCCGGCAGAACGTTGGAAACGTACTCACCAATCTTTTGGTCAGGGTATTCGTAACCCCAATACCACTGATAGCCTGTAGCCTTCACCGTGAGATCGGGCTTGGGCATGTCGTTGTAGGCAAAGAGCAGCTTGAACGAAAAGATCGCGATGAACATCAGGATCAAGACAGGTACGACCGTCCAAATCACCTCGATCAGGGTGTTGTGGGTGAATTTGGCCGGAACCGGGTTCGCCTTTTTATTATAGCGAATGCAGATCCAAATCAGCAGACCCAGAACGAGCAGGGTAATGCCCGTGATGATCGGCATCAAAATGATGTTGTGGAAAAAGGCCGCGTCATTCCGCAGAGGCGTGACGCCTGGCTGCAGATCAATCGCGCCCGGCGTTGGCTGGCCGATCATATCCGGCGTTTGCGCCAATGCGGCGACGCCCCATAGCGCTGTCATTGCGCCCGCAGCGGCACCTGCCGCCCACGCCCGCATACCTTGAAACCTCGACGTCATGTCCCCTCGGTCTGCTTGTCTAGTCGACGGACGATAATGCGCCACGCCGGATCGACGAAATAGAGACGATCCCCAACTGGCGGATCAGCCCCTTTCATGGCGTCCATACGCGCTGAAATCCAGCTTGCCAAGGCGGTAGAACGCCCTTTCCCACCCTCACCCTGGGTGAAGTCCACAGGAATGGCCAAAAGCACACATCCACAGAGCGGTAAGTGGTGACGAGGACGAGACGAAGCCCTATTTGTCATTACGACTTTTCCGCAGTTCCAAGGGTTTTTCGATGAACGCTCTCACTCCCGCCCCGTCGATCCTTGAAACCGCCGGCGTCTCAGTGGACCGGGCCCAATCCATTCTAAATGACGCCCTGAAGGGTGCAGATGACGGGGAATTGTTTATTGAGAGGTCAGAAAGCGAGTCTTTCCTGTTCGACGACGGGCGTTTGAAGTCCGCCTCCTATGATTCGTCGGAAGGTTTTGGTCTGCGGGTTGTTGCCGGGGAGACCGCTGGCTATTCCCATTCCAGCGAGATTACCGAGCAGGCGCTCAAGCGAGCCGCGGACTCCTCTGCCCTGGCCAAACGCGGCTATAGCGGGACAGCTGATCAGACCCCCCGCGCCACCAACACTCGGCTTTATGGCGAAGACGATCCCACCGCCTCCCCCGCGTTTTCGGACAAGGTCGCCCTGCTTCAGGAGATTGATGCGTGGTGCCGGGCCAAAGACCCTCGGGTGGTCCAGGTCATGGCCTCCCTATCTGGAGAGCGGCGGACAGTGGAAATCCTGCGGGCCGACGGGCGACTGATTCGCGATGTCCGCCCTCTGGCGCGGATTAATGTGCAGTTGACCGTGGAAAAGGATGGTCGCCGGGAGAACGGCTTTGCCGGGGCCGGCGGTCGGGCAGGGTTCGAGGCCTGGATCAGTCCAGACAAATGGCAAGAACAAGCTGAAGAGGCGCTTCGACAGGCCCTAGTCAATCTGGACGCCATTTCATGCCCCGCTGGGGAAATGGATGTGGTGCTGGGTGCTGGATGGAATGGTGTTCTGCTGCATGAGGCCGTCGGTCACGGTCTGGAGGGCGATTTCAATCGCAAGGGCACGTCGGCCTTTTCCGGGCGCATCGGCGAGCGGGTTGCAGCTAAGGGCGTCACTGTCTTTGACGATGGATCCCTGCCGGGGCGTCGCGGCTCGTTGACCGTAGATGATGAGGGTACGCCCACCGAGCGCACTGTCCTGATCGAAGACGGCATTCTGGTGGGATATATGCACGACCGGATGAGCGCGCGGCTGATGGGTCTGGCCGCAACAGGCAATGGTCGCCGGCAATCCTATGCCCACATGCCCATGCCGCGCATGACCAACACCGCCATGGACAATGGCACCACCCCCCGTGCTGAGATGATCGAAGCCACGAAGAAAGGGCTCTACTGCGCGAATTTCGGCGGTGGCCAGGTGGACATCACCAATGGCAAGTTCGTCTTCCAGTGCACCGAGGCCTATCTCATTGAGGACGGGAAGATCACCCGACCCGTCAAGGGTGCCACCCTGATCGGCGATGGTCCCTCGGCCCTAACCCGGGTGACCATGATTGGTGATGACTTCGATTTTGATCCCGGCGTCGGGGTGTGCGGAAAGTCAGGCCAAAGCGTGCCGGTTGGCGTAGGCCAGCCTTCGTTGAAGATTACCGGCCTGACCGTCGGCGGCACCAGCGTCTAAGGCAAGCTGTCGAAACTTTAATGCACCTTACCGGCATTTAATTGGCCTTTCGGGGCGGGTCAGGGCTCGTTGTCCCCCATCCCCCGAGAAGGTTGCACCATGAGCTTACTTTACGCCTTGACCCAAGCTGTGATTGCGGCTGCCCCAGAGGCCGCAGCCAGCCAGGGCGTGATCGCTTATCCACCGGCCTTTTTTGCGGCGGCCCGCCCCGTCAACGCCCGGGAAATGCTCGATCGCATACCAGGCTTTGTTTTCAACGGCGGGGATGGAGTCCGAGGCTATGAGGGTGCAGCAGGAAACGTGCTCATCGATGGTCAAAGACCCGCGTCCAAGTCGGACAACCTCGACGATATTCTGCGGAGGACACCGGCCTCAAAGGTTGCGCGCGTCGACCTAATTCGAGGCGGTGCGCCCGGAATTGATATGCAGGGTAAGGCTGTAATCGCCAACATCATCCTGAAGACAGATAGCGGGACACACGGCCTGTTCGCCGTGGCTAACAATTTCTACGCCGCCGATGGCCGGAACGCGCCAGCCTCACGTCTGGAAGGATCTGGCGGCTCTAATGGCCGAAATTGGGAGCTTGGCCTGTTTGTCGGCACCTTTATTGACGACGGATCAGGAGACGGTCCCAGAGTGCGGGTTAGTCCAGCGGGCGTGCCGCTGATCCGCTCCTACGTCCAATCTGAAGCCGGCGGGCATGATTACCACGCCACGGGGGCCTATGAGACCCCCCTTTTGGGCGGCAAACTTAAGATCAGCGGACGACTACAGCGGCAGTTTTGGGACTATGACGAGACCAATCGCGCAACATTTCCCAATGGGAATCTAATCTTATCCCATCAGGGGGACACATCGGACGAAGGTGAATTTGGGCTGCGCTATTCAAGGCAGTTGTCCAGCGCCTCGAACCTAGAGCTTGTTGGTCTGCAACGTGGCCGTAATGAAAAGTTTGACGCGATTAGCCGGGGACCCGGCGGTCTAGATGATTTCCGCCAGGACTCTGACACCCGCGAGACCATTGCCAGAGCCGTTGTGAAATCAACCCGCAGTTCGACACTTTCACTCGAGTTCGGCGGCGAAGACGTGCTGAACACGCTGGATAACCGGCTGACCTTCGCCTCGAACGGGCAGGCCATCCCCATACCTGGCGGGAATGTCCAAGTGGAAGAGCGGCGCTTCGAGCTGTTTGGCAAGGCGGTCTGGCGGCCCCTATCCCACTGGACCCTTGAGGGCGGGCTGCGCCACGAGGGCTCGCAGATTTCGTCTAAGGGTGAAGTCAATCTGAAAAAGACCCTGTCTTTTGACAAACCTCGGATCGCAGTCACCTGGGCTCCCAGTGACTCGACACAGGTAAGATTGAACTTCGAGCGGTCGGTGGGCCAACTGGACTTCGGCGATTTTACCGCCGGTACGTCGCAAAATTCAGGTCTGGTTACCGCTGGAAACACAGACCTTGTCCCTGAGCAGGCTTGGATCAGCGAAGCCACCTTGGAACAACGCTTCCTGGGTGAAGGGTCTATTTCAGTCACGGTTCGGCATTCCGCCCTCACCGACGTTATCGATCGGGCACCGATCTTTACGGCGACCGAAGCCTTCGATTCCCCCGCAAATATTGGCAACGGGACAAAGGACGAGCTGGCGATAGACCTCACCCTGCCCTTTGACCGCATCGGCATGAAGGGTGCCCAATTGCGCGGCTCAAGCACCTGGCGACGGTCTGAAGTGACGGATCCTACCACAAAGGCCAAGCGGGAGATTTCTGGGCTCCGCCCCCTGGAATGGCAGGCGAATTTCAGCTGGGACCTTCCACAGTACAAGCTGAACTGGGGCATCGAGGTCAACGGTGCCTGGCGTCAGGCCTATTACCGGCTGGACGAGATCGAGATTAGAAAGCTGAAAACCTATGTTCAGCCCTATATCGAGTGGAAGCCCAAACCCGACCTAAGCGTTCGCGGAGAATGGTCCAACGCCACAGAGCGCGGATTCCGCAATACGCGCTATGTCTATACCGGGCCACGCAATAAGAACGGCCTTGCCTATGTAGACGATCGCGACCTTCAGTTTGGCCAGATGTACTATATCCGCATACGCAAGACGTTTGGCTAGGCCAGCGGCCCGTCGTCTGCGGCAACGGCAACCCCATTGCCCCAGGTCTTGGTCACAAAGCTCAAGGCAATGAAGGCCACGCCGATAACCATCCCGGCTGTTCCTAGCATGTTGAACACCCGGACCGATGCCGCCAGGGCTGCGCCTGGATCCAAGACCTGACCGCCAACCGTCTCTGTGCCCGCCATACCAGCTATGGCACCCCCCACGAATTGGGCGACGGATGAGGCCAGGAACCAGACCGCCATCATAAAGGACACGACGGTTGGCATGGCCAACTTAGTGATCTGCGACAGGCCAACCGGCGAGAGGAACAGCTCGCCCGTGGTGTGTAGCATGTAAAGCAGGGCCAGCAGGATCAGCGGCATCTTGAAGGCCGCATCGTGCAGACCCGCGCCCCAGACCACCACCATAAAGCCCAGGCCCACCTGAACCAGACCAAGGCCAAACTTCAGGGTCGGGTTGGGGTCCATGCCCCGGGCGCCCAGCCATGTCCACAGGGCGGCAAAGAGCGGCGCGAAAAGCAGAATGAAACCAGCGTTGAAGGTCTGGGTCTGGGCGGCCCCAATACCCGTGTCAATCCAGCTGAACGTTCCGCTCGGCGTAACACCTGCAGCTGCCAGCTGGGCGTGGCTACCATAGGGTATACCTAAGAAG
>Ga0007795_10000035_pt1 | contig 26431 bp, 27 predicted proteins | sample CryBogmetaGMA1M_FD_60369 | JGI IMG/M metagenome (GOLD analysis project Ga0007795, IMG submission 60369) | Freshwater microbial communities from Crystal Bog, Wisconsin, USA - MA1M | ecosystem: Environmental > Aquatic > Freshwater > Lake | place: Crystal Bog, Wisconsin, USA | collected 2009-07-06
GGGGGGGCTGTTAGAAGCCAGTCTCGCCCCCCCATGGGTGGCCCAGCCTTGCGGGGATCCATGACGACGACGAGCAACCTTCACCTCCGCCAGCTTTTGCTGAAGCAGATTTCTGCTCCCCTGCCCGACCATCCCGAGTTGGTGCTTGTCACCGACCTCGATGGCACCTTGCTGGGGGGCTCCTTGGCCGAGCGGCGAGCTTTCTATGCCTGGCTGGAACGCCAGCGAGATCGGGTGCTGCATGTGTTTTGCACGGGGCGGGATCTGGGTTCGATCGACCGGCTTTTGGTTCAAGATGAGGGCCTGGGCTTGCGGGCCCCCCATCTCGTGATTGGCGATGTGGGCTGCACCGTGGCCTGCGGAGCCAGCCTCGAGCTGCTCTCCCCGGCGGTGGATCCGATTCAGCAACGCTGGGAAGGTAAGCATGGGCCTGTTTTGGCCCTACTCGATGGAGCCAAGGGCCTTTCCCCCCAGCCGATCAGCGCCGATCGCCGCCTGGCCTACTACTACGACCCCGAAACCTTTGATCATGGCTTGATTGCCCAGATCGAGCAGCACGGCGTGGATTGCGTGCTTTCGGACAACCAATATCTCGATGTGCTGCCGGCAGGCGTCAACAAGGGGTCCACCTTGCTCGCATTGCTTGACCTGCTGGCCATCAAGGCGGATCGCGTGGTCACCGCCGGCGACAGTCTCAATGACTTGGCCATGTTCGAAACGGGCCTCTCCGGGGTGATGGTGGGTAATGCCGAGCCCGATCTGTTGGCGGCATTGCCCCGGCTACAGGGCATCTATCTGGCCCAAGGCCATGGCTGCAGGGGCATCGTCGAGGGGCTGCGCCACTTCGGCTTTGGCCACCTCTTGGATTGAGACGGGCCTTCGCCAGTCAGCTTTTTGGGGTCAGGTCTTGGTGAGGCGGGCCTGGCTCAGTCGGGACTTGGTGAGGGCAGTGGCGATCGCCTCGGTGGGGTCCTCCGGCCAGGGATGCTTGGGATAACGGCCCCTGAGGTCGCGGCGCACGTCCTGGTAGCTGCCGGCCCAGAACCCTGCCAGGTCTTGGGTGATCGCGGCCGGCCGGCCCGCGGGCGTGAGCAGATGCACCGTCACCGGGAGCTGGCCGCCCAGCACCGTTGGGGTGCGGTTGGCGCCAAACATCTCTTGCAGCTTCACAGCCAGAACGGGCTCGCCTTTGGCGTAATCCAACGGCACTTCGCGACCCGATGGCACTCCCACGGCGCCTGGGAGCAGGTCGTCCAGCTCGGCGCGAAGCCGCCAAGGCGCTTCCGCCCAGAGGGCTTCGCAGAGGTCGAGACCCTTGAGCTCCTCCAAGCTGCGCAGTCCTTCGAGATGGGGGCCAAGCCACTGCTCGAGGTGGCTGAGCAAATGGTCGAGGTGGCCATTGGGCCAGGGTTCCCCCAGGTGCTGGTGGGCTAGGGCCAGGCGCTGTTGCAGCTGGCGGCTCCTGTCGTTCCAGGGGAGGACCCCAAGACCCAGGTCCCCCAGCCCCTCGAGGAGGGCCTGTTGCACCAGCTCGCCGCTGGGCCCATGCCACGGCCGGCGGTCCAGCACGAGGGCACCCAGCTGCAGGGTTTGCTCACAGCGCACCCGCTGGCTGGCGCCATCCCATTGGGCCGTGCACTGCCATTGGCCGGCGCCTGCTTCGGCGAGGGCCACCAGCTCAGCCCGGGCGATCGGCAGGGCCAGGCCGATCCGGGCATCGCTCCCCTGGCCGTCGGCCGTGGCAATCGCCAGGGCTTCGCAACCAACCAGGGGATCGCTGGGGTGCAGCAAGGCGCCCCGCCCACCACGCATCAAGAAACGATCGCTGCTGCCAGCTCGGGCGAGGGCGACCCGCTCCGGGTAGGCCAGGCTGAGCAGTCGGGCGGCCATTACGGCTTCTCTAGGTGCTGCTTCTGTGCCTGAGGCTTTTGGGGTTGAAGCTTTTGGGGCTGCCGCTTTTGGCCGGGGTTTGGCTGCGGGCTGGCTTGGATGGATGGAGGTCACCTGGCGCCGCCATTGCTCCTGGAGTTGGCGCAGGGGTGATCGGCTGGACTGACGGCGCAACCAGTCGAGGCGGGGCATGAGATCGGATCCGGCCTCGTCGCGTTGGAGCGGATCCCGCTCGCTGAGCAAGGCGGCTAACTCGCAGGCCAGATCCAGGCTTTGCATGGCTTGGCCCTTCAGCAGCATGTGGGCCAGCCTGGGGTGCAGTCCGAGGTGGGCCAGGTGCTGGCCGTGGGGCAGCAGGGTGCCTTTGGCATCGATGGCTCCCAGTTGCAGCAACAGATCCCTGGCTTCCAAAAGGGGCGCAGCGGGTGGGGAATCAAGCCAGTCCAGGTCGTCGCCCATGGGGTCGCCCCAGGCGGCCAGTTGCAGGGCGAGTGGTAGGGGATCGATCTCTAGTAGCTCGGGGGGATCAAAGCTGGGCCGGCGTTGCTGCTCGGCCGGACTCCAGAGCCGCAGGCAGCGCCCAGGCCCCAGCCGGCCGGCCCGGCCGGCCCGTTGTTCGGCGCTGGCCAGGCTGGCGGCCACGGTGACCAGCCCATCCATGCCGCTATGGGGATCATAGCGGGAGCGGCGGCTGAGGCCGCTATCGATCACTAGCCGCACTCCGGCCAGCGTCAGGGAGCTTTCGGCGATCGCGGTGGCCAGTACCACCTTGCCCTCGGGGGTTTTGGCGGGGGCAATGGCTTGGCTCTGGGCGGCCAGGGGCAGGTTGCCGTGGAGGGCCACACAGTCGATCGCCGCCCCCCAGTCGGTGGCGCCAATGGCCCGCAGGCAGGCCTGGATTTCTCTTTGGCCCGGCAGGAACACCAGCACGGTCTCGTGGTTGACGCGCTGGTCGATCCAGTGCTGCTCCAGGGCCCGCAGCACGAGCTGGTCCAGCCGTTCCCCCTCCCTCGGGCGCAGGTGGTCCACGGCCACCGGGTAGCTGCGGCCTTCGCTATGGAGCACCTGGGCTTGCGGCAGCTGGGCCGCCAAGGGGGCCAAATCCAGGGTGGCCGACATCACCACCAGCCGCAGCTCGGGATTGACCAGCTCCCGGGCTTGCCGAACCAGGGCCAGGGCTAAATCGGAATCGGCGCCCCGCTCATGGAATTCATCGAACACCACGCAGGCGACTCCCTCCAGGGCGGGATCCGCCTGCAGCCGGCGCAGGAACAGGCCGCTGGTGAGAACTTCGATGCGGGTGGCTGCTGAGGTGCGCGACTCCAAACGCACGGAGTAGCCCACCCTTTGGCCAAGGGGTTCCCCCAACTCCGCTGCGAGCCGCTGGGCCGCAGCTTTGGCCGCCAGGCGGCGGGGTTCGAGCATCCAGATGCGGCCGTCGCTAAGGCCCCAGGCATCGAGTTGCTCGCGGAGGGCCAGGGGCACCCGGGTGGTTTTCCCTGCCCCGGGGGGTGCCTGTAACAGCACGGTGCAGCCGGGTTTGAGGGCCGCTTTGATCTGCCCCAGCAACCCGTCAATCGGCAGGGCTTGCCATGGGAGTTTGGCTTGCAAGGCGCCCTTCAGCGCACGTGGCGCACCCCATCCACCGGGTGATAGGCCTCGCCGGTGAGCTCCTCGTAAACGATGGCGGGTAGGCCGGTCTCAAACATGGTTTGCAGGGCTTCTTTGAGGTATGGGTTCCATCCGCCCGTACTCACCTTGCCGTGACGCACGGTCCAATCCCAGGTGCCCTGGAGGTCGCGGGGGATGCGGCCTTCCCGATCGCGACGGGCGACCAGGTCTTGGGATTCCACCAGGCCCACCAAAATGGGGTCTTTGCCGTAGGCCGGGGTGATGCTGAGTTCCAGCCGGATGGGATCTTCCTTGACCAGCTTGAGGCGAAAACGCGGGGGCAGCTTGAGGTTGGTGAGCACAGCGCCCACGATTTTGGTCCGTTGATCCACCGTCAATCCTCGCGTTGAAAGCACGTGCTCATCAGAGAGCCTATCGAGCGCCCCAGACGGGGTTTAGTCGGAGCTGTCGCTGGGGCGAGCGGATTGCTCGTTGTCACCGCTAAACCGCACGGTGAGCAGATCTTCCTGGGTGATTTGGCCTTCCGCATCCAACAATTCCGGATGAATCGTGACCCGGCCGGTGCGGTCACCGGGAGAAGGGCTTGGGCGGCTTGCCGATGTTTGGCTGTTGCCTGCGCTGCTGGGGTCCCCGGGCCTGGGCACGGCCTTAAAACCCTGGGCCATCACCTTGAAGGCCTGCCAGAGCAAGACCAAAAAGCAGGCTCCGTAGAGAACGGGAAGGATTTGGGAAAGAAAGGCATTCATGGCCCTAGGCCGGCTGCCGATGGGAGAGGCGTGACCGCATCTCCATCATTGCTTGGCATTGCTCGATTGGCTGCCGGTGTTGGCGAGCATCCAGGCCCAAAGGGTGGTGCAGGCGGCGCCGAAGGCCAGAAAAGCCAATAACAACCTGTCCGTGTCCATGGCTCGAAAGGAAACTTTACGAATCTTAAGCCTTTCGGGCTGGGACCAGGTCTGTTTACGGTTGGCTTGGCCCGATAGTCCCCTTTGAGATGCGCCCAGTGGCTGTTCTCCCTTTCGCCTGTTCCCGGGCCCTGGCGATGGTGCTGGTAGCTGGCAGCGCCTTGGGGCCCTGGAGTCCGAGGGTTGGCCATGCCCAGGGGAGTGTCCCGCCCGGTGTCGTTTTCTCCAGTTCCGCCCGGCCCAATTCCGCCCGGTATTCCTTTGTGGCTGCTGCAGTCCACAGGGTTGGTCCTGCGGTGGTCACGATCGACACCGAGAAAACGGTGGTGATGGAGAGCGGATTGCCCAGGGGATTTGACAGCCACCCCCTGTTGCGCCAGTTCTCTGGGCCTGAGGGCACGACGCCCCAGCAACGCACGGTGCGCGGCCTGGGCAGTGGCTTCATCATTACGGCAGATGGGTTGGTGCTCACCAACGCCCATGTGGTGGAAGGCACCAGCAAGGTGACAGTGGGCCTGGAGGACGGCCGCCGGGTGCCTGGAACGGTGGTCGGCCTTGATCGCTATACGGATCTGGCCGTGGTCCGTTTGGCCGGCCATGGGGCTTGGCCGGTGGCTCCTTTGGGTAATTCCGACACGCTGCAGGTGGGCGAATGGGCCATCGCCATGGGCAATCCCTACGGCCTTGATCGCACGGTGACGATGGGCATCATTAGCAGCCTGAATCGCAATGCCAGCAAGCTCGGCATTGCGAATAGGCGGTTGGAACTCATTCAGACCGATGCAGCTATCAATCCAGGCAATTCGGGCGGCCCTTTGCTGAATGCCGATGGTGAGGTGATTGGGGTCAACACCTTGGTGCGCTCGGGGCCAGGGGCTGGGTTGGGTTTTGCGATCCCGATTAACCGGGCTAAGGACATCGCCCGGGAATTGATTGCCACAGGGAAGGCGAGCCATCCGGCGATTGGTGTGGGCATCGCCGCGGTGAGATCGGCTGACGGCTCAGGGTTCAGCCAGGGGGCACGGCTGGTCACTGTTGCAACAGGAAGCCCTGCGGCCCGAGCCGGGTTGCGCCCAGGTGATGTGGTTCTGGCAGTTGGCGGACGGCCGGTGACGGGGCCTTCCCAGTTGATCGCAGCGGTGGAGAGGGGGGGCGTTGGGCGTCCCCTCGTGCTCACAATCAACCGGTCTGGCCAGGTGCAGCAGGTTGAGGTGGTGCCGGCTGAGATGGGATCGCGCTAAGGGTGAGCGTTGCAGCTAGCTAGGCCTCCAGGCCCCATTGCTGGGCCAGGGCTGGGGATAGTCCAGTGGAGCCGCCGAGTTGTTGGCGCATGACCCATTGGGTTGCGGCTTTCTGGCTGTGCCAAGCCTGGAGCAGTTGCTTCGCCAGGCCCTGGAGGGTTTGGAGGTCGGCGGTGGAGTCGATGGCGCGGTTCATGCGCTCGAGTTCGAATTGCTGGCCGAGGCTGAGGCTGAGCGGTTCGGTCATGGCGATCTCCGCGGGGGCGTTGATCTCGTAACACTACAAAGTGTTTCATTTGAGGTCGTAGCGATTGCGACATCGGGCCCCTGTCTGTGCGGATTTGCGGTTTTTTGCCGAAGACCGCCTATTGGTGTTCCCGGAACTCCTCCACGCATTGGGTGATGCAGCTGCCGTCATCCAGGGAGCAGGTGGTGATGCAGGCGAAATAGGTCTCCATGGCATCGCCGCTGGGGCTTTGGTGGCCAAGGTGGGCTGGGGATGGGGCGGTTTGGTCGTTGATGGCGTAGCCGCGAGCAAAGGTCATGGGGTCGGACGCAGGGGTCTGTTGTCAGGCTATGCACACTTTCCCCTTGACACCAGCGAAATGCGTGTAAGTGCTCAAGGGGCGGTGAAGTTGTATGAAGCCAGGCGTCCCCAGGTGGGGTGCTGTTGGGTCCTGGGTTGGGGCGCTTTATCTGGCTTTTTGGGCTTTGGCAGCGGTTTTTTTGGCCTGTTGCTTTTCTCTGTTGGCGGCTTGCTTGGCGGTTTTGGCCTGATCGAGGGCTGCCTGGCGGGCTAACTCGGCTTCTTCTTCCTTTTTCTCGAGGTAGTAGGCGTAGTTGCCCAGGTAGGGCACCAGTTCGCCATCGCGGATTTCCACGATTTTGTTGGCGACCCGGGAAATGAAGTAGCGGTCGTGGGAGACCACCAAAACCCCTCCCTCGTAGTCAATGAGAGCGTCCTCCAGCATTTGTTTGGCTGGAATGTCGAGGTGGTTGGTGGGTTCATCCAGCACCAGCAGGTTGCAGGGCTTCAGGAGCATCAAAGCCAGGGCCAGGCGGGCCTTCTCGCCGCCAGAGAGCTTTCCTGCTTCTTTGAACACCGATTCGTTGCTGAAGCAGAACGTGCCGAGGAGGGAGCGCACCTGGGTTTGGGTCCAATCCGGCACCACCTCAAAAATCGTGTCGATCACGGTTTTTGAGAGGTCGAGGGCTTCGGCTTGGTTTTGCTCGAAGTAACCGGCCTCCACGTTGTGCTCGCCCAGGGAGGCCTGGCCGCCATCGGGTTTCTCCATGCCCATCACCAGGCGCAGCAGGGTGGATTTGCCGGCCCCATTGGGTCCCACAAAGGCGATGCGATCGCCCCGTTCCACCTCCAATTCCGCGCCAAGAAACAGGATTTGATCGCCATAGCTGTGGCTGAGGTCGTGGATCTCGGCCACCAGGCGTCCGGACCGGGGGGCGTCGGGAAAGCGAAACCTGGGCCCGCCCACGGTTTCCATGGGAGCTTCCAGTCGATCGACTTTGTCGAGCAGCTTTTCGCGGCTCTTGGCTTGGGTTGAGCGGGTCGCACTAGCCCGAAAGCGGTCGATGTAGGCCTGTTGGGCGCTGAGTTCTTTCTGCTGGCGGTCGAAGGCTGCCTGGGTGGCTTCCCGCTCGAGCACTTTTTGCTCCAGGTGTTGGCTGTAGTTGCCGAGGTAGCTCCTGGAGATGCCGCGCTCGGTCTCGACGATTTGATTGCAGATGCGATCGAGAAAGGTGCGGTCGTGGCTGATCACCACCAGGGCTGCGGTTTGCTCCACCAAATAGCCCTCGAGCCACTGGATTGTTTCCACGTCCAGGTGGTTTGTTGGCTCGTCAAGGAGCAGGAGGTCGGGGTCCTGGAGAAGGATTTTCCCGAGGGCAATGCGCATCTGCCAGCCGCCGGAGTAGTCGCCCACGGGTTGTTCGGCACCCTCAGGGGTGAAGCCAATCGTGGGGAGGAGCTTGTCGATGCGGGCTTCGAGTTCGTAGCCGTGCAGGGCTTCAAAGCGGCTGTGCAGGCGGCCCAGTTCGTGGATCAGTTCGTCGAGGTGCTCGGGATCGGCCGCGGCTTTCTCGCTGCCCATCTCGACTTCGACCTGGTGTTGGCGGCTGAGCACGTCGGCCGCTTCGCCAAAAGCTTGAAACAACTCCTCGCGCACCGTGCGGTTGAGGTCAACGTCGAACTCCTGCTGCAGGTAGGCGATGCGGGGGTCGCCCTGGCGCACCACCAGGCCGCTGGTGGGATCCTCCATCCCAGCGATGATTTTCATCTGGGTGGATTTGCCGGCCCCGTTGACGCCGACCAGACCAATCCGGTCTCCGGGTTTCACTTCCCAGGTGACATCCCGCAGCACCTCACCGGTGGGATAAATCTTGCCGATGCGTTCGAGTCGGAGCACGGGGCCTGGCAGGAGCCCCTCCATCATCCCTGTTGAGGTTCAATTCCAGGACGTGGGGCAGACTCGAGATTGACCGCCCACCAGCCCTGATCCCCTCCCCCCAGCGACCCCAACGATGATCAAGCGCCTCGAACAGGTGGCGGCCCTTGTGGTGACCGCGGGCCTGGCGATCGTCAGTTACTGGCTGTTTTTCAGTTGGGCCCAGGGGGGCAGCCTGGGTAAGCCACCCCAGCGCTCCCGCCTGTCACAGGCCCCCGCGGGCCTTGAGCAGCCATTGCTTGCTCGCACTGTCGTCGAGGGTGGCGATGTGGGCTTTCACCTCGGCGCTGGTCACGGGCAGGTTCTCCCTGACGCCAATCGCCACGATCCGCTCTAGGGCTCCACTGGGGTCCTGGAGCGCCTGGCGGAACAGCTCCTGGGTGAGATCAGCATTGCTGCTGATCAGGGCGTATAGATCTGCTGCATTTCCAGTAGGGCTTCCAGGGGTGCTCGACATCGCTTGGGGCCAGGGCACCTAAACCTATGAACATTGGCCCCAAAGGGCATCGAGACGTTGCGGCTTGTTGCCGATGGATTCCGGGGCCGAGGTCTTCAGCTTGGCTGGTCTTCAGGTTGGCTGGTCTTCAGGCGGCCTGGGGGTAATCGGTTTCCGGAGTACCGCAGGCGGAGGCGTCTTCCATGCTGCGGGCATCGAGGCAAAGCACCTTGCGGAGCTCGGCGTAGTTGTTGGCCTGGGCCAGGCGCCCTTCCTGTTGGGCGCCGTATTCGGCGCGCTGCAACACGTGGTGCAGGTGCGTCAGCAGGTAGGTGCTGATGACCGCAGACACCAGCACATCACTGCGCTCAGGGGTGGGCTGATTGCGGCTGGTTTTGGCCCGGGAGGGCTTGCTGGACGTTGGGGAAATGGTGCGGGGCATGGAACAGCCTCCGATGGATATGTGCCAGCAGCATAGTCGTGGATACTATCCATGGGCATCTCTGTACACTTTCGGGTATCCAGCAAGCTTGGCTCCGCGTGGCGACCCGGCAAACCTCCTCCAGTGGCCGCCCAAAGTCGCCCAGGGTGCAGGTGGTGTTGCCAGAGGAGTTATGCAGGCGGTTGGCTGATTTGGCCGATGATGAATCCCGCACGGTCAGCAACATGGCCAAGGTGCTGATCCAGCAGGGGGTGGAGCGTCTCGAGGCCCTGCGGCGCGGCCAGGCAGGGATCGCTTCAGCGGATCGGTTTCGCCAGGTGCTCGAACAGCAGGAGCAGCAGCGGCCCCAACGGTTGCGGGGCGCCCCTCGCCGGCTCAGGCTGCCGCGGCCCTAGGCGGGGTTGGCGCAAACGCCCAGGACCGCTGGCCGAGAGGCCCCTGTGACCGATGGGAGATTGCCGGGATGCCCCAAGGCATGCCACCACGCCAGCAGGGCAAAGGCGAGGGCTTCGCGGTCGCTGTCGCCAATGCCAAGGTCAGCTAAGGGGCGCACCCGGGTGCCGCGGCAGCGGCGTTGGAGTTCCTCCATCAGCAGGCCATTGCGGCAGCCACCGCCCGCCACCAGGAGCTCTTGGACCGGTGGCCCCTTGGCGAGATCCTGGCCAATCACGGCGGCGGAGAAGGCCGTGAGGGTGGCCAGGGCATTGGCCGGGTTGGGCTGCTGATGGGCTTGCTGATTGGCTTGTTGGGCCCTGGTTTCTATGGCTACCAAGCGTTGGGCGAGGTCGGCGCGGCCAAACAATTCCCTTCCGGTTGATTTGGGTGGGGCCTGCTGGAGATAGGCCTCTTGCAGCCAGCTTTGGATCAGGTCTTCGTCGGGTTGGCCCTGACGTGCCCAGGTTCCATTGGCATCAAAACTGACTTTCCCGCCGCTGAATTGGTGGGCAGCCAGATCCAGCAAGGTGTTGGCGGGACCGCAATCCCAGCCCAAAACGGGTGCTTTGGCCTCAGGTCCGCTGGCGGGAGGCAGCAGCGTGAGATTGGCGATGCCCCCCAGATTCACCAGGGCTCGCCACCCACCGATCGGGGGCAACAGGGCGGCATCAGTCGCCGGCACCAATGGGGCACCTTGACCGCCCAGGGCCAGGTCGGCGGCGCGGAAGTCAAATACCACGGGCGTTTGCAACCGCTGGGCCATGGCAGGGGCCCGCAGCAATTGCCAGCTACCCCCCTGGCGCTCGGCGGTGGGCGGCCGGTGCCACAGGGTTTGGCCATGGCAGCCCACCAGCTGGGCCAGGCGTTTGGGGTCGCAACTTTGGGCGGCAAGCACATGGACCTCGGTGAGGGCCTCTGCGAGCTCCAAAACATCCGAGGCGCTGAGGGTTTGGCCCTGGCCGGCCGCCACCAGGGCTTCCCGCAGCTGGCGCGGGTAGGGCAGGGCTGAGCGCTCCAAAATGCGCCAGTTCGGCCGGCTGGGTTTGCCTGAAAAGCTCGCCAGCACCGCATCAACGCCATCGGCGCTGGTGCCGCTCATGAGCCCCAAAACCCGCATCAGTGGTTTCGCTGCTCCACCTATTTGTTGGGCTGGGGGGTCATGCGCAGGTAGGGCCTGATCTCTGTGACGCCCTTGGGGAATTTGCTGCGGGCCTCTTCGGTGGGGATCGAGGGCACGACCACACAGTCTTGGCCGTCCTTCCAGTTCACCGGTGTGGCCACTTGGTGGTGGTCGGTGAGTTGCAGGGAATCAATCACCCGCAGGATTTCATCGAAGTTGCGCCCCGTGCTGGCGGGGTAGGTGATCTGCAGCCGCAGTTTCTTGTTGGGATCGATGATGAAGACCGAGCGCACGGTCAGGTTGTTGAGCGAGTTGGGGTGAACCATCCCGTAGAGATCGCTCACCCTCTTATCGGCGTCGGCCAAAATCGGGTAATCGACAGTGGTGTGCTGGGTTTCGTTGATGTCGCCAATCCACCCCTTGTGGCTTTCGGCGGAATCCACACTCAGGGCCAGGGTTTTGACATTGCGCTTCTCCCACTCGGGCCGCAGTCGTGCCACCTCGCCCAGTTCGGTGGTGCAGACGGGGGTGTAATCGGCGGGGTGGGAGAACAGCACCACCCAGCTATCGGCACCGAAGTCGTAGAGATTGATCGGACCGAGTTGGGAGTCCTGGGTGAAATCAGGAACCGTGTCGCCGAGTTGGAGGACCATGGTCGTGGCTGGGGGGAGGGGATTGGCTGGGGTCGATCGTGCCACAACGATCCAGCCAGTGACGGAGTTCGGTTTTGAGGTGCACCAGGCCAAGGGCCTCGGTGGCAGACACAAACAGGGCATCGGATTCCAGGACCCGCGCCCGCTCCACTTCTCCCGTTGGGCAGCGGTCGATTTGGTTGGCGACCAGGCGCCTGGGGGCCTTAGAGCCGAGGGCATCCAGGATCTGGTGGACGGTGGTGCGCTGCTCGGGCCAGGCCGGATCGGAGAGATCCACGACCACTAACAGGCCATCGGCTTCCAGGGTTTCTTCCAAGGTGGAACGAAACGCCTCCACCAGGGGTGGGGGCAGGTTGCGGATGAACCCCACGGTGTCGGTAAGCAGCAACGCCATGCTGCTGCCCCCTTCTGGATCGGCAATCTCCAGGCGCCGGGTGGTGGGATCGAGGGTGGCGAACAGTTTGTTTTCCGCCAGCACGGCGTTGCTGCCCGTGGCTTTGGTGAGGGCGTTGAGCAGCGAACTCTTGCCGGCATTGGTGTAGCCAACCAAGGCGAGCCTTTTCAGGCCGGAGCGGCCTTCCCGCAGGCGGGCCCGATGCTCACCCAGGGCTTTGACCTCTTTGTTGAGCCGTTCGATGCGCCGGGCAATGGCCCGCCGGTCTTTTTCCAGCTGGGTCTCACCGGGGCCCCTGGTGCCGATGCCACCGCCCTGGCGCGACAGGCTGAGGCCGCGCCCGCTGAGGCGGGGCAGGCGGTAGCGCATTTGGGCCAATTCCACCTGCAAGCGACCCGCGGAGCTAGCGGCTCTTTGGGCAAAGATGTCGAGGATTAGTTCGCTCCTATCGCTCACGGGGAGGTCGAGGAGCCGTTCCAAATTGCGGGCCTGAACGGGGGTGAGTTCCCGATCGGTCACCACCAGGGTGGCCCCAACCCGGCGGGCTTCTAAGGCGGCTTCGGCCACCTTGCCCTCGCCCCAGATGGTTTGGGGGGACACCTGGGTGCGGCGCTGCTCCACTACGCCGACGGGGATTCCCCCGGCGCTGCGCACCAGTCCTTCGAGTTCGCCGATCAAGCGTTGGGCTGCGCCCCGATCGCCGGGGGTGAGGGCGAGGAGCAACACCTTGTCTTGGGCGGAGGCCACCAGGTCGGTGGTACCGGCCGCGGCAGGGGCCCCTTGGGCGATGGCCACGCTGGCTGGATCCGTTGCACAGAGATCGACCAGATCGCCTTCGAGCTTCAGGGGCCAGGGCTGGTCAGCTGCGGTGCTGGGGGTGGCCACCAGGGCAGGCCACTGGCCTCCGGCACCTGCTTGATCGCCATAGCGCAACCAAAGCTGGGGAGAGAGATCCAATCCCACCACGCCCTCTTGAATGGTGGGTTCGAGGTGCTTGGCCCGGCCGCAACAGGTCACCAGGCGCAGGTCTGTGCCTTGGCGGCGTTCAGGGCCAGGCAGCTTGTCCAGCATCCGGCCCGATTGTTCCAGGGGCCCCACCCACAGCAGCCTGCATAGGCCGCGCCCATCAATCACCAGGGTGAGCGGCAGGTTCAGTTCCCGACTTTCGCTGGCCAGCCGCTGCAGGCAGAGCAATTCCGCGAGGCCATCCTCGGGGTGGCGCCGATGGCAGAGCCTCTCCAGGCGACGACTCTGGGAGGGGCGTAAGCCTGCGGTGCGACCAGCCAGAACTCCTTGCTTCAAGGGCGTTTAACCAGCACGCAGTGGATGCCCGCTGCCTGGGCCGCCTGCTCATCGGCAGCGCTATCGCCCACATGCCAAACCTGGTGGGCTCCCAGCTCAAGGGCTTGGAGCGCGAGCAGGAGGGGCTTGGGGTTGGGTTTGGCGGCGCCGGCCTGGCTGGAGATCACCACGGCATCGAGCCAGCGGTTCAGTCCCAAGCCCTCCAGTAGGTCGTGGAGGCGTTGGTCGAAATTGCTCACCACCGCCAATTTGAGGCCCCGGGCTTTCCATGCCTCCAATTGGCAGGGCACTTCGGCAAACACCCGCCAGAGGTCGGTGCAGGCAAAGCGCTCAAACAGCTCCATTCGCAGCCCCTCGGGGGCTGGCCCAGCTCCTGCTTGGAGAAGGGTCTCGTTGATGCGCTCACCCCACCAGGTGATTTCCGCCCCTTTGAGGGCAGGGCCTTCCAGGCCCGGAAAGGCCAAGGGGGGGGCTTGGCCGTAAATCGAGGGAAACACCTGATCGATGGCCGCTGGCTCCACGGTGAGCCCATGGCGTTGGGCCAGGGCTGCATAGGTGGTGCCCACCGAGTCCTTGAGCCCGATCAAGGTGCCCATGGCATCGAGCAATAGACCTGCTGGAGGGCTCGGGCGGACTGTCACGACGACCATTTCAGGGCGGCACTGCCAAGCCAGCCGGCAGCCACCTTCGCCTGGTGGGTTTTGCCCGGCATGCGGGAGAGGTAGGCCAGGCGTCGGATTTGGAAGGCGGCAGGTCCGGCCAGGGTGAAGCCGCCCCCGGTGAGGGCGGCTTCGCCTTTGCCCAAGCTCATCATTTCGCCAAGGTCCTTGAAGTGGAAAGGTTCTAGGGGTTCGTTCGCCAGGGAGCGCAGCAGATTGGCCGCCAGGCAGTCGGCTTGCTGAAAGGCCACTTGGGCGGTGGTTGGTACGGGATCGACGCCATCCAGCTGGGCGATATCGCCGATGGCAAACAATGGGGGATGGCCAAAAACTTGCAAATCCGCCTGGCAAGCCAATCGCCCATTGGCCTTGGCGGCAGGATTGGGTTCGATCGGCGGGGCCTCAAAGCGCAGGCCGGCTGTCCAGATGACGCCATTGGTGGCGAGCCGTTCGGGCCCTTGGGGCCCATGGAGCTCGAGATGGTCACCCCCGACGGCGACCACCTCGGTGTGGCAGCGCAGGCGGATGTCTTTGCGCTGCAGCGCCAGTTTGGCCTGCTCACGATTGAAGGCCTTGGCGGCGGGCAACAGGTTGCTGCCGCGCTCGATGAGCTCCACCACGGCGGCACCTTCCAGGCTGTCGGCCAATTTGCAAGCCAGTTCCACTCCGCTGGCACCGGCGCCCACCACGGCAATCCGTTGCAGCGGCCGCCGGTGTTGGCGCAGCTGCTCAACCAATTGTTGGAGCTTCTCCACATCGGCCAAGGTGCGAAATCCCAGGCTGTGCTCCTCCACGCCGGGGATGCCAAAACTGTTCGTGGCGGCCCCTGTGGCGATCACCAGCCGGCTGAAGTTCAGGCGGCGGCCTGATTGGGTTTCAACGGTCTTGGTGTTGCTGTTGATGAGGCTGACCCGGTCTTGCAACCAGGCCACGCCTTTGCCAGCTAGCAGGGCGTCGTAGCGGGGCGCAATTTCCCAACTGCGTAGTTCCCCGCTGAGGAGTTCGTAGAGCAGGGGCAGAAACAGGAAGCGTTCGTTGGGCTCGATCAGCAAGATCGGCGGATGCCCCTTGCGGGCGGCCAGGGCCAGGGCTGTATACAGCCCTCCAAAGCCCCCACCCACAATCACCACCGGTGCGGCTGTCATCGGTCTATCCGGCAACACACGTTGGGGTTGGGTGCGGTGATTTGAACCCTAACCAGGGGCTAGGGCAACGGGCGATGATGGGTGAATGGTGACCACCCCAGCCCCCACCTATCCCAGGGATCGAGCCGGTGCGCCGATTGATTTGGCGGCGGGCCGACGGCTGCTCGAGCCCCTGACGCCGCAGGAACGGCTCGCCTGGGCGCAGCAGACCTTTGGGCAGGGGTTTGCCCTCACCACCAGTTTTGGCATTCAGGCGGCCGTGCTGCTGCACATGGTCAGTGAGTTGGGCCGGGCGAGTGGCCAGCCAGTCCAGGTGATTTGGGTAGATACGGGTTATTTGCCCCCCGAGACCTACCTCTATGCCCAGCAGCTTTCGGAGTTGCTTGCGCTCAACGTGCACGTTGCCCAAGCGACGATGGGTCCGGCCCGCATGGAAGCCCTCCATGGCCGGCTTTGGGAGACCGGTACGGCTGAAGCCCTCGAGATCTACTACCGCATTCGCAAGGTGGAACCCCTCGATCGGGCCCTTACCGATCTGGGGGTGACCTGCTGGGCCAGTGGGGTGCGCGGCACCCAAACGGACCACCGCAGTGGCATGCAGACCCTCGATCCGATCCGGCAGCGCTGGTCGCTGCGTCCCCTGTTGAGCTGGACCAAGAGGGATGTCTACTACTACATGCAGAACCACGCCCTTCCCCAGCACCCCCTGTTTGAAAAGGGGTATTCCACCGTGGGTGATTGGCACTCCAGCGCTCCTGACGATGGTGGGATCAGCGGCCGGGCCACCCGTTTTGGGGGCTTGAAGCAGGAGTGCGGCATCCATCTGCCCGGGGTGATGGGCGAAGGCATCTAGCGGGGGCTTTAGGGGTGGTGTTAGGGGCGGTCCATTGGCTGTTGATTGGCAACAGCCGCTGGCATTGGGCCTCCCAAGGCCTTGACGGTTGGCGCACTTGGCATGCCCCGCCGGGCTTTGTCTTTGAGGGCTCGCCCCTGGAAGGGTTGCGGCTCGATGGTTTAAAGCTCGCTGGATGGGCTGCCGTAGGCCCCATCCCTGACCAGATGGGTCTGGATGGGAGTGTGCCCCTTGGCTTGGCCGACATTCCCCTGCAGGCGATGCCCCCTTGGCTGGGTGTGGACCGGGCCCTGGTGGGCTGGAGAGCCTGGCAGCTCTCGGGTTCACCGGTGTTGGTGGCCGATGCAGGCACGGCCTTGAGCCTGACCCGGGTGGATGCGGTTGGTCAGTTTGTGGGTGGCCGTTTGATGGCTGGGGCCGCCCTGCAATTGCGGGCGCTGGCGGAGGGCACCGCCCAGTTGCCCCGGGCCAGAGTTCCCGATGGCATGGCCGATGGGGATGCCACCGGGCCTTTGCCGATGAATGCTCGGCTTTGGCCGATAAAAACAGAAGCGGCCATGGGATCTGGGGTCCTCTGGGGAATGGCTGGTGCCATCGCCCTCGCGGCCCAGCAGGTGTGGGCTGAGCAGCCGGATTGCCAGATCTGGCTCACCGGCGGCGATGGAGCCCAACTCGAGCCGTTGCTGGCCGGTTGGTTGGGCTCGCGCTTGGGCTTGGAGGGGCGCCTGCAAAGGGCTCCAGACCTCGCCCTTGAGGCCCTTGCGGCCCTCAGGCCAGGCCCAGATCGCTGAGGATTTGGTCGGCCATGGTTTCGGCCTTCACCTTCAAATAGAGCTTCTCGAGCTTGCCTTCGGCATCCACCACAAAGGTGTGGCGCATCATGCCCATGTATTCGCGGCCCATGAATTTCTTGAGCCCATAGCTTTCGTAGGACTCGGCCACCGGGCAGGGTTCCGCGTCGCTGAGCAGGGTGAAGGGCAGGCTGTACTTGGCCACAAACTTGCTGTGGCTTGAGGCACCGTCCTTACTGATGCCAAGCACCTTGATCCCGTGCTGTTCGAAGGCGGCCCATTGGTCGCGGAAGTTGCAAGCTTCTTTGGTGCAGCCTGGGGTGTCGTCCTTGGGATAGAAGTAAATCACCACCCTTTGGCCCTTGAGGTCCTTCAGGCTCACCGGTTGACCGTCCTGGTCCGGGAGGGTGAAATCGGGGGCGGGGTCACCGATCTGCAGGGCCATTCAGCGTCAACGCAACAATGGCGAGAGCCTAAGGGGCCTTCTGGAGCCATCGCTGCCAACGCCAGTGTCTAAGCAGCTGCTGCCGATCAGGGGGCAGGGAGCCCAACTGTGGCTTCTGCCCCTGCATGGGGCTGCATGGCAGGTGCTTTCGGCCCAGGAAATTCTCTGGGGCCAAGGCTTGGCCCCCTTGGGTAGCCAGCGCTATTGGTACAGCAGGGCGGCCATGCGGGAGGTGTTGGCGGAAGCCCTGGGATGCGACCCGGCGGCGGTGCCTTTGCACAGTCCCCCGGGTCACCCCCCGCAGCTGGAGGGCGGTTGGATCAGCCTCAGCCATAGCCGTGATGGGGTGTTGCTGGGCAATGCCCCCGTGCCCATTGGGGTGGACCTCGAGCGGGTTGATCGGCCCTTGGATGGTCGGGCCTTGGCCGAGCGTTTTTTCCCTCCTGAGGAAGTCGATCAGCTACACCAGTTGCCCGGTGATCGCCTGCGCCTGGCCGTGTTGACCAGCTGGGTGGCCAAGGAGGCGGCGATCAAGTGGCGCCAGCGAACGCTGGCAGCGGAACTCAGCTGCTGGAGTTTTGATCACGGTGATGGCCGGCTCCATCACCTGCGCGAAGGCTTGGAGCTCACGCCCCAAGTGGGCCAGAGCGGCGGCTGGCTCTGGGCGGCAGTGCTGGACTGAGCTGTTGGGCCAGTCCTGGACTGGCTCCTATCCTTGGCCCTCAGCCAGCAGGGGCGCCATGGATCGAGAGCTGCTGATGGCCCCACGCACCTTCGGCCTGGTTGGCCGCCTGATGCTGGGTTTGATGGCCGGGGCGCTACCTGCGACGGCTTTACCTGCGATGGCCCTGCCCCTGGCACCGGCCCATGGGGCCGTTGATCCGGCCACCGCCGGAGATGATCGGGCGGTACTTGAAGGGTTTTTGACTGGTGCGCCGCTCACCAATCGGCGCTTGCTGGATGATTTGGCCCGCACGGAATGGACCCCCCAGGAGATCCGGGCGGCCCTGGTGAAGGTTTATGGGGTGAAGGTGGAGCGGGTGTCGCGTTTTTTGGATTCACCGGCCGGCCGTGTCCTGGTGGATCAGCACGTGGAGGGTTGGTCCCCCTGGCTGTCTCCCCAACTCAAGGCCTATGGGTTGCGTTCGGCCATCTTGAAGGCCTCACGCCAGGAGGCCCTCTCCGCCGCAGGGGTGGTGGCTGCTTTGCCCGTGCGCTTCTGGTTGCCCCAGACCACGGCTGAGGCCCGCAGGACCAATCCGGATCCGGTGTGCCCAGCCCAATGCGGCGATTCCGTTTTGGCCCATTTGGCTTTTTTGATGGCCTCGCTGCAAGTGGGAGCGATGGGCCGTTAGGCCCTGGCCCTCACCAGATGGTGGGTCAGTTGCTGGGGAATGGCTTGGTTCAGCCGTTGCCCAAAGCCCCGGTGGAGGAGCTCGAGCTGGATGGCGGTAAGGGGTTGGTTGCCTAGGGCCTCAAGTTGCGTGCGGTAGCTGCTGCCATCGGCGAGCCAGCGGGCGATGCGAGCCGCTGAGATTTCGAGTTCCAGGGATTCGTCCCAGAGCTCGCTGCTCACGGTCCATCCGTGGGATCCCAACCAGCTACTGGCGATCCGCTGATTGGTTTCGCCGGCTTCCAGCCCAGCCCTTTCCTGGTCTGCAAGCTCCTTGAGCAGATCGATTAGGTCGGATTGGAAGCTTTCATTGACCTGGGTGATTGGTTGGGCCTTGATGGCAGCCAGCAAACCCGTGGCCGGACCAATCCGGGGTGTGCTGAACAGCAGTCGCCATTGGCCCTGGGGGCTGATTAACCCCTCGAGGGCGGTGAGCCAGGCTTCGACCCCGCTGGGTTCGAGTTGGCGCCAGGGTTGGCGGGCTGCGATCCATTCGAAGCGGGCCCCCTTGGTTTGCAAGCAGCTGGTCAACACCTCGGGTTGGTCCGGGGGACACACCACCACCTGGGGTTGGCGGAGGGCATCGAGCAGCTGCAGCTGCGCGGCTAATCGCTCCTGATCGGAGCCATGGCCCACCGTGATCACCACCTCACCTTCCGGGGTGGCCTCGAGGGGGTCGAGGGCCCAGAGCAGGGAATGGGCCTCCAGGATCAGCACCCGATCGTGGCGCTGCCACGGGGCCCCCTCCCACAGCCTGCGGCGGAGGGCGTCGAGGCGTTCCCCTTCCGCGGTGGCTTGCCGTTGCAACCAGCGCTCCAGCTGGGGATCGTCGGGGCTACTGCTCAACACATCGCCTTGGTCGGCTGCCGTTTCGGCCGCGGCGGCGAGCTGGGCGGCCCGGCGGCGCTGGAGACGTTGGCGCAGCGCCCCCTCCCAGCCCAGTTGGCCTGGCTGCCAAAACACCTCTCCCTGGAGGCTTGTCGGCAGGTACTGCTGGGCCACCCAGTGCTCGGCATAGGCATGGGGGTACCGGTAGCCGGCGCCATCGCCAAAGGCCTTGCCATCGCGGTTCCCATCGCGGAGGTGGGCCGGCACCTGTTGCTTGTTGGCCGTTTTGACGCTTTTGAGGGCATCAAAAAATCCCAGCAGGCTGTTGCTCTTTTCGGCGCCGGCGAGATACAGCGCTGCCTGGGCTAGGGGGTACAGCCCTTCGGGCAAGCCCACCCGTTCAAAGGCCGCGGCACAGGCTTCCACCACCACGATGGCTTGGGGATCGGCGAGGCCAATGTCTTCCCCGGCGGAGATCAACATGCGCCGGAAGATGAAGCGGGGGTTTTCCCCTGCCTCCACCATCCGCGCCAGCCAAAACAGGGCGGCATCGGCATCGGAGCCCCGCAGCGATTTGATGAACGCACTGATGGTGTCGAAGTGGGCGTCACCTTGTTTGTCGTAGAGCACCGCCCGCTGTTGGATGGATTCCTCGGCGATGGCGAGATCGATGCTGATCAGGCCATCGCCGTTGGGGGCGGTGGTTTCGACGGCGAGCTCCAGGGCGTTGAGCAAGCTGCGGGCATCGCCGCCGGCCACATCCAGCAGGTGCTCGCTGGCTTCTTCACTGATCACGATGGGGCGGTCCCCGTATCCCACCTCGCGATCCTTCAGGGCCCGATGAAGAAGTTGACGCAGGTGGGCAGGCTCGAGCGGTTGCAGCCGGAAGAGGCGTGAGCGGCTCACCAGAGCCTTGTTCACTTCGAAGAAGGGGTTTTCGGTGGTGGCCCCAATCAGGGTGAGGGTGCCGTTCTCCACCCAGGGCAGCAGGGCGTCCTGTTGGGCACTGTTGAAGCGATGGACCTCATCGATAAACAGGGTGGTGCGAAGGCTGTGGCGCTCCAGCCTTTCTTTGGCCGCATCCACTTCGATCCGCAGATCCTTCACCCCTGCCAGCACGGCGTTCAGGCTGCTGAAATGGGCTCTGGTGCTCCCGGCAATGATTCGGGCCAGGGTGGTTTTGCCCACGCCGGGGGGGCCGTGCAAGATCAGATTGCCGACCCGATCGGCGGCGATGGCTCGCCGCAAGAGGCGCCCTTGGCCGAGGATTCCTTCCTGGCCAACGAAGTCGTCCAGGGTCTTGGGCCTCAGCCGATCGGCCAGGGGGGCCACCTTGGCCAGGATTGTTTCGCGGTGGTGCCCAAACAGGTCACTCAAGGTCCCTCAAGGCTGCTGGGAGCCATCGGCGCTTACAGCCATCATCGGGCCTATGGCGATACGCTCCGCCCATGGGCGCCCTTTCCCCAAAGTTGATGAAGCGGATCGCTCCCTTGCTACCTGCAGCGTTTGCCAGCTGGCTGCTGCTGGCCGGTTGTCAATCCAATTCATCCGATTCCCAACGGGTACCGCGGGTGCAATCCCAGTCGGTGGGCATGGCGCCATTTCCCAACAGCATCGAAACGGTGAGCACCCTGGAAGCGGCCTCCGAGGTGCAGTTGGCCGCCCAAGCCAGCGGTCGAATTGTGCAGTTGCTGGTGAGGCAGGGCGATCGGGTGCAACGGGGCCAGTTGCTCCTGGTGTTGGACCAGGCCCAGTTGCGGGCGGAGGTGGCGAGCCTGCGGGGCCAAATGCAAACCAACAAACTCAACTACGAGCGCTTCAACTATTTGGTGAAGCAGGGTGCGGCCAGTTCTCTGCAACGGGATGAGTATCGCCAGGCCTATATCGCGGCCCGGGAGGCCTTGGCTGCCCGCCAGGCCGATTTGGCGTTCAAGGCCCTGCGATCGCCGATTTCTGGCACCGTGGCTGATTTACAAGTGAAGGCTGGCGATGTGATCCAAGCGGGTTCACCGCTCACCAAAGTGATTGGTGAGAGTCGGCTGTTGGCCCGCATTGATGTGCCAGCGATCTATGCGCCCCAACTCAGGCCTGGGCTTACGGTTGAGTTGATCGATCCGATTCGCAACACCCCCATGGAGAAAGGAGTGGTGGACTCGGTGGATCCAGGGGTGGCGGTGGCCAGCCAATCGGTGCTGGCCAAAGCGGCCTTTGCCAATCCCAAGGGCTTGCTGCGCAATGGCTTGCGGGTGAGAACCAGGCTCATCCTTGGCACCGAGGAAGCCCTCGCCGTGCCCTTCACAGCCGTCAGCCAACTGGCCGGCCAGAGCTTTGTCTATGTGGTGGGCAGCCGCGCTGATCTCGAGCGCCGGCCCGGCCGGGCCGATCTGCAGGCGTTGCGGCAACAGCCAGTCCACACCAAGTTTGCGATTCAAACCCCCGTGCTGCTTGGCCCCCTGCAGGGCAACCGTTATCCGGTGCTTCGGGGCTTACGGCCTGGACAGCGGGTGATCACCACGGGTCTGTTGAATTTGCGGCATGGCGCACCGGTCAAAACGGCGCGCATCAATTAACTTGCGGCCAAACGTCTATCTGCTGTGCATCGCGTCCCCGTTTTGGCCAACCCCCAACCGGCCCGAGCACTGAGAGCCCAACCTTTGACTGGTTTGCCCTTTTCAGGCCTGATCGGCCTGCCCTTGCTAGGGCTGATCGCCCTGGCTGGCTGTGGCGCGAAACCTCCGGCCAAGCCGCCCCTGGTGGTTCAGGTGGCAACGATTGGTAAGGCCAGCTTTAGCCCCACCATCGAGGTGGTGAGCGTGATGGCCTCCACCACCGATGTGACCCTGCGGCCCGAAGCGGATGGCCGTGTGGTGAAGATTTTGGCGACCCAAGGCCAGCGGGTGAAGGCTGGCCAGCCGATCCTGGTGTTGGACCATGTGCAGCCCAAGGCTGAACTCAATTCCAGTATTGCGGGCGCGCGTAAGGACCGGGTGAATGCCGAGCGTTATATCTTTTTGAATCAACAGGGGGCTGTTTCCACCCGCGATCGGGACTATTACGTCACCCAGGCGATCCAAACATCCCAGCAGGTGCGCGCCAACGCGGCAACCCTGGGCTACAAGTATGTCACGGCTCCAATTGCTGGTGAAATTGGCGACCTGGATTCCGTCAAGCTTGGCGATTACATCCGCCAGGGTCAGGCGATTACCGGCATTGTCGATAACTCCACCCTGTGGACCTTGATGGATGTGCCCGCCACCTTGGCCTCCAGGGTGCGACTGGGACAGGCTGTTTTACTGCAAAGCCAGGGCAAACCCCCGGTGAATGGCGCCGGCAAGGTGGTATTTATCTCCCCCTATTTCGGTGTAAGCGGAAGTACGTCTTCTCCCAATACGGTGTTGGTGAAGGCTGAATTTCCCAACCTCACCGGCAAACTCAAAACCGGCCAGTCCGTGCGCAATCGCATTATTACCGGCGCATCCCGCCAGCTCTCCTTGCCGGTGCAGGCCGTGATGATGCAGGCCCAACAACCGTTTGTGTACCGCATTTTTCCGCTTTCCCAAATGCTGCCCAAGATCAGGGCCTCCACCCAAATACCCCCGGCGCAAAAGCAGAAACTGGAAGCCCTTCCCCCCCGAACGCCGATCGTGGTGCAAACACCGGTCACCTTGGGTCAGCTGGAGAACAACAGCTACCCGCTGCTTTCTGGTTTACGGGCTGGTGATCGTGTTGTCGTTAGTAACACGGCGCTGTTGCGCAACGGCATGCCTGTGGCCTTGGCCAACGGGGGCAACTAGAAAACGCCATGTCTCTCTCCGATAATTTCATTAAACGGCCCGTTCTGACGACCGTTTGCAGCATCTTGATCGTATTGGTGGGACTCATTGCTCTTCCCACCCTGCCCATTGAAAACCTTCCCAATATTGCGCCGCCCCAGATTCAGGTGACTGCCACCTATGGCGGGGCCAATTCCTTGGTGACAGAGCAGGCTGTCACGAATGTGCTGGAGCAGCAGATTAATGGTGTTCCGGGTGCGGCCTATATCTCTTCATTGAGTTCAAATACTGGCCAAAGCACGGTTAACGTCTTTTTTGACCAGGGAACAGATGTCAATATTGACCAGGTTAATGTTCAGAATCGGGTTACTCTTGCGAACCCCCAGCTCCCGGATCAGGTTAAATCCACTGGGGTGTCGGTCATCCAGACAACCCCTTCGATTCTACTCGCCTATCAGGTGTCCTCGACTGAAGGACAATTTGATGCTCCCTATATCAATGGCCTGATCTATCAGCAACTTTTCTATCAGCTTGAGCGCATACCAGGAGTTGCCCAAGCCCAGCTGTTTGGCGGTAGCAATCCTGCCTTCTGGTTGTTCCTTGATCCGATCAAGCTCACCTCCAACCAGCTAACGGCCAATGACGTGGTCAACGCCGTTAAGAGTCAGAACTCGGTGGCGATCGGTGGCTTAGTGGGTGGTCCGCCCGCCGGCGGAAATCAGTTGTTCACCTACCCGATCTTGGTGGAGAACAACGGCAACTTGATTTCGATCGAAGAGCTGAACAAATTGATTGTGGGTAAGTCGCCCCAGGGGAACCTGCTGAGGCTGGCGGATGTGGGTGAGGCCTCCTATGGCTTCAACACCTTTGCCACCCAAGGCGTGGATATCAACGGTAACCCCGCCGTCACGGTTGGGGTCTATCAAACCCCGGATAGCAACGCCCTGCAGGTGTCTGAGGCGGTGGTTGCGCTGATGGATCAATTCGCTTCCGAGATGCCCCCTGGCATCACCCTGACGGAGATCTACAACGTCGGTCAATTCATCGAATCGGCCGTCGAGGGGGTTGTCGATGCCCTGGGCCTGGCGATTGTGCTGGTGCTCGTGATTCTGTTTCTGTTTCTTCAGAACTGGCGAGCCACGATCGTGCCCAGCCTGGCGATACCGATCTCCTTGGTGGGCACCTTCGCCTTTATCAAGGTCTTTGGTTTCTCGATCAACCAACTCACCTTGCTAGGCCTAGTGCTGGCCACTGGCCTGGTGGTGGATGACGCGATCGTGGTGATTGAGGCTGTCTCCAAAAATCTGGAGAAGGGCATGAAACCCATGGATGCGGCCATCGATTGCATGGGCCAATTGATTGGGGCGCTAATTGCCACATCGCTTGTATTGATGGCTGTCTTTGTGCCCGTGGCCTTTTATCCAGGCGGCATCGGCATCATCTACCGGCAGTTTGCCCTGACGATCGCGTTTTCGATCGCCATTTCCACATTCAACGCGCTGACGTTTTCGCCAATGATGTCGGCATTGATCCTCAAATCCGAGGTGCCGCCCAAGCCCAAGGGTTGGGGTTGGACCGTGGCTGGTCTGGTGGTGGGCTTGGCCTTTGGTCGCTTCAGTTCCGCCTCTTTTGGTGTTGGCGCCTATATTTTTGGTTTGGTGCTCTTTGGCTTTGCCGGCAGCCGATTGGCTTTGATCTTTGATCGGTTTAATGACTACTTTTCCCGACTGGAGAAGGGCTACGCCTCGCTTCTTGTCCAGCTGATTGCTCGCCGCAAGCTGATTTTGAGCGGTTTGGCTGGGGGCATTGTGCTCACGGCGATTGCCTTTTCTGCTTTGCCCTCAGCCTTTATCCCCGAGGAGGATCAGGGCTATGGGTTGGGCATCTATCAACTCCAGAATGGAGCCTCCCTCTCCCAAAGCCAAGCTCTTGGTCAGCAAATTGCCAAGGTGCTTAAGACTGAACCCGATGTGACCTCGGCGGGGATCATTAGCGGCTCTGGGTTTAACGGCGCCAGCCCCGACCAGGGTCTTTTCTTCTTTGGCTTGAAACCCCTCGAGGAGCGCTCGGGCTCAGAGCACAAGGCCCCAGCCATTGTGGGACGGCTCAACGCCAAGCTTGAAAAGCTGAGTGGAGGCCTGGCGATGGCTTCCCAGCCCCCAGCCATTCCGGGCTTCTCCGCCCAGGGTGGTTTCTATTTCCAATTCAACGACCTCAGCAATGGGGCCTATTCCTTTAGCCAGCTCAATGGCCTGGCCCAGCAACTCATCGCTAAGGGGACTGCCAGTGGACAGTTCTCTTCCCTCTATACCCAGTTTATCCCGAGTGCACCAGCTTTCGGCTTAAAGATCGATCGCTCGATCATGGGAACCTTGAATGTGGATTTTCAGCAGGCGATGCAAACGATTGCCGTGCTGGCAGGTGGTAACTATTCAGGACTCACCTATGAAGACGGTCAGGTTCGCAATATCTATGTGCAGGCCCAAGCCCAAGGGCGCAGCAATCTTGATGATGTGCTGAGCTACTACGTTCGCAACAAGGATGACAAACTGATTCAGGTTTCTCAATTTGCCAACGCGGATTTGTCCAGTGCTCCGCCCGTGATTAGTCACTACAACCTTTACCGCACCATTCTGGTGCAGGGTGCTGAGGCTATCGGTAAGAGTTCAGGTCAGGCACTTACGGCCATTCAGCAGATTTTTAATTCGCTTGATTTTAACAACATTGGCTATGCCTTCACCGGTATTGCTTCGCTGCAGCTCTCAGCCGGTAATGCGAGCGTTCTGGTGTTTGGCTTGGGCATTTTGGTGGTGTACTTGGTGCTTTCCGCCCAGTACGAGAGCTATGTCACCCCTGTGGTGATTTTGATGACGGTGCCCTTGGCCATGCTTGGGGCGCTGGTGTTCCTGGCCCTGCGCTCCATTGACCTCAACATCTACGCCCAAGTGGGTCTGGTAACCCTGATTGGCTTGGCCGCAAAAAATGGCATTTTGATTGTGGAAGTGGCTGAGGAGCATATGGAGGCCGGGATGACGTCCACCGAGGCCGCCATTGCTGCAGCTGAATCGAGGATGCGTCCGATTTTGATGACCGCGATTGCATCCTTGGCGGGCTTCTTGCCTCTGGTGGTAGCGACCACGGCTGGAGCGAATAGCCAGCAGTCGCTGGGCACCGTGATATTTGGGGGTCTGCTTGTGGCAACCGTGCTGTCGCTTGGGGTGGTGCCGCCCTTTTATGTGGCGATCAAGCACTTGGAAGCGGGTTGGTTCGGCAAGCCGAAGCTGAATACTGATTAGGTGATCACGGTGGGTCGATCCATCCCAGTACGGGTTTTGATTTCCGCTAGCTGATCGATGGAGCTGATGAGATCGGCTAATGCCTGTTGGGGGTCTTGGTTGAGATTGCCGCTGGGGGGCACATAGCTCTCGAGGTACACCCGCAGGGTGGCCCCCTGGGTGCCGGTGCCAGAGAGTCTCAGCACCACCCGGCTGCCGTCATCGAGAAGGAGCCGCAAGCCCTGGCCTCCACTGATCGATCCATCCACCGGATCGGTGTAGCTGAAGTCATCGGCCGTGGCGATGCTGCGCCCCGCAAAGCGCTCGCCCACCAGAGCTGGCTGCATGGCCTTGATG